>JACXTT010000222.1_pt1 | contig 92799 bp, 87 predicted proteins | sample 9270951 | NCBI WGS metagenome assembly JACXTT01 (sample SAMN15532306, study PRJNA645909) | rock metagenome | isolation source: weathered quartz diorite | place: Puerto Rico | collected 2017-06-21 | reverse complement strand
TGAGGCAATCCTGCATCATAGAAGAGATCCGCCGGCCGTATTGCTAGAGCTGCACAGATCTCTTCAAGCGTGCATCCAGCCCAACACTTGACCAGAATGCATCGGTCCCCTTCGGTGATTTGCAAGCTTGGGCTTCGATCAGCATGAGCTGGGCAAAGAGCGACGTGGCGGGAGCCGCGAGGTGTCACGTGCTGAAGACGGCTCAAGAATGCATCCATGTTCATCGCAGATGTTCCAATTCTTGCTCGAGTAGGCGCCCAAGACCTTGATGAGCCAACCGCAGGGCCGTGCGGCGTTCCTGATCCACTGAGATGCGCCACGCTTCCTCAATGACTGTCAGCGTAAAAGTCAGGAGTGCGTTGAGTTGTTCACTCGTGGGCTTGCAGCTTTGTTCGAGTTGCAGTATGGTTAGCATTCCATCTCCTAAGATTCTGCCGCTGCACTGGGGTCCGCCGTCGAAAGTTGACCCTGGCCAGCGGCTTTTCTATTAGCTCACTACTTCCGCTCCTTTTTCTGACCGGACGGGGTACTCTTGAACCGGCTCATGAATCGGTCAAACCACCCGGTTTCCTCTTCAGGCGGCAAGGTGCTCAGGAAATTATCGACAATGCGTTGGCCCTTTTTACTCTCCATCCCGCCTTTCCAGTCTTTGTACGCCGCTTCACTGAGCGCGCCAGATTGTCGAAGGGCGCTCATTTTGGCGTCGTCGAGTTTATCCTGATCGTTCTGGCCCAGCTTCTGGCGTTCCGCCAATACCGGCTTAAAGATCTTCTCCGCCTTCACCGCCACGTCCATGGCGTTTTGCTTCGGGTCTTTATCCATCTCGCGATAGAAATATTCCGCCGCGTTCCGCATGGTCTGTTGCCCCAGCGCGTCGAAGGCCAGCGGCCCGACCACGCGCAACGAGTCTTGCAAAACTTCATGGGCGTGGGACACGGCCCGGTTCTGATTGCTCCGGCCTTCGGAGTGCAGCCAATCTTGCGCGCTCTGCCAGACGCCGTTGAGGTGCTGAAAATCTTCCTTGGAGATATGATCTTTGGTGAACTCGTCAAAGATGAGCTGGCGAAATTGATCCATCTTCTCCGGCGTCACGTCGGGATCAAACTTCATCCCGCGCAAGCGCGTTTCGATCTGGCCGGTACGTTGCGGAAGAATCTTGTCGAGGCCTTGCTGTTTCTGCATCTTCAAATTCAATTCGATGAGACCAGCCGCCTTGTCGGGGTCTAGGCCCCGTTCAGCAATGACGCTCGCCAGCGTGCCCCGATCGAGCTCGCCTTTAATCGCCTGCTCGGTAAACCGCGCCTGATTGCCTTCCTGCAAACCTTTGATTTCGGTGTTCTGTTGCTTATCGATCCTGCCCAGCTCACTCATGGCGATGTTGAGATAGTTGCCGAGCTTCTCGTTGTCCATCCCAGCAATGGGCGTTTTATCGGCATATAACTTAAGGATGTCCTGCGGGTTTCTTCTGGCGCGTTGCTGCCAGTAGCGGTCATTCATTTGTTCACGGGCGAGTTGCGCCTTGGCGGGATGCAACAGCCCATTCTTGACCATACTGCTGGTGAGATCTTCTTGGACGGCGCGAATACTATTAGCCTCTTCAGGACTGGTGGCGAGCGCCGCCCGATCTACCATGTCTTCCGATTGCGTCTGATAATCGACCAACTGTTTCTCGGCTTCTATCCGTCGGCTTTCACCCGCCAGCGCCACCTGATTGCTGCCGTAGGTGATGTTGGAATGGGCTTCAAAGGCCGTACTAACGTCCTTCGACGGCGACGTGTCGGCAATCTTCTCGCGGATCTGTTGTTCCCCTTCCTGAAACATCGCGGCATGCTTCGTATAGTCCGGCTCCTGCAACACCTTTGCCTTGAGCGCATCAGACTGAATGGCGTACTCACTGGCCATCCGGGACAGTTCGATCTTGTCACGCTGATCTTTGAGCTTCTTGTCAATGATCTGGAAGGATTGCCCCAGCGCCTGGAGCCCAGCCCCGGCCTGCGCCCCGAACGAATCCGGTGAGGTCATCGGGGTTGAGGTGATCCCCGGTCGGCCTTCGGCGGTAAATTGTGGCAGTGTCGGCATGTTAGTTCTGCCTTTCCGTAATGGGGCGTTTGTAGAGCTTCTGCACGGCCTCCACTGCTGAGTCGTCGTATACTCGCCAGCCGTTTCGGTCTCTCGTTGATTTCAAGACGCCCTCAACTTCCAACCGCCGAAGCGTTGCGGTGCTTAGGGAAACCCTTTCAGCGAGTTGCCCAATCAACATATGGATCGCTCCTTTCGTGAATGCCGTACTCAGGATCAATCAGGGTATAACAATTTGAAACACGCTTTACAATCGTGCTATTGTTACAATTATTATCAAGAAGGTAATGGAATGAGTGTTACAAGCGAACAAGGGGATAAGCCGAAACTTCCGAGCGGGTATTTACAACCTAGGGGGAATCCGTTCTGGGGTCTTCAGTTCGTCGCCGAATTTTTGAATGCTATCACTCCGACAACTACGCGGTCTGCATGGCGGGCCTTTCTCCGGCAGTATATTGAGGCACTGGAAGCGGAAGGCAGGACGCTCGCTTTTGGTCCGCTTATCGATAGACCTGACGATCGGGTTCGTCGGTACAAAGCTAGAGTCACATTGCGGGAAGCTAAAGAGGTACGACAGTTGATCGCACCCTACCTCCGCTATCTATGCTTCGATCGTGAACATATTTCGACAACAGAACTGCCCTTCACCGCGTTGGTTGTTCGGCTGAATCAACGCTTCAGAGAAGGGCACTGGGTGCTAGAGAGACTAGGCCCCGACCGACCCAAACGAGGAATAGCGGTACTCAGGATCAGGAAATCAGACGGAAGCATTGAGCGGTATGCAGCTTCATTCAGACCGCCGCTCGGTGATATTTTGACCTTTCGAGAATCGGTCGATGCGATCTTGAGCCGTGCGCTCTTATCAGGTGACCTGGTTCGCCTCAAACTCTGCCGTCAATGTGCAATGTATTTTGTAGCCGCAAAGGACCTGAAGCGCGACTTCTGCTCAGATCTCTGTAAAAATGTTCACTTTCCGAGCAGCCCACGCGTTCAGGAATGGCGCAAGACGACACGAGCGCTGATGATAGAGCGTGCCATGGCAGGACACACACGAGGGGAAAGCTATGAGGAAATAAAGGATAAGACCGATCTACCCGCTAAGATTTTGAGAAAGCTAGGAGTGATGCCATCTAGTGAGTAGCACAATTGCGGGATACGGCGATTCGGGAGCGACCCTAGACCCGCAAAAACCACTCTACGGAGCACGAAGTGAAAAGGCAAGTAATCGAGTCAAGTATCTAAGGCGAGAGGGTACAAGATAGGTTTAGATACGCAGTGTTAGTCGAGTCCATAACGAGTATACTTCGGAAATGCGTCCAATATACAGTTATATAGTCATTGAATGTTACACGTTCTTAAGCCATCAAAGAAGATGACTTAACCATTCGTTGGCTATCGTTTCCCACTTTAATTTGCGCCAGAGTCAAAATCGTTCCTCTGGGCTTTTAACCGGCTTGGGTTTAGGGGAGTAATATGGGTCTCACCGGAAGGTGTTTCGTGCAGCGGTTCCTATTGATCCTTGCGGTAGCCGTCTGCATTGTTGCAACAGAAAGACCTGCGGCGTCTTACTACGTAGGTATTAATAGCGCCACCGTTCAAGCTTCATACGCCAATGGAGACACCGGAGAGGTGTATACCAATTACGTCAACCCCGATCCTGTCACGGGCGACCTTGTGGGGCGTACATCGACCGGAGCAAATGGGAGCGCGCAGACAGCAAGTTCTGAAGGCGCTTACGCTGCGTTGGCCGCACTTGACCATTTACATGTCTCATCGTTCGTCTCCAATGGAGTAGTCGACTCGTTGACACTGGGCTCGTCAGGTGCTGCGAGCACGCTTGGTGTCGATTCCTCAGACACGTTTTTTGCTACTGGGACCGGAACTTATGTTGATTACAAACTCACATATCATCTAGATGTCACTTATGGCGGCTTTCCAACCTCCTGGAGCGGTGGTTCAGTTGCCAACTCTACACTTTATATAGGTGGTCGCAATTCTGCTAACTTAGCCGTAACCCCAATTCCCTTCGACTCCATTGCCCATCAAAGTCAGGAGTTGTTCTTTTCTGTTCCGGTCGGATCATTCTTTAGCCTGTACAATGCTATGAGTGCAGGAAGCGGGATTTCTGGGACTTGTGTGAGTGGGGCATGTTCTGGAGAGTTCGGGTTCCATTCGATTGATGCTCAATCGTATTTTCTTCTGAAGACTCTTACGCCAGGCGGCGGATTCCTCTCTGAGAGCGGACTAACATATGAGGTTGCGCCAGTCCCTCTGCCCGCAGCTGCCATGCTCTTTCCCACTGGACTGAGTCTACTAGCTCTCGCCCATCGAAGGCGTTTTTCTCGGATTGGGCACATCTAGATATACGGGGCTATTTATGCCGGGGCAGTGATGAAGTGGATAAAACGTTTCCCGCGATCAGTCGTCCTCGATTCGATCATTCCACGCCCTGTCATGGTGAGATGGACATAATCCCCCTGACGCAGAAGTCCCTCGGTTTGGAGATCTCTGACAAGTTGATCATATGTGTCCCGTTTTCCCCTAAGATCGGGTAAGCAATGTTGAATTACATTAGAAACGCCGCCAACGCCCCATTCGGGATTCCTAACTTGGTTCCGTTCCATCCACTGAACAGGATTGTCTAACACGGCAAGCAAGCGAAGGTGCCATGGCGTAAGCTGATCAACCAAACGAATAAAAATTAGTTGCTCATCTTCTTCCGGGGGATTCGGTAAGGCAGAGTTAAGTACGGCATTTTTAAGAGCCTGCAGTTTCTCATTTTGGTGATTTCGGATAGCAATCTGGGAGGCTTGTATAAAGACACTAACAAACGCTTCGTTTGAAGCGAGTTTTTCTTGAGTTAGGCCATTCACACGCTCTTGGAGTTCCGTTACTACATCTGCGAGCCGTTCTAGCCATGCCTGTTTTCGTTTCTCAATCGCAGAGGGAAAAGTGTTCTCAAACAAAACTAGTAATGGGCCAGCCACTATGGGCAAAGCAGAAACAATAGCACGGTTAACTTCCTTTATTGCATCATCGGAGTCTTTGTGTTTTGGCGGTTTATCCACGGGTGCTCCTTCTGCAAGTATGAAACTTTTTGGCTATTTGTGTGCCCATAACTGTGCCCGCGAGCGGCTATATAGCACCATTCTCCACCCACCAGCAACCAATGAGATAAAAGAAAACCCCTTGTAACCATTGAAGATTACAAGGGGCATTTGGTGTCTGGTCGGTTTACGAAACCGCTGCTCTACCAACTGAGCTACGCCGGCGTCTTGGTGAGACGGAAGGATGGAGCAATCCGATTGTGGAGGCATGATAACGGCCATCGGCAAGCCTGTCAATAAAGCGAATCGGCATCGTCCTGCGCTATGGCCCGATAGGCTTCTGATTTGGAGCCGGACCAACAGAGTCGGCCGACGATTCTGGTTGTCGTGTGGCTGGAACCGGCTTGGGGTTATTCCCTTTGGCCAGCGGATAGATTCGGACCATTGCTTCTCTCCCCACCGGCGGCAAGCAGAGCGGGTCTTGTTTGTTCCCGAATTGTTCACGAGCGATACGAGCGACCTGCCCCCGAGCATACGTACAGAGTTCCCCTGCGATGACGGTACCATCCCGATCCACATCCGCGATACCTTGTAGCCCTCTCAAGAGATGGTACGTAAACAACCCGTGTTTCCCTTCTTCGAATGCATGGGCCTCCTGGAGGTGACGATTACCCACCATCCACATCTCTACATCTTTTCGCTCGTCGCCGGTACCGGACATCCAGTCGGGTGAAGGCATCGCGGCAAGATCGGCGCCTGGAGATGGCTCCAACGAGACATCGAACATCATGATGGCTCGTTCGATGGACAGCCGAGAAAGAGATTCCTGCAACCGTCGGAGCGGATAGAGCTGCTTCGGTTCAGAGAGTGTTCCGTCAAACGGCACGAGCGACACCGCGCCAGTTGCCCCATCCACCAGCGCTCGCCCGGCAAAAAACACATACACAACGGTCTCGGAGTCCGCCCGCTTGCGAAGCCATCGCTCAAACGTGTCCTCAAAATCCCGTTGCAGCGCTTGACGATCAAGCAACACCCGCACTCGCTCACGGGGAACACTCCCGATGGTGTGCAAATACTCAGCCATTACCGCTGCATCATGGCCGGCATACTTGACCTCCGGCATCTGTTTGTCACGAAAGGTTCCGACGCCGATCGCAATGATGACGGCTTTCGGCTGTTTGAATGCCGCAAGAGACTTCGGCATATGGTCGACATCTGGAATCGACACCTTGTTGGCACTCCTGGGTTTTCCTCCAAGGCTGAATATTTTTGGCGGTGGAACGGATTCCAACGGGCCGGCTGCTCGCAAGTGTAATGTCAGTTCCAACGGAAGGGCCTGCTCAGGCACCATCACTCGCTTCGTGACCGAGGTGTGTTTGATCTCCCCCGGCTGGAGTGTGCCGATTGGGACTTCCGAGGGAAATTGGGAGGCCGCCTCGGTTTTTCCTTGAACCAGGACGACCACGTCTTTGGCTTCCCTCGACCCCTCATTCTTAACATCAATTTCGATCGTGATCGCTTCGTCGTGTCCAAGCAACTGGTCACGGTTTTCGTCTCGGATAATGGCACGGAAGCTAAGCTGTGCCGGATGGACCACCTCTGCTGGAGCGGCAGGTGGCTGCTCCACCATTTCCGGTACCACTGCAGGGAGAACGGCGGAGGCCCCAGCCGCCGGCGCCACCGCTGTGGAGCGCGACCGGGTGGCCATGGGAACCCACGTATCCCGCTGGGCGGCGTATTCTCGGATCTGGGCAGATTGCGCCATTTGTTTCGCCAGGCCGTCGGCCACGGAGTCGATGGCTTCCTGAACGATCGCCTCTAGCCCCACGATTTGGCAAGACTGATCGCCGACCGTCACGGTCCCGCGCCCGATACCCTCGAGCTTTTTGCTGAAGAGTAGGGCTCCATCACGGGCCAGGAACACCATTTCAATCCCCACTCTCGCAGTCGCCGGATATGTCCCCGGCGCTTGCGTTGGAACGGCAAGGTCGATCCGTCTGAGTCCTACGCCCACTTCAATCACCCCGTCAGATGCGAGAGTTTCCTCAGGCAGACTCTGGGCCGTGAGGCCGGTAAAGGCCTCGTTCAACTTTTTCGGGACCGACCCCATAAGAACGTCGGCCAGGGGAAATGACGCCGCCTCGCCACAGGCGTCCTGGAACGGAACCTCCGCCGTGGTGCCGCTGGGCGAGAACCAGATGGCCGGTGTCAATGGAATCGGTTGGGAAGAGATCGGCTCCTTCCCGCGCTTCAGCACGGAGCAGCCGATAATCGACAAGACCAGCAATAGGACCACACAAGACGCCGCGAGATGCCGGCGCGGTGGGCAGTCACCAATCAATCTTGAGCGTTGTCCTTTCACGCTGTGGTTATACCGAATTCCCTGCTGGGTCACAACCCGGGGAGCGCATTGACAGCCCTTTTCCCCTCAGCTAAGGTCGCCTGCATGTCAACCCCAGCGGTGTCTTCTTCCCCGACTTCGTCATGGATTCCTTGGTCTGCCTTTGCGCGGTTGATTCGTCTGCAAAACCAAACTGGTACCTACTTATTATTATTCCCGACGATGTGGTCCCTGGTCCTTGCCACTCATGGGATTCCGCCACCCCATTTGCTCGCGATTTTCATTATCGCCTCATTCTTGATGAGGAGCGCGGGGGTGATTTTAAACGATTTAGCTGATCAATCATTCGACCGGCAAGTCACCCGTACGAAGATGCGTCCTCTGGCTTCGGGTGAGCTATCACGGCGTCATGCCTATCTATTGCTCAGTCTACTCCTATTCGCAGCCGCGAGCCTCCTGCTCTTCCTTCGCCCCATCGTAGCATGGCTTACCCCGGTGGCGGTCATTCTCGCGGCCCTGTACCCATATTCCAAACGGTGGATCCATATCCCCCAAGCCATGCTCGGTATCGCGTTTGGCTGGGGAACAATCATGGCCTGGGCGGCGGTACAAGGGAAATTGGATGCGCCGGCGTGGTGCCTCTTCGGAGCAACAGCCGCTTGGGCAGTCGCATACGATACCATCTATGCCATCCAGGATCAGGAAGACGACCGACGCATCGGGGTCAAATCCGCCGCTCTATACTTCGGGTCGTCCGTTCACTATGGAGTAGGCCTGGCATTCGGAACCATGGTGGCCTTCTTGATGATAGCTGGATGGCTGACTCAGCTGGGATGGCCGTATTACGCAGTGCTATCGGGAGCGATCCTGTTCTTTCTGTTCCAGATCCGTCAGCTACGAGGCCCGCTGACGCCATCACAAGCCTTTGCTCTGTTTCGAGCCCACGTGTGGATCGGCGTCACCATCCTCGCCGGACTGCTGGCAGGCGTGCAGGGTTAAGGCTTCTCGACTGGTTTTTCTGCGACCGGCTCCGCTTTCGCCGCGCGTAACGTAGACACATACATGGTCACGGCCTTCGCGTCCGCATCATTCAATCCCAATGCAGGCATGCGTGTTGCCGAATCCATGGCTTGAGGATTCTTCAGCCAGCGGTAGATCCACGTGGCGTTCAGCCGGAATCCTGCCCGATCCAGGGTCGGGCCGATTTTACCGCCCTCGCCGGCAAGTCCGTGGCAGCCATTGCAGCCGTATTTGTTTTCGTATAGCCTTTTACCGCGGTCAGCCAACTGTGCGGCTTCTGCTGGCTTGATCGTCAAATCCGGTCTGGGAATACTGGCGCCTTTTCCCGGCCGTGTCGAGAAGTTGTTCAGCACCACCTGGGCTGCATCCATTTCTTTCTTGGCTTGAACCATCGCGGCCTGCTCAGCGGCGTATGTGGACTCGTCCACGTCGACATCTTTCTTCAGCGCTTCGCTTTTCCTCTCCGCTTCCTCGTTCGCCTTCGTCTCTGCCGCCTCATAGGCCTGCTTGGCCTGTTCGAATTTCGCCTGCGCGGCTTTCAATCCTTCGTCAAGTGAGGTCTTGCGCGCCGCGACGTTGTACCCCATCTTCATGCCATGCAACGTGCGCACGTGCCCGACGATCGCCCAGATTTCATCCTCGGACAAGGTATATTTGAACGTCGGCATCGTCGGAACGGCGAAGTCATCATCTCCGATCTCATCTCCACCTTCTTCGCTGGTATCCAACATGTCGCGTGAGATGGTATTGAACAGTTCCTCATCCTTGAACGTGCCCATCTCGGACTTATTGGACAGATCTTTCGGCTTCGGATCAGGCATGGCCGACCAATTAAACCCTTCGTTTTGCTTGCCGCTCGGGCCATGACAATCACTACAGTAGTGCGTATAGAGTTCCTTCCCCCGCTTCTCTTGCTCGTTCGCGCAACCACCGGCGACCAAAGCCAAGCCTCCTATCACTCCAACCGCCAACCCAACGACACCCAGCCTTGCCGCCTTCATGCTCATTGCCCTTTCTTGAGTTTTCGGATCAGGACAAACTGAAATCCCAAGGCCAATGCGGCGGCCACCGCCCCATACAGATAGCTGGAATAATCCGGCGGTGCATCGGCCCGAAAATACCACCACGAGGAGACGGCCTTTTGAGATCCCTTTTCGACCAGGTCACCCGCGCCATCTTTTCGTCCGTCCCATACCGCGAACGCGATACTGATAAACTGTCCCGGCGTAATTTGAACATCTTCCTCAACGTGGCCGGTCGACAGATTGCGGGAAAAGACCACTTTCCAAGTCCCGTTTGAGTAGATGCCTTTCGCTTTCACGTCTTGGTGCTCTTGCGGCTTCAATGTGCCAAAGCCCTTGGCACTCATATCGACAGCCTTGTCCGTCTTATGTTTCCAAAACCAAATATTGACCGGTCCACCTTCCACCTGCAACATCGGCTGGCCATGAGCAAAATGCGCTTTCTTGTCCCCTACCATGAACTCGAGCGCCGCGGCGTCGTCTGGATCCTGGGTGGGATCGCTATATTCGAGGAGGATTGCGACCTGGTTGCCGTCGTGCAACGCGCGCGCGGACACATCCTTGACGGTGACTTCTTGAATGCGGTCCTTCCAATGCACCTGTGGTGACATGGGAAAGGATGCCGGCGGCGCGCTGCTCCAGGCCGCAGCGTTCGGATCGTCCAGGGGCAGCCCACCCGTCATGAGCGTCGCTCGAACGGCCACGCTCTCCTGAGCGAAGCTGAGCGATGCGGCACCGAGAACCATGGCCACGATCACTGTCGTCCCACTCCGCAGAACCTGTTTCTGTACGCGATTCGCCGGTTTCATACTGGCCTCGTTCTCCCTACACACTAGGTCCATGCCCGTATCCTCGCGCGCTTACTCCCATGTTCGCGGGGATTGATGGGCTCCGTCGTATTCGCCCATGATGATCTTCCAAATCCATTCATCCGGCAATTCCACTTCCCAACGGGGCATCGCGGACTTCCATGGTGTCCCTTCGATTGGAAGACCGACTCCGCCCTTCTTGATGCGCCAGAACAGATAGCTCTCTTGCAACATCGCGATCGTCGTCGGATCGGCGAAGTTGGCAGGGGCCGGAATAAAACCACGAGCGGCCGGCCCCTTTCCATCGAAGTTGCCCCCGTGACAGGGGGAACAAAAAGCCGCGTAGAATCCCTTCCCCTGCATAATATTGTCAGGGTTCTTGGCAACAGGATTTGATAGGCCGGTGTATTCACCAGGCGGCGCAGGATGAATCGTTCTGCTCTCTACCGGCGGCAGATCGCTCGTGGCGGTGCTTCCATACGTTTGCCATCCCACCAGGACGGGAAACAGGACGAGGACGCCATAACGAAGCGCCTGCAGACCTCCGATCTTCTCTCCGGTCAGGAATCGCTGCATGGGCCCCCAGAAGGCATCCTTGGACTCTCCGCTCAATGTCTGGAAGATGACGATGCCGGACGCCGTCAGGAGGAGATAGAGGAAAATCAAGCTGGAGGGAAGAGGCGCCGAGCCGGGGATGTTCGGCAACACAAACTTCAGGAACAGGTACATGGCTACCATCAGTACGATTGGCTTCCCTAACGCGCCCATACGTTCCTCCCTAGTGCGAGTGTGCCTTGGCGACCAGCGCGGATTCGGCCGCTTTGACCGGGGCCGGCGCCGCCTTACCCGGTATCTCAAGATCCGACACGCCGACGGAGATCGGTTCGCCACTCATTTGTTGTAGAAACGCGATGACGGCCAAAATTTCATTCTTCGAGAGCCCGATCGGATCCTTGTCGATACGCGGCATCGTAGCCGGATACTCCTTGGGCACGCCGCCATGCCGGTAATCCTGATACACGAAGGCCTGGGGATCGGTCAGACTTTCATAGAGAAAGTCCTTGCTCAGTTTTGCGCCGATTCCCTTCAAATCCGGACAGCGGGCCGATTCACTTGGACCAATGGAATGGCACAGCGCACATTGACCTTTGCTGAAGAATACCGTCTGCCCGATGGCGGCAATGTCCGTTGGTGTCTTGATACTCGCGATGTCGATCTTTTCTTCTGCCGGGGGGAGCGATGCCAGCTGCGGGACAGCGAGAGACATCAGCGAAAACAGCCCGAGCACGATGAAGACGAACCCCGTGACTCGGACAAAGGTGGCTTGGATGAACAGCAGGATGAGAATTCCAAACCCGACGATTGACAGTGCGATCAATTGTAGTTGTGCGACTTCACTCATGGCTCTCCAACTCGTAAGTGTGTCGTGCTGTGTATGTTTGATTCATGACTCTCACCTAGCTCTGTTGCCGCTCCTCCGGCGCCCCGCCTGCCATCGCTGGAATGCCGTGCGGCAGCTCTCCCTTTTTGGTTCCGGAAGCAGCTTTATACTTATCGCCCATGGTGGCGACCCAGAAGATAAACGCCACGAGGATGCAGAAGAAAAATGTACAGAAGGCCATGATCAGCGATGCGCTGCCGAGGGCCGGCGAATATGCATAGGGCGACGAATCGCGCATAACCCCGTACACATGCCAGTGGACTCGCGACGAGGATCGCGCGTAACCCATCAGCGTCATGAGGAGGATGACCATGACCGCATTGAGGACCAGCGCATACCCGGCGCGGGGAGGCATACTACCCCAGACCATCTCCGTGGTCGTCCTGGCGCTCTTGAGTAACAGCGCCGTCAATGGTGTAATGGTCAGAATCACGAAGATGACAATCAGCACCTGGGACGTGGAGAAATAATTGATGCGGACGATCGCCGGCACAAAGTACCCCCACACACCGAGGACGATGACGGCGAGACTGGCCAACACCAACACGGCGCCCATGACCGCCTTTCCCAGCTTCGCCCACCCGGCTGTATCTTGTTTTCCCGCCCGCCAATACATGACGAAACTCATGAAGGTAATGAGAATCATCAGGTTGGATACCGTCATTTTGGCCGACATGACGCCCAGAACACCCAACAAGGGGTGGTGAGCCCCTCCCATCTTCTGGGCCTCTTCGATGCTGGCGACAAGGGAGTGCGGCGTCATCCACACCGCGAGACAGAGCAGCAAACTGACCAACATCATCAACATCGCCCGTCGATATTTACCCTCAGACCCGGGGATTCGATAGGTGATCCCCAGCCAGAAGTAATAATTCGATCCCAGGAACAATACACCGATCAGCATAGCCTGGATGATGAAGAGCCAGGACAGGAAGCCTCCCATCAGTGTAATGCCCATCTGCTGGTTGTACTGATAGATTTCCCGCATGAGCCAATACCCGGCAAAGGGCAGCGCCAACAGACCGAACACGCCGATAAAGTTGCCAACATAGCCCATCCAATCGTAATGCTCACGCTCCTCGGCATTCTTGACCGACAAGTATCGGACTCCGGCATAGGCTCCGCAAATGTAGCCGCCGAGCACGACGTTGGCGATGAGCCGATGGATGTTGATCGGCCACCAGGTCGGATTCCAGGTTGCTGCCCATGCGCGCTCGATGGCCGTGCCTTCTGAAATGACGACCGGACTGGATTGGAACGTCGCCCAGGCGTTGGGCACAATCATGATGAACAGCGCGAAGAAATTCAGGAGGAATCCCAATACCACGTGCACCGTTTTCAACTTGCCCTCCTGCATGGCATCCCATCCGTACCAATACAGATAGAGCGTCGCAGTCTCGAGCAAGAAGAGGAGACAGTACAGGAGAAAGGACGGAAAGAAGACATCCGTCAGATAGTTCATCAGTTTCGGATAGAACGCCACTAAGAGAAACAACAGAATGCCGCCGAACAGGGCAGTCGTCGCATAGGCCGAGGTGAGGAGCTTGGTAAATTCCTTGGCAAGCTTATCGTAGCGTTTTTCGCCTCCCCTCCAGGCGATTACTTCGCAGAGCCACGCAAAGATCGGCACACCCAACACGAAGCCGGCCAGCAGAAGGTGCAGCTGTGCAACGATCCACACGAGGTTCCGGCTGCCGATATAGGGAATATCGCGATACTCAGTCGGGCCGGCCGCTGTGCCTTCCGCAGCGACACCGATCGAAGGAAGCGCAAGCCAGACCGCCGTCAACAGGAGACCGGCAAGCCATCCTCCATGGCCGCTGACCGCTCGGAGAGCTGGTTGTATCGTTCCGACCCCCTGTCGTATGGCACTCACCTCACCACCTCGCAAGTTACGGTTTCGTCTTGGCAGGTGAATCGGCGGTTGCCCCGCCTTCGGTCTTCCCCTTGCCCTTTTCTTTTTGACCTTTCGCTTCCGTCTTGTGCTGTTCCATCGCATCAACTTGCGCAGTTAGCGACCCGATCCGCTGCGCATTCTTGTTCAACGACTCGATCGGCTTGAATGGCGGTTCGACCTCCACCTCAGGCTTCTTACAGCATTCATGTGGATGGGGTGTGGTGACCGGAAGGATGGTCCAAAACATCAGCGACAACACCACACCAGCTCCTGCCAACGACGCCAGCAGCAATCCTTGATCGGTCGGCACCCGCATCAAGTCCCAGCGGGTCACGAGCCCTTGGTAATTTTCAGGAGCCGGACGGGCGTTTTCCGCAATCCGCCGAATGATCTGTCCAAGGATCGACACTCCGATCACCGCGAGGACGACCAGCACCGCCGACGAGATCGATCCCCATATCGTCAGCTCAAGGCCGATCCGTTCCGCGACCGGAAAACCAGTATCGAATAAGTGCCTCAAGCTTTCCATTTCAGCCATTGAGTGCGAGGCACTGATCGCGACGTCCGTCACGCGGCTGACGATACCCCACAGGAGCGGAAGAAAGAACGTTCCTATGAGAGCGGCTCTCCACCAAATGGCAATGCCAAGCCCATCCGGAGGTTCTCTTCTCAGACGCTCGAGAAAGAACGTTCGACCGACCAGTCCAAGGGCCCAGATATCAATAGGGATCGACATGCCGAAGATAAGCGGAAGCCCGATTCCTTCGCCAAAGTGCGTATCGTACATGGCCATGATGATGGGAGCGGCGAACACCGTCACCGGACTGGCCAGCAGCATCAAAAAGGCAAGACCAAATCTGCCTTCGAAGTGCACCAACCCCATCGTCATGACAAGAACTGCCAACACCGCCTTGATCGGAATGCCCGTCCAGCAAGCCGGCCAGAGGATGCCGAACCCGATCTTTGTTGGGGACATCGATTCGCGTTCTTCAGCCATAATCAATGCGTACGGGGATTAATCCAGAAATTCACGGTTAATCACGGCCGCAACCGTGAATAAGGCAATGACCACCATGATCGCAATCCAGCTGATCAATGCGATTGGTCGCTTGAAAATATTGCGTTCGGGATCCTTGTCGAAAAAGGGAAGCGCAACGAGTAACCCCATGAACACGACCGGCAATGCAACGGCACCCATAAATTGACCGAACTGGCCCGCAAACAACTTGAGCCTCAGCAATTGGAAGTAGAAAAGGAAATACCATTCCGGCTCAGGGTGGTAGTCCCCCGGATCCGGGGTGGCATGGTCCAATAAGACGACCGGTTCCCAGAGAGCGAGGGCGCAGATCCCGGCAAAGACGAACGCCATCCCGACAATGTCTTTCCAAATCTGACGAGGAAAGAAATAGTCGGTCTTGGCCCTGATCTCCTCCGGCGTCCCGCTAAACGGTCCCGCCGGTGCCGCCACACGAAACAAAAAGAGGTGCAGCCCGGCAAGGGCCATGAGCGCCGCCGGAAGGATCATCACGTGAATGACGAAAAATCGGCTCAACGTCATCTGACCCGGGGTGGCTCCACCCTTCAGAAACCGGGCCATAAAATCACCGATGATCGGTGTCTTATCCAAAATCTCGACACCTACGAGCGTCGCCCAGAACGCCCGTTGGTCCCACGGCAACAGATAGCCCGTAAAACCGAATCCGATCACGATACCGAATAAGGCGAGACCCACAAGCCACAGTAATTCACGTGGCTTCTTATACGCCCCCCAGAGAAACACCTGGGACATGTGGGCGAACACACACACAACCATCGCACTGGATCCCCAGAAATGGTAACTCAGCAGGAACCACCCGTAATCGACATCGTGGATAATATATTGGGTACTGTCATAGGCGTGGTCGGCGGTCGGTACATAATAGAACATGAGCAAGATACCCGTCAGCGCCTGCATGGCAAAGATGAACAACAGGATGGACCCGAATACGTACGCCCAACGAGAGCCGCCCGGAATCGGCTCGTTGAGCATCTTGGCCTGCATTTCCTTGAGGCCAAGACGTTCGTCGAGGAAAGCAATGAGCTTTTCAGTCGCGCTTGGCTGCTGATCGGGGATCGTTGCGGGAGATGAATGCTTGATGTCCATGTCGCCAGCTTTCACACAATCCGGATTTGCGACTTCGTACCAGCCTTGAACTCCATATCGATAATCTCCACCTCGCCCCCCGCAGAGACTCTGAGGGGTAATGCGTCCAGGGAGCGGGGAGCGGGGCCGTCGAGCACTTTTCCTGCGGCATCATAGATGCTCAAGTGACACGGGCAGAGAAACACTTGTCCCAGCGTTTTGTGCTGTCGCCACTTGAACCCGCATCCTAAATGCGGACACTTGCCGGAGAATGCCAAATAGGGAATGTCCTTCTTATTCGTCCAAATGGGCTTCCCCTTCGCATCGCGAAATTCAGCGTCCTTCCCCTGATACACTTTTTCGAGCAGCTCCGGAGTTGCTCGGAGAATCCACACGTTCTTCTCCACTTCGTACTCCGGCATGTATACTTCCTTCACTTTTTTCTTATACTTGAACTGTGTGCCGACATCGTCCTGCTTGACCTTGCTCACGTTTCCCACGTTCAGCCATCCGTTGTCGAAATCCGCGTACATTGGCTTCATGAGGAAACGCAGAATGGGGAAGGCGATCGGGAGGCCGATCAAGAACCCGATGACATGCGTAAAATTCATGAAAAACGTGCGGCGCTTGACGTTCTTTTCCAGATCAGGGAGAGGCACCAGGACCTCACCCGGCGTCACATGGATGTTATCTTCGAGATGCGAGATCTCCACTTCATGGGTGGTGACGTAGTCTTCCCGTTTGAACGGCGGCAACGCCAGGATATCCCGCGAGGGCGCGCGCAACTGGACAACGTCTTCGGTGACAGCCTGCACATGACCCATCGCGATCTGTCGCTCACCACTGCCATTCATGGACACCACGATGTGGCTGATCTCATGAGAGAGCGGATCAAGCACGACTTTCGTGACTTCGCCGATGTCGAGGTCGGTGCACCGGACCTTGGATTTCAGCTTCGGTTGCAGCATTAGTTCTTCTTGATAGGCTTCGGGGTGTTGATCGAGGTATTCTTGAAGGTACCCAGCCACGTAGCAAGCGCCAGCATCTCTTTGGGATCCATGAGGTCTTTAAACTTATTGGGCATGATGCCCTTCTGCCATTCCTTGTCATATCCCTCAGCCATGAAGCTCTTGGGATCCGCAATCTTCTGTTGAATCTCCTCGACCGTCAGCAACGTGCCGATATTATCCAACTCAGGACCGCGCTTCTTCCCACCTTCGCCCCTGAGCTTGTGGCAGTTGTAACATTCCTGGAGTTGCCACTGCTCCTCTCCAATCTTCATCACATCCCCCGAAGCGCCGGACGCCGCGCTGGCTGCTGCGGGCTTCGCATCCCCGGCCGAAGGCGCCGACGTCGCTGCCCCACCCTGACCTGTACCCAACGATTTGAGCCGCGCCTCAAGGGCTTTGACCTGTTCATCAAGGGCCTTAGCACGAGCGATCAGTTCCTCGGCCTTTCCCTGTGCGGACTGCTTTTTCTCTCGGTCTAGCAGTTTCCCAATCTTGGCCTTTTCATCTTCAGGATCGAATTGAGGCAAGAGCGACGCACCCGCCACACAGACCGTCACCAAAAAGATCCAGAATGTAATGACGGCAAAGAGGGATTTCCCTCCGTTCATCGTCTTGACCGGCTGCGCGTCAAGCAGCATGAAGAGGATCGCCCCGATCACCGAGACGACGAAGAACAGTATCTGAAATGAGGCCGGCAGTTCCTGCGAGTGCGCAATAGCAACCAAGGCGCCACCGACCACCACGCCGATCCCTAGCTTCTTGAATATATTCCCCATACGAATTCTCGTCTCCTCGGTAGGCGCCTTAATCCTTGATTACTTCGCCCCGACAGGGACAGGACTCCCCTCAGGCTCCCGTACCTTCGCAACGGAGGGCCGAAGAGCTACGAGCGCTGCTAGACTTACGATCGCGATAAACACAACCGTAATCGCCGTAATCCATCCGGCAGAATACGATAGTGTTGGAGTAAACGACTCCGCGCTGAGGTCCGACACCAGGCTATAGGTGTGGAAATATTTCTTCAGCAACGACCGCACGGCCCCCATCAACCCCATGATCCAGGTGGACGTGAACGCCAGAAAAATCAACACAAATTGAGATGCGAAATCGATCTTCCCCCAAAGAATCGTGCCCTGCTTGATCGTTCGGTTATACAAGACGTAGTTGACGACCGTCACAAAGACCAACGTCAAGATCGCCGAAAGTTTGGCCGGCATCGACGACAGATAGTCCCACCCTTCCGGCAGTTTCATATCATCGGGCATATCGGTGCCGGTGGCCACAAACCCGGCGGGAGTGAGCCAGACCGCATCGCTGATGAGCATGATTATAAAGCCGATCTTGATGACGGTCCGCGCGGAGACAGTCTTGGGAACGAACCGACCCAATAAGAATGGCGACAATGCCAAGGGCAGGAGGAATGCCAACGACATCGGATCGGGAATCCAATAATTATTCATCACCCACATCGTCACGGGGAGTAACACCACCAGGACAATGGGGGCGAGAATAGTGATCCGAACATTTTCGGCTCCTTCAATTCGTTTGACGCTGAGCCAACTATAATAGTTGATGCCCAGGAACAGAAGTCCAATCATCACTCCCTGCATTTCAAAGAACATGGAGAGCTGATCGGCCATCATGTACGGACAGAACGAAAAATCGTAATCACACATTTCATACGCCAGCAAGAGCCCTGTAAATGGCTGCAAGAGCGACCCACCCACCGCAATCCAGATGGCGGCAAATCCCATCCAATCGTAGTAGGCTCTCTCCTCCTGCGTCTTCGCGCCCATATACATATAGGCGGCGATCAAACCGGCAATGAATCCGCCAAACGCCACATTCCCGTCGATCCGATGGAGACTCAGGGGAAACCAACTTTGATTGGCAATCTTATCCCATAAGGTTGCGGCGGCGATGAAATCCTGCGGCGAGACCCCTTCGGCCTTTGGCGGTGTATTCATGAACGAGGTTGGGCCGTTGATGACGAACAGGATGAGCAGACACACGAGGTTCAGGAGCACACCAAGGGCGATATGCCGTCCTTTCTTCTCACCTTTCCAGACATCCCATGTGTACAAGTAGGCATACATCAAGATGGTCTCGGCGATAAACAAGGCCGGATACAGAACTGCGAAGACCATATAGAACTGATTGATGAACGAGGTGGTGAATTGAGGATAGGCCGCGAGCAAGACGAAGATAAAGAGGCCACCCGTCACAGCCGTCATGCTGAAGAGAATGACCGTGACCTTCGTGATCTCTCTGGCCAGACGATCGTAGCGAGGGTCTTGCTTCCGATACCCCAGCCACTCCGCGATGACGACGAAGATTGGCGCGCCGAGGATAAACGCGGCGAAGAGGATATGGAGTTGTGCGACGATCCATACCGCCGTTCGATTGCCCGTGTACGGGAACTCTACCGCAGACGCCGCAGCCTCCTGAGCGTGGACGATTGGTGCACCGAACACAGAGAGCCCAAGCAATACAACGAGAGCCAAGAGACTGCTCGATAGTTTTTTCACGGTGTCTCGATGCCCCCTACTTTAAGAGCCCAGTCAAGGATCTTGGTCTTACCCTTCCAGCCAAACAAACACGTTGAAGAACTGAAATCTTGGACGGCATCCGGCAAAAATATTCGGTGCATTGTGCCTCAAAAAGGCTCGGGATAGTATCCTAGTTTTTCCAGTTTTATTTATCGGGGTGTTCCCCAGCTAACATCTAAAAAGGACCTGAATCTGACTAGCCCAAGCAGAAGACCTCCCGCTATTTCGTACCGGCATCGACCCACTGCTTCTTCTCTTCGCTCCAGGCTTTCCCCGGCAACGCAAAATTCCGCTCATAGAGCACGAGCTTCCACCGGTCTTCATCCGAGAGCTTGCTCTTCCAGCCTTTCATCTTGGTGTTCGGCACACCTTCGGCAATACGCCAAAACCACACGGAGTCCGAATAGAGCTTCATACGCTCGAGTTTCCGGAAATCTGTGGCACCCGCCTTGACCGGTTTTCCATCCTTCCCATGACAGCTGGCACAATTGACGTCGGGATTTGTCTCCCCGACGAAGAGCTTGCGCCCCTCTTCCAGCTTTTGGGCATCTCCCCACCAGTCAGACGGCATATGCTTATCGGCATATTCAGCCGGAGCCGGAGGTGGCGGTACAATCGGTCCTTCTGCGCCTTCTTCCCCACCACTGCAACCGATCAGCAACCCCATACCCAGGATCGCCGCAACACGAAACGAGCCCCAATTCATTGCCATGACGACGATTCATTCCCTAACGAGCACACGTGGCCACATGGGGATGGAACGCGGCCTCCAATAAAAAAACGCTTCTGCCGAGGTGTTCGCACCTCCAACAAAAGCGTTCCAGTTACACCCATCTCAATAACGCTGTACACCGGTCCTCGCCCATCCATCCACCGATTCGTCGAGGGACCCCGCAGCCCCCAAAGAACCGTCAACGGCGATTACGTTTTTCTTTTTCCCTGCGATTTCCCCTTGCCCCGTTCTTGCCTCCGCTGAGAACGGACAAGTCTCATACCGATAAGACCGCTAGCTGCTGCGACCATCGCCCCACCACCCCACCACAGCCAAACAGGAGGACCACTCGCATCACAGCCGCCGCCGAAATCAACCCGGACTTTTCGCTCACTTTCAAGATCTTTGGGATCAAATTCAATTTTGAGATTTTTCTGTTCGCCCTTCGCCTCTACCAGAAGGGGATCGCCAAGATTGTCGTTGTGCAGATGAAACATCGCTTTGTAGTAGCCATCTCCATCCGTCCTCACAACCTGACCATATGAAACTCTGGTGTCTTTGACCAGAACGTCCGTGTTCGACACCCCCTTGCCATCTGTGCCACACACATACCCTTCAACCATGAAACGGTGATCCGCTTCGTGGGTGGCGGGAACCACAGGTGGGAATGCAGCGTTCAGTGCGAGGCAGCACGCAAAGACAAACCGTCCAACCGGACTTCGCCTGCCAAGCTTCGAACTCGATTGCTGACTCGTCGCTCGCTCCTTACGAGGAAATGCACGCTGCACGACCGCGAGCGCGCTACATTCGGGCAGGCGTTTCTAGCACAGCGCAAAATCTTTGTCAACGAAACAGCTGGCTTTTTTGCGAATGCAGAAAGGCCGTTCACGGCCTTGGCGTTCTGAGAATCGGCAGGACAAAAGAAAGCCTTAAAGGTAGCCCTGTGTGCGCGCGGCCGCCTCAATTTTTGCGGCTTCGGCTTGACGCTCGGACTCTTTTTTCGACACCCAGGTCTCCCAGGACTTTCCGTTCGCCGTATCTTCTCCGGTGAACGCAATCGTGACGATATCGAGGTACGGAATGCGACGGGGATCCGGCCGGTCGGAGGGAAACAGTTCGAGATACGAGCCATCGGCACTTACCTGACGATTAAAGAGATATCCCATGACCGATTCGCCGGATCGTAACGTCAAGGTCACGTCCCCCCGGTAGTCGAATGCAAGTTCAATCGCTTCTCTTGTTTCCGCCGGAGACACGGGCTTGAAGACCCGCCCTTCCAGAGAGCCGGTGATCGCTGTCGTCTGATTCTTCGTATCGGTCATTTAGAAATCGTCCGGCGTGAAGCGCCTCTCGTGAAGCGTAGGATCGTCCTGTAAGGAACCAGAGACGACCGAAGCTCGTCCCGCTAAACGGGCGAAGCGGGCTTCACGAGCAGAATCACCGTGAGGTAGGCAAAAGAGTCAATTTGGCTGTCCGGGAAAATCCGGAGACGGTGCTAAAGGTATCTTCGACAGCCGATGCCTCATAGCCGCAATGGACCATGCAATCGGCGCACTTTTCATTTCTGCCAGTGCCGTACCGATCCCACTCCGTCGACTCCATCAGCTCCCGGAAGGTTTTTGCATATCCCTCTTGAAGCAAGTAGCAGGGTTTCTGCCATCCAAAGACATTATAGGTCGGATTGCCCCAAGGAGTGCATTGGTACTCACGCCGTCCCATGAGGAAATCCAAAAACAGCGGAGATTGATTGAACTGCCACCCTGCCTTGGGACGAGCGAGGATCTTGGAAAAGAGTTCCTGGGTTCGCGACCGCTTCAGGAAATGCTGTTGATCCGGAGCCTTTTGATAACTATAGCCGGGGGAGATTGTCATCCCCTCGACACCGAGGGCCATCATTTCATCGAAAAACTTTCTGACTCGTTCAGGATTCGCATCATCGAACAGAGTGGTATTTGTCGTCACCCGATGGCCGCGCTTGACCGCCGCCTTGATGGCCTTGACCGCCACGTCATACACTCCATCGCGGCACACCGCCAAATCGTGTTCATCTTTGAGCCCATCCATATGGACGCTGAACGTCAGAAACTTCGATGGCTCATACTCATCCAACTTCCGCTCGAGCAGAATCGCATTCGTGCAGAGGTAAATATACTTCTTCCGATCGACCAAACCCCGGATGATCTTCGCCATTTCCGGATGGATGAGCGGTTCCCCCCCAGGGATACTTACCATTGGAGCTCCGCATTCCTCGGCCGCTGCCCAACATTGTTCGGGCGTTAACCGCTTATCGAGGACATGATCGGGATATTGGATCTTTCCACAGCCGGCGCACGCCAGGTTGCAGCGAAACAACGGCTCCAACATCAACACCAAAGGGTACCGCTTCACCCCCTTCACTTTTTGGGTGAGCACGTACGTTGCCACGGTATACATCTGAGAAATCGGAACAGCCATTCCGTTCTCCTTGACTCACTGACGTGGTTGTTTTTTCAGCCTATGTTGAACAGCTACAAGCGGTAGCTGAACTTGGAGGCTCACGAATGGAGGATTGTAACATCCTGCATTGGTGTCGTCAATTTTTTGTCCCCTCTTACCTCATGTCGAGTGCAAGACACGAACTTCGGAAGTACCAGCACTAGCGACATGAAAATCAGTTGCTCGCGTTCAAACAAGCGAGGTGTGGAGGCGCCGAGCGGGTTCGAACCGCTGCATCGCAGTTTTGCAGACTGCTCCCTTACCACTTGGGTACGGCGCCCCGGGGGCGGTATTATAGTCGTTTCCTTTTCTGGAACACAACACTCACCCTGCTGCCAGGTGAGCAGCGGGCTCATCGCGCATCGGAGTGAAAGTCTTGGAAGCGCTCGCTCAGTGTACCGATTATGCCTCACTGACCATACGTGTGGAAACCGAATGCATTTTTTCCGGGTGCGAGTCCGGATCGTTCCAACCGCCTCTACTACTGAGCAGCAATCCATATAGGACCAACATCGCGATACCGAGATGGTGATAGCTCTTCAACGCTTCCCATCGTGCCGAACCCACGACTTCATAATTCAGCACCATTGTCAGCACCACATACACCGCCAGCATCACGTACCCGGTACGGCTTAACCCGCCGCTCATTTTCGCTGCGGCGGCCACGACCACACAGGCCGCCGGTATCATCCACACGAGATGCTGGTCCCACGTGATGGGAGAGAGAAACAGAGCCAACATCAAGGTTCCCGCGCAATCTCTCGCCCACGTGGGATCTCCAGGCCCTTGAAATACCTGCCTACTGGACCATGCGAACAGACCGAGGAGACTCAGGGCGGCAACCCCGACGATTGCGTTTGCAATCGGTGCCGACAGATCCAATACCGGCTGGTAGCCGCGGTCCACTTGCCGAAGTCGATGGGTCGGAGGATACGTCACTAGGTACCGGAGCATGGTGTGGCGGAGCGAGAGGTTGGCCTTTTGCAGCTCATTTTCTTGCCGGCCTTCTGCCTGCCGATCGAGTACGGACAACACGGCATTCTTGGTCCATTCTGTATGATGCTCCCACCACCCCGTGGGTCCCATGTACAGAACGGGCAGCACAACCCAGGCCAGCGTGGCCACCATGGTGTACCATGCAACCCGCCACTGCCGCTTCCAAAGAAACAATAATACGAACAGTGCGGGGGTGATCTTGAGTACGATGCCCAGCCCGATCAAGGCCGCACCCAGCCGTTCTCTCCCAACCCATATCGCGTAGATCCCACCGGTGAGAATGCCCAACAACATGAGATGCGGGCCACCGTCGTCGAGATCGTTCAAGATGAATTGCAGCGTCAACGCCCCTGCACCAACACCGACCAACAGTCGGCTCCATCCCCTCGAGTCTGATGCACCACAAAGCATCCGGTGAAACAGCATGGTCGTGACGACTAAGCATCCGACAGCAACGGCGTAGCGCACGGCCAGGCTCGGGTTTCTATCAAGAATGAGCAAGGGAGCGAAATAAATGCCGGTGGTCGGCAAGTACATGTAGCAGTAGTCGTTGGCGTAGAGATATTCTCCGGTGAGAAAACGCCTTCCGATCTCTCGATGGATATCGATGTCCCGGAAATGGAACGACCGCCCAAAAGAGATAATGTAGCCGTGCACCACCGCCGCAATGACGAGACTGATCTTCACCAATCGTGCGAAAAGAGCCGACCTGACGAACTCATTGATCCGGTCGATGAGAGGCTTTGATTCCATTGTGTGACGGCACAGATACATGACACGGCTGGAGCGCGTCAATGGTTTCGTTGGTGAGAAGAGGCTGGACGTTGACTCCAGCAGGGGGAGAATCGTGGGCTCCCAGCGCCTCTACCGACGAGGCAGTACGGGGATTTCTTTTCCACGCGTCGAGGGGTGATCCGACTGGGGCATGAGGGATTCCCATCCGTTTGAGGGGACAGAAGCGACCACCTCGCCGCCGCCTTCTTCCGCCTCTTTTTCCTTGGCGAGCAGTTCTACTTCCTGAATCAGCGTGTCCATCAACTCTTCCATGGGAACCTTACGGACGAGCTTCCCCTTCTTGAATAAAATCCCCTTGCCTTCGCCACCGGCGATCCCGATGTCGGCCTCTTTCCCTTCTCCGATTCCATTCACGACACACCCGAGCACCGACACATTCAGTGGAGTCTTGATATGGCCGAGTTTCTTTTCCAACTCATTCGCCATCCGGACGACATCGATCTCAACACGCCCACAGGTCGGACAGGCGATGACATTGATGCCCCGATGACGCAATTCGAGTGATTTCAGGATCTCGAATCCGACCTTGACTTCGTCGACGGGGTCGGCGGCCAGCGATACGCGCAGCGTGTCTCCAATACCCTGTCCAAGTAAGTAGCCGAGACCGATCGAAGACTTCACCGCCCCTGTCATGGCCGTTCCCGCTTCTGTGATCCCAATGTGGAGCGGATAATCCGACTGATGAGCGAAGAGCCAATAGGCGTCGATGGCATGATGTACATCCGATGCTTTAAGCGAAACCTTCATATTGGTAAAGCCGACATCCTCCAGCGCATGCACCGCATTGAGCGCCGACTCCGCCAGAGCCTCGGGCGAGGGCCATCCGTATTTTTCCAACAACGGCCGTTCGAGCGACCCTCCGTTGACACCGACTCGAAGGGGAATCCCTCGCTCATTCACCGCCTTGATCACTTCTTCCACTTTCCACCAGGCGCCGATATTGCCAGGATTGATACGGACACAATCGACAACCTGCGCAGCTTTCAGGGCAAGACGATGATCGAAGTGAATATCGGCAATCAGCGGGACCGTCATGGCCGCTTTGATTCGCGGGAGGACGTCAGCGGCCTCGTCGTCAGGCACAGCCACGCGAATGAGTTCGCACCCGGCGGCTTCAAGCTGGTGAATTTGAGCAACGGTCGCAGCCACATCGCGGGTGTCTGTTGAACACATCGATTGCACAGACACCGAAGCATCGCCGCCGATTTTCACTTTCCCGACAGATATCTGTCGGGTTTTTCGCCTTACTATGTGCATGAGAGATCGCTCGCCTTTTGCGATCAGCTGCCCTGCTCATCTCCATGAGGAAGATGGTCTGCCAGCGCGGCACCGGCAAATTGAGATTTCACCGATGGGGCCGTGCCGATCAGTTCTTTGACGCCTTGATAGATTCCTTCACTCGTCAAGCCATACCGTTCACGAAGTAGATCTTGAGGGCCTTGTTCGATATACCAATCGGGCAAGCCCAAAACCTTGGTCTTCACATGAGTCACACAGGCCTCCGAAAGGGTTTCCAGGACCGCGGACCCGAACCCACCGATCTTACAGCCCTCTTCTACCGTCACGACGTACTTGACTCGCTTCGCGACCTCCACAATCAGTTCGTGATCAAGCGGCTTAACGAACCGACCGTTCACCACCGCTGTGGAAACCCCTTCCTTGCCGAGACGTTCCGCCGCTTCCATGGCCTGCCAGACGGATACGCCGATCGCAATAATGGCGACATCCGTTCCGTCCTTCAACAGCTCGCCTTTTCCCACAGGCACCGCCTTGGGAGTCTCGTCCATCTTCACGCCGAGACTCACACCTCGCGGATATCGCACCGAAATTGGTCCGTTATATTCCAAGCAGGTTTTCACCATATGTTGCAGCTCGTTTTCGTCTTTAGGCGCCATCACCACCATGTTGGGAACGTGGCGCAGATAGGCATAGTCGAAGGCGCCGTGATGCGTTGTCCCATCCTCAGCCACGAGCCCACCACGATCGATGCAGAACACAACCGGAAGATTCTGGGTCGCGACATCATGCACGACCTGATCATACGCCCGCTGGAGGAAAGTCGCATACATCGCGACGACCGGTTTCATTCCTTGGGCGGCGAGCCCCGCCGCGAACGTCACGGCATGTTGCTCGGCGATACCGACGTCGTACAGACGATCGGGAAATTCCTTTTCGAAAGCCGTCAGCCCCGTACCTTCGCACATTGCCGCTGTAATGGCCACGACGCGCTTGTCTTCACGTGCCAACTTGACGAGTGCATCCATCGCGATCGCTGTGTAGGACGGACGCGAGGCTTTCTTCGCTGGCGCACCCGTTTCTCGAACAAACGGAGGACAGGCATGAAACCACACCGGGTTCTTCATGGCCGGCTCATAACCGAGCCCCTTCTTCGTGATGATATGCAGTAGGACCGGCCCTTTCATCTTGAGGACATTCTCAATCGTCGGCAGGAGATGCTCAAAGTTATGGCCATCGATGGGCCCGCTGTATTGGAACCCGAGCTCTTCAAAGAGTAGTCCCGGCAGAATCACGCCTTTGGCGAGTTCTTCGGCCCGGCGAGCGAGTTTTTGCATGTCGTAGCCAATGTGAGGAATCTTGCGCAGCAACTGACCGGTCTCCTCGCGCATTCTTCCGTAGAACTCACCTGTAATGGTCCGACTCAGATAGGCGGAAATGGCCCCGACGTTCTTCGAGATCGACATCTGATTGTCGTTCAAAATCACAAGGAAATCTTTCCCGAGTCCTCCGGCATGATGCAGCCCTTCCAGAGTCATCCCCGCCGTCATCGCACCGTCACCCACGACACAGACGACTTTATGCTTTTGCTTCAACTGGTCACGGGCTTCCACCATGCCGAAAGCAGCCGACACACCCGTACCTGCATGGCCGGCATTGAACGTATCGTACTCACTCTCTTCCCGCTTGCAAAATCCACTCAGCCCACCGTATTGGCGAAGGGTATGGAACTGCTCACGGCGGCCGGTGAGAAGTTTGTGCGTGTAGGATTGATTGCTCGTATCCCAAACGATTTTATCGGTCGGCGTATCCAGGAGATATTGCAAGGCCACCGTGAGCTCAACCACACCTAAGTTCGAGGCCAGATGTCCGCCGACATTGGAGACCGCTCCGATAATCTGTTCACGAATCTCTTGGCACAGCGCGGGAAGTCGGTCGGGAGACAACCGCTTCAGATCGGCCGGACTATGGATCGTTTTAAGAATGGACATGGATGGTCTCCTTACTTTCGTCTTCGATCAGCGACGTGACATACAGACACGTTCAGGGTGCACCTTTGGCGTAGGTGCCAAATTTTGTGGAGTCTCACACACGAACCGCATGATGTCAAGCGCTTATGAAAGATCACCTGTGCATGCCTCTCATGCTGATCGGGCTGTAAACGGTCAAGATCGATGGCCGAGGCACACGCATTCAATTGGTCTCTTAGTAAGGAAAGTCGAGCCCGGCAAAAATGGCTCCGCCCTCCTTACTAAACCCGTAGTCGATCCGTCCCACGACATTGGGCCGGATGATACCTCGAAACCCGATACCCGGCGTGATGCGGTAGTCTTTAAAACTCACATTCTTAAACGAGTTGAAAACCTGGCCAGTGTCGACAAACGGCGCAAGTTCAAAATCCGCCATGACGCCGGCAAGACGCGCGCGCAAAATGTGAATTCGCTCCTCCACACTGAACGCAATCAGTTGCTTGTCGATGTACCGATCTACCCCAAACCCGCGCAGGTTGTTCTGGCCGCCCAAGGAGCTCTGCTCATAAAACGGAACATCCGAACCCAGCGTGGCCTGCAGATCACCACGAACCACCAGGATGGCGCGCTTGGACTCGCTCGCAAACATCTTCTTCACCTCAAGCCCATATCTGGAATACAGCGGCTCCGCCCCTTGCTTGAAGTTGTAGTTGAGCTCGGCATAGGCGGTAATCGCCATCCCATCGGTCGGCGTGATCAGATTGTTACGGGTATCATAATGGAAGCTGATTCGCTGGCCAAGAATCGTCGCTCCGTCCACACCCGGCGCGTTCGGAAAAAGATCTCCCGAAAAGGGGAGGGCGGTGCCGCCATGCTGGATCGATTGCATGTGTCGCAATCGCTGACTGACCGCGATTTGCGTGACCTCGTTCGCGTGGATCCCGAACTTCCAATTCAATCTCGTCTCAGCGGCCGTGTAATTTGTCTCGTGATCCTTTACGGTGGTCGGACCAAGCCCGAAGAACCGCACCGTCGCATTCTTGAAATGCATCGCACTGAACCCAATACTATACCGACCATTGCTAAATCCTGGGTCCACATAGCTTAAGAGGAATTTACGTTCGATCTGCTCTGTCCAGGACGCAATCCCTCGGAGTTCCTTGCCTCCTGGTTCGTAACGGAACAGGTTGACGGTTCCACGAGTGCCGACGATCGAATTGTGGACCACCATCGGCGCAACCAGATATTTGAGATCCCCATCCGGTCCCGTGATGAGAGCCGGCACAATCATTCCGATATCGTTGCCGTCGTTCTTGCTGGAACTGACCGCGGGGATGGGGAAATACCGCACGTCGGCCTGGGCTCGGTCGAGGGAAATCGGGCAGAGACTCCCGAGCAGTACAAGGATAATACTGACAGCAAGGCTACGCATACACGTACCCGGATCCTGCTAGTCGACGTTATTGTGCCTTGAGCTTATCGGATTTCTTACGGAGTTGATCGACGAGATCCGAATAGGAAGAGGCACGAAGAATTTTTGTAAACTGCCCGCGATAGTTGTTCACCAGACTGACGCCGTCGACGACGACATCGTAGACCCGCCAATCATCGGCCCTGTTGATCAAGCGATAGTCGAGCGGGATCTCCGTCTTTCCGGAGAGCACTTTGGTCCTGACTTCCGCGTACTCCTTCTCCGTCCGTTCATTCAAATACTGCACGCCTTCCCCGGAATAGGTCTCGATTTTATCGGCATACGAATTCGTCAGTACCGTCCGAAAGAGGTCGACAAATTCCTGCTTCTGCTGATCCGTCAACTGATTCCAAGGCGCGCCGAGCGCCCGTCGGGACATTTCCGCATAGTCGAATCGAGCGGCCACCACTTTCTCAAGCAAGTGGCGACGCTCATCGGCTTTCTCCGGTTGTTTGAGCTCCTTTTCCCGGACGATGCGGAGGACCTCGTCTATCGTCACCTTCATCGAGTCGGTCGGAGCGCCCGCGTACCCTGGAACCACTCCCAGCCCAACAACTGACACCGCGACAAGCACGATCGCACCCCAACGGACACATGCTTGCCTGCCCCACACATTCCTGGTCGCTATCATGACACGATCTCCCCTCTACCGATTGTCTGAATGCTCGCCTGCCGGCCAGGCTAGGCCGAGTTAGTTGACCTTGCCATGAACGTACTGGCTTACCAATTCCTCCAGGTCAAGGCCTGATTCGGTATCGCGAATGGCATCTCCGGGTTTCAGAGGATCTCCGCCCCCACCCGGCGACAGCGCAAGGAACTTTTCTCCGATGATTCCCCTGGTCTTGATCGAAGCGATCGTATCGGAATAGAGCTTCGTTCCGTTCTGAACTGCCAACCTCACCATCGCCCGATCCTCTTTCAGGTTGATGGCCTTGACTCGGCCCACCTCAACGCCGGCAATTTCCACGGTGGCTCCCGGTTTCAGTCCCGAAGCTGAGTTGAACAGGGCATCGACCTCATACACATCTCCTCCGATGAGCTCTAACTTTCCCAACTTGATGGAGAGATACCCCAGACACACAATCCCGACCAACACAAAGACACCGACGATCAACTCCAGCTTGCTTCTATCCATCATGGCTCCCCTCTAGCCCGCAGAGTCCCCCCTGGTCAGCGATACCGTTCCACCGACTGAGATGAATTCTCGGATCTCAGGATCGGTGGTTCGCTGGAATTCAGACGGCTCGGCCATCGCCGCGATCTTCCCGTGTTTCAACATCGCCACATAATCCGAAATGCCGAATATCTCCGGAATCTGATGGCTGACCATCACGGCGGTAAATCCGAACTTCCGCTGCATGCTCGTGATGAGGTCATGGATCGATTTGGCCATCAGGGGATCAAGACCCGTGGTCGGCTCATCGAAGAGGATAATCTCCGGTTGCATTACCAGCGCGCGTGCCAGACCGACGCGCTTGCGCATTCCGCCACTCAATTCCGCAGGGAACTTGTGTCCCATCCCCGCCAAGCCCACTTGATCCAGTTTCTCCTCGACCCGACGGGTCACATCGTGGCCTTTCATCCGGAGTTTTTCGCGGAGGGGAAACGCGACATTCTCGAACACCGTCAACGAATCGAACAACGCCGCTCCCTGAAACAACATAGCGAACCGCTTACGGACTTCGTTGAGCGCATGTCCGCGAAGCCGCGAAATCTCCACGCCGTCTACCCACACTTCGCCGGAATCCGGCTGGAGCAGACCGATCATGTGCTTCAGCAGAACACTCTTCCCTTCCCCACTTCGGCCGATGATCGTGGTGAGCTTCCCTTCAGGAACCGCGAGATCGACACCGCGCAAGACCGCTTGCCCTCCCAAGGTCTTCCGCACGCTCACCAGCTTCAGCATGGTTACAACAAGACCGACGTCAAAAAATAGTCCCACACGAGAATCAAGACTGACGACAATACAACCGCTTCGGTGGTGGCCGTCCCCAGACCCTCGGCGCTCATTCTGGTGTAGAACCCCTTATAGCAACAAACCCAGCTTACAATCAGCCCAAAACTGATGGATTTGAGGATGCCGCCATAGATATCTTTCCACTCCACCGAGGATTCAATGGAATTCCAGTACGACCCGGCGTTCACTCCGAGCAGATCCACTCCGACCAGATGGCCGCCGTAGATCCCGACGACATCGAAGATCGCGACCAACAGAGGCACCCCAATCAGGCCGGCAACAAGTTTCGGGGCAATCAGATATTGGAGAGGATTAATCGCCATGGTGTCCAGGGCATCGATTTGCTCCGTGATCCGCATGATCCCGATCTCCGCCGTCATGGCTGAGCCGGCTCTCGCCGTGACCATGAGCGCCGCCAAGACCGGCCCGAGCTCACGAATCATGCTGAGCGCCACCGCGGATCCCAATAGCCCTTCGGAACCGAACTTTCGCAACGTATAGTATCCTTGTAGGGCCAAGACCATCCCGGTAAAGGCCGCCGTCAGCACGACGACAAACGTCGATTTATAGCCGATGAAGTGAAGCTGCTTGACGATCTGAATGATCCGCAACGGGGGCCGGGCCAACCAGGCGAAGGAGGACATCACGAAGATCAGCATCCGCCCCATTTCGAACACGTATCTGAGCGCCCATCGCCCGATGATTTCAGGAAGCTTCATGGTCATGTCGGTGAGAGTTCCCGCCCTTGCCGCTCAGTCGCCATCGCCGCAGTATAGCGCCGAAAAAAGGTGGTCAACGCCTCTGCTGCGATCACACTCTGTCGACGAAGCCGGCCAAGGCCCACGAGGCATGACGGGGCGGCCAAGATAGTACCGAGACCCTTGAGCCATCCAGTGGGCCTGAGAAACAGATTGAAGTCAAGCGGAAGATCCTCGTCCAGAAGATCCGAGACCGCCCGAATGATTACAAAGGGAACCTGCGCGCGCTGTGCTTGAACGGCCAAGGCGGAGCTTTCCATATCGAGGCCGATCGCTCGAGTATTTCGCGCAACCTGTTCTTTATCCGACGCCCTACCGATGATTCGATCAGTCGAGACAAACCGTCCGATGTGGTCAGATGGCACCAGGGATTCGACAAACGCCGACATCCGATCCCGCTCATCACCCGGCACAGCTCTAGCTTGTGACTGCTCCACACTTTGCTCCGCCCAGTACACAACCTCGTGGCCTACCAGAAGCGCCCCAATATCTGCCGCAACAAGGGCACAGGCAAATCCCGTCGACACCATGAGGCTGAACGATCGGCCATCGACGAGTTGAGCGGCACTTTGCCCCGCCTTCTCCAAGCCGACGCCGGTTTGCACAAGCCAATATTCCCTGTTGCCGACGGTGTGTACGAAAACAGAGAGGCCGTCCATTGGTCGTTCAATACCCGGAGGAAATGCCGACCGAACGGCTCTCATCTCCCATGGCGTTGCGGCGAAGATGGCAATTCGTTTAAGCGGCACCGTGCTGGATGAGGGCAGAGAAAGAAAATCGGCGGGGGTCAACGCTCGGACCGGTGCGAGTCATTTCCTTGCATGTGATGACGAAGTTCGTCGGCCCGCATCTTCCCACGGGAACGGAGGTTACGATACATCGCCAAAGCCCATAACGGGAAGTACTGACAGTACCAATGATACCGGAGATAGAACACTCGCGGAAATCCCGTCCCGGTATGACAAATCTCTTCCCACGATCCGTCTTTCATTTGATGACGGAGGAGAAATTGCACCCCGCGCGCAACACTGAAGGAATCAATCGCCCCGGCCGACATCAGAGCCATTAACGCCCATGCCGTTTGCGACGGCGTGCTCTCTCCTATACCGTGGTGCTCAAAGTCATTGTATGAAAGGCAGGACTCACCCCATCCACCGTCAGAATTCTGTTTCGATTCCAACCAGGACACAGCTCGACGAATGTAGGGCGCCGAGAGATCTTCGCCAATAGCCCTCAGCCCTGCCAACACTGACCAAGTTCCATAAATATAATTGATCCCCCATCGTCCATACCAACTGCCGTCCTCCTCTTGCTCTTTCTTCAGAAAGGCCAGCGCCGGCGAAACGGCCGGGTGTGTCTTGTCATAGCCCAAGGCCCCAAGCATCTCCAGACACCGCCCAGCGAGATCGGACGTGCTTGGATCCAGAAGCGCTTTGTGGTCCGCAAACGGAATATAATTGAACACGACGCGGTTATTGTCTTTATCGTAGGCGCCCCACCCACCATCGGAACCTTGCATCGCCAGCACCCACCGCATACCGCGGCAGATGGATTCGTTGAGTTCGCCTTCTCCGGTCGGAATCTTTAGTTTTGCAAGCGCCATGATGACCACGGCGGAATCATCGACGTCCGGATACAGTTCGTTTTCGAATTGGAAATACCATCCACCCGGCTCCGCGTTCGGCGAGGAGATAATCCAGTCACCCACTGATTTGGTCTGTCTGGAAATGAGATACCGACCCGCCTTTTGAAGTACCGGGTGATCTTGCGGGAACCCCGCTTCAACCAGCGCATTCGTGAGCAAGGCGGTATCCCAAATGGGAGAAAAACAAGGCTGAAGATGGAGCGTAGGAGCAGCCTCACCATCGATCATGACTGAATCGTAGACTTCCAGCTCCTCAATCTCGCGAAGTGCCTTGACGACAAGGGGGTCATCCGCGTCGTAACCCAAGCATTCGAGCGCCATGATGGAATTCGCCATCGCCGGATAAATCGCACCGAGTCCTCCCGACCCTTTGAGGTGCTCCAACATCCAACAGGCCGCTTTATGGAGTGCCTTCTCCCGCAGCACTCGCATCGGCATCCGATCGTACAACTTCAACATCGCATCCAGGGCAACAAAGAAATTGTGTGGCGTGAACCACGCCTGATCTTTGTTAAAGGGAGGATACTTCCAATAGCGGATCTCTGCCCGCGGGATCGGATAAAGCTCCTCGATACCCTGTTCACGGGGAATTTGGCAGACCGGACGGTGAGCAAACACAATCAGCAACGGGATCAAGACGGCCCGAGACCAATAGGAAATCGCATAAATACTGAAATAGAACTTCTTCGGCAGCAGCATGATCTCGACGGGCATATGGGGAATTCCTTCCCAATCATACTGATCGAACAAGGCCAACGTAATTTTTGTAAAGACGTTGGCTTGAACCACTCCCCCCATTGCCAGGATTCGTTCCTTCGCCCGAACCATAAACGGTTCGTCCGCCGACACACCACTCAACTTGAGGGCAAAGTACGCTTTGACGGACGCACTGATTTCCGTGGGGCCGCCGTAATAAATTGGCCATCCACCGTCAGGTAGCTGCATCGACTTGAGATACCGAACGGCCTTCTCTTCACGATCGGGATCCACACGATCGAGAAAGCGACGGAGCATCAAGTATTCGGATGTCAATGTGGTGTCGGCTTCGAGCTCGGCGACCCAGTACCCTTCAGCATGTTGACGGCTCAGAAACCACGACTGACTCCGGCGGATCGCGTCATCCACCGCATCAGGCTGGCTGACGGCATGCGCGGTGGGACGACGAACAGAAGACGGATCTAACGAAGGCAGGACAACCGGCTTGTCCGATACCAACCGAAGCGGAGCCATGGGTGTAAATTCCGCCGCTGGATCGAGTCGTCCCCCAACGGTCGAAAGCAGGCTGTCAGAGAGACGGCTGAATAGCGCCTTAATGATGTTCATGAATTCTTATGACTTGAAAGATAGGACTGAGAGGGGTGAAAGACCGGCATCTGACATGGTCTCCCTCGTAACAACTCCTCAACACCCACTCAATGTACGGCAGGCTTATAACAGACGCTGGGAATTGAGTCAAGCAACCGAGTGGAGAAGTGCCTGAAGTACATATATTTTTTCAAGGTGTATGTGATCGGAGACAGCCTCGTTACAGCATCCGTGATTGGGTCTCGCAACATTTCTCCACCCGTCGACGATCGCGATACATCTTGGAGAGGAAAGTCATGTAAGTGGAAAGTCCGTGATATTCATGCTCCGCTAGGATCGGTACAAGCAGGGTGTACGAGAAAGGGATTGAGACAATCCGGACTGGATTATCGCATCAATAGAAACACAAGCATCATGAAGCTCCACAGTGTGATGGATAGGCGTACGCCATTGACAATCCCCGTGGCGGGCCCAATCGGATCATCCTCCTGTTCCTCCCGCATGTCGTCATGCACCCTTCGCAGCGACCATTGGCCCGCACCCCTGCTGGACATGAAGAATCTCTCTAATCGCGCATCGTCGAGAGCGAGATTGCCGGCCGATTGCGGATACGGCCTCCTGCCCGGGGTTCGTGAAGGTGCCATGATCGACCTCCTTCCTCACAGACGGTGAATCCAACTTGACACTCGCAACAAGAATACCGCGGGCTTTGCGCTTCTCATAATGAAACCGTCTTTTCGGAAGGTACACCGGACGGGAAAGAGCTTACGACGGGATAGGCCCCTCCAGCACTCAAACTTGAGGGGGCGTCGCTGAACGACAAGAATCGGTTTTGGGGGAATCACCCGAATCGGAAATGGCCGTTGAAACTTCATGAGCACGACAGCAGGATTCCCAGAACGGATAGGGATGGGCTGCCGCGCGTCAATCCCTGAGTGACGACCCAGTGAGTGCAGCTGGACTGGAGAGTTGCTCTCAGGCCGGCTGTAGGTCCCCCAGCCTGACGGAAACCAGCTTGGACACGCCTGGTTCTTCCATCGTGACGCCGAAGAGAGAATCGGCGATGCTCATCGTCCGCTTGTTGTGCGTAATGACGAGAAACTGCGCATTCTGCGCCAACTCTTTCAAGACACCTGTAAAGCGCCCGATGTTTTCCTCATCCAGCGGGGCGTCGATTTCGTCCAACAGACAGAACGGCGTCGGCCTGATGAGAAAACTCGCAAACAAGAGAGCCATTGCAGTCAGCGTCTTTTCACCGCCCGACAGCATGGTGATGCTTTTCAACCGTTTCCCAGGCGGTTGCGCCACAATTTCGATACCCGGCTCGAGGCTGCCGGAAGGCTCGCCATTTTCTGGAGGCGGTTCGTCGATCAACTGCAGCTCTGCCCGTCCGCCGGGAAAGAATTGGCCGAATACCTCGGAGAACTTCTGCTGGAGTTCGTCGTACGTGGACGCAAACATTTCTTTCGTGGTTCGGTGAATCCGTTGGATGATCTCCTTGAGCGAAACAATCGAGTTCGACAAGTCTTGCTCCTGCGCAGACAAAAATTTATGGCGTTCCTCCAGCTCTTGGTGCTCGCTGATGGCAGCCAGATTGATCGGTCCCATGCGATCGAGTCGATCACGCAGCTTCTGCAACTGCTCTTTCAGCTCGACATCGGAACGTTGGGCCGCTTCCTGCCCGGCGACATGAGCCTCAATCACCGACGCACTCGATGCCGACACATCCTCGACCAGCGCGAGTGGATCGAGCTGATAGGTTCCCGACAAGGTTCCCTCAACAGTGCCCAATTGCGTGCGAAGTTCGGCGCGGCGCACTTCCACTGTCATCCGCGCATCACGAACCGCGGACATCCCTCGGCGCACTGCATCCAGACTCGCCTCCAACGTCTGGCTGGTTCCCATTTGTTGCGCTTGTTGCTCCTGTGCGGTAACCAGCTCCCCTTTCACCCGACTTGCCATCACGCCAAGTTCATGGCAGAGACCTTCCTGACAGGCTTGCTCAGCCTGGCTCCGCTCGATTGAACCCTTCAGATCACTCAGATGTTCCCCCAGCAACCGGCGCCGATCCTCCGTCTCTTGAATTTGTTGCGTCACGCGAGCCCGATTCAGTTGTTCATGCTCCCGTTTTGCGCGCAAACCCTCCGCCGTCAGCTTCGCTTGCGTCACATGGTCCTGCTGTTCTCGCATCGTCTGATCGAGCAACCCAAGTCGCTCCCGCACACGCCCCAACAACGTATCCTGACCACTTTTTTCAGCGACCCATTGTCCCAATTGGGCCTGGGCTGATTGCGATTCTTGCTCCAACCGCTCTCGCTCACTGAACCCTTCCTGAATTTCCATCTCCACCGCATTCAGTCGATGATCAAGATCGGCCAGCACGTGCTGAAGCTTCTCTTCGTCTTTACGGAGGGAGAGATTCTGCATTTCGGCATCACGGAGCGAATCCCCAAGTTGGCGGTCTCGCTGGGTCAGAAGCTGGGTCTGAGCGAACACCTCATCTCGCTGCCGCTTACTGTGATCGAGTTCGGTCGCCAGCGCATGCCGCTTGACTTCCAGATCGATCACCTCTCGTCGACGCTCGAGGAGACCCGGCGTTCCTTGGACTTGACCTCCGGTCACAATACCCGAGGCATCCACCACTTCACCGTCCAGCGTCGCAAGGATCGGACCATTCGGAGCGCGCCACGCATGTTGCTCCCACAACTGCATCGCCTGATCCAAGGACCGAACAATCACGACACGATCGAACAACGAATCCCGTGCTCCCGTTCGAGCCGCGTCAGTATGGATCAGATCCACAGCGCGCCCAACCACGCCAGGCTGCTCAGCAATCGCCGGCCACCAATCATGGGGCCCTGCCCCTTCCCATCGCGGCTGCTGGGGGATAAAGCTGCCTCGCCCCAGTCCCTCCTGTTGGAGGAAACGGATCAATCGCGGCCCGACGGACGGTTCATCCACAAACCACCCACGAACACGCTCTCCCAGCACTGCCTCAACCGCGCGCTCCATCCCGGATGGGATGACCAGCCATTCGGCGACCGCATCCCGCACCCCTTCGCACGATTTCAAGGCGGGGCCCTGCTGAGCCCCCTGCCGACCATAGCCCATCTCCTCGCGCACCACACTTTGCAGCGCCTCCAGGCGCGAATCCACACCCGCCAACTCCTCCGAGCGTCGTAAAATCGCCTGATCCAGCGACTGCATCATCCCGGCAGCTTGAATGGCCTCTTCCTGCACGGAGCGTTGGTCCGCCCGCAGTTTCGCCACGAGGCGGTCGGCTTCCCCGTATTCCTTGCGCACCGTTTCGTGACGACCAATCGCGGCTTCACGCTGCCCACGAAGCTCGTCTCGCTCCGAGACCAATCGGGTTCCACGGCCTGCGAGATCCTCCAGCCGTTTCGTGAGCTGCGAGATACCCTGCTCGGTATTCGCGACCAGGACCGCCAGCTGCAACACATCTTTGCGCCCTCGCTCTTCTTCCGCAACTGCCGCAGCCCGTTGCTGGAGCACCCGCGCCATCTCCTGATCAAGTTCACCAAGGGCACGATCCCGAATGGCCATTTCCTCTTCGACCGAGTGCAATGACGCCTCGACCGTCTGAAGCGCGCCGGCCAGATTGTCCTGCGAGCGGACCAGCTCTTCCAATTCGGCTGACTCCTCAACTTGTTGCTGATTCAATAACTGACCTCGGTTGCGTTCGACCTCTGCCGCGGTCAGCGCGTGGGCCTGCTGCTGCTCAATTCCCGCCAGTTCTTCTCGAGTCCTTCCGATCAGATCGGCTGTCGTAATGGCATCAAGGCGAGCCTGTTCAAGATCCGTCGTGAGCCGAGCCTGCTCGGCGGCTTTCTCGGATTCCTGCCGATCCAAATTCAGGACGTCGTCCTCCACCTCTCGCAACGTCTGCCGCAATGCCCGGAATTCCCTGGTCAACAACGTCACCTCGATCCCACGCACCTCTCCCTGCAACGTTTGATAGGTGCGCGCCTGGCGCGCTTGCCGTTCGAGGGAATTGAGTTGCTTCTTGATCTCGGCCACGATGTCTCGGACTCGCAAGAGATTTTGCTGCGTCGATTCCAACTTCCGTAATGCCTCGGCCTTCTGTTTCTTGTAGCGGACGATACCGGCGGTTTCCTCGATGAGCTCGCGTCGATCTTGCGGAGACGCATTCAAGATCTGATCGATTTGGCCTTGCGCAATAACGGTGTGTCCTTTACTTCCCGCACGGGTGTCGAGAAGCAACCCGCGGATATCCTTGAGCCTGCACGGGGTCTTATTGATGAGATACTCGCTCTCACCATTGCGGTACAAACGCCGGGTAATCATCAGTTCTTGAAATTCCGTCAGTTGGCTGGGAAGCCCCGCGCCGGCATCCAACTTCACCGACGTCTGATCGAGGCCACCGATGACTAACGAGACTTCCGTCATCCCCAACGGCTTTCGGAGTTCAGTGCCATTAAAGATGACGTCTTCCATCTTTTCACTTCTGAGTGTTTTGGTACTTTGCTCGCCCATTACCCACAGAATGGCATCCACGACGTTGCTCTTTCCGCTCCCATTTGGGCCAACAATCGCCGTGACACCCTCTGGAAATTCGATCTTGGCCTCAGCGAACGACTTGAACCCCAACATGTCCAATGATTTCAAGTACATCGGCTCACCCTTTCACGCGCGCGTGGGGCGCTCCCATGGAAATAAAAATTTCCGGCCCTTGTACCACAGAGGCTTCAAGAAATCAAAGAAAAACACAGCCAATAGAGGAGATACCGTGTGATCCCTACAAGATATAGGATGCGGCTGGGAAAAACTCAAGAATGGCTGAACCCCGATCCATGGCCTGAGAATTGTCCTTGGCAGCACATGATGGCCGTCCTAGGAAACGGCCGAAAGTGAAGGACGGAAGGCGTGATCCACAGCCACTACCCGGCAATGCTGGCCATCGATTTCTTGGACGATTCTATTTGGACAAGTTCCTTCGGCAACAGGAATTCAACGTCTTCTTCGATGACGGTGAGCTCCTCGACCTCGGATGGTCCCGACGCTCTCAAGAACGCGACCACTTCCGTGACCAAGATTTCCGGAGCGGAAGCACCGGCGGCAATGCCAACAGCTTTGGCACCTTGCAACCACTCCGGATTGATGTCGCTGGCGGAATCGATGAGATATGAGGGAATGCCGCATTGTTCTCCAAGTTCCCGCAAGCGATTGGAGTTGGAGCTGTTCGGCGACCCGATGACCAGAATGACATCCACGAGGCGGGATAATTCCTTCACGGCATTCTGCCGGTTTTGCGTCGCATAGCAGATATCTTCCTGATGCGGCCCCTTGATGTTTGGAAACCGCTGATGGAGTGCGCTGACGATGTCTCGACACTCATCCACGCTCAGCGTGGTCTGCGTGACATACGAAAGGTTGATGGTGTTTTCTACGAGCAATTCTTCCACATCTTTCACCGAAGACACGAGATGAAACTTGTCGGGAATCTGGCCCAGCGTCCCGATCACTTCCGGGTGACCGGCGTGACCGATAAGAATCAGTTCATACCCCTGGGTATAATCGCGGTTGACTTCGTTATGCACTTTGATCACCAGCGGACAGGTCGCGTCAATCACATGCAGGCGTCGACGATTCGCTTCTTCCCACACCGACTTCGCAACACCATGCGCGCTGAAAATGACAACCGATCCTTCCGGGACTTCGTTCAACTCTTCCACAAACACCGCGCCTTTTTGCCGGAGCGAATTCACAACGTGGCGGCTATGAACGATCTCATGCCGGACATAAATGGGTGCCCCGTACTTCTTGAGAGAAAGATCCACGATATCGATTGCCCGATCGACACCGGCGCAAAACCCACGGGGATTGGCAAGATATATCTTCATGGTCGTCATAGCTCCTTCGCTCGGCACTCTACTAAGGTCGTCCTGTCCGCAGTCCTTACTGAGCATTCACGATACGTCAGATCAGCTCGTTCCGTCAACAGAATTGCCTCCGAAAAGCCGCGACGGCATCACCGAGGACCATCAAAGTAACGCATGAGAGACCATGGACATCTTCGCGCAGTTATGTCCAGGAGATCTTGCCCGTCCCCTACAGGCTTGGTAGGTTGCGGGCTTTGAAATAGTTACCACCTCGGAGATCCATGTCTGAGATCGAGTCAGAACGCTACTCTGTGGACCCCAAATCCGACCTTTTCTGAGTCATGTCCACATCCCCGAACAAATGGACACCGTCATGTCGTCATCACGCTGTTATCTTGACTCTCTCTATGGTCCCCCGTACGCTCAATGCCTGCTGAGCCTTCATATCCTTGGACAACTGAAACGTTCCCGCTCTGTTTCTCTCTTGTAAATAAGGAGGTGCCTCAGATGGCTCAAAGACCATTTCAAACGGGAGTTGCCATTAATCTTGGCAATGGAGAAAGCGTCAAGGACATCACCATTTTGACTGTTCCCGCCAGAAAACGATTCGATGTCAAATTTCTCGGGATCAATGGGTTCGGACAGCTGAATCAGCCGCTCTTCTACGCAGTGCACGTGACCACACGGTCGAAAACGGGCATCTATCCCATTGCACCTAGCGGTACTTCTGAGATGGCTGACCCCGAATTTCCGGCAAGATATTTTGGGAGTCAGGAAGCCATCCTCTATGCGGATCCCAAGTCCGACCTCATCTTCACGGTCGCGCGCAAGGATACCTCGGCCGGCGTGAGGGTCTTTATCGATATCTGCGGACTTCTCACCGATGTTTGAGAAAGCAGCGGATCAGTGAGCGGACATTCCCGATGAAAGGCTCGTACGCATTATCAAGGAAAGGAACTGGCGACCTCATGAACTCTGCTGTGAATCCGTCTTCGATCTTGCAAACCGCCTTTGGGTTTTGGGGGTCCAAAGTCCTGCTCACGGCCGTTGAGATCGGCCTGTTTACCACACTCGCCAATCAACGTCTCACCGGCACGGAGTTGGGTAAGGAATTGCACCTCCATCCGCGCGCCATCGCCGACTTTTTCGACGCGCTCGTGGCGATGAAGTTTCTCGACCGGGACGGCGACGGCCAGGAGGCGAAGTATTTCAATACGCCCGAAGGCTCCATGTTCCTGGACGAAGCCAACCCGCGGTACATCGGCGGGCTTCTGATCATGCTCAACGCGCGTCTATTCAAATTTTGGAACGATCTGCCCCAAGCTTTGCGGACCGGCCGGCCACAGAACGAGGTCAAACACGGCCAGAAAGGTATGTTCGAGGAACTCTACTCAAACGTGCCTCGGCTGGAACAATTCATGGGTGCGATGACCGGCGCCTCGCGCATCAACTTCGAGACGTTCGCGGAGAAGTTTGACTTTTCGCAATTCCGGACCCTCTGCGACGTCGGCGGCGCGACCGGCCTGCTCAGCATTGAAGTCGCGAAGCGGCACCCGCATCTCACCTGTATCAGCTTCGATCTGCCGGTCGTCGAACCGATCGCGAAAAAACACATTGCCGCCTCCGGGTTGGACACTCGCGTGAGCACGGCCTCCGGTGACTTCTTCAAGGACCGGCTGCCGACGGCCGATATCATCACGATGGGTATGATTCTGCATGACTGGAATCTGGAGAAAAAGGTGCGCTTGATCCGATCGGCCTACGACGCATTGCCGCCAGGGGGCGCACTCATAGCTATCGAAGCGCTGATCGATGATGCCCGCCGCGAGAATGTGCAGGGGCTGCTGATGTCCCTCAACATGCTCATCGAATTCGGCGATGCGTTTGATTATTCCGGCGCGGACTTCCGCCGATGGTGTAGTGATGTCGGCTTCAAGCGCTTCGAGGTCATGCACCTTGCCGGGCCATCAAGCGCGGTAGTCGCCTACAAGTAGACGGTCCATTACTTGACTCTCTCTCCCCTCCCCCGTACGCTGAGGCCTCCAATGGGTTCCACCAATCACAAGAAAATCCTCATCGTTGAAGATGAGCAGGATATTCTGCAGCTCGTCAAACTCTATTTGGAGAAAGAGGGGCTTCGACCGGTCACGGCGATGAGCGGGCTTGAGGCGCTCAAGAAAGTCAAAGAGGACAAACCCGATCTTGTCGTCCTCGATCTGATGTTGCCCGAGATGGATGGGCTCGAAGTCTGCAAGCGGTTGCGTTCTGCACCTGATACCGCAATGCTTCCGATCATTATGTTGACGGCGAAAGCCGAAGAGTCGGACACGATCGTTGGGCTCGAGTTAGGCGCCGATGATTACGTCACCAAGCCGTTCAGCCCCAAAGCGCTCGTTGCCCGGGTCAAAGCCCTTCTGCGTCGAGTTGAACGCTCGCCTGTGACCGGGCCGGATCTGTACCGCTATGATACGCTCACGATGAATTTGTCCCGCCATGAGGTCAGCCTTGGGAAGCATGAGATCCCTTTGACCGCAAAAGAATTCGGCCTGCTGGAGCACCTGCTTCGGCATCGCGGCCGCGTACTCACCCGCGAGGTGCTGCTCAATGCCGTGTGGGGTTACGACTACTACGGTACGACCAGAACCGTCGACGTCCATATCCGCCGACTGAAGCAAAAACTCCCACTCCTCGAAGAAGCCATTGTTTCCGTCAAGTCACTCGGATACAAACTAAAAGATTTCGACGGATCAGGATGACTTGGTCGATTCGATGGAAAGTGATGATCGGCACGCTCGCGGCGGTGATCTGCGGCCTCTTACTCGCCGGCGTGATGCTGGGTCAATTCTTCGAGCGACAGGCTCTCGTCGAACTGAGCGAGGTGCTGGAAACGAAAACCCAGCTCGTTGAGTACGCGGTCCAGCCGTTGTTCCCTTCAGACTCTCCACCTTCGTCATCATCGTACCTGCAAGAAACGGTTCGAGACCTCGGCAATCGCGCGTCCGCTCGCGTGACGTTGATTGCTGTAGATGGAACGGTCCTTGCTGATAGCGCCGTGCGGGATATCGACCTCTCCACCCTGGAGAATCATCGGTCTCGACCTGAGGTCCAACAAGCGCTTTCCACAGGACAGGGGCAGGACATCCGCATGAGTCATACCACCGGCGAGCGAACGATGTATCGCGCCATCCTGCTGCGTAAACCCCAGCACACCTCGCCGATCGTCGTGCGCGTGAGCCTTCCCATGGTGATATTGGACCGCGAGCTTTCGGAACTACGACAAGAGCTCTTCCTGGCTTTCGGCGTCACGTTCCTCGTCGCCCTCACGTTAAGTATCTGGCTGGCCCACAGTATCAGCAGGCCTCTCTCGGACATTGCGGCGGCAGCCCAGTATTTGAGCTCCGGTAGCCGGGCCCTTCCCATCAGAACCTCCACACAGGACGAGGTCGGTCTTTTGGCCACGACACTCAATCACGTGGCGGAGCAACTGCACGCCAAGATCGACGAACTCTCGGAAGATCGTGCTCAACTGCTTGCCGTGCTCACCTCGATGGTCGAGGGCGTCATGGTTCTGGATTACCGCGGCCAGGTCTTACAAATCAACCCGGCACTCGAACGCATGTTCGGCATCTCACGGGTGGAGGCCCGGGGACGCCCATGCGCGGAGCTCTTCCGCCATCAACAACTCAATGACCTGGTGACGGCTATTCTCCAATCTCGTGCACCCCACGAGGACGAAATCATGCTGCCGCTCAGCGGACGGTATCTCCAGATCGAAGCGTCCCCGGCAGGAGGGGAACGGGAAAACGAAGCCTGCATCGTCTTGGTCTTCCACGACATCACCGAACTGCGGCGCCTGGAAAAAATACGGAAGGACTTTGTCGCGAATGTCTCCCATGAACTTCGGACTCCGCTCACGTCCATCAAAGGCTACGTTGAAGCGCTTCTCGACGGCGCCAAAGAGGACCCCCCCGTCGCCGCAAAATTCTTGGAAATCATCCTCAGGCAAAGCGATCGTCTCAACCTGATCATCGAAGATCTGCTTGAGTTGTCGAAAATCGAATCAGGCCGCGTCCTGTTGAAAGCGGAGCCCCTTGAGTTGCGCACCATCGTCGACCGGACACTGTCGATCATGAAACCGATCGCCGACAAGAATCGGCACCGGCTCGTCACCGTGATCGATCCATCGCTCCCCTCCGTAGCGGGTGACGAAGGCCGGCTCGTGCAAGTCTTAACCAATCTGCTCGATAACGCGATCAAGTACACGCCGGCAGGCGGGACCATCACAGTCGGTGCCAAGCTCATTTCTTCGTTCGGGACTGACCATCCGGCGAAGACAATTGAGCTGAGCGTCGCGGATACCGGAATCGGGATCCCCGAACAGGACCGTCCCCGCGTCTTCGAACGTTTTTATCGTGTTGACAAAGCCCGATCCCGGGAGCTGGGAGGAACGGGGCTTGGGCTCGCCATTGTGAAACATATTGTGGAAGGACATGGAGGACAAGTATGGGTAGAAGCACATTACCCGCAAGGCAGTCGATTCGTCGTTCGCCTACCGCTCAGCCCCAAAGCGCGCGGGCCTGCTCACGTAGCCGAAGCAAGCAGGGTATGAGTGTAGGACCTTCCGTTTGAAAGAATCGCACAACCTGCAGGAGACCCTTACCACCGAACAAGACCGGTTGCCCATGTCAGCCCGCCGCCGAAGCTGCCCAGCAGCACCAAATCCCCAGGCGAAAGTTTTTCACTGCGGACTGCCTGATCGAGCGTGATCGGAAGAGACGCGGAGGACGTATTGCCACAGTGTTCGATGACCGACGCGAGTCGGTCCGGCTCAATGCCCAAGCGATCAGCGAGTTGGGCTAGAATTCGGCCGTTCGCTTGGTGGAGCACCACCTGCTTTAGGTCTCCCAAACCGATGCCGAATTCCTTCAGGATATCCAGTATGGCCTCTTCGACCCGTCGGATGGCTAGCCGAAACAGCGAGGTTCCCTGCATGCGAAGCACGTGTTCCCGCTTTCTCAACGTGTCGGATGACAAGGGCATGCGTGACCCTCCACCGGGGACCCGAATTAACCCATGGTGTGACCCATCGGCGAACAACCTGATTCCGAGAATCCCTCGCCATTGAGGGCATTGATCTTCTTCGCCCCGAATCACGACGGCCCCAGCCCCATCCCCGAACAACAGTGCCGTGGCGGCATCCTGAGGGTCGAGCGATCGAGACTTTACCTCTGACGCCACGACCAGGCAGGTCTTCACCTGCCCGCTCTGAATCATGGCTTGCCCCATGGAAAGTCCATACAAGAATCCCGAGCAGGAGGCGGACACATCAAACGCCCCCACTTGTTTGCATCCTAATCCGCGTTGAACAGAACAGGCCGTGGACGGAAAGGCCATATCGGGAGAAGTCGTGGAAAGAACGATGGCCTCGATGGAAGAAGCCGAAGACCCCGCCGCATCGAGCGCCCGGCGTCCCGCCTCAATCGCCATATCGGAAGACGCTTCGTGTTCACCGACCCAATGGCGCACCCGGATACCGGTGAGTCGTTGGATTCTGGCTGGGGACAGACTCAGCGTGGGAGCAATCTCTTCATTGGGGACGACCCGGGACGGGAGATAGCTGCCAGTTCCGATGATCCGTGCTCGAATCATGCCAAAGTCACGAGATGTTCTAGGTGAATTGTCCAGACTCCCAATGTGGACGAGATTATAGGGAGCACGAGAAGGCAGGTCAACCAAACCGCTCTTCTGATTGCTTTTTGCCTGCATCCTTGCTATGTGTGTCCGTCATGCGCCCACGCCCCAGTCAAACTGTTACCGGTCCATCATCCAGGTTCTCAGGCTCATGGCTGGCGGCTTGGCTCGGCGTGAGTGCTCTCTTTTTGGCCTCTTGCGCCGGCGATCTCGCCACGGACGATGTGCGGAAGGGGATAAAGAAAGCTCTCAGTGGCACAGACGAGCAGATTTTTCTCGGAGATACCGTTGAGAACCACTACCACCCGAATGTGATCATGAAGCGGGGTGAAGCGTATTTTGAGAAGGAAGAGTATGCGGAGGCCTTAGTCGAGTACAAGCACTTCCTGGATCTCCATCGCAATCATGTCCTGGCCCCGTATGCGGCTTTCAGGATCGGCGAAATTCATTTTAAGATGGCGAAGACCATCGATCGTGATCCCGAACCGATGCAGAAGGCCATTACCGCATTCGAACAGATGAAAAAGGACTTCCCGAGCAGCCGCTATGAGACACAGGCTCAACAAAAGCTCGACGAGTGCCACGATTGGCTCGCTCAGATGCATCTCTTTGTTGGCCAATTCTACTACCGGCGAGGTTCCTACCTCGCGGCGGCCCATCGGTTCGAACAGATCATAAAAAACTACCCCCAGAATCCCATCGCCTCGGACGCCCTGTATTTCCTAGCCAAGTCCTACCATGAAATGGGAGCTGACGATTGGGCAAGAGACCAGCTCATCATATTAGCGGAGAAGTATCCGGACAGTCCTTCCGCAGGGTCCGGAAAGAGCCTGCTGGAGAAAATCGGCGGGGGACAACCAAGTACGCTGCTGGCCCAGAAGTCGGATTCGGTCCTCCTCTCCGACGCTGGCCCCACGACGATAATCCGAAGCAATCGACCGGAAGCCACTCAGCGACAATCCGCGTCTTCACTGTCATCTTCCCCGATGACGACGCTTGGCGTTCCTCCGTCGCTCGATTCCTTTGTTGCTCCGTCTACCAACACGCTGGGGCAAGGTTTTACGGCCTGCCGCCTTGGCGCCTGGTGCTGATTCAGTCGTGGAATGCTCCCCTTCCTGGTGACTGTTTGCCATAGATCGCTCATAAAGATTATCCAAGGAAGCCCCCAAAGGGTGAGGGTCCTTCGGCATATGATTGAGCGGTATTGGGGGGAACCGCACCGCTAAGGACCTGCGTTGTGGGGGGGTCTTTTTCAACACCTGTTATTGGCCCAGATACCAGCCGATCCCATATCGTTCCAAAAAACTCGTTATCATCGTCAGTGAATTCGCATAGATCATCACACCGACCAATACCAGCATGACCCCGCTCACGGTTGAAACGCCCCATAGATAAGCCCGCACTTCTTTGAAATAGGCTAAGAACCGATCAACCCCTAACGCGGTGAGGAACAACGGCAAACCTAAGCCCACCGAGTAAAATGTCAGCAGCACGACCCCATTAAGGAGGGAGTCCGTCGTACTGGCATAGAGAAGGATAGATCCCAGCACCGGTCCCACACAAGGCGTCCATCCTGCGGCGAAGGCGACCCCGATCAAGAACGACCCGAGGTAGCCGGCCGGTCGACTACGGAATTGATACCGATGCTCCATTTTTAAGAACTTCAGATTCAGTATCCCGAGCAGATAAAGCCCAAACACGATGATCAACACCCCACCGATGCGTCGAATCGTGTCTTGATGAGTGATCAGGATCTGACCCAGAAAACTAGCTGATGCGCCAAACGCAATAAAGACGGATGAAAACCCGGCGATAAATAACAAAGAGTTCAGAACGATTGCTTTCTTGAACTTCGCCCGTTCAGATGCATCCGTCAATTGTTCGACGGAGAGCCCGGTAATGTAGGAAATGTAGCTCGGCACTAACGGCAGAACGCATGGCGACACGAACGAAAGGAGCCCTGCTGAGAAGGCGGCAATGAGCGAGATCTGAGGGATAGATTGAGTCATATTCACGACTTCATCAGTGCATGAATCAAGTGACGTGCCTCAGGTGAGTCCCAGTCACGAGCGCCGAAGATCTTTTGGCGCACGATACCTTGACGGTCGACCATGAAGGTGATCGGGATCGTCCGTGCCCCGTATGTAAGGCCTACCCGATATTCTGAATCATGCAGAATGGGAAATGTGAATCCCATTCGTTTCTGAAACGGGCGTGTCACGGCCACCCCCTGCGGGTCGGTAGAGACCGCCAAAATCTCAAATTCCCCTCGTGGAAAGGTTCGATAAAGTTGTTCCATCGCCGGCATCTCGACACGACACGGCCCGCACCAGGTCGCCCAAAAATTCAGCAGCACAACTTTTCCTCTGAGCTGAGACAAACTCATGATATTGCCGGCAAGGTCCCGCAGCTTGAAATTCGGCGCTTCGTCGCCGACCTGGACGACACCACGTTCGAAAGCTGGCCACGGTGTAGTCCGGAACGATTCTGCCCCGGCGCCGGATGCCGTGAAAAGCACGCCGACTGCAATGAAGGCAAGAACCACTGCCGCTGGAGGATATTTCATAGCTCGGAGAGGATGGGATTTCAATCTGTTGCCCTTGACATAATCGTAATCGCCAGGATTAAGGATCCTAGATCCGATGATTCATTTCATCATAGGATGATATGTTACAAGTCCGCAAAAACCTGAGTCAAGTAAACAGCACGTGACAAATTTTCATCCCCCTACGATCGAAGTGATGGACAAAGTCAACCAATCTCCTCTAGAATTACCGAAGTTTGTGCTAGGCTTATCACTCAGCACTGCTCATCACATTCACCTCAGCAGACAGACCAGCGATGGATTTCCATAACCTGAACCCACGAGGGGCATATGCGAGACAATTATCTCTTTACTTCGGAATCGGTCACTGAAGGACATCCGGATAAGATCGCCGACCAGATCTCCGACGGCATCTTAGACGCCATCATCGCTCAAGACAAACATTCCCGCGTCGCCTGCGAAACGATCCTGTCCACAGGCATTGCCTTTGTGGCCGGTGAAATTTCCACTAAAGCCTATGTCGAAATTCCGGATATTATCCGTGATGTCATTAAAGATGTCGGCTATTGCGATGCATCGTGGGGGTTCGACTTCCATACCTGCTCAGTTCTCACTGCTATTCACCAGCAATCCGGTGATATTGCGATGGGCGTGGATTCCGGAGGGGCCGGCGATCAGGGCCTGATGTTCGGGTATGCCACCAATGAAACGGATGAGCTCATGCCGATGCCGATCGTGTTGGCCCATAGACTGACCAAGCGTCTGGCGGAAGTCCGAAAAAAGAACCTTCTCAATTGGGTGCGGCCCGACGGTAAATCCCAAGTGACGGTCGAGTACAAGAACGGCAAGCCCGTGCGGATCGATACGATCGTGGTCTCCACCCAACATAGCCCGGATGTGACCAACAAGCAGATCGAACGCGACATCATGGAAAAGGTGATTAAGCCTGTGATGCCCAAGGGCCTCTATGACCCGACCGGCGTGAAGCATCATATCAACCCCACCGGCCGTTTCGTCGTCGGCGGTCCAATGGGTGACACGGGCCTTACGGGCCGGAAGATCATCGTCGATACGTACGGCGGCCATGGGAGTCATGGCGGCGGCGCATTTTCCGGCAAGGATCCCACAAAGGTGGACCGTTCTGCTTCCTACATGGCGCGCTACATCGCCAAGAATCTTGTCGCCGCCGGCTTGGCCGACAAGTGCGAAGTCCAGCTTGCCTATGCGATCGGGGTTGCCGATCCTGTCTCCGTGCTCGTCGATACCAAGAACACCGAAAAAGTATCGGTCGACACTCTCGACAAACTTGTGCGTAAGCACTTCCCGTTGACTCCTCGAGGTATTATCGATCATCTCAAGCTCCGACGTCCGATTTTCCGTAAGACCGCTGCGTACGGACACTTTGGACGCAACGAACCGGAGTTCACCTGGGAAAAGACCGATAAGGCCAAGGCACTTCGTAAAGACGCCGGCTTGTAAGCCTAGTGCGCTTCGTGATGTCAGCAAAGGGGGACGGGTTCTCCACCCGTCCCCCTTTTCATGACGGCAATAGACGATGACCAATCTCGATTGGCATTTTTCAGAAGGAGGATTTTCGTGGACTACGATGTGAAAGATATCAAGCTGGCGGACCAAGGCAAATCGAAGGTCGAATGGGCCGAAGCTACGATGCCGGTGTTGCGGCTGATTCGCAAACGGTTTAAGCGACAGCAACCATTGAAGGGTGTTCGCGTCACCGCTTGTTTGCATGTCACCACCGAAACGGCGAACCTAGCTATCACGTTGAAAGCCGGTGGGGCCGATGTCCGCCTCTGTGCCTCAAACCCCCTCAGTACCCAGGACGACGTCGCCGCAGCGTTGGTTCAACATGAAGGCATTCCAACCTTTGCCATCAAGGGCGAAGACAATGCCACGTACTACCGACATATCGAGTCCGCGATTGCCCACCGGCCCCACGTGACCATGGATGACGGCGCCGATGTGGTGTCGCACCTGCACTCCAAACGTAAAGAACTGTTGAGAAATGTCATCGGCGGCACGGAGGAAACCACCACCGGCGTCATCCGGCTGCGCAGTATGGCCGAGAAGAAAGTCCTCAAATTCCCGGTCATTTCCGTCAACGATGCCGACACCAAACATATGTTTGACAACCGCTATGGCACCGGTCAATCCACCATGGACGGCATTGTACGTGCGACTAACCGATTGATCTGCGGCTCAGTCGTTGTGGTGGTGGGCTATGGATGGTGCGGACGCGGTATCGCGATGCGGGCCAAAGGGATGGGCGCGGACGTGATCGTGACCGAGGTGGATCCCTTGAAGGGCCTCGAAGCCGTCATGGACGGTTTCCGCGTCATGCCGATGGAGCACGCTGCTCCGGTTGGAGATTTCTTCGTGACGGTCACGGGCAACATCCACGTGATCCGTGGAGAACATTTCGCCGTGATGAAAGACGGTGCCATCGTGTGCAATAGCGGCCACTTCAATGTGGAGTTGGATATCCCGACCCTTGAAAAGCTGGCTGGTAAACGCAAGATTGTTCGTACCGGAGTTGAGCAGTTTACGCTGAAGAAAAACGGCCACCGTGTCAGTCTGCTCGGTGAAGGCCGACTGGTGAACCTTGCCACTGCAGAAGGACATCCTTCCAGCGTCATGGACATGAGCTTTGCGAACCAGGCCCTAGGCGCCGAATATATCGTGAAGAATTACAAACAGCTCGAAAAGAAAGTCTATCCCGTTCCGGAAGCTATTGACAAAGAAATTGCCCGGCTCAAACTGGCCGGGATGGGTGTAGCAATCGATACGTTGACGGCGGAACAAAAGAAGTATCTGGCATCCTGGGAAATGGGGACATAGAAAGCATGGTGCGGTGCGGGTACTCTCTGTGCTCGCTCACCGCGCATGCAAGATTGATTTAAGTTTTACATAGCGGGCGATGCTCGGTGAATGCGCGCAATTGAGAGTACCCACATCGTGCCTGCTGGGAGAAAAGAGAAAGGCCGCCTGAAAAGGCGGCCTTTTTTGTTTTCCGGCTGAGGGACGTACAGGTTGATCGATGTTCAGGTGGGAAATGGTTGCCTCGATCATTGGGGACATTACTGCGAAGGCGATATCACCGCGATGATCCGTAACGGACCACCCGTACCGCCGGCAATCTTCATCGGAAGGGCGATCACGTCGAATCCGCGATGCGGCAGATCATGCAACTTGGCCAGGTTCTCAAACACCGGCACATTCTGAGAAAGCAGCGCGACGTGCGTTTCGAATTTGGTCGATTGGCCGAAATCGATCGAGGCGGTATCGATGCCCACGGCTTTCACTCGCCGTTCACGCACCAACCAAGCCGCCGCTTCAGGATGCAACCCAGGGAAGTGCAGCGCCTGTACTCCCTCCTGTCCTCTCAATTCCGTCCCCAGATAGTCCTTTCGAGCGGGCCACAATCTGGAAAACCCGGTATCAAGTAGAACGATCGCTCCCTCCGGAATCCGGCCATACCGTGATTCCCACCGCCATACATCCTGAGTAGTGACTTGGTAATCCCGATCACGCGCACATTGCTCCGTGACATCGATTCGGATGCCGGTCCCAACGAATCGTTCGACTGGAATCTGGTCCAGCGTCTGCTTTCCCCTGGAAAAGTGGATCGGCGCGTCAATGTGAGTACCGCCATGCTCAGCCATCTCCAAACGGTTTGAGGCATAGTAATACCCGCTTGGGGTATCCTCTGCATGCAAGACGACGAGCTTGAAGTCCTGCTCCGTTGGCCAGACAATCGTATCTGGACCGAAGGAGTGAGTGAGATCAACAATCTGCGACGGCTTCCAGACAAAATGATCGCGCTGAGAAATAGCAGAGGAGCACCCCACGACCGCGATCAGTGCCCCTATCACGGGAGTCAGCATCTTCATGTGCGAGAACCATGTTCTACAATTTGAAGACTGCAGCGCCGTAGCATCGCTAGTGCTTCTTCCCACTCTTCTTAGTCTCGGATCAGACGGATGCGCGATGAGGTTCGCGCCATAGCAGAGAATGCTGAATCGGCAGGCAGGAGATATTGGGTGCGACGGCATTGCGACCGAAGCCGCAGCATGAGAGTCGCGCCCAAGCAAAAGAACGAAGTTCGTCAGCCCTCTGAATTCAACGCATTATGGCGCAACCGACTTCGCGCATCTGTTCGTCACCGAGACCTTCCTTACTTCCCAAACGCTTTTTTCAGCAGCGGTTCGATCTCACCCTTGGCAGCCATGGGATCGAGGATGTCGGTGTCACCATAAAACGTGCCGTCGATAAATACTTTGGGAAGCGTCGGCCAATTCGTCATCTTCGTCAGGGCTTCCCGTTTCGCAGGCTGCGATAGGACGTCGATCAGCTCATAGGGGTATCCATACCGGTCAAAAAACTGCATGGTCTCCCTCGTGAACCCGCACATCGGCATGGTTTTGGTTCCCTTGCCGTAGATCAAAATCTTATGCGCCTTTACTTCCTCTTGGATTTCGTGTTCGATCGGATCGGCCATTATCTCCTCCTATGTCTCATCTCTGGTTCGTGCCGTTAACTCCAATGCATGGATCCGTCCATCCTTCATCGGAGCATCTAAGGCTTGATAGATCATGCGGTGCCGGTCCAAGAGATTTTTACCCTGAAACCCATCCGAAACAATGACGACCTTCAGATGATTCATCGTTCCCGTCCGATCGGTTACTGTCACCACAGCATCCGGCAGACACTGGTGAATATAGTCGGTCAACACATCGGGTGTAATCACAAGCCTCAACTCCGCCAGTTTTTTCAGTACCCTAGCTGAAATCGGTATTGAAACGCAATGCGCATTCATGCTGGTGGATTTCAACATAGTGGTGGTGCTTTTGAGCCACGTGGCTAAGGAGACGCGAACCCCGATCGACAAGTCATTGAGATCATAGAACTTCGATTCCATTAGGTACGGCATCGACTTTGCGGATGCTTTTGTTGCAACTGATCATGCGTCAATCGTATCCGTCACAAAGGAGGTTGTTATGAACGAGTTCAAGTCCGGGTTTTTTGTGGGAGGGGAAAGCAGTAACGGTCGAGTGCTGGTCGTCGATGACGAGCCCGACATTCGCAAGGTCGTCCGGATGACACTGCACAAGGCCGGTTATGATGTCTTAGAGGCAGAGAATGGAGAGAAAGCCATCGAAGTCATCAATTCAGGCGAAAATCGCCTGCTCCTTGACGTCATTATCTGTGACATCCGGATGCCGAAGGTAAACGGCATTGAAGCAATTGCCTACTTCCGCCAGAACTATCCGCGCGTGCCCTTGATCGTCCTCACCGGATTCCCCGACACCGACATGGCCACGTCTTTACTCCGGCAGGGTGTGGTGGATTACCTCGTGAAGCCGGTGGAAGGCGAGAAATTGAAAGCCTCCGTCGCTCGAGCCATGGAACAGCGCGAATTGGCTCATTTATGATGGAATGGCCGACATCACAGGGGAAGGGCGTAGCGGCCACCTCTCCGACGAGTGCTCGTCTGAAAACCGAGAGTGAACAGATCGAGCCGGCGCCCGCCCTGCTTCCACCAAGAGTAGCCATTATCGGTGCGGGCCGGGGTGGCACCGCGCTGCTCGAAGTGCTCCACCAGATCGACACAATCGAAATCCTCGGCATCGTCGATAAGGCTTCCTCGGCTCCAGGACTCAAACGGGCTCAAGAGCTCAACGTGCCGATCTATGAACAGGTCGCCGATCTGATCAAGGATCAAGCGGTTAACCTGGTGATGGATGTCACTGGAGATCCCGCGATGAAGTCATGGCTTCAGGAACAGCTGCCGGGAAGAGTCGACATCCTAAGTGGACAGGCCTCCCGACTTCTCTGGAAACTCGTGCAGCATGAGTCGATATTACAGACCGAGCTGCTCCATGCGGAAAAACTGGCAGGCATCGGCTCGTTTGCCGCCGGGATCGCTCATGACATGAATAATCCGCTTCAGTTAATTCTGGGCCTGGCGGAAAATCTGGCGGAAGAACTTGACTTAGATACCGTACATACCCAGGCACTGGACATCATTGAAGCAGTGAAACGCACAACGGCCATCTGTCGGGATCTCACCTCCTACTCTCGCCGCGCATCGTTACGACAAGACTGCCTGATCAGTGTCAACGGCAAGTTGGATGAAGCCTTGAAGATCGCCCGCTATGCCGTCGCTCTTCAAGACATCGCAATTCGCAAATGTTACCAGCCGGACGTCGTCGTGAAGGGAAACCCCGATGAGCTTCTCCATGTCTTCGTGAATCTCATCACCAATGCGGTCCAGGCGATGGAACATCAGGGAACCTTGACATTGGCAACCGCCACGGTGGCCGGCGCGACGCAGGTTCGTGTCTCGGACACCGGCGGCGGCATCTCCCCTGAGTTACAGAGTCGAATTTTCGAGCCATTTTTCACGACGAAGCCTCCCGGGAAAGGAACCGGATTGGGGCTCTACAACATCAAGAATGTGATCTATCACATGAAGGGAACCATAGAGGTCCAGAGCCAAGTTGGTCACGGCGCAACCTTTATGCTCACATTTCCCGGAGAATCCGGAGCCGGCGCGGGGAGTATGCAATCATGACGCAGACGCCGGCATCATCACAACTCGGCACACGATGGGGACTGAAGACCAAAATCATTCTTTCCATGCTGCTCGTCGGCATCATCCCGCTCGTTGTGGGTTTGGGGATGGCGTTCTGGCAAGGCTCTCAAGAAATCCGGGAAGTGAGCGGGGAAAGCTTTGAAGCGCTTGCCACTGAAGCCGCCCGCAAACTCGATCTCCTTCTGGCTGAAGAAATCGCGCATACTGCGCGCATCGCGAATGACTCGACGATCATTCGAGAATTGGAGCGCCAGCGTGATGCGCGAGGCGACTCTAAGAATCCGAATCCTGCGACCACTGACTTAGAGCGGCGTTGGACAGATCGAGACCCTGCTGCCATCAAATCCATCACGGACAACCATCTCAGCGCATTGCTCCACGAGTACTATACCGGTGCCCATAGCGCGCCCAGTCAATTGCTTCCACATGTCGTTCGCTCCTCCACAAAGATGCTGTTCCTGACCGATGCACACGGCGTGCTCGTCGCAACCATGACCGACCATCCGAGGTTTCGCCACCATACCACCACATGGTGGCGGGGAACCTTCAACAAGGCAGTGGGAAAAATCTATGTTGAAGACGTCCGTTTCGACGACCAGGTGAACGCCTATGTCTTCTCCATCTCGCTCCCTGTCATGGATAGTCTGCGGTATGAAGTCGTCGGGGTCCTCCACCGCGTGATCGACGCCAAAGAATTCTTTTCTCCTGCAACCCACGTCACTCGATTTGGAAAGACTGGGCATGTCATGCTGATCGATACCAACGGGATCGTCGTCAGCTGCCCGATTCTTCCCACCGGTGTCCCCTTGTCCGATCCGAAGTTAATCCCACTGGTGACGCCGCAGCAACCCGGTTGGGTGCAAGCCTCGAGCGACGGTCATGGCGGGCAGGCAACCTCCGTCATCGGGTTTGCCCCGCTTTCTGAAACTAGCCGAGTGACCAACGGTTCCAGCAACGACGGGTCGTGGCACACTTTCGTCTGGCAATCGTCTGATGAACTCTTTGCGCCGATCGAGCATCTGTTCGCCTGGGTGACCGTGTTTGGAGCCGTGGCTATCGTGCTGCTGGTTTCGCTAGGGTACGTGGCTGCCGGTCGCATTGTCACTCCGGTACGGCAACTGCAACTGGCCGCGCAGTCGATCGGGCGCGGTGAATTGCGAACTCCGATCCAGATCCACACCGGTGATGAATTGGAGGACTTAGCTGAAGAATTCAACCGCATGAACCAGCAGTTGAAAGCCGCGTTCGCCGGACTGACCGATCAAGTCAAATTGAAAACCCAGGAAGTCCAAGTCCTGCAGCAATCGACGGATCAGATTCTAGACGCGGTTCCCACCCCAATCCTCCTCATCGATGCACACGAAATCGTGCGCTATATCAATCGGGCGGCCCGCGAATCCTTCAAGATCCAGGAACCGATGTCGGGATCGTCGCTGTTCACTATTCTTCCACTCGACTCAACCGTTCAGAAACAGCTTCAAGCAGAGTTTCAAACCGACAGGGCTACGCCGTTCGCCACAGCCGATATCAAACGTGAGACGGCGCCGAGGGATCCGCTGGAGCCGAGCGCCGATCATGATTCAGCCCGTCATCGCTCTGAACTCCATATCGGACCGCGCATCTATCACTATCAATGGTTCCGGCTGCCCGCCAGGCCCGGAGAAGAAGTCAGTATTGGGCTAGTGCTTCGAGACACCACGGATGAGAGCCGGATGCAAGACCAGTTAGTCCAGGCGGAAAAGACGGGAAGCCTTGGCGTACTAACAGCCGGCATCGGCCATGAACTCAACAACCCCTTATTCGGAGTCATCGGACTGGGAGAAGCCATCCAAGAAGAAGACAATCTTGAGCAGATCAAGAGCTATGCGCAAGACATTGTGGCGCATGGTCGCCGGATGTCGGCGATCATTCGAGACTTTACCGGCATGACAAGCCGAGACGCCTCCGACAAGCCGGTTCCGATCATTTTGGAACGTGAGTTAGACGAAGCGTTAGCCATGGTACAGACCACCGTTGAAATGAAAAGCATCGCGATCCAGAAAACCTATGCAGGCGAGACACCCGTCCTTGCCTTCCCGGATCAACTCCGGCAAGCGCTGGTAAATCTTGTGACCAACGCCGCGCAAGCCATGAAAGGCAAGGGTACTCTGGCATTAACCACCGTCCAGTCAGGCCATATCGTGACTGCAACCATCACCGACTCCGGACCCGGTATTTCCAAGCAACACTTATCGAAGGTCTTCGACCCGTTTTTTACAACAAAAGGACAGGGGGAAGGTTCGGGCCTCGGGCTGACGGTCGCGAGACGCATTATCCGAAAATTGGGGGGCGACCTCCGCATCGAATGCCTCGAAGGCCAAGGCACTACCGGCATCGTCACTCTACCGATCAGTGCGTCCCTATCATCCGAAGGAGGCTCATGGGCAACTTCCGCCTCGCGTTCCGAGCCACAACCGTCACACTCCTCTTAGGAGGGTTCTGGAGCGTGGGTGCTCTCCTCTCCGCCAAAGAGAGCCCCTTCGCCGCCGGTATCTCTCCTGAAAAGGTCGCGGATTACGTCCATGCCGTTCTGGAGGCCGATCGCACAATTTACACGACCCAGGTCGTGAACCGTATGCAGGGAAAAGGGATCGTCGCGGCAACCGAACATTGGGAGCAGGACAACGCGCTCCCTCTCCCGGCCCAGTTCCTCCAACATTCAGGCCGGTTGGTAGCCGAGAGCGGACGAGGCATCCGTTACAGACTTATCGGGCTCTCTCCAATCTATCAACGCAACGCGCCCGCCACTGAGTTCGAGCGAAAAGCACTGGAGATGCTTCGACACCAGCCCGATCGGCCGATCACCGGGATTGTGTCAAGCGGCAAGAAACAATACTTCCAAGCCATCTATGCCGACCGAGCCGTTTCTTCCGTGTGCGTCACATGTCACAACAGTCATCCGCTGAGTCCCAAGCAGGACTTTAAGGTCAGTGATGTGATGGGTGGTATCGCGATTACAATCCCGTTAGAGTAGTAGGAGACGTTCTCGTCATAGCTGTCAAGAAGAAGCGATTGCGTGTGAAGGAGAGTGACGCCTGACCTGGACGTTACGATGGCGTTGACGAACCCTGGGGCGCGACCATCTGCTTGAGATGGTACTCTTCCCGATAAATCTGAACCGCAGTCATGAGCAAACTGACCAATATCGGCCCGATAAAGAGGCCGAGCAATCCGTACAGCGCCAATCCGCCCAATACGCTGAGCACGAGTAGCAACACGGGAATCTGCACATCTTGGCCTATCAACCACGGACGAAGGAACTGGTCGACCATCGAGACGACGCCGATCCCCCAGGCCAACATCGCCAGCGCTTTTCCGGTCGAGCCGATCCAGAACAAATAGAGGGCAACGGGGCCCCATATCAACCCGGTTCCGCCGAATGGAATCGGGGCGAGCACGATCGTCAACGCCGTGAGTCCGATCGGAAACGGCACACCGAGCGCAAGATAAGCCAGCCCTGCCAGCAGGCCTTGAACAATGGCCGTCACCAGCATTCCTTTCACCACCGCGCGAATCGTTTGATCCAGCCGGGTCAGGATCTTGGACTTGTGCGACTCTTCCATCGGAATCAGATCGTATAGAACCGCGAGCCACTGTCGGCCATCCTTGAAGAGGAAAAACAGCACCAACAACATCATGAAGAAATCCGCCACGAGAGCGAACGCATTCTTCAGCAGGCCTCCCATACTGCCGACCAGAAATTGGCTGACCTCTTTTACCCCAGTCATTAACGACTGCTCTAACGAGACCACCGGTGTACCGGTACCGGAGATGGCCGACTTCAACCACCCTCCGACGAAGGGAATAGTCGCCACTTGCTCCGGTAGCCTTTGAAGTCCGCCGGATGCCACCCATCCTCGAATTTCCTGTTCCGCTGCGCCAGCTTCTCGTGCCAACATGGCCCCCATCACAACCAACGGTACGATTACGATACCCAATGCACCGACCGTCAGCACTGCGGCGGATACCACCTCTTGACCACCCAGCAGTTTTGTCAGTCGGAGATGAATGGGAAACCCCCAATGGGCAAGGAGCCCAGCCCAGAGAGCCGAAAAGACGAAAGGTTTGAACATCAACCCAATTTGATAGAGCAGCAACACCAGGAGAGCAAAGAACACGATGGAAAAGATCTGCTGTCGAGTCATGAACAAGGTCAGAGTCTCTTGAGGAGCTAGCGAGTTAAATAGCAGATCCGACGGCTTCTGTCACGGAAGGAACAAGCGGGATAAAGGAATGGACCTACCCTGCAGAAACGAAACTGGAGGCACGAATGCGGACGAGGCTACAGATCGGCCTCTCTACCGATCAGCGCAACCGCCTTTCCGCGATGCGTATTCATGTCGCGAACGTTGCTGGGCAATCGAGGCGCTTCTTCCGGCCAGCCGGTGACTCCCATGTCGCTCACTCCCTGAAACTTGGCCCCCTCTTCCATCAGCAACATAGGACTATGCACTTCGCCGATCAGAATCGCCGTTTTGAGCAGTTGTACCCGCCCGGTGGCCGTCACGGTCGCTTTGATTCGTCCGCTGCTGATGAGTGAATCGGCATGGATGGCTCCCTTCACAACTCCATCCTCTCCGACGATCACTTCGCCTTTCGTGTGCACATCACCTTCCAAGCGACCATCGATCCGCACCGTACCGTCCACCTTGATTTCGCCCTTCAATTCAACGCCTTTTGCCAACAGCGTAATATTGCCGTCATCCCCATACCCGGTCTTTTTCATGGAAAACTCCTCTGTGCAGGCCACCCTTTCCAAGGGTACCTTATGACCGGAGATACGCCTAACAGTTTGTGGAATCCGGCAACCCGATAGGCACGTGCCGCTGTCTATGAGGAGAAGCCGAACGTCTGCTTGAGCCGTTCCCAGAAGCCACCTCCATGAACCTCGCAGTAGACCGTCGGCTCCGTTCCGGCGATGAAGAACTCTGATGTTTTCTCCGGACATTGCGACGTCGCCAGTTGGCCGGTTTTCGGGTCGATTCGACGCTGGACGATCCCAGGGGGCATTTCAAAATCCGGCACACCCTGTGGCATGAGCCGAACTGCCAACTCACTCCAGATCGGAAGAGCGGCCTGTGCGCCGGTCAGTTTAAGCGGTCGCTCATCATCAAAGCCAACCCAGACACCGATCGCGATATCCGGCGTGTACCCGACGAACCACGCGTCTCGATAGCCATCCGTCGTCCCGGTTTTGCCTGCCACCGGCCCTTGAACTCCGAGGGTCCTGGCCTTGGCGGCAGTCCCTCGATCCACCACTCCCTTCAACAAGGAGGTCACAAGAAATGTCCCTTGTGGAGTTGCCGCCTGACGTCGATCAAGGGTCGGACTCCAGAGAGTCTCGCCACTCACACCTGCCATATTGGACAGTGCGACCGGATGGATGACAACTCCTCCATTGGCAAGTCCAGCGTAAGCGGATGTGATTTGCAGTAAGGAAACGGAGGAACTCCCCAAGGCCAAAGACAAATTGTCGGCCAGGGGTGTAGTAATACCGAACGCTTGTAACAAGCTCACGAGTGCCGTAATCCCAGTCCGGTGAGCCGTTCGAACGGCGGGAACGTTGAGTGATTGCTCGATGGCCGTTCGGACCGTGACCTGCCCTCGATACTGTCGATCGTAATTCTGAGGCGACCAAGGACCTGTGCCGGATTCCAAGGTCACCGGTTCATCCGTCAGCAGCGTTGCCGGAGTCAGGCCGGTCGTCCCTTGATCGCGGGCCACCTCGAATCCGGCCAGGTATACAAAGGGCTTGAACAGTGATCCTGCCGATCGACGCGCCTGCACCGCACGATTGAATTGGCTCAGCTGATAGTCCCGTCCACCGACCATCGCCAGTACATGGCCATGCTTCACGTCCAACACAACCGCAGCGCTCTGAAGCGGCGGCTCAACGCCGGCGAGCGACGGATAGCTCTTCTCCAGCTTTGCCAATCCTTGTTGCAAGACCTGCGCGGCGATCTGTTGAGTTCTGGGATCGAGTGTCGAATAGATCCGCGATCCTTCCGGAATTCCCATGCCGGTCCCTTGCTCAATCTCCCTGAACAGATAATCAACAAAGTACGGCGCATCGGTAAAAGCGTCTTTGGTCAGTACGACCTTCACCGGTCGATTCATGGCAACTATTAAGGCTTCCTCTGTTAGGAGGCCCGTTTCTCTCAGTCGGCGGAGTACCACGTTGCGGCGCTTGGTTGCCGACTCCACGTTCTTCACCGGCGAATAGGTATTGGGACCTTTAATCAATCCGACAATCAAGGCGATTTCTTCGATCGACAATGTAGCTGGAGTCTTCCCAAAGTAGCGATGCGCCGCTTCGCCCACACCATAGATTGACACGGGCCCGGCTTGACCGAGATAGATTTCGTTCACATAACTCTCCAGAATCTCTTCTTTTCGGTACTTGAACTCAAGCGCCATCGCGGCCACAAGCTCCCGGAACTTCCGCCCCATGGTCCGTTGGGGAGAATAGAAGAGATTCTTGGCCAGCTGCTGGGTGAGCGTGCTGCCGCCCTGCACAACAGCTCCACGCGTTATATTGGTCCACAGCGCCCGACCGATGGCGAAAGGATCAACCCCGTAGTGAGAGAAGAACCGGCGATCTTCGACGGCCAGCAACGCTTCAATCAGTGCGGGAGGCACCTGGTTCAATGGAACCCATTCGCGAACCTGTTTGGTTCCTGCCCGCATCCCGCTGATCAAGACTGGTTCGAGGGTGACGAGTGAGAGTGGCTGACCATCCGATACTGACAACACCTCGGTCACGATATCGTTAGCCAATATCAGTCGTATGGATCTGGCAGGAAGCCGATTTTCTTCCTGAGCACGCAGAAAAATCTCGATGGCATCGTTCTTGACGAAATACTCACCGGCTCTCCGCGGTGTGGCAGTGACCGGCCTGTACTCCAGCCGATGCAGGCTGTCAAACAGGCCTGAATCCAGGGGATGGAGGCCCGGCGTCAGGAAAAACGGAGCCCCGTAGATTAAGAGCGGAGGATGCTCATCACTCTTTGGAAGCGACAAGCTCGCGGAAACCACAGCAGCATACATTACGAGGCCGGTTAGACTACAGAGGATCACTCCCAGCGTGGCGCATATTCCTCTCTTGAACCAGACACCAGCTGACACCATCAGAGCCATTCCTCACTTGGACAGTAGAGGGACATAAACAAGCCTATTGCCGCCAGCACCATTGCAGCAGTAAATGAATGGCCTCTTGCCAATGCACCAGCACATTCTACCCTCGACACCCCTCTTCCGTGTTACCCCCTCCGGGGCTACCTCATCCGCACGCCTTCAGGTATCTTTCTCATAACACACAGGAGTCCCCACAACCTGTAACAGGAGAGAATCATGAACTGTTCACGCTGCCACGGCCACATGGTCAATGACCATTTTTTGGATTTCGATGGAACCATTGGGCACATGTGGGCCAAGGGATACCGCTGCATGAATTGTGGGAATGTCCATGACCCGGTCATCGAGCGACATCGTCTTGCTAGGGAGCAACAGGCGTTGGTCCTCTCGCAGGGCGAGCTGGACTTCACGCAAGGTCAGCTCCCCCCTGAAGTACAATCGGCCATGCCACATGCAGCCTGAGTTCAGCCTCACGGTATGAGCTCTCACGAGTCCACTGGTCTACGGCGCTGGAGCGATAAAGGAAAGCCATGGCTTCTATCTTGATCGTCGACGATGATGCGCCAATTCGGACATTGTTGCGTCGCATTCTTGAAGAAGACGGCCATCAGATTCGTGAAGCTGCCAACGGCCAAATCGGTCTCATGCTCTATCGCGACACACCCGCCGATCTCGTCATCACTGATATGTTGATGCCGGAGCGAGATGGGATGGAAGTCACGCTCGCGTTGACGCAGGATTTTCTGGACGCCAGAGTGATAGCCATGACCGGGGCACCCGGCTACCAGCATTTTCTGAATGTCGCCAAGGTCTTTGGCGCACGACACATTATTCAGAACCCTTTACAGCTGAAGAAATCCGCCGAATCGTGGGCTTCACGTTGGAGCATTAGCCCATTAGAAGCTAAATGAAGAAGCCCACTAGAGCCGACTTGACGAACCAGGCGCAGCGTTGTGGTCACCCTTCCTTCACTCTTCCATGAGTCCTATCGGATTCGAGCATTTGTGAAGGCCACAACGATCCAACGAACATGCCGATTCCTGCCGCTAGAAACCCAACGAGTTGTGGGGGCCAGACATCCGTCGGCTGGCTCAATAATTCAAGTACCAGCCAACTCGTAAGACCAGCGACAATGGCGCAAAGCGCGCCCTGTGTCGTGGCTCGCTTCCAATAGAGCCCCGCAACCAACGGGATAAACGCCGCCACCAGAGTAACCTTGTAGGTATTCACCACCAACTTGTAGATCGTCGCATCTGACCAGAGTGCAATGACCAGGACCACCGAGGCGAAGCCGAGCAAGACCGTGCGCATCAGGCGAAGAAACTCTGAGTCATTCACATGCGCGAGCAGCGGTCGAATGACGTTCTCACTCAGTGCCACCGATGGCGCGAGCAGCGTCGCGCTTGAACAACTCATGACGGCAGACAGAACGGCTCCGAAGAAAATGATCTGCGCCGGAAGGGGCGTGTATTGAAGAATCAATGTCGGCAACACAAGCTGTGAATCCTCCTCCAGCAGCGTTCCGAATTTGATGGGATCAATCAGAGTCGCCGCATACGCGAGAAACATTGGAACAAAACAGAAGACAAAATAGAGTGCAGCGCCCAACAGTGATCCCCGCACGGCTGTCTGTTCATTCTTGGCCGACGTGATCCGTTGAAATACATCCTGCTGCGGGATAGATCCGAGCATCATCGTCATCCATGCTCCGATGAAAGGGATCCAGGCCGTGATCGTGGCCGGTGGGAACAGGTCCAATTTTCCGGTCACGGCCGCATGAGAGATCACCGTTTGCACCCCTCCCGCCAGATCACCCACGATTGACGCGATATAGAGCAGCCCTCCTATGATGACTGAGATCTGCACGAAGTCCAGGATTGCCACGGAAAACATGCCACCAAAGGTCGTATAGGTTAGAACAATCGCCGCGCCGATCATGATCCCGGTCGACTGACTAACAGCTCCCTCCGTGACAACGTTGAGGACTAAACCGAGCACTTTGAATTGAGCCGCAACCCAACCCAAGTATGAGGCGACGATACAGAGTGTGCAGAGAACTTCGACGGTGCGGTTATAGCGGTAGCGATAGTAGTCGCCCACCGTCAACATATTGAGTCGATATAACCGTGGGGCAAAGAAGAGTCCCGCGAGCATCAAACACATACTGGACCCGAACGGATCCGCGACGACACCGCGGAGACCCTCTTTGACAAACGTGGCAGAGATGCCTAATACCGCTTCGGCACCGAACCAAGTTGCAAAGACAGTCGCCGTGACGACAGCGAGCGGCAGACTTCTTCCGGCCACCGCAAAATCCTTGGAGTTTTGCACGCGTGTCGCGGCGAAGAGCCCGATACCGACCGAAAGGAGGAGGTAGAGGATGACGAACCAGAGCACCACTTGGGCAGGATAAAGCGATCCTAATTCGCAATCAATGAGTATTCACAATTGTGGATGGCAAGACTAACGCGCTTCACCGACATATCCAACGAAACGAGAGACGGGCTTGGAGAGAGAAACTCACCGCAGGGAAAAGAGTGCAGATCAAGGCTTGAAGATCTCCACCACCGGGCAAAGACAGAATGAGAACGTAACGCCAAAACGATTCAGCCACAAGCTAGAAAGTCACGTATCGAGATGCTCCAAACACGAGACGGCACCCGACGAGAAAGAGATCACCGTGCGACTCAACCGGTACTGCTCTTGTCCATTGCACCTCGTATAAATTTAAGGAATGTTCCCATCGAGTCTCGGGAACATGCAGTTCTATAAGCTGCCGGTATCGAGGCCGATTTCCCATCAGCACGAGAACTCCGTGCTCGCTTCGATTGAGGCAATACACTTCACCCTGCTCGAGCATCACCCGACCAGCATCTATTGATTCAGACAGACCATAGACACATACTTTCCGTTCGTTGACCCGCGCCTCTTGCCGGCGAGAAGAAAATGGCGATTCCCCTTCTTCACAGGCACCCGTCACAACAGGCTTGGTATTGAGACTCCCAGCACGGTAGAAACGCGCTTCCCGAATAGCTTCTTTTGATCCGATGTTCATAGTGTCCTCACAATTACACTGAAACCATACCGTATATGGAGCAAATACCATACCCATGGAGTATTCACAGGTGCGCCCGAGAATTCTTAACAAATCCTTCTGAAGTCTTTATTTCGTAGAATGCTCGGCACTAGGAAGCGAAGGAATATGGATTCACTACTCCGTGATATATACCTATATCTTATGGAATATAAATATGATTTAGGTCGTGAATGATAAACCATACAGCGCGGTAGAGATGGCCTTCACCAAAACGTAGGCCCACACCACATCTTTTTTATCGGGAAGGAGAATTAGCTAAAGTGAGTTCAAGTCGGACTCAAAATCAATCATGCGAAGCAGCAGGTCATGGGACCGTCCATCTGGTCAACTGAGCCGTTCTACGCGAAGACCGAGTAAGCGGATACGCTTTCTATGGGGATTTTCACGCCGATCCAGAAATGGCAAGAGCAACTTCATGGCCTCACGGCCCAATACAACCCTCTCGCCGGTCGGCATTGCCAAGGTGCGGGCCCGCGACTTGGTCACAAAATCTGCAAAACGAACGGTTAGGACCAGGGTCCGAAAAGAATGAAACTCATCGTGATGCAGGCGGTCGATCACACCTTGAACTAGCGTATCAAGCTGATTGACAAGTGTTTGACTGTCAAGGGTATCGGACTCGAAGGTTTCCTGTTCTCCAATGGATTTTGGTTCCGAATATTCCTCGATTGGTGAATCATCTCGGCCGCGAGCTTTATCGTAGAGGGCCACGCCGCGTTTCCCAAGTAGCACTTCGAGCTGGCGCATGGTCAACGCTCTCAAATCTTTGACGACTGTAACCCCTTTTCCCCTTAGCATGGCTTCCGTTTTTGGCCCTATACCAGGAATGACTCTGATAGAGAGAGGAGCCAGAAAGGCATCCGTCGCCTCCTCGTTCACCACCGTAAGACCATTTGGCTTCTGCCATCCTGAGGCTATTTTTGCGATCAACTTATTGGGTCCGATACCGACAGAAGCCGTGAGTCGTTGTTCCGAACGAATCGCCTCTTTCAAGCGATAAGATACCCGTTCTGCCTCTTTGTATGATTCTGTCCCACTCAGGTCGCCATAAACCTCGTCGATACTGGCCTGCTCCACCTGTGGAATGAAGCGGCGAACAATCCGCAACACGGCTTCCGACACCCGAGCGTATTTCGGCATATCGACGGACACAAACGTTACCGGCGGTTTGCCGGCTCTTCGCGCCGCCTCCGACAAACGCCAGGCTGTGGAGATTGGGGTTGCCGAGTGGATACCATAGGCGCGAGCAAGATAGTTTGCGGTAGCGGCAACCCCGCGCCCTTTCCCGCCGAGCGGATCTGCACCAACCACGAGCGGAACACCGAGAAAGGCCGGGGTATCCCGCTCCTCAATCGCAGCAAAGAAGGCGTCCATGTCTAAGTGAGCGATAATCCTTAGCATTTCATTTTCCATTCCCGAAGGAGGAACACCGCGGCAACGCGCGTAAACACTGAGAATCTCGGCTCACTTTCTATCTAGCTTTTTGAACTGGAGCTGACATAAAATCCCACCCCGTTCGAGAGAACGATCACGTAATAGATTGTCGGATACACGTTAGAGATCATCAACGAAAGGAGGCAATCGTGGGCCTGCGTTGGTTCAATCTTCTAGGATTTGTGATGTTGTTTCTCGCTCTCTTTTTCAATGAGGTCGTATACCTGAACGTGTGGCACGAGTCCAACTTCTTCTTGGTTGCTGTAGCTATCGCGTATCTTGGTACTGCGCTTTGGCTCTCATTATGGGGGGGGTCACGTCACCAAGAAACCTGAGGGACGTTTCCCACCATAGTTAATAGCCAAGACCCGGAGTTCCTAGCTATCTGCGTTGTTGGAACCCTGGAATACAGCACTTATAGCAAACATGAACACCACCGGAGGGGGGAAACCCAAGCGAGGGGTAGCTCGGCGTAGGAAACTGTGAGCGTGTTCTCTGTAGCTTTTCATGATGGGGCTGGCGTATAATTCGCCCCTAGTCACAGTGAGCGACCCCTGTCAGCGGTCAGCATATAAACCTGGAGATCATCAACGAAAGGAGACGATCCATGGGAATGACGTTCTACAATTGGATTGGATTCGCGATGTTGATATTAGGGTTCATGTTTAATGAGCTCTTCCTGGGAATAAATGCATGGTACGACCTCAACTTAGGGGCTGTTGTCGTTGGTGTCGTGTATCTGGTCGTCGCGGCCTCATTGTCAATATGGCCAAGCTCCCGTAATCAGGAAGCCTGACCGATACTGTACACGCCTCGCCGAAAATCGAACATAGAGTAGTGGTGTGTCTTCTGCGCTTCGGGATCTTAAGTCTCGCTGAACTCTTCTCGCATAATGTGGAGAAGGGTGGTGTTACCGAGCGACCTTCCTGCTGAGAAAACAGTCCCGTGTGTGATCATTCACCAAACCGACCGCCTGCATATAGGCATAGATGATCGTGCCGCCCACAAATCGGAAGCCGCGCTTTTTTAGATCCTTTGATAAGGCATCACCGGCGGCGGTCGTCGCCGGCACTTGCTTCATGGTCTTCCAACGATTGATCTTCGGCTTCCCACCGACAAACCCCCAAACGTATCGGTCGAATGAACCAAACTCTTTCTGCACTTCGAGGAAAGCCAGCGCGTTCGTCACAGCCGCATCGATTTTCAATCGATTGCGGATGATGCCGACATCTTCCATCAGCGCAGCCTTTGTTTGAGCTGTGAAGCGGGCAACTCGGGTAGGGTCAAACCCGACAAAGGCTTTACGGTATCCTTCTCGACGCAAGAGGATCGTCTCCCAGGTCAAACCCGCCTGGGCCCCTTCGAGTACCAGCATTTCGAAGTGTTTGCGATCATCATGGACCGGGAGACCCCATTCCTCGTCATGGTAACGCATGAGATGCGGCTTCTGCCCGACCCAATCACACCGAATATTTCCATCTGATCTTGTCATGGGCTCTGCCGGTTCCAGGAACGCGGATATTATGGCATAATTGTAAAAGCGATCCGAACAAGAATATATTGTTCGGCTTACTCCACCGTCATACAGTGTCAAGACATGCCCCACTCGACTGCTTGTTCAAGAATTTACATTCGTGAGTACGCCGATACGAGACGGTTGATCTCCTGAATACAAATCCACTACGATTCTGTTCATTGATCGATAGAGGTTGACCATGGAGAAACCGCCGAAGGAGTTGTCGCCAATATCGATACGAGAGGGGGATGATTGCCAACGGCAAGCTTTTTACAACACATATTGATCACGACCAACTAAACCCCTGAACCAGAGGAGGAGATCATGCCAACCAAACAGTATAAGCAACTGGGATGTCTCGATGTAGACGCCAGCGCCGGCTGCGGTTTTCAGGTACGGGCCGAAACCGAGGCTGAACTCATGCAACTTGTCGCCACACACGCAAAACAGTGCCACAAGTTAGAGTCCATCCCACAAGAAATGGCCGCGAAAGTGAAGGCGGCGATTAAGACTGTGCCTGTCACTGTCTAACGAAGCGCATCATGCGGGATGGTGGCCACCTCACAAATCTAGTCTCCTATCAGGGAGGACCTATGGGATGGAAATTCGCACTCTCAATTGCAGCGTTAGTCCTGCTCAGCACAAGCGGCTGCAGTTATCTGTTTTATCCCCACGCAAAGGAATTTACGGCAAAGGCCAAGGGAGCCACAGGCGTCGAGACGTTGATCAACCTGACTCACATGGCCGAAGCCTCAGCCAATGCGGCCACGGGCGGCAAGGGGGTCGATCAACCGTTCGACGATCTGCACAATCAGTTTCATGCCATCAACGATAATATGTGTTCTGTCGAAAAATCGGTGAGCGACCAGCCAGCCTATGCGTTGGCTGTGACGCATACCAGGGAACTTAAGGCGATTTTCAAGCGACTGTGGAAGTTCAAAGGCGATCAACCGCAACGGGATCAACATTTAAATCTCTTCGTGACAGAAGTGAAGGAACTCCGCGAGACGTTGCAAACCCTGAGGTAGTCCGTGACATCCCCGTTACCCGAGCAAGTGATCGAGAACCAGCGCCAAGATTGGAACCGCGTCGCCGGTGGTTGGGAGAAATGGGATCGATTCTTCGACGAACAGATGGCATTCCTCAATCACCGGCTCGTCGGCGACGCCCGATTGCGCGCCGGCCTGCGCGTGTTGGATCTGGGATCAGGGACCGGCTATCCTGCCTTGCTCGCAGCGCAGACTGTCGGGACAAGCGGCAGCGTAGTGGGAGTTGATTTAGCCGAGCACATGCTCGAAGCCGCCGGACGAAAGGCCGTTTCGCTGAAGCTCTCGAACGTCACATTTCGCGCGGGAGATGTCACCACGTTGCCGTTCGGGGCGGCTTCATTCGACGCCGTGATCACCCGCTTCTGTCTGATGTTCCTGCCGGAGATTCAGAATGCCGTCTCCGAGATCGCCCGTATCCTCAAGCCTGACAGGTGGATGGCTGCCGCCGTATGGTCCGATCCGGGAAAGAACCCTTACCTGAAGATTCCCATGGATGTCATCAAACAATTCGTCGATCTTCCTCCTCCTGATCCGGCGGCACCGGGGATTTTCCGCTTGGCGAAGGCCGGGGAGCTGGCCGGCATGCTGCAACAAGCCGGATTTACTGAAATCTCTGAACACGAGTTTCTCGGAGACGTGCGATTCGCAACCGCAGCCGAATATTTCTCGAGTCTCATGGACATCGCCGCCCCGATTCAAAACTTATGGGCCACGTTGAACCCGGGACAACAGGGAGAAGCCAAACAGCGCATCGTTGAAACGGCGGAGCGGTATCGCAATGGATCGGTCGTCGCCTTGCCGATTGCGGTGCGGATGGTCGCTGGGCGAAAGCCCGGATGAGGCATGTCAAGATGCCGATGCGTTGATCAATTGGGCCATGCAATCAGTCGGAGCATAACGAGGTGTCTGATGTTCTTTGGACGATCGGTCATTCAACAAGACCAATTGACGAGTTCCTCGCTTTGCTGAAAGCTCATCGCGTTCAGCAGCTCGTTGATGTGCGCACCCTCCCTCGTTCCCGTCACAATCCTCAATTCAGCCGAGACAATCTTTCAACGAGTCTGAAGGGTAGAGGATTAGCATACATCCACACGCCGCAACTCGGCGGATTGCGTCAACCCAAGAAGGGTTCTTTCAATACCGGCTGGCGCAATGAAAGTTTTCGCGGCTACGCCGATTACATGCAGACAGACGAGTTCTGGAACGCCTTGGACGAGCTGATGGCTGAAAGCCGACCACGTCACACGGCGATCATGTGCGCAGAAGCGGTGCCCTGGCGATGCCATCGGTCCTTGATTGCCGATGCCTTCGTGGTGAGCGGTTGGGAGGTTCGACACATTATGTCGGAGACGAACACGGACCACCATCAGCTCACGTCCTTCGCCATGGTGAAGGATGGTCGTGTGTATTATCCAAAACCGAAGGACGGCCCCGATTTATTCCCGTAGCCTTATTATGCCATCACGCGCTCTTGAACTTGGTCAGCTTGGCAAACACGATAGCCGAGAACGGCAACGTCAAACCGAGCAAGAGCTGCAGAATCAGCAGCTCGCCCAGCTGGCTGTAGTCGGCAGAGGTCTGAATGACCCCGGTCGCTTGGTCACGCACCTCCCGCGTGACGACGAATAGTTCATTCAGATACTTCGTTCCGAGTTGGCTCAAAGAGAGCGCCAGATTGGTAAACGACGCCATCACGGCAAAGAAAGTGGCCTTGAGATTGGCCGGAGCCGAGTTCGCAATCCACGCCAGCATCGGAATCATGGAGATTTGCACGAGCGGTGATTCCAACGCCGTGTCGACCAAGGCAATGAAGCGTGCATCGACGATTCCGCCGGTCATCCTCGCCGTCCACTCATGCAACCCATAGTACAGACCCACGACCGGAAGAGAGAGGATCGTACCGACAACCGTCAAAAATCCGACCACATAGGTGATCGAGCGTTCAGCCATAAAGCGCCGGAAAACAAACATCCCGGCCAGGGCTACAATGCCGCCGATCAGAGAAAGCACGGAAAGGAACTGCTGATCGAACTTCAGATCATCGATCATCCACCAGGTCGACCCCGGACCAGGTCCCGGAATGGCCCGCAACGCAAAGATCACCGCGGCAGTGCCGACCAAGGTGAGTCGCTTGTCGGGCTCCAATTCCAGGACCAGTCTCGACATCAAAAACAGCACAATAGCCATAGAACCGGCAAACACGATTTCCTCCCGATAGGGAAAGCCGCCTAGTCCGATCGTCAACGTGAACAGGACAAAGGCCGAGCTTCCACCGAGGATCCACCAATTAGGTTTCGTCGGCTCGCTGTCCGCGTCGCGCGCATCCACCATCTGCCGAACCTGTTCCGTCGAGAATCCTTCCTGAGCAAGTTGCCGCATCTGCCGCCGTTTGAGCCACCAGGCCAATGCGACCCCCACCACTGACACGACGGGAATCACCATGGCCATAAGATAGATCCGTTTGTAGAGCTGCACGAGGTCGGTCTGCGGCAGCCCTTCAGTTCCCGAAAAGACGTAGACATTGACCAGCGCCACGAGGATGCCCCCTCCGACAATCGCGACACGGCCGAGTGTCTGCATCGTCGTATGCATCAGTTTCCGTGTCTGGTCATTGAAAGAACGACCCTGGTCGTCAACGCGTGGGACGGCTTCGACCGTCATAGCGTCTGCGACAGCGTCTTGAATGACGTACCCGATAGGGGCCAGCAGAACGCTAAGGACATACCAGACTTCGGCCGGCAAGATGGCCGTCATGGATTCACGGTCACCGATCAACAGAGCCATGATACCGAGGCTGATGGCCAACAGGCCGGCGCCCACGCCAACGAGCCAACTCTTCCATCGCCACAAGAGATCGACCGTATGACCAATCGGCATCTTTAGAGCCCAGGGAATCCCGGCCCAGAATCCGAGTGCGGCAAGAAATGCAGCGGAGAGGCCCAGGTAGTCCTTGACGAAGAAGGTCCCCACAATTCCAGTAAGACCGGAGATACCATACGCCACGTAGACCATGAGCGGCGGCAGATAGGAGAGCCGCACCTCACGGCCGAGGGAGAGAATGTTGCGATCAATCCAGGCGACCAATGTATTCGGCATCGTGCAGTTAGACGGCTATGCCGCTGTCAGCCTGGGTAGGATCATCCATGATCCGGCTGGAACTTCTGCGAGCCACAGAGAAGGCAATATCCATAACCTTTCGATCTCTTCTACGTGTCGACTGTAGTCGGCGACCGACGACGGATCAAGTCCCGAAGAGCCGCGTGCATCTCGAACGGTGGCAGACAAATCCGATCGCCGTGTCCGGCCAGCACCCATTCAAAAGGATAGTCGAGAAGCTTGCGCAGAGAATCGATCAAGACCCATTTCCTCCAGACAAGGCGAGTGGGAGCTTCGAGCGACTTGGTATGGGAATCCCACCAGAGATGATCGCCAGTGAAGAGAAATCGCTCACGGTACAATAGAACCAAGCTTCCGGCCGTATGGCCGGGCACGGGAATAATTTGAAACTCGGATCCGATCCGAACCGTTTCTTCCCCCCCGATGACCCGTTCTGCGGTCGGAGCAACTTCCGCATCCGCCTGATGAATGATCCTCTTCGCGCCGAAATGTGCGGCATACTTGTCTGCATCGGCTACATCATCTTTATGCGTGAGGAAGATATGGGTGATGCCTCCCCGCTGCTCAAAGGCTTCGACCAGATGCTTGAGATACCGGGGAGAATCGATCAGCCAGTTCCCGTCCGGATGTTCGATGAAGAAGCTGTTCGCCCCAAACGATTTTTCTGAATTGAAGCCGCAATAACTCACCTCGTCTTCAAGAGGAATCGGAAAACTCGCCATCGCCGCGTGTAGTCGAGCCTTGTCGCTCTGTTCCGTCCCGATTGAACCGACAGGACAAGCAAGTAACGCCTGATAGGCTTGATGAACCTGTTCGTGACCGGCCGGCTGGCGACTGACCGCGGAATAGTCTCCGATCTCCTCGAAGCTCAGCGGCGCCAGCTGTCGGCAGGTATCGCAGTTGATACACGTTGCGTCCACGTAAAAGTTACCATGAGCGTTGGAATCGAGGCGTTTGTTTCGGTCAGCCATCAGAGCACACTTATTTTCCGTTTTGCCCGATCAGCGGCTCGCCAGAGGTACCAGGCGGCGGCCGTACGATGGGGTTTCCATCGCTCGCCATATTGTAACAGTTGTTTTGGCGTGGGCATCGCAGGCCGCCGGTAGGCAATACGAAACCCGTTTCGCAGGCCGAAATCATCGACTGGCAACACATCAGGCCGCCCCAACTGGAAGATCAGCAACATCTCAACTGTCCATCGCCCAATGCCCCGCACTTCAACCAGTCGATCAATAAGCGCGTGATCGTCGAGCAGATTGACCACTCGCCCAGTTGGAACCGTTCCATCGAGCGTCTTTGCGGCCAGATCGCGAAGCGCCAGGACCTTCGCGCGAGAAAAGCCCGCCCTTCGGATCGATCTGACATTCATGTCCAGTAGCTCCTCGGGCCGAGGAAATTTTCGGCCGGGAAAGAGTCCGATGAATCGTTTCAGGATGCTTTCCGCTGCTTTGTCATGGAGCTGTTGATATGCAATGGCGCGGGCGAGCGATTCGAATGGGGAACGGCGCGCTCTCGGCTTCAGAGTGAACGGGCCAATTTCCTCGATCAGCCGGCACATGACCGGATCCACTTCAGAAAGATAGTCCGTTGAGTCTGAGCTTGCGCGGTGCATCACTCCAGCCGAAATCCGATGAGTCATCCTGATGAGACTACATCACGACGCCGCCACCGGCATGAATCGTCTGTCCCGTCATCCACCGAGCTTCTTCGCTCACGATGAACGCGACGACATCCGCAATGTCCTTCGGAGTTCCAAGCCTTTTCAGCGGTGACAGCTGAATCCCTATTTGCCGATATTCGTCCGTCATCATGCCGGTTTCAGTGAAACCAGGAGAGACGGTATTGACGGTAATCCCCTTCGAAGCCAACTCTTGTGCCAACCCTTTGGTGTATTGTTCGAGGGCGGCTTTGCTGCCAAGGTATGCCGTTGCCCCCGGGAAATGCAGGTGGGTCCCACCGGTCGAGATATTCACGATACGTCCACCGTCCTTCAGCACTCTGGCCGCTTCCTGCATGGCGAAATACGGACCTTTCGCGTTCAGCGCGATGACGCCGTCGAATTCGGCTTCCGTCGTCTCCTCGAGCGATTTCGGCATAAACTTGCCCGCGTTGTTCACCAGAATATCCAGCCGGTTGAACTGCTTGACCGTGTCGATCACAAGGCGCCGCGCATCGGCCACCTGACTCATGTCGGCCTGAACCGCCAACGCCTTGCCCCCTTTTCCTTGTATGCCCGTAACAACCTGCTGCGCCTTTTCCGAACTTCTGACATAGTTCACGACGACGATGGCACCGTCATCCGCCAACCGTTCCGCAATAGCACGACCGATTCCATTAGATGACCCGGTGACAATCGCCACCTTTCCGCTCAACGATTTCATCGAATAGACTCCTCTTCTTGAACTTCAACCTCGCTACAGAATCGGGATCCCCCACTGTCCTGAAAATGTCCATTCTCCAATCGGTCGTCGACTCCTTGGCTGGAGCTCACGTTCTCGCAGCCGCTCTGGCAGAATGCCGGTGTCACCCGGATAGCCGATCGCGATCATGGCAACCGGCTCGTATCCCGCAGGGATTCGAAGATCCGCTCGCGCCTTCTCCACGTCGAACCCCGCCATCTGATGGGCCACCAACCCGTTTGCCGTCGCCTGCAACACAAGATTTTCGGTTGCCAATCCGGTATCGTGAAGGGCATGTCGGTTCGGTGTACCATCATCCTCGAAATTCATACTGGCAACCGACAGGATCAGCACCGGCGCGCGGAAGGCCCATTTCCGGTTGCCCTCTACCAGGCAATCGAATAAGCGGTTCCAATCCGTCTCATGATCCTTACTTGCGACGAAGAATCGCCAAGGCTGCTCGTTGCTCGACGACGGAGCCCAACGAGCGGCCTCGAAAAGCGTTCGGAGCAGATCGGTGTCTATAAATCGCTCATCGAACGCGCGTGGGCTCCAGCGACGGGCGAGCAAATCATGGATCGGGAATTGAGTGGGTGCCGGTTTGTCCACAAACTCTATCCTTTCTTCTCATCTGCGGCTGGCGGCACGTCCGGAGACCACCCGCCTCCGAGCGCCTTGTACAGTTGAACAACCGAGGCCAGCAGTAATCGACGCGTACTAGTCAAAGCCAACTCCGCCTCAAACAGATTTCTTCGAGCCACCAAAACATCAAGATAGTTGGCGAGTCCTCCCTTATAGCGAAGTTCCGCCAGTTTCAGCGCCGACTGCAATGCAGTGACCTGTTGCTGTTGCGATTCGCCCTGAGCACGTGCCGTCCGAACGGCGACGAGCGCATCCTCGACTTCACGAAAGGCCGTCAACACCGCCTGTTCATACTGTGCCAACGCTTGCTTGGTTTGGGCCTCCACCGCTTCCTGCTGGAAACCCAGCACTTGCGCGTTCAACAAGGGAGCAGCCAGCCCAGCACCGATCACCCCGAAGGAGGAGGCATCTGTGATGATCAACGACAATTCAGGGTGAGCCACACCGAGCAACCCCGTCAACGTGATTCTGGGGAACCGTTCAGCTTTGGCTGCCCCGATCCGGGCGGTCGCGGCCGCCAGCTGTTGCTCCGCCGCCAACAGATCGGGCCGCCGCTGCAACAATTCGGAGGGGAGGCCCGCAGGAACGGCGGGAGGGACGATTTGCTCGTCCAACGGGCGGCCCCGCGTAATGGCAACCGGTTTCCTGCCCAGCAGCACGCTCAATTGATTCTCTGTTTGAACCATCTGTCGTTCGAGTTCGGCGGTGCGGGCGGCCGCGTTGGCTCGCTCGGCTTCAAACTGATCGGTATCGAGTTTCGAAGTCATTCCTTGGCGCAGCCGCGCCTCGGAGATCCGCACCGACTCTTCCCAAGATTGCAGCGTCCGCTTCGCGATATCGAGTTGCAGATCGAATTGACGTAGGTTGAAATAAGCTTCGGCCACTGCGCTGACCAGCTGAATCGTCACCGCACGCCGATTTTCTTCCTTGGATAACAGATCGCCGCGCGCCGCTTCGTTGGATCTCCTCACGCGCCCCCAGAGATCGACTTCCCACGCCAGATTGCCCAATAAATAATAGTTGAACGGACTCGCGAAGCCGGGAAAGAGAAAGTTCGCCTTGCGGCCGGCCGGCGCGCTCGCCGCAATCGTGATTCCAGGGAAATAATCGGATCGGGCGATAAGTGCCCTGGCTCGAAATTCCTCAACGGTCGCCACGGCGCGCTGGAGATCCCTATTCTCCGTAAGAGCCAATCGAATGAGTTGCCGGAGCTGCTCATCCTGCAGAAGATCCCACCATGCCAGATTAGCCAACGCCGGCAGATCCGATGGGCTATCAGCCATACGAAACCGATCGTTTATATCGGTTGTAGGCCGCGAATAGTTCGGGCCTACAGCGCAGGACAGCAGGAACAACGATAGCCCGATGGTGAGGACCGTGCGCACCGTCAAGAGTGATCCTCCGGCAAACGCGACACACTCGGTTGGTCGGTCGTGACGACCGGTTGAGTTCTGCGCTGGGTCAGTTTTCGGATCAGGACATAGAACAACGGAACGAAAAAGATTGCAAGGAACGTCGCGGCCAACATGCCGCCCATGACACCCGTCCCAATTGACTGACGGCTTGCCGCTCCCGCCCCGCTGGCGACGACCAACGGGACCATGCCGAAAATAAATGCCATCGACGTCATGATGATCGGCCTGAACCGTAACCGCGCCGCTTCGACCGTCGCTTCGATCAGGGAACGACCAGCCTCATAACGGGTGTTGGCGAACTCGACGATCAGAATGGCATTTTTCGCTGACAGGCCGATCAACGTCACGAGGCCGATCTGGAAATAGATATCGTTTTCGAAACCTCGAAGCCACACAGCCGTCAGCGCCCCGAAGACCGCGAACGGCACAGCCAGGATCACCGCAAACGGAACCACCCAACTTTCAAACTGCGCCGCCAACACCAGAAAGACCATCAGTAATCCGATCACAAACACCTGAACCGACTGCCCCCCAACCCGTCGCTCCTGAAATGAAATGTTGCTCCAATCGATCGCATATCCTTGCGGAACCAGCACGTCCTTTGCCACCCGTTCCAATGCCTCAAGCGCTTGTCCGGAGCTGAAGCCGGGGGCGGCCGCGCCGAGCACGAACGCCGTATTATACCCATTGAAGTGATTCACAGGGTCCGGTCCGCTCTGATACTCCGCCGTCACGACCGTATCAAGCGGGATCATATGGACGCCCCGTTCGCTCTGGGCCCGTACATAGATTTTCGCCAGATCCTGCGGCGTCGAGCGGTACTCAGCTTCCGCTTCCGTCTGGACATGATACACACGACCGAACTTCACGAAGTCGTTGATGTAGAAATTGCCGAAGTAGGCCTGGAGCGTATCAAAAATATCCGAAATCGGGATCCCCAAGGCTTTGGCTCGTTCCCGGTTCACGTTGGCAAAGAGCCTCGGCGAGGAGACGCGAAAATTCGTCCCGATTCGCCCGATCGCCGGCTCTTTTTGCGCCCGCTCGACAAATTGCTGCGCGACCATTGCGAACTTCTTGAAATCGCCGCCGCTCGGATCCTGGATTTGCGCTGAAAATCCCCCGACAGCACCCACTCCACGAATCGCCGGCGCATTAAAGGCCAGCAGTAACGCCTCCGGGATTTTGGCAAACTCCCCATAGGCTGCGCCGACCAGTGCCTTGGCGTGGTACTGAGGCTCCGTCCGTTCATCCCATAACACCAGCGGGACAAACATCGTTGCGGAGTTCGGCCCTCTGGTACCGAACACGAAATTCTGTCCGGTCAACGCATCCGTGGAATGAACCGCCGGAATCGCCTGAAAAAACCGCTCGATCTTTTCGAGGACGGCCTCAGTCCGTTGCTTCGATGCGCCGTCTGGCAATTGTGCCACGACGATGAAGTAGCCCTGATCCTCCTCCGGGAGAAAGCTTTTCGGCAACGTTTTGAAAAGGCCCACACACACGACGAGGAGCAACCCGAATACGGCCACGACACGAACGGGTCTGACTAGCAGCGCGGCGACCGTGTTCGTATAGCCATGCTGCGTCCGCCCGAATACACGATCGAAGACAACCCAGAACCCGCTTCGTTTCCCATGCTGCGGGCTGAGCACGACACCGCAAAGGGCGGGGCTGAGCGTCAGCGCCACAAACCCTGAAACAGTCACCGAGAGCGCAATAGTCGCCGCAAATTGTTTATACAGTGCTCCGGTGATGCCGCCGATGAATCCGACCGGGACAAATACCGAGACGAGGACCAGGACGATCGCGACGACGGGCGCCGTCACTTCGTTCATCGCCCGCTTGGCCGCTTCCTTCGCGGAAATCCGATCCTCACGCATGTGTCGCTCAACGTTTTCAACCACGACAATGGCGTCGTCCACCACAATCCCGATCGCCAACACCATCCCAAAGAGCGTAATCGTGTTGATGGAGAACCCCAGGGCATAGAGGCCTATGAATGTCCCGATCAAGGACACGGGTACGGCAACGGTGGGGATGATGGTGGCTCGCCAAGTCTGCAGGAACAGGTATACGACCAGCACAACCAACACCATCGCTTCCAACAGCGTCTTCACCACTTCTTTGATCGACACTTCGATGAAACGCGTGGTGTCGTATGGGGTGTCGTAGGACACGCCGGCTGGGAAATTCTTGGAGAGTTCCTCCATCTGAGCGCGCGTGCGGCGCACCGTATCGAGCGCGTTCGCGCCGGGAGACAAGAACGTCAGGAGAAACGTCGTCGGTTTACTGTTCCAGCGCCCTTCCAAACCGTACGACTGGGCCCCCAGTTCGACGCGTGCGACATCTTTGAGCCGAACCGTGGAGCCGTTCGGAAGCGCGCGAACGATCATCTCCTCGAAATCCTTCACCTCCGTAAGCCGGCCCTTCGTGATGATCGGAATCGTCAGCTCCGTCCCCTTCGGCGCCGGTTCGCGCCCGATCGTTCCAGCCGGGTAATCCCGGTTCTGCTCACGGATGACGGCCGTGATGTCACTCGGGGTCAGGTCGAGCTTCGCCATCAGCAACGGGTTGAGGATGATCCGCATGCTGTACGTTTGCTGTCCGAACACCAATGCATCTCCCACGCCTTTGACCCGCTTCAGATCATCGACGATTCGCAGCGTGGCATAGTTCGACAGAAAGACGGCGTCGTGCCGTGGATCGGTCGACTTCAGGGCGATCACCAGCACGAGATCGGGAGAAAGCTTCTTGACCGAAATCCCCTGACGAACAACGTCGGGAGGCAGCTGAGGCTCGGCGAGTTTTTCCCGGTTCTGGGTTTGAACCTGGGCGATGTCCGGATTGGTGCCGATCTCAAACGTCAACTTGATCGAGACGTGCCCATCGTTACTACTGGTCGATTCGTAGTACAACAGATTGTCGACGCCGGGCAGCGTGACCTCGATCGGACGAGCAACGGCTTCGGCCGCCACTTCTGCGCTGGCACCGGGATAGTCCGCGTCGATCTGCACCACCGGGGGGGTGATTTCAGGGAACTGCGCAATCGGCAGGAACTGCATGGCGAGCAGCCCCATCACAACCACAACGATCGAGACCACCGACGCACGAATCGGCCGGTCGATAAACACGTTCGAAATCACAAGTGATCCTTACTGAGGAGCGGCGGGAGTAGACTCCGTCCGTGACGCATTCGCTGCAACCCAAGGCACGGCCTTCACCGGCGCGCCGGGGCCGATCTTCATCAGTCCGTTCACGACCACGCGATCGCCCGCATTCAGGCCTCTATCGATGAGCCACTGGGTCCCTTTCCAATCGGACGCAATCACGTCTCGAATTTCAACCTTTTCGTCCCGGTTGATCACGTAGACAAAGGGACCTTGAGGACCTTGCAAGACGGCTCGTTGAGGAATGAGGACGGCATCCGTTTTCGTATCGCCGGTAAATCGCACCTTCACAAACTGTCCGGGCAGCAGTGTGCGCTGTGGATTAGGGAACGTGATTCGGATTTGAAGTGAGCTGGTTTCCGTTCGCAGACCGGGCTCCAAGAGATCCAGGGCCCCTTCATGGGCATAGGCCGTGCCGTCCATGAGTGTGAGGCGGCCCCGTAATTTGTACACACCTGGATGCGTGATGATTTTCGACTCGATATCACGCCGCCGCTTCAGGATGAACGACTCCGGAACGTTCACAACAACATACATGGGATCGACACGATGAATCGTGGTGAGCAAATCGGTTTGGGCCGAGACCAATCGTCCTTCATAGTAGCGGCTACGCTCAATAATTCCACTGATCGGTGCCGTAACGAGGGTGTTGTCAAAATCGAATTGGGCCTTGATAAGATCGGCCTGCGCTCCTTCCAACGCCGCATTGGCCGACAACTCTTCCGCGACGGCATCATCGACATCTTTCTGACTGACCGCCTGGTCCGCTAGCAACGGCTTCACACGAGCCAAGTCTTGTTTGGCTTGGACCACCCGTGCCTCCGCCTGGGCAATCTTGGCCTTGGCACTCGCTACGGCAGCCTTGAAGGGAATGGGATCGATCTGATAGAGACGATCACCCTTCTTCACGTCGCGGCCTTCCGGATAGAAGACTGCTTTTAGAATCCCTGTTACTTGCGGGCGAATCTCCACTGGACGGGAGGCTTCGGCTTGGCCGATAAATTCCGGTTCATCAGGGACCGTCTGCGTCTGGACTGTGACGACCTCCACTTGCGGCACTTCCTGTGCCGGCATCGAACCGGCTTCTTGCTTACAGCCGACCGAGACTGCCATGACTGCGACAACAAGCCATGCTGCGACATACTGCGCTGATTCACAATCTGCCAACAAACCCCCTATCCTCTTTGCAAACCTCATCAACGCCCAATCTAGAGTATGTTATTGTACCCAGGCCGGTGAGACGGCGGCAAGCCCATGACAGACAAGACTTCTCCGGGCTTGTGTGAGAGTGGGCAACCGAACTTTATGTGTCATTCGGCATGTCTGTGGAACCAATCCCGTCACGACTCCTACACGATGGAGTAGGCCTCCCAACCACCATGATCTGTTCAACGATACACCGAGTCAAACAGCCCGAGGCCCGCAGTTCTACCCCATCCTGCCACAAACGAGCCAACAGCGCCTTGCCGTCGGCATCGATGAACGTCACACCGGTCAAATCGATCTTCGTACACCTCTGCTGATTTTCAGCCACGATCCGGCAATACGTCTCAAGTTCCTCTACCCAGGGACCTGTAAGACGCCCTTCAATCACGAGCGAAACTCCCTGCTGTGTCGTATCCCGCTGACCGGTGATCTTCAACATCAACGTAGCCTCACAGCAGTCTTCCTTGGGAGGCTCCACTCGGATCATTTTGAAGTTGTAACCGCCGATTGTGCAAAATAACTGGATCGATCACTTCCCCACATTGCACACAACGTCTGACCGGAAAATCGGCATGCACATCACTGGCCATGGAATCGAACGACTCTTCTACGACCATCAGCCCCCTACATCTGAAGCATCGTATGGAACCGACGGGATTCTCCCCCCGGTGCAGCGTTTTCCCGTATGATCCCGCCATCGCCATGATCGACCTCCCTTGTTCAACCTTACACGGTCTTCATCACGAATGGTTCCGAAATTCGCTCGCCCGCCTTAAGCCAATGAGCGATGACGCCGTCCACCGCCCACTTTCCTCCCCCGATCACGACAAGGGCGGCGCTCATGGCAATGACCAGCAAGTGGTATTCGAAGCCCTCTCCCGACTGCTGTCCAAACCAATTCATGAAAAACCCTTGTGGCCAATGCACCATGGCGATCGCGCCGATCATGATCACGACAAAACTCGCCGCAGTAAAGCGAGTTAAAAATCCTATGATCAATCCAAAACTCCCTAGAGACTCTCCGATGATGACGAGAAAGGCCACGAGCCACGGCAACCCCATTTTCTGCGTGAAGAACCCCATCGTCCCGTCAAATCCGAATCCTCCAAACCAGCCGAAGAGCTTCTGTGCACCATGTGCAAAAATCACCATACCGAGCCCAACTCGCAAAATCAGACCTGCCCACGAATCGTCGGTCTTAAAGAAGGGCATGGCACACCTCCCAGCTATCTACGATTGATGGATGAGAGCATCCGACGACGTCCAACTGCCCGCACCATCCCATGCTTGATCAACATCCTGGTCATGACCGACGGCAACACGATGAGCGCGCCGTACCACACACTCCACAAAATCACGTCTTGCATGGCGTCACCTCCACTTCCCTTGGTTGATACTACCTACCTTCTAACAGCAAGAGGCGTTCCAGGCCCTTCCTTCACCGAACCGGCGAGCTAATTTGTTGTATTCACAATGGAATGTGAGCGTCTTCCGTCAAAACATCGATGCCGCCAACCGTGATATGACGAAACCATCCCGACGACGGTTCGTCATGTGCCGAAATGGTTCGTCACAAGATAGGAATGAAGGCGTCCAAGGGGTATCGCATCTGGATGGCACGATCACCGTACGTCCATTCGAGCCGAAGGAGACCAGAAGACCGATCCCTGCGACGACGGACCATCAGGCGACGAGGCGGATGATTACTCGAGAGGACGGGTAATACCGAGCTTCTGCATCTTTGACTGGAGGGTCGTTCGTTTAATTCCCAATCGGGCCGCGGCACCCGAGGGGCCACCGATGACCCACTTGGTCTCACGCAGAGCGCGCAAGATCTGCTCACGCTCTGCCTCTTCAAGCGTCGCCGGAGAATTCAGAGAAAGCGGGTTGTCCGTCTGAAGTTCTCTGATGGGCACGTGAAGATCCGTCCCCTGCGTCAGAATGACGGAACGCTCGATGAGATTTTCCAATTCGCGAACGTTGCCGGGCCAGGCGTAACGGGAGAGCATGTCGAGCGTCCTGGCAGGCACCGTTTGAATATCTTTCTTCATGCGGACCGCGTAATGCTGGGTGAAATAGCGGACGAGCACAGGAATGTCTTCTCTACGCTCGCGCAAGGGCGGTACTGTAACCGGGAAAACATTCAGCCGATAGTATAGGTCACTTCTAAACTGCTTGGCCTCGACCAGATTCTTGAGATCTCGGTTTGTGGCGGCTACCAGGCGCACGTCCACGCGAAGAGTCTTAGTGCTCCCCAGCCGCTCGAATTCCTGCTCTTGCAACACACGAAGCAACTTGGATTGTAACTCCAATGGGATTTCCCCCACTTCATCGAGGAAGATGGTCCCTTTATCGGCCAACTCGAATCGGCCGGCTTTCTGAGAAATCGCGCCGGTGAACGCCCCTCGCTCGTGTCCAAACAGTTCGCTTTCCAACAGGCCGGTTGGAATGGCGGCACAGTTCAGCTTGACGAACGTGCGCTCACTGCGGCCACTCAGCCGATGGATGGCACGGGCGATGAGTTCCTTACCGGTCCCTGTTTCTCCTTGAATTAATACCGTCGAATCCGTCGGAGCCACGACTTCGACTTGTTTCAACACCTGCACGAGCGCATGGCTGTCGCCGATGATATCCTCAAATCCATGCTCGATACGAAGCTCTTCCTCGAGATAGAGCTTTTCCTTCGCCAGTTTGTCTTTGAGTTCCTCAATTTGCTGAAAGGCCAGAGCATTTTCCACCGCGACAGCCACTTGCCTGGCAACTTGCTGGAGAAACTCGAAATCCGTATCGCTATAGGCCTCTTTCTGTAAGCTCAAAAAACCTATCGCGCCCATTCGCCCTCTCGCGGTGGTCAAAGGAACGAAGCAAAACGATTGCGTCCCATCCTCCTTCATCAGACCAATGACCCTTGACCAGCGAGATTCTTCCGATAGGTTTGGAACCAACAGCGACTGTTGCATTTGCCACACCAACCCAGCCGGACAATCTTCTATCGCCACCTCATGCCCGCCAACTAAGTCAGCCGGCACGTTTGCCTGGATCGTATGCAAACGCATCACCTTCTTGACAGGATCGTGTAAGGACAAATCCACATAATTGACCTGTACAACACGAGGTAATCGGTGAGCCAAATCCTGGAAGAGCTGATCGAGATCTCGTTGCGCAGAAATCGCCTGTGCGACCTCCAAGAGCGCCTGGTAGCGTTCCGCGAGTGTCTCGCAGGGACCTATGGCAGGGCGATCCATTCCCACAAGTATGGACTACGGCTCAACGACAGCTCAAGAGGCCTCATGCCTGGGCAGACGGCTGGAGAGTCGGACTGAACTGTCAGAGCGTTTGGTGCGTACCGTCGCAGTACGGCGGGGTCTTGGTCTGCTTGCACTGACACAAGGCGACTTCCCGCTTCTCTGTGAGCGTAAATTCGACCGGCTCGATGCCGGTCCCTTCGTGGGACCCGTCACAGAACGGCTGATCCCTCGAACGCCCACATTGACACCAATAGTAGGTTCCCGGGTCCAATGACAACACTGCCGGCTGCTTGGCTGCGATGCGTGGCTGTCCCATGAGTGTGCCTCCATCTGTCATGGTTAAGTCGAACGACGCGACTGGAGTATACCGTTTCATTCTGCACTTCGCACCGTCTCCTTGCGTGAGTCCCCTCGACCGCGTCCCTTTCTCTGGACCTGCCCGGTATAGGCTCACCACTATTGATGTATGACATGGCGGCATTCTTCACCTCGTCTATGGTATTTTCGTTCCCCGGTCTTGTGGCCATGCCGCCAAATCGGCCATGGCCAGCCAATACGCGACTCGAGTTCGCTGAGGAGATATTAATGGGTTCAAGCTCGAAGCTGGCCCCGTGGAGTTTGAAGCCGCGCGTGTGCCTTCACTCGATGTCCATGAAATCGAGGGCCGGTCAGTCTGACTCCTTGGCTTGAGCCAATGGAAGGTCGGTACAGACGAACCCCGTTTCGTCACATTGTGGACAGTATTGATTCAACTCGCTGCAGAAGGCTCTGTGCGCTGAAGGGTTTGGCGATGATATCGTGGGCACCGAAAACTTTTGCTGTTCGACACACATCGTAACCGTTGATCGGGTTGCCGGTCAGCGCCAGAATCTTGGCGGGCTTGGCACACGCCCGGAGATGCAACAGGACTTCCAAGCCATCCACGTTAGGCATAAAGATGTCCAGCAGGATCAGCACCGGCTCAGCCCGTTCGAGGTAGGCCAATGCTTCCTTTCCATCGCCGGCTTCTTCGACCTGGTAGCCCTTGGACTCAAGAATCCGGCGTACCCAGGCTCGAATCTGATGGTCGTCATCCGCGACAAGAATCGTGGGCATAAGATCCTCAAATCCTACGAAGACATCTCGTCGCGTATCGAGTTCCGATGTTGGTGTGCCTTCACGTAAAGGGCAGCCGCATGGATGCGGCATTCGATTTCTACCCTTCTTCGTTCAGACTCCATCGCTTCAGGCTCGTCTCGAATGGTCGGTTCAACCCAGAATCGCTCGAACCTTGCTTGCGAGCGAATGGACCGTGAACGGCTTCTGCACAAATTCGCTACCAGGTTCCATGAAGCCCTGCGCCGTCACGTAGCTCTCCGAGTAACCGGACATGAAGATTACTCTTAATTCTGGACGCAATTGCAGCATTTCCCGGACAAACTCCCTCCCGTTCATCATCGGCATGACCACGTCGCTCACGAGGAGTTGGATCGGGTCTTCGGCAGTCCTGGCCAGTGCCAGCGCCTCAATCTGACTCCTCGCCTCAAGGACCAGGTACCCGAGGGACTTCAGAATCTCGACGGCCACCAAGCGCACATTGGCGTCGTTTTCGACAACCAGGACCGTTTCGGTGCCTCGCTCGGCTGTCCGGGAGGCACGGGGAGTGCTCCCCATCCCATCCCTATCCCCATCCTGGGAAGCGCGAGGAAAGTAAATTCGAAACGTGGTGCCTTGCCCAGGCTCACTATAGACCCAGATGCTGCCTCCGCTTTGCTTGACACTCCCATAGACCGTGGCCAGTCCCAAGCCGGTTCCTCGATCGCCTTTCGTGGTAAAGAAGGGTTCGAAGATGCGGGACTTGGTCTGCTCGTCCATGCCGCAGCCGGTATCGGTCACCGCAAGCATCACATAGCGGCCGGGCGATACCGCAACGTGCGAGCGGGCATACAATTCGTCCAACTCGATCTCATCCGTCTCGATCGTGACCGTGCCGGTGTGGCCCATGGCGTCACGCGCGTTGATCACAAGATTCAAGAGCACCTGCTGGACCTGGCAAGGATCGGCGAAAATGGAACTCAACGAAGGAGCCAACCGTGGCGACAACTGAACACCGGTTCCGAGCAAACGCTGTAGCAGGTCATTCGCTTTGCTGATCACCGAGTTCAGATCCAGTACCTGGGGGCGATGTTCCTGTCTGCGGCTGAACGCCAACAGTTGCTGCGTTAAGGCGAGGGCATGCTCGCCCGCCTTACGTATCTGCTTGACATGACCAGAGAGCTGATCTTCGCTTGAGAGCTGATCTTCGCTTGAGAGCTGATTTTCGACTAACTGGCTGTAACCCAGGATGGCCGTGAGGACGTTGTTAAAATCGTGTGCGATGCCCCCGGCCAATTGGCCCAGAGATTCGATCTTCTGGGCTTGCAGGAGCTGCGATTCCAGCAGTTTGCGATCGGTGATATCGCTCAATGACCCGGCCATGCGGGAGGCGCGTCCCGACTCATTCCAGATCGCAATCCCACGGGCCCGAAACCATCGAACTTCTCCCTGTTTGGTGCGCAACCGATATTCAATGTCGTAACGAACCGTTCGGCGCTCAAGGTAGGCCGTGATGGCGGCGAAGACTCTTGCCCGATCGTCCGGATGCAACTGTGCATCCCAACTCGCAAGTACGTGAGGCAACTCATGCTCGGCGTACCCGAGCATCTCTTTCAGATGTGTGGAATACCACACCGGCTGAGCCGGATTATGCCAGGGCGTTCCCGGCAAGAAAGTGACGTCCCAGAGGCCGTCGGACGATCCAGCGACGGCGAGATGGAATCGCTCCATCGTCTCGCGCAGCCGTTCCATGGTCTGCCGAAGGATCGCCTCGCTTTCTTTGTGGGTCACGACTACGGCGCGAAGCGCTTGAAACTGCTCACTCAAGCCTCGTATGACCGCCCGGAGTTGAGTGAGGTCGTGCACCTTATCAATGAACCATTCAGCACCTGCCGTGAGGCAGGCTTCGCGGCATTCCTGATCCACGCCATTCGCCAGGATGATCATGATCGGTGCGGGCTTCTTGTCCTTGACGCGCCGCAGCAGTTCGATCCCCGTTTTCTCCGGCATGTTGATGTCGAGGATCGCGACATGGGGACATTCTCTCTCGATGAGGGCAAGCACTCCTTGCCCGTTGTCTGCCGTCTCGACGACTTCGACGCCCGGGACATCCCGCAAGATCGCGTACAACTTGCGGCGCGTGATCGCCGCGCCATCCGCAATGAGCACTTTCATGACTTGCCTCTGCGGAGTTGAGTTGTGGACAAGAATCGCATAGTTCCAACATGCCTGGGACCTCTACGCGCGTCTATCGGCAGAAATGGGAATCTCCTGTCGGAAAATCATGGGCGAGTGTCGAAGAATTCCCGACGATCACGTGGGACAGCAGACGGACAGCCTCAGGAACCATCAGGAGGCGATCCAGAGCGGAAATAAACAGAACCCTGACCGTGTCCTCATCGAGAAGGTCTGAATGGTCTCGCAAACCAGATTGAACTTTCCCCCTGGTCGAAGAAGAAGTCGGCGCATAAGTCAAGGAAAAACCAGCGGTATTCTCATGAACTCTCGTTGGGCGCCATGATCACGATCGGCTCAGGAACCTGGCCCTTGGCTTCTCGGAGTATCCGCAGGCTGTTTGCGCGCAGCAGGTGAGTATTCCGATGGCCACAGGAGAGCGCGAGTCTGGATGAGGGCGAGGGAATCGGCCCTGCATCTCTCCTCACAGTTTTTACGACTGGCGGGTGGACCGGGAAGGAGGAACGTTCACTGGACGAGATGATGACGAATGGCGTAGCGAATCAGTTCCGCGGTCGTTCGGAGCTTGAGTTTCTCGAGCAACCGAGCCCGATACGTGCCGACCGTCGAGACGCTGAGGCACAGTTGATCGGCGGCTTCCGTGAGAGTCTTGCCCTTGGCTATAAGGCAAAGGACCGCTAGTTCACGATCCGACAGCGTCTGATGCAGCAAGGTTGGGGCTTCGCGTGCGAAACTTTCGGCCAGCGCTTCAGCCAGAGAGACCGTGACGTACCGGCCTCCCTGCATCGCTTTTTTCAGCGCGGCTAACAATTCGTCCGGTGCGCTGTCCTTCGTCAAATAGGCGTTCGCGCCGGCCCTGAAGGCGCGGACGGCATACTCCGACTCCGTGTGAAAACTGAGTATTACGACTGGTACGTCAGGCCGTCTGGCCTTCAGCGCCTTGAGAACATCCAGGCCGTTCATGTCTGGTAGATCAAGGTCCAAGACCACCGCGCTCCAGAGATCATCCTTCACGGTGTCCAGCACCCCACGTCCTGATCCGGTTTCTGCGACAACCATCTGCTCGAAACCCTCAGCGATGATCTGCCTCCACCCCTGTCGGACAATGGCATGGTCATCGGCAATCATGACCCTGAGCATGGTCGGGACTCGTAGCCTCCTCGGCTCGGCACGATTCGTGGCATTTACCCTTGTTGTGGCATGGGAACGCGCACGCTCGCGGATGTCCCACGATGAGGGACGCCCTTTACCGTGAGTTCTCCCTTGATCAAAACCAGTCGTTCGCGAATGCCGCGCAACCCGAAGGACGTCGGCTTGGCCATATCCTCTTCCATAATTCCTCGCCCATCGTCGTTGATGGTCATCACAAGCGCGCCGCTTTCCTCCTGAAGGCAGATCTGCACGCGCTGCGCGTTCGCATGGCGGATGACGTTGGTCAGAAGCTCCTGGGAGATACGGAAAAACGCCGTGGCCTGGGAGTCCTGGAGTTGCATTTGCGCCACATCAGGGCCTGTCAGTAGCGTGCATTCAAGTCCCGTCCGTTCCTGAAAGTCTCGGGTTTGCCACCGGAGAGCCGCGACCAATCCAAAATCGTCTAGGAGGCTAGGGCGCAGGGACATGGCAATGCGTCTGGTGGAGTTCGTCAGCGCGTTCACCAGCTTCATCATGGACTTCAATCTGCCTGCGATCTCGGCTGCTTGCGCTCCGCCCCCTGCCTCGCTGTGTTTGCAACTCAGCCAGATCAGGTCCAAATGGAGGGCCGTGACCAACTGTCCGAATTCGCTGTGCAGTTGCCGGGCGATCCGTTTGCGCTCCTCTTCCCGTGAGGCTTCCAATTGACCAGTCAACTCTCGGAGTTGTTGATAGGTCCGCCGACGTTCTCCCTCAACCCTGTTGCGTTCGGTCACGTCCACGTCCATGCGTACGAAGCATGGCGCACCGTCATGACTTGAAATGCCGAATATCGTCGAAAGGCAGACGCGAGGGCTACCGTCGCGGTGATGGAAGCTAGATTCTCTAGGCCCACGCGACTGGCCAGTCATCCGAATTTCTTCCAGAGACTTGACAAATGCGGCGGCGTCCTCGGGCGTGAGGAGAAGTTGATCCAACGTCTTGCCAACCGCCTCCTCGCTTTTCCAGCCGAACATGTTCTCGGAGGCGCGATTCCAATACAGGATGCGACCGTTGTGGTCATACCACTGCACGGCGACATAGGGGGTGTTTTCAACCGTGGCGCGGATGCGTTCTTCGCTCACCCGCAGCGCCGACTCAGTCCGCTTACGCATGGTGACCTCGCGAATAATCCCCAGACTGTCGACCATTCTTCTGAATTGCCGCTCTCCTCCGTAGCCTTCACATTGCCATGCATCGTACCCAGCAGTGACAGCATGGCAAAACGAATTCCGACCCGTAAGACGTGCAGCTCTTCCGGGACGGTTGCTGCCGAATAACTGACAGCTGTGCTGGTCATGAATCCGGATATTGTCATACACAACGCGCCGAAGGCGAGAAACAGGGGTTCTTTTCGCGGCCGCAGGCCGATACTGAACAGGATGCTGCAACAGAGAAGGATACCGGCAACGACCCAGCGCGACGGGATGACCAAGGTGATCGGTGATGAGAGAGAAGCGACACTCATCGTTCCCCTCACGCGCGGAATTCTGCACTCGGCGCTGCTTCGACGCAGGTGGGCTAGCGGCTAAGATCGTGGAATGAGCGGCCGCGCCCGATGAGACTGCGCTCGCGACCATCCAAGGGCTTGCTCAGAGCGGAATTCATCTTCAAGGCCAGTTGGATCGGCGACAAGTATAGCCTAAATCCCCACACTCGGGAAAGTGCCTTAGGGACCGTCGTCAATGAAGAACTCAAACGGGGCTGAGCTCTGAGCTTGGAGGGAGACGAGAACTATGAGGCAAGACCACGATTGATTCATGAAGTGGCGGCATTCTTCACCTCGTCTATGGTAGTTTCGTTCCCCGGTCTGATGGCCTTGCTGCCGATCGGCCTTGATCGGCTGACATTTGGATAGAGCTCCCTTACGAGGTGTTACGTGCATCCAGATTCCGTCTTCTTTCAAGATCTTGCCATCGTATTCCTAGCGGCTGTCGCAGGCGGCATACTCGCCCGGATTGCAGGACAGCCGTTGATTCTTGGTTATGTCTTCGGCGGCATCGCGATCGGTCCGTTTACTCCGGGACCTACGATCTCGGAATCTCACACCTTTGATCTTTTTGCAGAAATCGGCGTCATTCTCTTGATGTTTTCGATCGGGCTCGAGTTTTCCGTGAAAGACCTGATGCGCGTGAAATGGGTCGCTCTCACCGGCGGACCGCTGGGGATTCTCACGGCGGTCGGACTGGCTGTCGTGACCGGAAGCCTGATCGGGTGGCCTACGACTCAAAGCATCGTGATCGGAGCGGTCATTTCCATAGCGAGCACGATGGTGCTCGCACGCCTCCTCGTAGACCGGGGCGAGCTTCGTTCAAAGCATGGACGGGTGATGATCGGTATTGCCTTGGTCGAGGACGTGGCAGTCGTTGCAATGACAGTGCTCATGCCGGCCCTCGGTGAGTTCGACTCAGGGCGATTGCTTTTGATCGGTCAAGCCGTGGGAAAGGCTCTTCTGATTCTTGTGCCCATGGGATACTTGGGCGCCAAGGTCATCCCACCGATCATGACTCACGTCGCCAGGACCCAGAATCAAGAACTCTTTCTCCTCGTCACACTGGCCATTAGCCTTGGGACCGCCGCCATCACCCAGGTGGTCGGACTCTCGCTCGCCTTGGGTGCGTTCCTGGCGGGGCTCATTATCAGCTCATCCGAATATGGGCACGAAACCTTGGCCCGACTTCTCTCGCTACGTGATGCCTTCGTCGCGCTCTTCTTCGTGACGATCGGTATTCTGATCGACCCGCGCGTGATCATCGATAACCTGTCTCTCCTTGCCACAATGATCGGCTTGATAGTCGCCGGGATGTTTGTGATTTGGACGACCATCGTGCGACTGTTCGGCTACTCTTGGACAACGGCATTCCTTGTGGGAATTGGCCTCACTCAAATCGGCGAATTCTCATTTGTCCTTGTGCAGGTCGCAAAATCCGCAGGCCATGTCAGCAGTGAAGTGTACAATGCGACGCTTGCTGCCTCTGTCATCACCATTCTCATGAACGCGGCCCTTGTTAAGTATGTGTCCGGCTGGCTCGTCCAGAGACGTCTCTCCCATGATCCGCACGAAACGACGCCCTGGCCGCCGGAAGGCGAACCGCTCCAGCAGCATGTCGTCCTGTGTGGATTTGGACGAGTCGGCGGCTCGCTCGGAAGAGCGCTGGAAGCCTTCAGTCTTCCTTATGTGGTGATCGACCGAAATCCGGACACCATTCGCCGGCTGCAAGCCCGCCGCATTACCTCCCTCTATGGCGACGCCTCTCACCGCGAATTGCTCATGAAGGCCGGAGCGGCAGACGCGTCGCTGATCATCGTGGCATTGCCTGAAATTGAGCCCGCTGCGTTGACGGTGAATCGGATCCGCGACCTCAACCCAAAAATTCCGATCCTAGCCCGCGCACATGGACAAGCGGAAGGGGAACGACTCGGTGTGAGTGGGGCGACCGAGGTCATTCAGCCTGAAGTCGAGGCATCGGCGACATTGATCCGGCATGCGTTGACGTGGTTCGGGGTACCGAAAGACCGCATTCTGGAC
>JACXTT010000221.1_pt1 | contig 92933 bp, 73 predicted proteins | sample 9270951 | NCBI WGS metagenome assembly JACXTT01 (sample SAMN15532306, study PRJNA645909) | rock metagenome | isolation source: weathered quartz diorite | place: Puerto Rico | collected 2017-06-21 | reverse complement strand
GCCGTGCCCGACTTCTACCTAACGCCTTGATCGATCTGGTCGATGCCTGGCGCCACGAGGAGAGAAAAATGAAGACGATCCGATCCGTCGCTGTCGTCGCCATGATCGCTATCGTGTTCACCATTGGCTTTTTCCAATTACGGGCCCAGGGACAGCAGCCAACCAGACCTCCGGTGTCTGGCGTAGTGCAGTTTCCTCCCAACCAGGCGGGATCCGGCACAGCTCCATCCGGCTCTTTGCCCGGGGTCCTCTCTCCCGGGGTGGGATCGAACATCCAAATCAATCAGGATCTCACGGGCCAACCCCAGAACGAGCCGAGCATCACGGTCAATCCCGTTAACGCACTGAACCTTGTTGCGGGGGCAAATGACTATGCCACCGCGAATGGAGATTCCGGTTGCGGGTTTTACTCATCTTCCGACGGCGGCAATACGTGGATGAGTGGGACGCCCCTCCGCGGACCAAGCTTTCAGGCCGCCGGAGATCCGGCTGTGGCGTTCGACTCGGTTGGGAACGTGTACTATTCCTGTCTTTCCTTTAATCGCCTACCGGGGAATGAGATTGGGGCGAATGAGATGAGGGTGTTTAAGTCCACGGACGGAGGAAGAACGTGGCCTGTCTCCGCACAGATTGCGGGTGGAACAGGGCTTCCGTCCGACTTTCACGACAAAGAATATCTTACGGTCGATACGACAGGCGGGACGTACAACAATAACGTGTACGTGACCTGGGCTCACTATAGCGATTCCGGTGTGCCAATCATGTTCTCCAAGTCGACCAACGGAGGGGCCTCGTTCTCGGTTCCAACGACCATAAGCGACACGCAAAATAATCAATTCTCCCAACCTGCGGTCGGCCCCAATGGCGAAGTCTACGTGTCGTGGCGGGACTACAATGTCAACCGGATTTTGCTCGACAAATCCACCGATGGAGGCACGACCTGGAATGCATTGGGGGGCGACAAACAGGTGGCGATGATCACGCCGGTGGATGCGATCAACGCGCTGACCCGAGCCGCCACCAATCCGAGTCTCGCCGTTGATGCTGGATCAGGCCGATTCCGGGGGAGCGTTTACCTCGTGTGGCATGATGGGCGATACGGAGACGCGGATATTCTCTTGTCGCGATCGAGCGACGGAGGGGTGAGTTGGAGCAGCCCGATTCGGGTGAACGATGATCTTACGGGGAATGGAAAAGATCAGATTTTCCCGTGGGTCAATGTGGAGCCCGATGGGAAGATCAATGTCATGTGGTACGATCGCCGACTTGATTCCGAAAATCGTTACTTCCATGTCTTCTTCGCGCAATCGCTCGATGGAGGCGCCAGTTTTACGGCGAATGTTCAAGTGGCGACGGTGGGGTCTGATCCCTGCGTGCAGTTCCTCTGCGACTTTATCGGGGACTATCTTGGTATGGCTTCTTCGCTGGGAGCGGCCCACCCTTTATGGGCCGATACCCGAAACGGCAATCAGGATGTCTTGACGGCGTCCATCAACACGTTCGAAGGGTTACCAGACCTTGCCGTGACGATGACCGACTCGCCGGATCCGGTCACCGTCGGGACAAATCTGTCGTACGCCGTAACCGTAACGAACAGTGGAGCCGCTCTTGCTACAGGCATCACGCTGAGGGATACGCTTCCTCCGGAGGTGGACCTTGTCGCGATCCTTCCTCCTCCGCCTCCCCCGGGCGGTGGGGCGGTTACCTGTGGATACGCCAATGGCACGGTCAGTTGTACCAAGTCCAGTCTCAACAACGGCAGCTCCTTTACCATTAGGATCACCGTGAAACCTGTCCAGACTGGCTCGATCACTAATACGGCCTCGGTGACGCTGAATCAGTTCGACCCTCCGGCCAACAATTCTGCAACGGTGACGACTCAAGCGGTGCCGGACACCACGCCTCCTACCGTGCCCGCAAACGTGACGGCTACACCGGTGAACAGTACAAGAATCGCCCTGTCCTGGAGCTCGTCGACCGACAATGTTGGCGTGACCGGGTATCGAATCGAGCGGTGTCAAGGCGCGGGGTGCGGAACCTTTAGTTTTTTGGCGTTGGTGACGGGAACGAACTACAACGACTATCCGCTGACGACGAACGTCAGCTATACCTATCGGGTTCTGGCTACGGATGCGGCGTCGAACCTCAGTCTCCCGTCCTCTCCTGCGTCGGCCGCGCCGCCCAGCGACTCGGCGTTTATCGGGACGACACAGCGCGTCAGCCTGGACGGGTATGGCGGGCAGGGTGACGGGGACAGTGTATTGCCCGCCATGACCGGTGACGGCCGTTACATCGCCTTTTCTTCGTGGGCCAGCAACGTAGTGCCAGGCGATACCAATAACGGGTTCGACGTCTTTCTCCACGACCGGTTGACTGGGACCATTGAGCGGGTGACTGTGGACAGCAGCGGAAACGAAGGAGGGAATCCCGCGTCCGGCGCCTCAACGGTGTCGCTCAGTTCCGACGGACGGTACGTCGCGTTTGATTCTGAATATCCCAACCTCGTGCCGGGTGACACGAATGCCATGCCTGACGTCTTTGTGCGTGACCGAGTGGTAGGCGTGACCCAACGCGTGAGTGTCAGCAGCAGCGGGGCTCAAGGCAATGAGCGGAGCTTCACACCCTCGATGAGCGCCGATGGCCGCTACGTGGTCTTCGACTCGCGAGCCTCGAATCTCGTGGCTGGAGACACGAACGGAGTTGGGGATATCTTTCTTCGTGATCGTCAGATGGGCGTCACCTCGGCGGTGACGCAGGCCAACGGCGGAAGCTACGGTGCGTTGATGAGCCCTGATGGCCGATATGTCACGTTTTCTTCGTCCGCCGCGAACCTTACTCCAGGAGATACCAATGCGGTAGTCGACACCTTTATCAAGGACCTGCAAACGGGGCTGGTCGAACGTGTAAGTGTTGCCAGCAACGGGACTCAGGGAAATGGAGCCAGCGAGTCGAGAGGGACGAGCGCGGATGGCCGATTCGTGGTGTTCGCCTCCCTAGCGAGCAATCTGGTCTCGGGGGATACCAACGGTGTGGCTGATATCTTTGTCCGCGACCGCGTGACGGGTACTACCGAACGCGTGAGCGTGGACAGCAATGGGATTCAAGGTAACTCCGCCGTTGGCTTTTACTTTCATGAAGTCTCGATGAGTAGCGATGGGCGGTTTATTACCTTTTCGTCGGATGCAACGAATTTGGTGCCCGGAGATACCAACGGCGTACGCGATGTCTTCGTTCGGGATCGACAAACGGGCATAACGGAACGCGTGAGCCTGGACAGTACGGAGGCTCAGGGCAATGGGGTGAGCGATCACACGGCGATCAGTGCCGATGGGCGTTACGTCGCCTTTGCGTCCACTGCGACCAATCTGGTACCCGCAGACACCAATAACATGAAGGATGTGTTCGTCCGGTATCGAGACATGAGCGCTGTACCTCCTACGGTCTTCACCGACCCGGCATCCACTATCTCACAGACCAGTGCGACGCTGAACGGCCGGATTAATCCTCGAGGGACCGCCACGACGGCCTGGTTCGAGTGGGGCATGACGACGTCCTACGGCAGCGTGACCTCCTCCCAGTCATTGGGAGGCGGACCGACAACCGTGGCTATCAACCAGGTCATCACCGGACTTTCCGCCAATACGACCTATCATTTCCGGGCCGTTGCTGAGAACGTTCCAGGCCAACCGGTGAGAGGAGCCGATCAAAGTTTCACCACGCTTCCGAACCCACCGACTGCTGGGATCTGCTATGCCACCAACATCACGCTTGCCGGCGCCACGCTAAATACCACGGTTGATCCGAACGGTGTCTCAGGCAACGCATGGTTTGAGTACGGGACAACTCCGTCCTACGGGGCGATGACCACCTCTCAGCCGATCTCAAGCCCGGGAACCGTGAGCATCCCCGTCACCGGACTGGCGAGCAACACGCTGTACCATTGTCGGCTGGTGGTCCAGACCAGCGGCGGGACGACCCAGGGAGCTGACGGGACATTCACGACGCTGGTGCAACCGCCGGTGGTGAGCACGGGATCAGCCACGGACATCACGTTGACCACCGCGACGCTGAATGGGACGGCCAACCCCAATGGCGTGACCGGTACGGCGTGGTTTGAATACGGGCTCACCACGGCCTATGGCTTAATCTCCGCGAGCCAACCGATTTCAGGGGCCGCGGCCAACAACGTCGGTATTCCTGTCAACGGATTGACGAGCAACGCGATGTATCATTATCGAATAGCAGCCGCGAACAACGGGGGCACCACCTATGGGGCCGACACCACGTTTTCCACCCTCGCCTCGCAGGACCGCCTGCCGACCAGCGATCGGAATGTGGCCAACGCGTGGTCAACCTTTCCCAACGGGTGCGGCGGCGGGGGTGGCGGTGGCGGCAACAGCAACAAATATCAGTGCGTGGATGATCCTATTGGGAGTCCCAATAACAGCACTGACTACATTCGAGTCCAAAACAGCGGGAAGGAGGCGATCTTTGGGTTCTCAGCCCTCACGGTTCCCTCTGGGGCGACGATCCAGTTTGTCCGGGTTACGTATGTGGCCATTGCCAACGGTGGCAGCGCCAACATCAAGGCGGCCCTGCGCGTGAGTGGAAACATCTATACGCAGCCGACCGCGCCATCCCTCACGCCGGGGTGGGCACAATATAACTACGATTGGATCGTCAATCCGAAAACAGGGGTCGCGTGGACCGCGGCGGATGTGAATGGGGCGGCATTGCAAGGCATGGGGGTGTATTCTGGAAGCGGGAATGAAAGCGTGACACAGGTCTATATGACGGTGTGGTACCGGTAGAATCTAAGGGCTACAGCGGATCCATGTTGTGAAACACACATAGGCCGCGAGCTGTCTGCTCGGCTCGCAACGCCAGAAGGGCTTTTGTCGCAGAGGCAGGGCATGATAGAATCCGTTCGCCATGCTCCCGATTTACCTCGACCACATTGCCGCGACCCGGCCGCACCCCGACGTGGTCGCCGCCATGCTGCCCTGGCTGTCCGAAGAGTTTGGCAACCCCATGTCGCTTCACCGTTGGGGCGAGAAGCCGCGGGCGGCGGTTGAGCGGGCTCGGGAGCAGGTGGCGCGGCTCATCAACGCCGAGCCGGTTGAGATCACGTTCACCAGCAGCGGGACCGAGGCGAACAACCTCGCGCTGAGAGGGCTCACCGCTCCGTTGAGCGCGCGGGGCCGGCACGTGATCGTGTCGCGGATCGAGCACCCCTCGATCCTGGCGCCCGCGCAGCAACTGGGACAGGCTGGCGCGAGACTCACGATGTTGTCCGTCGACCGACACGGACTCGTCGATCCCGACGCGGTGGCGCGCGCTCTTTGCCCCGACACGGTCCTGGCCTCGATCCAGCTTGCCAATCCTGAAATCGGCACGATCCAACCCATCGCCCAAATCGCGCGGATCGCTCGTGAACGCGGAGTGGTGGTGCACACCGACGCGGTCGCGGCTAGTGGGCGCATCGATCTCGACGTGGGGGAGCTCGGTGTCGATGCCCTCAGTCTGGCGGCGAATCAGTTTTACGGTCCTGCCGGTGTGGGCGCGTTGTATCTACGGCGCGGGGCGCGGTTGAGCCCGGATCTGCTCGGTGGTGTTCAGGAGGGTGGGAGGCGGGCTGGTGGACATAACGTTCCCGCGATCGTGGGGATGGGGCGGGCGGCGGAGCTCGCGACCGAGCAGCGGAAGTCCTGGGAGATCTCGCTCCGCGGGCTCGAGCACACGCTCGCGAAGGGCTTCGCTCAGATCGACGGCATCCTCCTCACCGGCCACCCGCAACGGCGACTGCCCGGACACGTCAGCGCCTGTTTCGACTTCGTGGAGGGCGAGGCGTTGGTCCGATTGTTGGGGCAGTCCGGCATCGCCGCGGCGAGCGGGTCGGCGTGCAGCGATTTCACCGTGTCCTCGAAAGCGTCCCATGTGTTGACTGCCCTGGGTATCGAGGCGGCGCGCGCCCAGGGGTCTCTGGTCTGTTCCCTGGGAAGGGAAACTACTGAAGCAGAAATTGGGGAGGCGCTGAGGCTGGTGCCGTCAACCCTTGACCACCTTCGACGATTATCCCCCCTCTATCGTCCTCCTTCCTAGGAGCCTGTCCATGAACCTGGGCGCGCCGAGGGCGCGAATGCTAATCGGCCCGGAGGGACCTTGCAGGTGGCGAAGCAATGGCCATCTGCCGCGTTGCTGCGCGATCCGTAGGAAAAGCGGTTTCCAGCCGCTCGGTCGGAGCGGTGCGGATTCTCGGTCGCTCAGCAATTGCTGCGCCACGCAGAGATCGCGTTCTCACGTACGCCCCAGTACGCTCCGGTTGCTTCGCTCCCTCGGGCCTTGCATCTGGCCATCCCTGAACAGGCTCCATCGCACCGCTCCTCAGATATGCTCCTAGGAGTTTGGTCGTTTAGGTGATGAAGACTGCGGTTTGGACGTGAAGCGGGCGACCGGGGCGGTACCCCAGTCGGGAGCGTGGCGTCTGTGGTTTTCTGTCGCCGATCCCCCGCCAGCCTCATGGCACCCCCCCATCCTCTGGTGGGGGTGGGTTCTCCTCATCGCTTCGACCGTCTTGGTTTACGCGAACTCGTTGCCGAACGGCTTTCACTACGACGATATGTCCATGATCGTAAACAACCCGGCCGTGCACAGCGTGGACTCTATCCCGTCGCACTTTGTGTCGGTGACCCTCGGCAACGTCGAGGAAACTCCGTCGTATCGTCCGCTCCTCATGACGACCTACGTGCTCAATTACGCCTGGGGCCAGACCAATCCCGTTGGTTACCACGTCGTCAACATCGCACTTCATCTTGCCGCGGTGTGCCTGGTCATCCTTTTGGTGTGGCATCTGACCGCAGGCGGACTCGCGGCCTATTGGGCCGGCGTGTGGTTTGCGCTCAACCCCATTCAGACCGAGGCGGTCAACTATATTACCGCCCGCTCGTCGCTGCTCTACGCCGTGCTGTCCTTGGCGACCGTGATCTTCTTCATTCGGTTTCGCCGTATGCCGACGTGGGGGATGCTCGCCGCGGCACTCACCGCATACACGGGGGCCCTGCTCTCCAAAGAAGCGGCCGCGGTCGTGCCCGCGCTGCTGATGGGCTATGACGTGTTCATCCGTCGCCGCGGCTGGCACAATCTCGGGACGTGGATCCGGCCGCACGCGCCGTTCGTACTGCTCACCTTGGCAACGATCGCCCTCCGGCGCGTGCTCATGGGGGCGGTCATCCCGCCCGCGTATCACAGCGATCTTTCCACCTTGGTCCTGACGTTTGCGGCGGTCGTGGCGAAGACCCTGCGCGGTCAACTGGTCCCAATCGGTCTTTCCGTCTCCCATGCGTTCGGGCCAATCCGGACCCCGACCGCTGATGCCCTCGTGGCGGTGGGCCTCACGGCGGCGTTGATTGCTGCGGTTGCGCTCCTGAGACGACGATGTCCGTTGGTGGCGTTTGCCGCGTGGTGGTTTCCGGTGTGTTTGCTTCCGCTTGCAGTTCTTCCTCTGATCACGACCCTGGCTCTCTACCAGGAAAACCGTGGCTATCTCTCGTCGGCTGCGGTTGCGATGCTGGTGGGCCCGCTCATGGCCTCGTGGTGGGGCCCGGTCTCGACGCGCGGGTTCCTGCTTCGTCGTGGACTGCTTCTGGCGTTGTTGGTCACGATGGCGGTAGCAGTGGTGTTCCGAAACCCGGTGTGGCGTGACGATCTCACCCTCTGGTCGGATGTGCTTGATAAGGCCCCCGGCAACCAAGCCGCCTACGTCAACGTCGGTGCGGCTTTTCAGGCGCGGGGCGACGTCGAAGGCGCCGCGGCGGTGTATCGCCGGGCCCTGGAGCGGTTTCCGAGGAACGGGATTTTGCACAACAACCTGGGCACGATCTACCTCGGCCGCGGTGACGTCGATCGCGCGGCCGAAGCGTTCCGAGCGGCAATCCACGCGACGCCGACATTCGCGATGCCGTACTACAACCTTGGGTTGATCTTGCAGGGGGCCGGCTCTCGGGCCGAGGCCATTACGGCCTATCAGCGATTTCTGGAGCTGGCTCCAGGCCAACAGGGTGCTCCCGCCTATATCGCCAAGGCGCGACAGCGCCTAAACGAACTTCTCGGAACGCCCGGGGGATCCACCGGCGCGCCGGCGGTCTCGAATTGACAAAGCGGTCCAGCTTCTCCTATGATAAACACTCTCAGGCAAGTCTAGGAAAAATCGATGGAATTTGACACGATTGAGTCCGCCGTCGCGGAAATCGCGGCTGGCCGGATGGTCATCTTGATCGACGATGAGGATCGCGAGAACGAAGGCGATCTGGTCCTCGCCGCCGAGAAAGTGACGCCCGACGCCATCAATTTTATGGCGAGTCGAGCACGAGGGCTGATCTGCGTGACCCTCACGGCCGAGCGGGCCGAAACATTGCATCTCGGGCCGATGGCGCACGAGAACACCGCGACCTTCGGGACCGCGTTCACGGTGTCGGTGGATGCCCGCGCCGGTGTCGCGACCGGCATCTCGGCGGCTGATCGAGCGACCACCATCAAGGCGCTCGTTCATCCCGCGACCAAGCCGGCTGATCTGGCCCGTCCCGGCCACGTATTTCCGATTCGCTCCCAACCCGGTGGGGTGCTCAAACGCGCCGGTCAAACGGAGGGCTCGGTTGACCTGGCTCGGTTGGCCGGGCTCACACCGGTGGGCGTGATCTGCGAGATTATGAACGATGACGGGACGATGGCGCGGGTCCCTCAGTTGAAGGCGTTTGCCACGCTCCACGGCCTGAAAATCGTCACGATCAAAGATCTGATCGAATATCGGATGAAGCGCGAGTCATTCATCAAACGGCTCGCAGAGGCGGACCTGCCGACGCGGTACGGGGAGTTCCGCGTCGTGGTGTACGAAAACACGATCGACCACGGAACCCACGTGGCGCTGGTCAAGGGCGTCGTGCGACCGACCGATGCGACCCTGGTGCGCGTGCATTCCGGGTGTGTGACCGGAGACGTGTTTGAGTCCATGCGGTGCGACTGCGGCGAGCAGCTCCACGCCGCGATGGCCCAGATCCACCAGGAGGGGTGCGGGGTCGTCCTGTATCTGAACCAGGAAGGCCGTGGCATTGGCCTGGTGAACAAGATTCGAGCCTATGCGTTGCAGGATGAAGGGAAAGATACCGTCGAGGCGAATCTTGCCTTGGGATTCGATCCCGACTTGCGAGATTACGGAATCGGGGCGCAGATCCTCGTCGACGTAGGAGTTCGGCGCATTCGTCTCATGACCAACAATCCCCGCAAACTGGTCGGGTTGGAGGGGTACGGCCTGACCGTCGCCGAACGGGTGCCGATCGAAACCCATCCTCACGAAGGCAATCGGGAGTATCTGCGAACGAAGAAGCAGAAGCTCGGTCACATGCTGAACAAAGTATGACCGGCCGGCGCCCGCCGGTGCGGTCTCGGCGCCGGGGCCCTCCAGGGGTGGTGGAAGGAAACGAAGACGCCAGGGGGCTGCGTTTTGGAGTGGTCGTCAGCCGGTTCAATGAGTCGATTACCGACCGGCTGCTCAGTGCCGCGGTCGAAGCCTTGTACGCGGGCGGTGTCGCGCGCCGCGATGTGACGGTCGTGCGCGTGCCGGGGGCCTTCGAATTACCGCTGGCGGCCGCACTGCTCGCGCGCCGCGGCCGGTTCGATGCTATCGTATGCCTTGGGGCGATCATCCGCGGTGAGACACCCCATTTCGACTACATTGCCCAAGCGACGGCGCTGGGGATCATGGACACGGGATTGGCCGAAGGGTACCCGGTCGCTTTTGGAGTGTTGACAACCGATACGGTCGAGCAAGCGGAAGCCCGCGCCGGGGCCAACGGTCTCAACCGAGGGGCCGAAGCAGCGGCGACGGCGATCGAGATGGCGACGTTGATTCGGCGGCTGCGTGCGGAAGGCGGTTCCTAATGGGTTTTCGTCGCAAAGGGCGGGAATATGCCCTTCAACTTCTATTCCAATCGGATGTGGTTGCCCGGCAGGGGGAGCACGCTTCCGCGGGGCGATTCGAGGCTTTTTGGGCGGAGCGCAAGGCATTGACGGAGGTGCGGTCGTTCGCGGAGGCGCTGGTGCGAGGCGTGGAGGAACGCCTCGAGGCTATCGACGGTATCCTAAGAACCCATGCTCGCCATTGGTCGTTGGAACGCATGGCAGCCGTCGATCGTAATGTCTTGCGCCTGGCCGTGTATGAATTAATGTACCTCACCGAGGTTCCTCCGCGCGTCGTGTTGAACGAGGCGATCGAGATCTCGAAAAAATACGGCAGTGAAGAATCCGGGGGCTTTGTGAACGGTGTCCTGGACGATGTGCTGAAAACGGAACCAGCGCTGCACTCCAGACGAGAGGGTTCAGAACGGGCTCATGCGAGTGACAGTCGTCGGTGAGCCGCTCGCGCGGGTTCACGCCGACATCTTAGTCTTGGGATTTTTCGAGGACGTAAGGCCGCTGTCTGGATTGGTAGGCCAGATGGACTGGCTGGCTGGAGGGGCGTTGTCCCGCCTGATCGTCAGCCGGCAGGTTTCGGGTCGTTTGAAGGAAACCGCGCTCATCGCCCTCCACTCGTTTCTGACTCCACGGGTGCTGTGTGTCGGTCTCGGGAAATCCTCCGCGTACACGTATTTGACGCTGCATCATCTCGCTGAGGTACTCCTTCCACTCCTCGAAGGGCTGGACGTTCGCGATGCGGCGGTGGAGGTCTTTGGCGCCCACGTGTGCGGACTCGATCTCGCGATCGCGGCCAGGACGGTTGTGAAGGCCTGGTACGAGGGCTCCGCGGCGCGACCGCTCGATCTGAAGTTCGTCGTGCCGAAAGGCGCCCATCCTGGCCAGCTCGAACAGCGGTTACAGGAGATGGGGCTTTCATCCCGGAGTCGTTGATGATCGATCGATATAGCCTTCCAGCCATGCGCGCCCTCTGGACCGCTCAGCACAAGTACGACACGTGGTTGCGGGTCGAGATCTTGGCGTGCGAGGCGATGGCGGCGGAGGGGGTGATTCCACGGGCGGCGGCCGAGGCCATTCGCACCCGGGCCCGGATCGACGTCGGGCGTATCGACGAACTGGAGCGGACCTCTCAACATGACGTGTTGGCCTTCGTCAACGCGGTGGCCGACACGATCGGGCCTGAAGGTCGATACCTTCACGAAGGACTGACGTCGTCCGACGTTCTTGATACCGCGCTTGCCGTAGTGCTTCGGGAGGCCACGGCCATTCTCCGCGACGACCTGACGCGCCTCCGTGGCGTCATCCGCGATTTGGCCCATCGCTATCGCGACACGATCATGATCGGCCGTTCGCACGGCGTGCACGGGGAGCCGATCACGTTCGGGCTCAAGATGGCCGTCTGGTATGACGAGATGGGACGCCACCTCCGACGGCTTGACCAAGCCGAACGTGAGATCAGTGTCGGCAAACTGTCGGGCAGCATGGGCACCTTCGCACATCTTCCGCCGTCGATCGAGCTGCAGGTGTGCGAACGGCTGGGGCTTCGTCCCGATCCGATTTCCACCCAAATTATCCAGCGCGATCGCCATGCCGCATACATGGCGGCGCTCGCGCTGATCGCGGCGAGTCTGGACAAGTTTGCCGTGGAGATTCGTCATCTTCAACGAACGGAAGTTTTGGAGGTCGAGGAGTATTTTGCGGCCGGGCAGAAGGGCTCCTCCAGCATGCCCCATAAGCGAAACCCGGTGGGATCGGAGAACATATCCGGGCTTGCCCGAGTGGTGAAAGCCAATGCGCAGGCAGCGCTTGACAACGTGGCCTTATGGCACGAACGGGATATCTCGCACTCCTCGGTCGAGCGGATTATCTTCCCTGACACCACGATCGTTCTCGACTATATGTTACAGCGCTTCACCGGATTGCTTGAGCGGCTTCAGGTGTATCCCGATCGAATGCGGGCGAATCTCGACCGGACGGGAGGACTGGTGTTTTCCCAGCGCGTCTTGCTGGAGCTGGTTCAACGTGGGATGGGGCGGGAGGAGGCCTACGCCCTGGTGCAGGGGATTGCCATGAGGGCGTGGAAGGGCGAGGGCCGTTTCGTCGATCTGATCACGGGCGACCACGTGATCGCATCGAAGGTGGACGAGGGCGCGTTGATGGCGTGTTTCGATCCGGCCTACTACGTACGGCATGCCGAGGAGTTATATCGCCGCGTCTTCGATTCTTCGGACGTATAGCGGTGGGTGGATTCAGGCCGACGTCGCTGTTCAGGAAGAGTCGGACACGATGTCCATGCGAGGTACGTTCTTGCCGGTTGTGAGGATCTACGTTAGTATTAGCGTCGTTCTGTGCCGAAAAGAGACGCAGCCTCCGTCCGCGGCGTGAAGAACGTATCCCCGATTTAAAAGGAGGCGGATGAAGGCTCGAGTCTACGTGACGTATCGAAACGGAATTCTCGATCCCCAAGGCAAAGCGGTTGCGCGGTCGCTTGCCGCGCTTGAATTCAACGAGGTGCATGACGTGCGCATCGGCAAATACATCGAAATTGATCTCGATGCGACCGATCGGGTATCGGCCGAGCGCCGCCTTGAGGAGATGTGCCGACGGTTGTTGGCCAACCCCGTCATTGAAGATTATCGGTATGACGTCCTCGACGCGTCAGACACCTCTCAGACTGTCGGACATCGCACGCAGCCGGGGCCATGAGCCTTGAAGGGCGTCTCGAAGACCTCGGTTTACCAGACATCTTTCAGATCATCAATCTGAGCAAACGTTCGGGCGTCCTCACCATCATCAAGAAAGACGGCATGGGACGCATTGTCTTCAACGAGGGCAATGTCGTCTATGCGAGCTCGGACGGGAAAAACCGCTTCGGATATACCTTGCTTCAGAAGGGGCTTATATCGAGAAAGGATCTCGAGAAAGCTCTGACCTTCCAAAAAGTCCGTTCGTCGAAGAAGCCCCTCGGCACGATTCTCGTGGAAATGGGCGCCATTGCCAAGGAGGAACTCGAAAACCAATTAAAGGGGCATATCGTTGACGTAGTTCGCGATCTGCTCACGTGGACGATCGGCACGTTCCACTTCAATCTGGGGAAGTTTTCCGAAGAAGGTGTTCTCATGCGCACGGGAATTAGCGCAGAGTTTCTGTTGCTGGAAGGAGCCCGCCTGGAAGACGAGGCCGGCCAGCCCGCGGGTCTCGATGCGGCGTTTGCGGACGACAGTCAGCCGCCCGATCAGGCGGCCGACATCGAAGAGTATGACGAATCCACTCCGATGAATCATCCGGTGCTCGATCTTGGCGAAGAACTCACGGGCCTGGTCTCTGAGGACGGTGTGGAAGCGGGCGTTATCGATGGCGAGCATTCCCGTAAGGATTTAGCGCTGCTTCCGGCGATGATCGAGGAGCTGTCGGGCGCGCTTCCCGCCCACGACATCATTCTGATGATGTTACGGTTTGCCGGTGAGTTGATGAATCGGGCGGTAATGTTCCTCGTGCGAGAGGATACCATTATTGGATGGGGTCAGTTCGGAGTGTTCGTTCCCGAGGGCGCGGCCGACGAACTGGTTCGGTCCGTCACAGTGCCTCTGTCGGAAACCTCGTCGTATCGGGATGTCGTCGAGAAACGACGATGTCTCAAGGGCGTGTGGCCTGACGGCAAGTGCAATCGGTACGTGATCGACCTCCTGGGAGGGGATTGGCCAGCGGAGAGTTTCCTCGCGCCGGTGATCAGTCATGACCATGTGGTGGCGTTGCTTTACGGAGACAATCTTCCGAGCCGTGATCCGATTGGCGATACCGACGGATTGGAGGCCTTTATTCGGCTGGCCGGCGATGCCCTGAGCAAGACGATCTCGCACCAACGCCAGGCTAAGCCGAGCGGTTCTTGAGCGCTATGCTATACTCAACGTTCGATTCGGAGTGTGCGCAATGAAGCGTGTGTTGGTCGTTGATGATTCTTCGACGACGCGGGCTTTGATCGTTGCGACGATCGAGGAAATGGAAGGCTTTGAAACGATCGAGGCGCCCAACGGATTTGAGGCGCTCAAGCGCCTTCCCCAGCAGCGACTCGATTTGATCGTGACGGATATCAACATGCCGGATATCAACGGATTGGAGATTGTTCATTTCGTCAAACACCACCCCCAGTACCAGTCAATTCCGCTGATTATCGTGTCGACCGAGGGCAGCCAGGACGATGTCAAAAAGGGCTTGGAGCTCGGAGCCTCGGCGTACGTCAAGAAACCGTTCGAACCTGAGTTCTTGAAGGCCACGATCCGGCAAGTCATCAAGGGCTGAGATGGCGGAACGACGGAAAGACGACACACTCCGTGAGTTTCTCGCCGAGTCGGAGGAGTTGCTCGAAACCCTCCATCAAAATCTCCGCACGATCGAACAGTCGAGCGATCCGTCAACCGTTGCCCCCGAGACGTTGAACGCCATGTTTCGATCCGCCCATACCATTAAGGGGATGTCGGGTGTCATGGGGTTTTCTGCCGTCTCCGATCTTTCTCATTCCCTCGAGGACGTCATGGATCGGGTGCGGATGGGGAAGTTGGCGATGAGCCGTTCTTTACTCGATGTGTTGGGCGATGCGGTCGAGATGCTGGGCCGAGTGATCTCTTCATCGTCGTCGGGGCAGCCGACTGGAGACGCTGAGGCGGTCGTCCAGCGCCTGAAAGAGGCGATGACGGTCCAATCGAACGCGGCCCCGGTGGACCGTCCATTCGGAATCGATCCGGAAATTATCAAAGTATTGACCGAATACGAAGGCCATCGGCTTCAGGAGAACGTGAAGGCCAAGCACTACTTGTACGAGGTTCGGGCCCACTTTCGGTTTGACGATTTCGATAAGGCCCTGTCGAAACTGACGGCGAAGCTCCAGAGTGCCGGAGAGGTGATCACGACGCTTCCCAGTTCCGGGATGTCATCGAAGGACGGAATTGGTTTCACCCTGCTGGTTGGATCGAAACGCGACCGTGAGGGGCTCGCCCAGTTGCTCGCCGACGAGGCGGTCGATCTGGTTGCGATCGGGGGCCAGGAGTCGGCGGCGTCGAAGGCGGTATCCGGGCAAGAGAACGACGCGGCGTCTGCGCGAAGCTTGAGTCAGACCATCCGTGTCGACATCGCCCGGTTGGACGGATTACTCAATATGTTGGGTGAACTCGTGCTGTCGAAATCGGTCATCGCCCAGATTGCCAAAGACTTAATGCAGGTTGGGGGGTGTCTAGGACCTGCCATGGAACTGCACAAGGCCGCTCAGTCCCTCGAACATCGCGTATCGGGATTGCAGGAGGGTTTGATCGAGATTCGGATGATTCCGGTCGCCCAGTTATTTGACCGATCCATTCGCGCGATCAAAAAGATTGCGCGGGATTTGAACAAGGAAATTCAGGTCGTGACCTCGGGGGAAGCGACCAAATTGGATAAATCGATGGTGGAGTCCATCGCGGATCCGTTGCTCCATTTGATCCGTAACGCGCTGGATCACGGCATTGAGTCGAAAGACGACCGCCTGCGGTCCGGGAAACAGGAGGTGGGAACGATCCACCTCAGCGCGGCTCAAAAAGGGAATACGGTCGTGATCACCGTGGCGGATGACGGCGCCGGGATCAACCTGGCCAAGGTCTATCAGACTGCCCTCGCGAAGAAACTGGCGGTATCCGACAAGGAATACTCCCAGAAAGAGATCATCGACTTTCTTTTTCAGCCGGGATTCAGCACGGCTGAGGCCGTCACGGAGATTTCGGGGCGCGGTGTCGGGTTGGATGTTGTGGCGCGGCATCTGGCCAAACTGAACGGGTTGGTTGAAGTTGAGACCGAACTCGGGCAGGGAACACGTTTCATTCTGACTCTTCCGATTACGCTGGTCATCATTAAGGCCCTGATCGTTCGTGTGGGATCCCACACCTATGCCATTCCAATCAGCGCGGTGTCGGAGAGCGTCATGGTGGACCATCAGCAGGTGGTGACGGTAGGGAGACACCACGTGATCCAGCTTCGCGATCACACGCTGGCATTGCTTCGCTTAAATGAGCTGTTCAACTTGGCGACTCCCGATACACCGCCTGATCGCCTCTATATCATCGTGGTCGGTCTCGCCGAAAAGCGCCTTGGTCTCGTCGTCGACGCGATCGAGGGCCAGCAGGAAATTGTCATCAAATCGGTGGGCGCGATGTTGCAAGGGATTCATGGTATCGCCGGAGCGACCGAACTCGGCAACCGGAAGACGATCCTCGTGCTTGATGTCGGGGCCCTGATCGAAGAAGCGGTTGGGCAGAAGACGTCAGTTCCGCTCGCCGCGTAAGCCCGCCCGTTCTCGTCCATGTCTGGTATCCCCCCGGTACGATTCTCCGCGGTGACGAGCGCCCGCTTCGACAATTTTTGACACGAGATCGTCCGTTGATTACCCACTCCGGGTACCGAGCGTAGCCACGGTGGCCTCTTCGGGGCGTTGTACTGGTTGGAATCAGGAAGTTCCGAGGCACGCGATTTGCTCTTCCACGATCCGCTATCCCACAGCGATGTGGGATGTGAGGAGAGAGGGCGATGCGATTACCTGCGTTGTACGGCGCCAACGAAGTCTGCAAGCGGGTGGGGCTCTCCCCGCGCCAATTGGAGTACTGGGTTCTCATCGGAGTGGTAAGTCCGGAGTTCGAACGGCACGGTGCCAAGAGTTTCAGGCGATTTACCGAGCAGGACCTCCACATCTTAAAACGTATCAAGGCCATGACCGACGAGGGATTTTTGGTGAGCCGAGCGGCTCAGAAAGTTCGAGAAGAAGCGCTGTGAAGCGGGACCGCCCTACGCCTCATGCCAAGAAGTCTGCTCCACCAGGCCGTCGTTCGGCGCCTCCAAGGCCGGTCGCACTCTCGATCGTGCCGTCCTCTGATTCCGTCCCAGCGTCTCCGGACGTGGCGGTCAACGCCGTTCCCGCTGAAATGCTTCTCGATCAGCCGACGCCGGTCGTTTCGGAACCGAAGGACCAGACGTCGGTCCCCCCGGTTCCGGCGCCACACGTCGAGGCTTCTTCCATGCCAGAATCGTCCTCACGGCTCTCAACCGTCCGAGCGGAGGAATTTCTGGGGTTTTGTCTTGATGCCGAGGAGTACTGCGTGTGGATCCGCTCCGTGAAGGAGATCATCAAACCCATGGAGGTCACGCCGATTCCGCGCAGTCCCGAGGATATCTTGGGGCTGATTTCGCTTCGGGGCACGATTGTCCCCATTTTCAACATCCGGCGCCGGCTGGGGTTGTCCTCCCAACGCGTCGGGGCTCAGTCGTCGTCTCGGGTGATCGTGTTTTCGCTTGACACGGGAGCGGTGGGAATCCTCGTTGATCGGGTGACCGAAGTGATCAGTGTGGATCCGGATACGTTGGAACCGCCACCCGCAACGTTGGGGGAGCGAGAGGCTGCATACGTGACGGCCATCGTGCCTTTCCGGCAGCGATTGATTGGAGTCCTACATCTCGAACGGCTCGTCGCGACTGAACCGGTTGGGTCGGTCGGATCTGCCGCATAACGCAGACCGACCGTCTGGCAAAGGGGAGAAGAGGATATGGAAACGACCCAAATCCGCTACGGACTCCGATTTAAATATGTGGTTCTCACCAGTATACTTCTTCTGAGTATCTCCATCGTGTTGACCGCTGTTTCCATCGTCCGGACTCACCGTTTTCTGGAGGAAGCGCTGACAAAGCGAGGGGCGTCGCTCGCCAATAATCTCGCTCACAACAGCACGTATGGGATATCCATCGGGGATTCGTCGAGCCTGGTCAGTTATATCAAGGGGCTGATGACGGAGACCGACGTCGCGTACGTCGAGATCCTCGACAGTCGAGGAATCGTGTGGGCCCACAGCGACGCCTCAGCCGTGGGCAAACCCGACGAAGCCCCGGTGGCCCATAAGGCGGTCCAGTCCGTGGGCGGCTTCGTCGAACACATCAATCGAGATGGAGAAGAACTCGTGGCCGTGGCAGAGCCCGTGCTGTTTGACGCGGGTTCCCAGGGAGCTTCGGGTCCTGATGAAAAGGCCCGAATCGGCACGGTGATCATGGGACTCTCCACGAAGGAGATGGATGCGTATCTGAGGAGTATTGTCCTGTGGAGTATTCTTTTGACGATCGTGATCGTGGCGGGGGGGATTGCGGTGGCGTCCTATTTAGTCAGGATGAGCATGGCCCCGATGGAAAAAATGGTGACGGTCGTGACCACCATTGCCAATGGTGACTTCACGCAGGCCGTCGATGTCAAGAGTCGTGACGAACTCGGCGTTCTCGGTGGCGCGTTCAACCGGATGACGACGAATCTGAAGGGAATGATCCGCAAGGTTCAAGACGCCGCAAACGCGGTGACCACGGCGTCCGATCAGATCGCGCAGAACAGCCAGAAGGTGACGTCCGGGGCGAATCTCCAGTCCGTCTCCACGGAAAAGACGTCGTCATCCCTTGTGGAGATGAATGCCTCATTGCGTGAGGTCGGGGAGGGGATCGAGGTGCTTTCATCGGCGTCGGAGGCCACATCATCCTCCATCTTGGAGATGAGCGCCGCCATCAGCGAGGTCGCGACGAATACGGCCGACCTGACCAAATCGGTGGAGGAAACCTCGTCTGCGATTATCGAGATGTCCGCCTCGATCAAGGAAGTGGCGAATCACGTGGTGCTGTTGTCGACCGCTTCCGGAGAAACCGCGTCCGCCATTACCGAGATCAATGCCTCGGTGAAGGAGGTCGAGCAGAACGCAAAAGAATCCGCGGCTCTTGCCGAGCGCGTGACTGGTGAGGCCTCGGAAATCGGGATGATGTCGGTGACGAAGACGATTGCCAGCATGGAAAAGATCCGCGAGACCGTCAAAAAGACGACCGATGTCATTCACCAATTGGGTGAACGCTCCGAACAAATTGGGAAGATCCTCACGGTGATCGATGAGGTCACGAAACAGACCAACCTGTTGGCCTTGAACGCCGCTATTTTGGCGGCTCAGGCCGGTGAACAAGGGAAGGGATTTGCGGTCGTCGCCGATGAAATCAAAAATCTGGCGGAGCGGACGTCCGTATCGACCAAGGAAATCGCGCAGTTAATCGGGGCCGTGCAGGGCGAATCCCGCGATGCGGTGGAATCGATTCAGGACGGGTATCACCGGGTCGAAGAAGGGATGAAGATGGCCTTGGAGGCCGGCGACGCGCTCAAAAAGATCCTGGACAGTTCCACGCGATCCAGCAATATGGCACGTGGGATCGAGTTGGCGACGGTCGAGCAAGTCAAAGGCATCCGACAGGTGACGGATTCGATGCGACAAATCACTCAGATGGTGGAACAGATCGCACGGGCCACCCAGGAGCAGAGCAAAGGCTCGGAACAAATTCGAGAAGCCGCGGAGCGCATGCGCGATCTCACACGCCAAGTCCGGCTCTCGACCGAAGAGCAGGCCAAGGGAAGCAAGCAGATCACTCAGGCGGTCGAGCACGTGACCGATCGTGTGCAGCATATCGCCTCGGCCGTGCGCGAGCAGCGTAAGGGGAGCGAAATCATCATGAAGTCGGCCGAGGAGATTCAGTTGGTGTCCAAGGAGAGCGCCGTGGTGGCCCACCAGATGAGCGATGTGGTGGCGGGCCTGGTGAAACAGGCCGAGATCCTGCGAGCGGAAGTGAGCCGGTTTAAGGTCGCGTAATGCGCACCATTGAAAAGGCCTCGGCCACATTGTGTAAAGTGCTTCGCTTCGTCATTGCCGGGCAACACTACGTGGCCACGATCGACCGACTCCGAGAAATCGTCTTGTATCGGCCGTCGATTCCCGTCCCGCACGCACCGGCGTTTCTCGAAGGCGTGATCGATTTGCGAGGGTTGGTCACCCCCTTGATCGACATGCGCGAGCGGCTGGGAGTCCCCCTATCGGCTCGCGTTCCTCCCACCCATATCTTGGTGGTGGGGATGGGGGAGACCATCGCGGGCCTGGTGGTCGACCAGGTACGCGACGTCCTCGAAGTGGATACCGGCCAATTTCAAATCCCGGACGCGAGTGAAGGACACTCCAGTATCTGTCGAGGCGTTTGTCGCGTGAAAGACGATCTGCTGTTACTGGTCGATCTGGATGCCGTGTTGTCCGCGGAGGAACGCACGACATTGGCGGGGGTCATCTGATGAACATCTGGCGTAGTTTCAGGGAGCAGTTGTCGTCCAAAGTCGTGCTGATGGTTCTTGTCACCCTCGGGCTCGGTTTCGCCGTGATCTTTTCCGTCCTGTCGTCCAAGATGCATCGCGACCTCATTGATCACGAGCGCGAAAAATCTGCGCTGCTCGCGAAGTCGATTCATCTCAGCTTTGATAAGGATATGGTGGCGTTTCGGGCCGATATGGCCAGGCATCTCGTCGACGACCTCAAAGAATTGCCAGGCGTGGTTCGGCTGCAAATCGTCCGCGGCAAGGATGGTCAGGGCATTGAACTGGGGTTTCAAGATCTGAAAACGATCGACGAGGTCAAGACCCGCGTTCCGGCACGACCGGAATGGTTGGTTGATCATCCGAATGTGGTGCCGAATCGAGGGGAAGGGGTCGATACGCCGCAGTTCCGCGCCGCGTTCAAACGAATTCTTGCGGATCCCATGAACGCCAAAGACGAATACTATTTCGAACGGATCCAGGGGCGAGAGGTGTTGACCTACCTTCGTCCACTGCCCAATTTCCAGCGGTGTTATCTCTGCCACGGGTCCGATCACAAATTACGCGGCGTGTTGATGATCTCCTCGGCCACGGAGCGCATGCAGGGCGAGGTCAGCGGCAATCGTAACCAGTTGCTTTGGGGAGCGTTCGGAACGATCACGATCGTGGGCCTTTTGCTGCGCGTGTCGCTCAATCGAGGTGTGTTCACCCCTCTCCATCGAGTGGTCGAGCGGATCAAAGATGTTGGAGAAGGAGAGGGGGACCTGACGAGGCGTTTGGACATTAGCTCTCGGGATGAGATCGGCGAACTGGCGGGAGGATTTAATCGCTTCGTGGATAAACTGGAAATTATCATCGCCGACGTCTCCGAGATCAGCCGCCAGGTGGCGACCACGGCCCGTGACCTTGCCGGCAGCGCGGCGGTTATCCAACAAGGCGCGACCCGTCAGACGGCGGGAGTGAGCGCGACGACGTTGTCGATGACCGAGCTACACGACGCGATGAAAGAGCTCGGCTCCGGAATGGATGGGCTGTCGACGATGATCGAGGACGGCACGGCGGCGACGATGGAAATGTCATCCTCCACCGAAGAAATCGGTCGAGAAACCGCCTCGCTGTCGGCGTCCGCGTCGGAAACCCAACGCGGGGTGGCGCGCTTGGCGGAGTTTATTCGGCAGGTCGAGCAGACGGTCGAAGGACTGTCCCAGGCGGTGCGAGAGACGGCACGATCGGCGACATCCATCGAACAATCCACGACCCAGATCCGCAACAATCTTCACGAGACGGTAGAACTCTCGCACCGGGTCAGCGAAGACGCTCAAAGCGGACAGGACTGCGTGAACCAGACGATCGAAGGGATCCATCGTATCAAGATCTATTCCGAAGAAGTGTCGGCGGTGATCAGGCGACTCCAAAAGAAAACCGAAGACATCGGTCAGATTCTGACCGTGATTGACGAGGTGGCGGAACAGACCAACCTGCTCGCATTGAATGCGGCCATTATTGCGGCCCAGGCCGGTGAACACGGGAAGGGATTCGCCGTGGTCGCCGGTGAAATCAAAGAGCTGGCGGAGCGGACCGCGACGTCGACCAAGGAGATCCACGAGATTATCGCTGCCCTCCAAGTCGAGGGTGCCAGCGCCGTGCGGGCGATTCAAGGCGGATCGGCTCGGGTCGAAGAAGGCGTGCGGCTCTCCGGTGCGGCAAAGAGCGCGCTGGAAAAGATTCTGGACAGCGCCCGAGAGTCAACGGGTCGGATCATGCAGATCGCCCAGGAAACCGACCAACAGACCAGCGGGGTTCAACGTGTCAATGCCGAGATGCACAACGTCAACGAGAAGATCCAGCAGATTGTCGATGCCGCCCATGTCCAGGCCAGGATGTTGGAGGGCGTCGAGCGCATCAGCGCAGAGATGCAAGTCATGACGCAGAAAGTTTCCCACGCCACGGCCGAACATGCCAAAGGGAATCGACAGATCAGCGAATTGATTGAACTGGCGAACCGGAAGGTCAAGGATGTGCTGGAGTTTGTCCGTCAACGTCGCGCCGAAAGCGAAGCCATGGTGGAAGCGGTCCGAGAGATCGGACGGATCGGACACGATAACAGCACGGCGGTGGATCAGACGGCGCGGGCGGTGGACAACTTGCTCCGTTTTGCCGCCCGTCTGGAAGAAAACGTCTCTCGGTTCAAATTGACCAAGGAGAACGGATGAATATCGTCTGCGTCAAGTGTGGAGCCGGCGTAGCCTATGGACTGGCCTCTCTGACCAATCAAACCGTCATAGTCTGTTCGGGATGCGGCGCCGGTCTTCGAGTGGCGCTGCAGGCGTTCGACGTGCCGGCTGCTCCGTCACGACCTCAAAGCGCATCGTCTTCGGCTCGGACCCGCATTGTCGTCGGAGTGGAAGGGGAAGCCACCCGGGAGATGATTCGTGATCTCCTCTGTGGGGCCGGATTCGAGGTCATCGAGGCGACGAGCGGTCGCGAGATCGTCGCGCAGGTCAGCCAAGCACCACCGTCGCTCGTGCTGGTTGACGTCAATCTGACCGACATGATGGGGCACCAGGTGTGCGAGACGATCCGGAGCCTTCCTGCCTGCGGCTCCATCAAGATCATTCTTGTGGCGGCTATTCATAACAAAGCCCGGTATCGTCGAGAGCCGGGTAATCTGTTTGGAGCCGATGATTTCATCGAGCGGCATCAGATTGAAGGGGACCTCCTCGGTAAGGTGGAGAGATTGTGCGCAGCAGGGCCGCGCGGGCCCGGCTCGAGTGCTCCTCTACCCGTGTCATCTGGAACCCCGGCGGTGGAACCGTCCGGTCAAGGAGCGCGGCTTGCGGCAGTGCCGGAAATAGGGAACCCGACGACGGGTCGGACTGAACCTGCGCCGCAACCTGTCGCTCAGAAGACGGCCCCAGCGCCCGCACGTCCCGCCGCTCCAGTCCCCGTTCCATCTCAGGCTGTGCCTCCGCCTCGTCCCGTGGCGGTGCCGGCGAAACCGGCTGGACCGGCAGCCCCAACCGTGAGCGGCGTCCCCTCCCCGGCGCCACCGCCCGTTTCGGAGCGTTCCAGTCCGCCGATCGCGGCGGTTCCGCAAGCTGTTGCCGAGCCGGCGTCGAACAGCCAGGTTCCTTCGGGAGCCGTTTCCAAACCGACCGATCCTGGACAGGAGGCGGCGCTTCGTCTTGCAAGGATTATCATTTCCGATATCGCCCTCTACAACGCCAAAAAGGTCGATGAAAGCGTCCTGCAGGGAACATTTTTTGATGTGTTGCGGCAGGAGATTTCGGAAGGGCGACGCCTGTATGAAGAGCGTCGACCGAACGATCTTTCTCGGGCGGTGGACTTGTTCCAACAAACCCTGGACCAATTCGTCGCGACGCGCAAACAACTTCTTCAACGCAACAATCAGGCGGCTGCGTGATGGAAGGTGCCCCGATGCCCCAAGAAAGCCCTAGATTCCACAGTGCGTGGCTCGCGCGCTTTAAAGACGGCGATGTTGACCAGCGGTTGATCGCGGTTGAGGAACTGGCACAGGCGGGGATGGATGTGTTCCCGTATTTATTGGAAGCGTTGGGGGACACCGAGTGGCGGGTTCGAAAAAGTGCGGTTGAGCGCGTGTTAGCGCTCGGATTCCGGGCCGAGATGGCCAGCGGCCTGATCGAGGGGCTCAAATCCGAGGACAATGCGGCGCTCCGTAATTCGGCGGCCGAAGTTCTCGTCCGCTTTGGGACGCTCGCGGTCGTGCCCCTCACCGCAGCGGTGGCCGGGGCGGACCCGGATCTCCAAAAATTCATCGTCGATATTCTTGGAGAGATTGGAGACCGACGGGCGACAGCCGTGCTGGTGGGCTTGTTGCCACAATTCGACGAAAATGTGGCAATGGCGGCGATTGAGGCCTTGGGAAAATTGCGCGATGTCCGCGCCGTTGATCCGCTCATCGCCGTGTTGCGGCAGGACCGACCCCTCCTCCAGTTTTCTGCGGTGAAGGCCCTTCAAGAGTTGGGCGACGGTCGTGCCGTTGAACCGTTGATCGCGTGTCTCGGGCGTAAAACCTTAGAGCGTGCGGCGTTGGAGGCGCTGGGGCGTATTGGCGACCTTCGAGCGCTCAATCCGCTTGTGCAGGCCGTACGGCTCGGCACGACGAAGATCAGACATACCGCCGTTCGAGCGTTGATCGATCTCCATCAGCGGATGCCACCGGACACCAAGACCAAAATCATTTGTCGCATCCGCGAAGTCTATGAGAAATCGGTCGGCCAATACCTCCAGGAATGTCTGCGGAGCGACGAGGCGACGGTGAAGCGGAACGCCATCGTCTTGTTTGGCTGGATGGGGGATGTGCAGGCGATCGACTCGCTGGTTTCGGCTTATGACGAAGGATCAAAGGAAGAGATCGTCTCCGCATTCATTCGAATGCAGCGCGAAGGCGTTCCCAAGCTTCTGGAAATCGTCCAGCGGACTCCCGACGGGTTGCGAGAAGGCATCACCCGTGCGTTGGGCGAAATCGGCGATCGAAAGGCGGTTCACGGTCTCGCCGTATTGGCGGCCGACTCCAACGGGCACGTCCGACAATCGGCGGCGGTCGCGTTGGGGCAACTGGAAGACCCGATGGGGATTCGTCCCCTCATTCATCTTTTGGACGATCCGTTTCCCAACGTGCAAGAGGCCGCCTACGCGGCGCTCACGCGCCTCAAGGGGCCTGTGCTGATCAACCGTCTCATGGAATTGCTGGAGACGGCCAAGCCGGGGCTCCGGTGTCACGCGGCCAGGCTGCTGGGCGTGTTTAAGGTTGACCAGGCGAAAAATCGCTTAACCCTGGACCTCAAGGACCCGGATCCCGCCGTGCGACGTACGGCCCTTGCGGTCCTGGACACCCTGGGCGGCAATGCGACCGATCTCTTTCACGTGGCGTTGAGCGATGACGACGCGGCGGTTCGGCTTGAGGCGATACGGATCCTAGCCCGGCGTCCCGATCCGGCTGTCGAGAACCTCTTGGGCCCGTTGCTGCGTGACCCGGATATGTGGATCCGGGCCGAGGTCATTCGCCTGTTGGGCGAACGAGGTGGGCCGTCGGTTGCGTCGGTCCTCGTTCCACTCCTCACCGATCCGCTTGGCATGATCCAGATCGCGGTCTGCGAAGCGCTGGGAAAGCTCCAGGCTCGGGATGCCGGGGACGCTCTGGTGCGGGTGCTGACCTCGTCTGACCATGACGTCAGACAGGCCGCCATCGTGGCCTTAGGGGAGTTGGGGAGCGGAGTGACCGCCGCGGCGGTCACTCCGCTCTTGGACGATCCCCACTGGGGAGTTCGGGCGGCGGCGGCGGTCGCCCTCGCACGAGTCCGCGCCGCCTCGGCGGTCCCGAGGTTACGGGAGGTGTCTCAACACGATCCTGATCAACTCGTACGTGAATCCGCCCATTTTGCGCTCGATCAACTGGCGGTTGCCTGGGAACAAGCCTTGTAAGAGGGCCAGAACACGTGATCACCGCCGAACGCGCCCCCGTGAGCTTGCCTGCCGATGTGTTTAAGCTCATCCGAGATATGCTCTATGACCACTGTGGCGTGTGGTTGGACGATGAGTCGAAGTATTTCGTCGAGGGACGGTTGCAGGACCTGCTTCGGCGTCGTCGATTGACCAACTTTAAAGACCTCTACTATTACCTGAAGTACGACGCCAGGAAAACTGAAGAGTTTTCCTCCGTCGTGGATTTACTGACGATCCACGAGACGTATTTTTTCCGTGAGGACCACCAACTTAATGCGTTGATCCGTGAAATCCTCCCGGAACTGATGAAGCAGCGGGAGGACCGTACCCTCCGGATCTGGAGTGCCGGGTGTTCGACGGGGGAGGAAGCGTTTTCAATCGCGATGTTGTTGGCGGAACAGCCGTCGCTTACGGACTGGCGGGTGGAGATTTCAGGGAGCGACATCAGTCAACGCGTGCTGGAAACCGCTCGTCGAGGGGTATACCCAACGTCGGCGTTTCGGACGACACCGCGAGAACTTCAGGCGCGGTACTTTCATGAAGAGGAGGACGGATATCGCATCGATGACTCCATCAAGCGGATGGTGAGTTTCTTCTCGTTCAACCTCGCGGAGGTTGAACGAGCCGCGCTTCTTCCGAAGATGGATGTGATTTTTTGCCGGAATGTGATCATCTATTTCGATTTACTCGTGAAGAAACGCGTGATGGAGATGTTCTGGCAGCGACTGCGCCCGGACGGGTATCTTCTGCTCGGTCATTCGGAATCGTTGATGAACGTGACGACGACCTTTCATCTCTGTCACCTCCGCCATGACATCGTCTATCAGAAGAAGGAGCGACGCGGTGGACGATCAGAGGCCTAGAGCACAAAGCACAGCGAAGGTGCTGGTGGTCGATGATTCGGCCTTCTATCGCCAATCGTTGATGTTGTTGCTCAAGGAGATTCCGGGGATCGAGGTGATCGGCACGGCGACCGACGGCCTCGAGGCGATTCACCTGGTGACGAAGCACCGTCCGTCCCTCATCACGCTGGATCTGGAGATGCCGCGGATGGACGGTTTCGGCTTTTTACGTTGGCTGATGCGAACCATGCCGACTCCGGTGCTGGTCATCAGCGCCGCCTCCGATGCGGCCAATACATTTCAGGCTCTGGAATTGGGTGCGGCGGATTTTCTCGCCAAGCCCACGCATTTGGCCTCGTGGGAGATCCTTAAGGTCCGACAGGATCTGGAGTCCAAATTACGGGCCATCTTGGCGGCCTCGCCGGCGAAACTCTGCGAGCGTGCCGAAAGGACGGCCGCCTTACGGATGATCGATCCGCCCCCTGCGCGATCCGAACCGCGCGTCACCGACCGCCTCAAGATGCTGGCGATCGGGGCGTCGACCGGGGGACCGGCGGCCATCCAGGCGATCGTGGCGACGTTGCCGCTTGATCTGCCATGTGCCGTCGCGATTGCTCAGCATATGCCAGCGGGCTTCACGGCCTCGTTCGCCGAGCGGCTCAACCGGTTATCCCCGTGGCAGATCGGAGAGGCGGTGCCGGGTGGGTGGTGTCGGGCGGGAGAAGTGCTCATCTGTCCCGGAGGGCGTCACCTCTCATTCGAGCGCCAAGGAGGTCGGGTGCGAGTCGTTCTAGGGAACGGCGGTTCCGACGACCGGTATGTTCCCTCGGTGGACCTCCTGATGGAGTCGGCCGCCGAAAATTTTGGAGCAGACGCGATCGGCGTCATTTTGACCGGAATGGGACACGATGGTCGGCGAGGAATGGGCTCGATCAAGAAACGAGGCGGCTTCACGATTGCGGAATCAGAAGAAACCGCGGTGGTATTCGGTATGCCACATGAAGCCATCCAGGAGGGAGCCATCGATGTCGTGGCTCCCTTACACGGCATCGTGGAGCAGATCGTCAGGCGCCTGACGGCAGGCGCCCGTCGATGATCACGGTGCGAAGACGGGCACGGCTTGCAGCCATGGAGAGCCCGATGCTATACTCCGTGCGCGCGCGAAAGGGTAACGGTGATGGATAAGGAAAAAGAGCCCGAGATCTTTCGACGAGCCGATGAATTTTTGGGGGTCTTTCGTAAAGGTGTTGAATTTACGCAAGACCTCTTGAAAGAAAATGAGCGGCTTCGGTTCTCGGTGGTCCAGCTGACCGAGCAACTCAAGGCCGCCCAGAAAGGTTTGGGGGCCCCGGACGTGGCCAAGCTCCAACAGCAGGTGATCGCGCTCACGGTCGAGCGTGAGGCCCTTCTCAATAAGTACAAGATGGTCGAGGAGGAAAATAAAGACTTCGCCACACGGTATGTGGATGTGGAGGAGGAAAACAACAACCTGGCCAACCTCTACGTGGCGAGTTATCAGCTCCATTCGACCATGGATTTCAAAGAGGTCCTTCGGATCGTCAGCGAAATCATCTTGAACCTCATTGGGTCCGATCATTTCGCGATTCTCATTCGCGATAACGAGACTCCCGTGTTAACCGTCGTGGCGGCTGAAGGGGTCGATCCAGGTTTCCGGAAGGTCAAACTAGGAGAAGGCGTGTTGGGCAAGGTGGCTCAAACTGGGGAGATGTATGTGCAGGAGGATTTGGAGCACGCCATGACGGGGTCTCCGAACCATCCGATCGTCTGTATCCCGCTCAAGATTCACAACGATGTGATCGGGATCATCGCGATTTTCGACCTGTTCGAGCAGAAAAAGAAGCACCTGACCCAAGTGGATCACGAACTCTTTTCCATGATGGCCGGACATGCGGCGACGGCGATTTTTAGTGCCACGCTGTACGCTCGGTCTCAGCGCACCTTGTCGACCATCAAGGGATTCATCGGGTTGATGAGCGAGAAGGCGGGGTAGAGAGGAGACGGGCATGTCGGAGTACTCATTCCTCGTGGTCGAAGATTCCCCCACGATGCGCCAGCTGGTTTCTTTTAGTCTCAAGCGGATCAAAGGGGCGAAGATCGTCGAAGCGACCGATGGGGTCGATGCGCTCAAAAAACTCTCCGAACGTCCGTTCCACCTGATCGTTGCCGATATCAATATGCCGCTGATGGATGGTCTCAAGCTATTGAGCATCGTGCGCAAAGAACCATCGTATAGTCACATCCCCGTGATCATTGTCACGACCGAGGGGGCGGACGCTGATCGGGAAAAGGGCCTCCAGTTGGGGGCCAACGCGTATATTCCCAAGCCGATTCAAACCAACGCGCTATTGAAGACGGTCCGAGAATTGCTGAAGATTGCAGAGTGAGCGTCGTGGCCACGCAGATTGCCGTCTGGTCGTCACGGCGGGGAGAGAGCCGCCCGTTGCGAGGCCACGCAACGACGCGGCCTCGGTGCGCGTGGTCGCCTCGCTAGGCTCGACATGAAAGTAGCGGTCATTGTTTTTCCCGGTTCGAACTGCGATCGAGATTGTCTGGACGTGGTGCGCGACGTCGTCGGAGTCTCGGTGCAGCCGGTCTGGCACCACGAGACGTCTCTCCCCTCCGTGGATCTCGTGATTCTCCCGGGCGGGTTTTCATACGGAGACTACCTCCGAACCGGAGCTCTGGCGGCTTCATCGCCCGTCATGACCGCGGTCAGAGCGCATGCCGACCGAGGCGGTCTCGTTCTGGGTATCTGTAACGGTTTTCAGATCTTGGTGGAGGCGGGACTTTTGCCAGGGGCCCTCCTGCGCAACGCCTCGTTGCGGTTTATCTGCCGAGTAGTCGGCGTCCGCGTCGATCGGATCGACACGCCGTTTACGACGCGCTATGCGGCCGGACAGATCCTCTCGTTGCCCATCGCCCACGCCGACGGGGCGTATTGGGCCGATCCGCAAACGCTTCAGCAACTCCGGGAGGAAGGGCGGATCATTTTCCGATACGCGGTTCTACCCGGACGCCCGGAGTCCGAGGCCAATCCGAATGGTTCGATTGATGGGATTGCCGGCATTTGCAACCAGACTCGCACTATCCTGGGGCTCATGCCCCACCCGGAGCGGGCCTCAGAAACCCAGCTAGGAAGTCGGGACGGCTTGGCGCTCTTTCAGTCGGCTGTCGACTCGTTGTGCGGGGCCTGACCGGCCGTCCAACGGAATGCGTCATGGCCATGGGTGACAGTGAGTTCCAGGAGACGATCGACGCTCGCGTCGTTGCACGGCACGGCCTGACCGAAGCCGAGTATTCTGCGGTACAATCCCAATTGGGGCGCGCGCCCAACTTGGTTGAGTTGGGGATCGTCTCGGTGATGTGGAGCGAGCACTGCAGTTATAAGAGTTCTCGCATACATCTGAAGAAACTTCCTACGACCGGCGAGGCCGTACTTCAAGGCCCCGGTGAAAACGCCGGCGCGGTGGATATCGGCGACGGCTTGGCCGCCGTGTTCAAGATCGAGAGCCACAATCATCCGTCCTTTATCGAGCCTTATCAGGGGGCGGCGACGGGTGTAGGGGGGATCCTGCGCGATATTTTCACCATGGGGGCCCGTCCGATTGCATTGCTCGATTCATTGCGGTTCGGGCCTCTCGATGACGAGAAGAACCGGTACTTGCTCGAACGCGTGGTGGCCGGAATTGCCGGATACGGCAACTGCGTTGGAGTGCCGACGATCGGAGGCGAAGTCGTCTTCCACGAGTTATATGCCTCCAATCCTTTGGTCAACGTCTTCTGTCTGGGGCTCGCCCCCAAGGATCGGTTGTTTCGGGGCAAGGCCTCTGGTGTGGGGAACCCAGTCATGTACGTGGGATCCCGGACCGGCCGGGACGGGATCCACGGAGCCACGATGGCCTCGGAAGAGTTTAGCGATGGGTCCTCCGCGAAGCGACCGATGGTCCAGGTTGGCGACCCGTTCACCGAGAAGCTGTTACTCGAAGCTTGCCTCGAGTTGATGTCGCAGGATCTGATCGTTGGGATCCAAGACATGGGGGCGGCGGGACTCACGAGTTCGTCGTGCGAGATGGCGGGACGGGGAGGAACCGGGATCGACATCGAGGTCTCGCTCGTTCCCACACGAGAAACGGGGATGACGCCCTACGAGATCATGCTGTCCGAATCTCAGGAACGGATGTTGTTGGTGGCCAAACCGGGCTCCGAGGGCAAGGTGAGCGCAATTTTCTCGAAATGGGAATTGGAGGCTGCGGTGATCGGGCGGGTCACCGACACCGGGCGGCTCGTCGTCCGCGACCGCGGTCGCGTGGTGGCCGACCTGCCCGTCGCCCTGCTGACCGACGATGCGCCGAAGTACGAGCGTCCGCTGGCTCCCCCGAAATTTTTGGAGCAGTTGCAGGGTCTTTCGGTAGAGGGGCTGCCCACTTTGGCGTCGTATAATCAGGCGTTGTTGACGCTGTTGGCGCTCCCCACTCTTGCGAGCAAGTCCTGGATTTACGATCAGTACGATCACATGGTGGGCACTAACACCGTGGTGCTCCCCGGCTCGGATGCCGCCGTGGTGCGGGTCAAGGGAACCTCGACCGCTCTGGCGATGAGCGTCGATGGCAACAGCCGCTATTGCATGCTCAATCCATACGTGGGCGGGATGATCGTGGTGGCCGAAGCCTGCCGAAACGTGGTGGCGAGCGGGGCCCGGCCGATCGGGGTCACGGACTGTCTGAACTTTGGTAACCCGGAGCGGCCCGAAGTCATGTGGCAATTTGCCATGGTGATCGAGGGGATGGCCGAGGCGTGCCGAGCCCTCGGGGTGCCGATCGTAAGCGGGAATGTCAGCTTTTATAACGAAACGAAAGGCCTGGGTATTTATCCGACTCCAATCGTCGGGGTCGTTGGCCGGATGCCGATCGATCACGTGACCACGCAGTGGTTTAAGGGGGCTGGCGACGCCGTGGTGTTGTTGGGCGAGACGAAGGAAGAGCTGGGCGGGTCGGAATACGTGGCGTCGATTCTGCACCGCGAACAAGGACTCCCCCCCGAACTTGATCTCGGAGCTGAAAAGAACCTGTACGACTGCTGCCTCGAGTTGGTGGCGTCCGGGCTGATACGATCCGCTCACGACTGTTCGGATGGGGGACTGGCCGTGGCCTTGGCCGAAAGTTGCATGGCTCCCGGGGCTCGTACTGGAGCCACGATCGACATCGCGAACCCTCGCGGTGTTCGCCGGGATGCGGTGCTATTCGGCGAAAGCCAGTCCCGGATCATCGTGTCGGCGCGTCCGGATCTGGTGGAGAGGGTCTTGGAGGTAGCGACCCGTTGGGGAGTCCCCGCCGCACAGATCGGACGAACGGGCGGGAACCGGGTGCAGATCGTGATCGATCGTGAAGTGGCTGTCGACGTGGCCGTCGAGGAAACCGCGAAAGCGTGGTCCGAGGGGCTTCCTTCGGCGCTGAAAGGAACCTGATGCGTGGGGATCTCATCCCGTTGAGCAAGTTCCGCGAAGAGTGTGGCATCTTCGGGGTCTACGGCCATCCGGAGGCCGCGAATATCACGTATCTGGGACTACACGCGCTCCAACACCGAGGCCAGGAGGGAAGTGGTATCGTCTCGTCGGACGGTCGTGATTTCTCGGTGGAGAAGGGGCCGGGCCTCGTGTTAGAGGTGTTCAGCAAGGAGCGGCTTGACCGATTGCCCGGTCGGATGGCGATCGGACACAACCGCTATTCTACGTCGGGAGGGACCCACGATAAGAACCTCCAACCGTTTCTCATTAACTTTACGTTGGGCCACTTGGCGATGGCCCACAACGGGAACCTGGTCAACGCGCAATCGCTGCGGAGTGAGCTCGAAGCCTACGGCGCCATCTTCCAGTCTGCCACCGACAGCGAGGTCATCGTCCACCTCATCGCGCACTCGCGCGAGGAGACGCTGGTGGGACGAATTGTCGATGCCTTGACCAAGGTCAAGGGAGCGTTCAGCCTTCTCTTTCTCTCCAGCGAGGGGTTGATCGCCGTTCGCGATTCCTACGGTGTTCGTCCCTTGTCCCTCGCTCGTCTCAGGGACGGATGGGTGGTGTCGTCGGAAACGGTGGCGTTCAATCTGGTTGAGGCGGACTATATTCGGGACGTCGAGCCGGGAGAGTTGGTGGTCATCAACGAACACGGGCTCAGTTCCTACCATCCCTTCACCGCCACGCGACAGGCCCAGTGCGTGTTTGAGCACGTCTATTTTTCCAGGCCGGATAGCCGGGTCTTCGGCCACAATGTGTATTCGGTGAGGAAACAGAACGGCGTCCGCTTGGCCAAAGAGTCCTCGGTCCCGGCCGATGTCGTCATTCCGGTTCCCGATTCGGGCATACCGGCGGCTCTTGGGTTTGCGGAAGGATCTGGGGTTCGATTTGAGGAAGGATTGGTCCGTAGCCACTACATCGGACGGACGTTTATCGAACCGCAGGACTCCATTCGCCACTTCGGAGTCCGTATCAAACTGAGTCCGATTCGAGAGGTTCTGGAAGGCAAGCGCGTGGTGGTCGTGGACGATTCGCTGGTTCGAGGAACGACGAGCCGCAAGCTGATCAAAATGATCCGGGGAGCCGGGGCGAAGGAAGTCCATCTCCGAATCGCGTCCCCACCCATTATTTCCCCCTGTTTTTACGGGATCGATACGCCGACGAGGCAGGAACTGATTGCGACATCCCACACGATTGAGGAGACGAGACAATACATCGTCGCCGACTCGCTGGCGTATCTCAGTCGCGAAGGGATGTTCGATGCCTTCCCCCGCGCCGATGGGGAAGATCAGCCCTTCTGCGATGCCTGCTTTACCGGTCAATATCCGGTTCCATTCACCAAAGAAGAATTGGTGCAACTCGGCTTGTTTTAGGTCGCCGCTTCCGTTCGGTTCCGCCCCTTCTCCTCCGAATCGCGCAAAAGACTGCGAACTTGTGCATTTTTCTTGACACCGATCGAACGCTTTCGCTATGATGACAGCACCGAGGGAGGCGGCAGGGCGTGGGTGTCGAAAAGCAGTACTTTCATAGCCAAGAAGTCCGGGAAATCGTTGGCCTGAGCCGCCGACAGATGCAGTACTGGGATCAGACCGGCTTAGTCACCGCCGCTCAGCGAACTCAGGGTGGACACGCTCGGTATACCTTCGAAGATCTCGTGTCGTATAAGACCGCCAAAAAACTTCTTGATGCGGGTGTTTCCCTCCAGAGAATCCGGAAAGTGCTGGTGAGGCTCCGCGAGATTCTGCCGACGATCAAAAAACCATTGGTCGAACTCACGTTGGTGGCGACTGGAGACGTCGTCCTCGTCTTCTACGAAGACACCGCGTTCGAGGCCATCACTGGGCAAGAGTGGTTATTGGATATCGCGGATGTTCAGCGCGACATCGACCGATGGCAGCGACGCGTCAGAAGGGTCCGGCAGTTTCGCCGCGCGGTCGTTTCCGACGTGCAGGAAGCCACGGACGGGCCACCAGAGACCGCGGTTCAGTAGAGCTGAAGGGCGAGATGAACCGCAAACTAGAAGACGTCGCGCATTTTTTCTTCGACGCGGGCGGCGCGCAGCCACCGAGCTTCTCTGCCCAAGAGAAACTGCACGCGCGGCGGGTGGTCGCTGTCGTGAGCGTGACAGATGCGATCCCCGGCGCGATCGTTGCGGCTGGGATCGCTGCGATTGCCGCTCAACGTGGGAAACAGGTGCTGGCGGCCGAGGCGCAGGATCGCCCGTTCGGCACGCTGTTCGCGCTGGGAGTCAATGCGCAAGCCGGTGGTCACCGTATGCCGATTATCGATACTCCTTGTCGGGTGCGTGTACTGGCCTCGCCGTTGAGTGGTTCGATTCTTCCCGGGTTTTATCTGCATCCAGAGGATCTGTGCGTCGTCCAGGACCAATGGCTTCAAAGCGAGTTGGTCGTCATCCATATCGAGAAGGACTATCTCGATCGCGCTCCATCGGAACTCACTCCTCTAGACGATTGCGTGATCGTGGCGTCTGAGCGGCTTCCGGACGGCCAGAGCGAGGCCTATCACACGATCAAACGTCTGCTGCGCTGGAAGCCCGACGCGAGACTCGCGCTGATCGCAGGCGGCGATTCGGAGGAGGAATCTCCTCTGTTGCGCTTGAGAGAGGCCATTTCGGGATTTTTAGGTCGGGACTGTTTGGTGCTGGGACGCGTCACGGAGCCCGGCGAGTTAACCGCGCATTTTCTCTCCGGAGGCCTTCTTGAGCAGGGGTGGGCGGAAGTCCGGCGCACTCTTGAACCGATGGTCAACCGTTGGATGGCGTTTCCGGCGTCGGAACCCAGACGGTCTCTCGGCGTGCCCTTCCGATTCTCCGGTTCGCCGCCCCCGCTTCCAATTTCCCCTCATGAGTCGTTCAGGAGGTTAAGTAGCAGATTTTACCCTCCAGTAGGTCGCCCACGCATGTCGGCAGCCCTGACTCCTGATCCTGGAGGGGCCGGTCCGGTCCGCTAGGGATGCCGGAGCGGACTCCCCACGAGCCCCGCGTCGTATCGCTCGAAGACCCCGTCGAACTCATGGTATTGGCCGCAGGGACCAATCCGTTTATTGCGGCTTCGGCCATTTTGGATCGCCAAGTTGTGGCGAGTGATATCGGACTGGTGGTTGGGGGCTCCCCAGAGCAACCGACGTGTCTCTTCCTGTGGGTGACGCCGCTGCGTGATCTCGGGGCATGGATGGGGCACGCCGCTCGGTGGCTCAGCCTGTATCCCCACTGGAGGCGCCTGCAGGGGCTCTCTCCATCCGCTGCCCCAGTGAAAATCATTCTGGCCGGTCCTGAGGTCAGAGACGAGGTTCGATCGGCGGCACGACTCCTCTCGCTCCCGGTGGTTGTTGCTCGGTATACGTGTCTCGGATACGGGCCGTCGCGCCGCCTGTATTGGGAGGATTGGGACGAGGAGTACGCAGTCCAGAGCCAGAACAGGCCGATCCATCGCGCTCAGAATGACACGGAACCCGTCGCCGCGATGACCGCCGAAGAAGTGGCGTTCTTCACACGCCGCTGACCGATGAACTGAAGGCTATGCTGAAGGCTATGGGTCGGGGACGGCGGTTGTGTTCCCCCCGTGCCGCTTTGCGGCCGCGAGCAGTTCGCCGGCCCGTAGCAAGAGTGTCGCCGTGTCGTTTCCGTGGGTGGGGAAGCAGACGCTTCCGATGCTGGCGGTGATCCGGTGCGAGTTATGTCCTGACACGAAGTTCTGCTCCGCGATGCGATTCCTAATTCGTTCGGCGACCGTGTAGGCGTTGTGAATCTCGGCGTTGTGAAGCAAGACAGAAAAGGTCTGCTCGCCCAGAAGGCCGATGACATCGGTTTCGCGGATGGTTTCACGAAGGATGTCGGTGACCGTCGAGAGGATATCATCGCCTCCATCGTGGCCCTGATCGAGGCCGATATGACAGAGAGAGAAGAAATGTGCGTAGCGTACCGCGCGCCTGGTTTCTAAGTCCAAAATGTACTGATACAGTCCGCGTTCAAGCGGCTGTGCTGCGGGACCGAACATGGCAGGTCCTCCCTGGTCTCACCATGTAGGCGTTCCACTCAAGCCGATCGTGTTGGTTATGCATCGTTATTGAGGTCGTACTTTTTGATCTTATAGAGCAGGGCCTTGTAGCTGATCTGTAGAAGTTCCGCCGCGCGTTTCCGATTCCAGTGGGTTTGATACAAGATGCTGCGGATAAGATCCCGCTCCGCTTGACTCGCGGCCTCCTTCCCAACGCTCTTTAATGAATAGCCGGCGGCTGGAGAAGTGAGCGCTGAGTTGACGACGGCTGATCTGGGGGCGGCATACATGGGAGTGGGTTCGTCAACGCGCGGCGCTTTGGCCAACACGACCTCTTCGTTGTCGAGCACCACGATGCGCTTGACGATGTTTTCCAGTTCGCGGATATTGCCAGGCCAATCGTAATGATGGAACCGTTGAAGGGTTGCATCAGAGAGTCGTTGATAGGATTTGTTGTACTGGTGGTTGAACTTCTCGAGAAAATACTCGACGAGGTACGAGATTTCTTCTTTGCGTTCTCGGAGAGGAGGGAGGTGAACCGACACGACGTTGATTCGATAAAAGAGATCCTCTCGAAAGGTGCCGTCCGCGACGGCCTTCTCGAGGTTTTTATTGGTTGCGGCCAGTACACGGGTATCGACTTTCACGTCGGTCTCGCCACCGACTCTTGAAAACTCTCCATCCTGAAGCACTTGCAAGAGCTTGGCTTGCAACCCGGGGCTGATCTCGCCGATTTCGTCGAGAAAAATCGTTCCATGGTTGGCGAATTCGAATTTTCCGGGTTTCCGTCTGAGAGCCCCGGTAAATGCTCCTTTTTCATACCCGAACAACTCGCTTTCGAGCAGGCCTTCAGGAAGCGCGGCGCACAACACCTTAATGAACGGCTTGTCTTTACGAAGCGAACGAGCATACAGAGTTCGTGCCACGAGCTCTTTTCCCGTCCCACTCTCTCCCCGAATCAGCACTTTGATATTTGTCGGGGCCACCTGATTGATAATCATCATAATCTCCTTCATCTTGGGGCTCAGACAAAGGAGATGGCTGTAATCGCTCTGGTTGCGAAGCTCATCGTGGGAGCGCGCGCGCTCCAATGGAGAGACTCCTGTGGCTTCCATCAGACGCTGATGCAGTAGACTCAGATCAAGGGGTTCGACCAAGACCTTCAGCCTAGGAAATCCCGTAATGACCTTTTGGAGCGGAGCATGTTCAGGACGCAGAATGATCATAATAGCAAGATCCGACTGCAGGTGATGAAGCGCGGCGCACAGCTCCTGCAGTGCGGTGGCCTTCTGCGAGGAGTGGACGATGGCGACCAGAGGGTGGGTGTGGCGCACCTGTTGAAGCAGCTCCGATTCATCGCTCGCCCGAGATAAGCTGAGGCTCAGCGGGCTTAAGAGGCTTTGCAAGACCCCAATCAGCTCGTCATCGGCCAAGACGGCCACGCTTCCGTGGGATTGGTCGATCATTCCTTCCGAGTTATGGTGAATGAATTACACATTTGGTCTTATGTTGGGGGTTTTTGGGAAGAGAGGTATCACTTTCGGAAAGTACCAGACACGGTGAACTCTTGTCAAGCTGGCGTACAGAAAAAATTAGGGATCTTTTTAAAAAAAAAGGCCCCCGGGAACCGGGGGCCTTGAGTGACGATCGGCGAAAAAGATCAGCCGCCGATGTTGACCATGGCCTTAAGCATTTTTTCTTCGGAGAACTTGTCCAGATCGTGGGCCTGCGGTTTGATCCCCAACACTTGGTCGAAGAGGCTATCAAGCTCTTCGTCGTGACAGTTGGCGCGGAGCGCTTCGAGGAAGTCGACCTCGATAGCGGAGAACAGGCAGGGTCGAATCTTTCCATCGGCGGTCAAGCGGACGCGGTTGCACTTCTCACAAAAGTGATTGTCACTGATCGCCGTGATGAACCCAACTCCTCCCTTGGCGCCTTCTAAGCGATAGTTCTTCGCCGGCCCCGCTGACTCAGTTTCCACCACCGGAATCAGTTCACCGAGCTCCTTGGAGATCCGTTCTTTGATCTCGGCGACGGGGATGTACTTACTCTTCCAATCCTCGTAGTCGTTGACGGGCATATACTCGATGAAGCGAATGTCGTACGGTTTCTCAATCGTCATTTTGGCGAAATCGACCGCTTCCATATCGTTCACGCCGTTTTGAAGCACGACATTGATCTTGAGAGGGGCCAAACCGACCCGCTCCGCTTCCTCGATGCCTTCCCACACCTTCCAGAACACATGCCCGCGCGTGACTTCCTCGAACTTCTTCGGGTCAAGCGAGTCAAGGCTGATGTTCACCCGCTGCAGGCCGGCGTTCTTGAGACCTTGGGCGTACTTTTTGAGCAGGACGGCGTTGGTCGTCAAGGCGATTTCGGTGATCCCCTCGATCGCGCTGACACCAGCCACAAAATCGACGACACCGTCGCGCACGAGCGGCTCGCCGCCGGTAATCCGTACTTTATACAAGCCCCGCTTGGCAGCGACGCGGACCAGTCGCAGAATTTCGTCGTAGGTCAGCAGGCTGTTCCGGTCCATCCACTCAAATCCCCAGGCCGGCATGCAGTAGGTGCAGCGGAGATTGCAGCGGTCGGTGATCGAGATCCGCATATAGCTGATCTTGCGGTTGAAGTTATCTTTCAAGATCGAAAATTCCTGTTCGGCCTGCTCGACCATTTTCAACTGGTCCACACCTTTCTCGATCATGTCCCCTCCCTCGCCAAGGACCAGAGACCGTGGTCGGTCTCGCTGGTCAATATGCCGTTTCGCACCCCGGTTACGGGTGCTCGACTACCCACACTTCTCCTTGGGTAGTCTCCTCGCGTTTCCAGATCGGGGTGATGCGCTTTAACTCATCGATGCACCACTCACACGCCCGAAACGCGTCTTTACGGTGTTCCGCTGCGACAAGGATCAGCACGATATTCTCTCCCGTCTCGATACGACCGACCCGGTGGAGAATGCTGACCTCGATGACGTCGTAATCCTGAAGAGCGCGCTCACGGATTTCGTTCAATCTCTTTTCCGCCATGCCGGGGTAATACTCAAAATCAATCCGATTAATGTCTTTCCCTTTGGAAAAATCGCGGGCCGTTCCGAGAAACGTCACGATACCACCAATCCGTTTCGATCGTTCCTTGATCCGGTTGGTTTCTTCCTCGACCGAAAAGTCCTCTTCCTGAATCCTGATCCACTCCAGAATCGAACCGGTTTCCTTCGGGACCATTCCGCACCTCACCCTGGGTTAGTTAATATTGACCGCCAGCAAACGGGGGAAGAAACGCCACCTCATCTCCATCGGAAACCAAGGTTTCGTCTTGGGCAATCTCTTGATTAACCGCGATCAGCGTGCGGCCTTCTTTGATGACCGATCGAATCGATGGGATCTCGCCTTCGATCCGATCCAGAAGCGTTTTGAGCGTTGTGGGACCGGCGAGCTGGACGTGCATGGATTCTCGATCGAGCAGTTTCTTGAGCACGGCGAAGAACCGAATCGTGACCATAGACCACTGTCCTCTTATTTAAAGACTGAAAGCGGATTAAGCAAATCAGATGCCACCAGGAAAAACTAAGTTTTTCAATGCCAAATAAATAATATTGTCCTATGAGGCCTTCTATCAGAGAAAAAAGGGGAAAACACTTCCGTCTTTCTCCTGCCTTCAAGGATGAACCGGCGACGCTCTGTGCGTTGACTTCATAGGCGTCCCCTGCTATAACTCGGCCGATTCGTGCCCAGGGTGAACGAATAAACCAGTCTGCCAACCGGTATACTTCCTCGAATCCTCTTTAAAGTACACAGCCATATAAAGTTCGTAGAGTACGGTATACGACTTGCAAAGTAAAGCTGGAACCGATGAGTTAATCACCGATCGAACCACAGAATCACGGGGTGTTTGAGGAGAAGGAGCCAACATGGCAGAAAGCGAATTGACCCACTTCAACGCGGATGGACGGGCATGGATGGTTGATGTGAGCAAGAAGTCCGACACCGACCGCACGGCCGTTGCGCAGGGGACGGTCTACATGCTCCCGGCGACGTTCGAGCGCATTCGTGCGGGTCAGATCAAAAAGGGGGACGTCCTCGGCGTTGCTCAAGTCGCTGGGATCATGGGGGCCAAGCGAACGCCGGACCTTATCCCGATGTGCCATCCGTTGTTGCTCACCGGTGTGGATATCGCGTTTACCGAACATCCCGAGCCGAACGCCGACGGCCAGTGCGCCATCTCCGTGACCGCCACCGTCAAGGTGAGGGGGCAGACGGGTGTGGAGATGGAAGCCCTCACCGCCGTGTCGATCTCGCTCCTGACGATTTACGACATGTGTAAGGCGATTGATAAGGGGATGACCTTCGGCGACGTCGGGCTCCTGAAAAAGACGGGAGGCAAATCCGGCACGTTCATCGCGACGCCGCGTAATGGCCGCGCTCGTGCGGAACGGTAGCAGATGTCCCCTTCGATTATTCAGGCATCGGGGTTGACGAAGATCTACACGGGCGGTCGCACCGCCTTGGGGGCCATTGATCTGTCGGTTTCGGAAGGGGAGATTTTCGGATTTTTAGGGCCAAACGGAGCCGGCAAAACCTCCACGATCAAGATCCTGACGACCCTGAGTCGGCCCTCTTCGGGCACCGCGTCGGTGGCGGGGTTCGATGTCGTCCGCGAGGGAGCGGCCGTCCGACGCGTGATCGGTTACGTGGCCCAGGAAGCCGGCGTCGACTATTTCTTAACCGGACGCGAGAACTTAGTCCTGCAGGGACGGCTGTACCACTTGGAGCGCCGCATCATCGAGGAACGGACCGAGGAGCTTTTGGGGTTGTTCGACCTGTCGTCGGTTGCCGATCAGCTCGTGTCGTCGTACTCCGGCGGAACCAAGCGCAAACTCGACATCGCGACCGCGTTGCTTCACCGTCCACGGGTGTTGTTTCTCGACGAGCCGACCCTGGGGTTGGATCTCCAGTCGCGGCACGCGCTGTGGGACTATATCCGCCGGCTCAACGCGACGCACGGGATGACCATTTTTCTGACCACACACTATTTAGAAGAAGCGGATAAGTTGGCCCATCGTGTCGCCATTCTCGATCAGGGTGGGGTGAAGGCCGTGGGAACGCCCGATGCGCTCAAAGACGGGGTGGGCGGCGATGCGATTCGCTTGAGTTTCGAATCGGGGGCGCCCGGGGCCGAAGTATGGCGGGCGCTGCGAAGTCATCCGCTGGTGGTGGATGTGATCGCCGAGGGCGAGAGTCTCCATGTCGTGGTCAAGGAAGGTCGTGAGGCGTTGCCCAAGCTGTTGCCCGCGCTTGATGCGGTCGGCGTGGGGGTTCGCTCGATCACGGTATCGCGGCCGAGCCTGGATGACGTTTTTCTCAAGCATACCGGGAAGGCGTTCATGGTCGGTGAGTCGAACGGGGGCAGCGGCGCGTGGTGGACCAAGTGGCAGAAGGGGGCGTCTGATTGGGGAGACCGGAGCGCCGAGGAATCACAGAGCCAGGACCCCTCCGGAGCGGGGAAGAACGGGTCACCCGCCTGGCCGAATCCCGATCAGCCCACGGGTTCGGCAGATACGAGCGCGACGAACGCCGCCGCAGGAGGATGGAATGGGTCGGAGTGGCCGGGAACGGCCGGTGGTCAGAGCCGCGAATGGCCGGCGACTTCGAAGGATGGTCGCGAGGGGGCACCCTCTGACACCGCGTGGTCCCGCCAAAGCTGGACGGAGAAGGATTGAGCGTGGACGCCGTCGCCGATACCTGGTACCTCTTCCTGAAATATGCGAGAATCACGCTGCGGATGCCGATGTGGACGCTCTTCGGGCTGGTCCAACCGCTGATCTGGCTCGTCATCTTCGGTCAACTGTTTTCGCGTTTTGCCAAAATGGCCGGGGGCGAGTCCGAGAGCTATCTCGCGTTTCTGACGCCGGGGATCGTGGTGATGACCGTGCTGTTCGGTTCGTCCTGGGCGGGCGTGAATCTGCTCCGAGAAATTACTTCCGGGACCGTAGAGAAAATGATGGTCACCGCCGTGCACCGTCCGGCGATCGTGCTCAGCCGGGTGTTGCACAACAGCGTGCTGGTGGTGCTGCAGGTCGGCATCATTCTGTCAGTAGCGACGGCAATGGGCGCTCACATCCGTCCAAGCGGAGGGGGGCTGGTGCTGCTCTTGGTGGCGATTTTTGGGATGGGGCTGGGTTTCGCGAGCCTCTCCAACGCGATCGCGCTCAAGCTGCGTCGGGAAGAGCCGTTGATCATGGCGGGCAATCTGATGACCCTCCCGCTGATGTTTCTCACCTCGGCGTTCATTTCCAAAAGCTTTATGCCGACCTGGATCGCCGCGCTGGCCTCGGTGAACCCCGTGCACTACGCGGTCGAAGTCGCTCGGACCATCCTTGCGGGTCAACGGTGGGATGCGGACTTCTGGCTGGCGATGGGAGTGGTGGCGGTATTCTCGGTTGCCGCGCTCGGGTGGTCGATGTGGCTCTTCATGCGGCAACGGACGTGACCGCGCTCCGATGACAGCGGGCGGATCGATGTTCCGATCGGTGATGAGCGGGCAACCCCTTGAAAAGGCGGATCGGGATCGCGCGCAGATGCGTGCAGTGAAGGCGCTGCTGGCGACCGCGCTGTTCTGCAGGCACGGGGCGACCGACCAGGATCCCGACCGGTTCTATGACGAAGGCGAGGGACCATCGCTCAACGCTGAAGGCATGGCACAGGCGGAGGCGTTAGGACAGTGGTTCGTGGACCAACAGCTCCGAGTCGACGGGTTGTACGTGAGCCCCTCGGCGCGGACGCGGCAGACCGCCGGGCCGATCCAACGGGCCATGGGCGTGGAGGCCGTGGCCGTCGACGAGCTCGGCGAACGAAGCGTAGGGGAGTGGAATGGCCGGCTCGTCGAAGACATCCGGCGTGAGGATGGGGACGGGTGGCAGCGGTGGAAACGGGACCCCCTGTCATTTGTTCCGCCCGGGGGCGAGTCGCTGCTCGATTTCGGCCGACGCATCGAGACGGTGGTCTCGTCGCTCATGGCTCGGCATCCCGGCGGAGTCATTGTGTTGGTGGCGCACGTTGGCTCCATCCGGGCGGCGATCGGATCAGCTCTGGGGTGCCCCCCGGAACACGGGAAACGGTTGGTCATCGAGCCGGGGAGTGTGACTCGGGTGGATTACACCACGAGCTGGCCGAATGTGGTATTTATGGGGGTTCGACCGCGGTTCATCGGGAAGGCGTAGGGGTTCAACGTATCGAACCCCTCTATCCAAGAACAGGAGGGTTCAGAGTATGTGTAATACGCACAGCAACGGTCACGCCCATGGAGTGCGGAGCGATCAGGACAAGGCGGTTGCCGATCTCCGAGACGATCTGATCGAGGAGCTCAAGCTGATCACGAAATACGACGCTCAAATCCCCGTGATCGCCGCCGAGGACTTCACCGGGGTGGACGATGTGGTCCATGTGTTGGGACACATCCGCGACGAGCACAAACACGCGGTCAATACCTTGCTGGAGTTCATCAATCGTCTGGACGCGGGGCAGAAGGCCGCCTCCGCGCACGAGCACGAGGACGCGCACGAGCACGAGCACGGGGACAAACACGCTCACCAACACTAAGGCGGCGCGTCGATTTGGAGTTGGGCCGAAACTTGCCGCCGATCACGGCGTCCCTGGTCTCGCTTGCTCGGGACCGTAATCCTGGTTCCTCGTAGCACTGTTCGCAGGGAGGCGAACTCGATGCGTGGACGCACCGTGGTCTGGGCCGGAGCACTGACCGTCAGCGTCGTGGGGTGGCTGGCTCAAGAAGCGTTGGCCGTTCCTGCCTTCACACGAAAGTTCGACATGGATTGTAGCCACTGTCACACGATCGCGCCCGCGCTCAACGATTTCGGTGAGACCTTTCGTGATCGCGGGTATTCCATCGCGGGACTGGAGGCCAGCCTGCCTGAGGAGCTCCAGGACCAGGCGGCCAAGGAAGATCCCGAGGATCTTCAGCCGACCTATTGGCCGATCAGTCTCAGAACGATCCTGGGCTATCGGATCCGGTCGTTGGATCATCAAGACACGGATGCCGGCGAGGCGAAGGTCAAGACCCGCACGTTTGGGATCGACCGCCTGGACTTGACGTGGGGCGGATTGTTGGCGAAGGACCTGAACTTTTACATCACCTATCGGCCGGCGGTCGCCAATGTGTCGTTGGCTGAACCAGCCATGGTGGTGTACACCTCGGATGCGCCCGGTGGACAACAAGGAGAACTTGAGTCAGCCTGGGTGCGCTTCAACGCGCTGGCCGGAAACCCGCTGTTGAACCTGAAACTGGGGAGTTTTGAACTGGACGTGCCGGCGTCGAGTTCCAGACGACTGACGTTCTCCGGTTATCCGATCTACGGCTACTTCCCCAAAGGCAGCGCGGCAGCGGATGAGGCTGACACGACCTTGAACTGGGGCGAACATCAGCTCGGCGCGGAATTGATGGGGGCCAGCCCGTCGGGACTCCGGTACTCGGTGACGGTGATCAATGGTACGAACGGCCACGCGGATAACAACACGGCATTCGATTACTTTGCTCGCGTGAGTGACCGCGTGAATGGACAGCAGATCGGGGCGCTCGGCTATTGGGGCACGGCGCCGACGGACTTTCAAACGAGAGGCGGGGCGACGATCCAGGGGAGCGGCCGCGCCGATAAGACGTTTTATCGGCTCGGCCTTGATGGCGACCTTCACTTCAAGCCCATTCGCGTGCTGTTCCTGGGTGTGTACGGTAGCGACAGCGCGGAATTATTCGGCGGGTCGGACCCCCAGGCGGCCACGTTTACCGGCGGTTTTATTGAAGGGCAGTACGATCTCTTAAAGGATTGGAGCACCATCCTTCTCGCACGGTTCGACATCATCCGCAATGGCAAACAGGGAGACGCGCTCATCGCGAAAAAAACGGGTGATCTGGATGGAGTTACCCTTGCGGCGTTGTACAACCTCGTGGAGAGCAGCCGGATCGACCTGGTGTTGCACGGTGAGTACAGCCATGTCAAAAGGAGCCTCATGAGCGTGGATGGGAACGATCAGAACGATAACCGGATGGTGGTGGCGTTTGATCTGATGATGTAGGTGACGTCAAGGATGAAGATGATGAAGTTGTATGTTTGGAGTATACTTGCCGCGTGTTTGGGGGGGGCGGTATCGGTCGGTTCCGGGTGGGCCGAGTCGGCGTCCTTGTCGATCGTCAGTCCGCAGGACGGAGCGGTGTTTGAAACAGCGAACGTACCGATTGAGACACGATTCGTGAAAGGGCCCTCCGGGGACCACCTCCATGTCTACGTCGACGGGGCCTTTTACAAGAGCGCCAAGCGAGAAAGCCTGACGTTGTGGGATCTCCGTGACGGTGAACACACGATCGAGATACGCGCGGCCAGCCGCGAAAAGGATGAAAAGGGAGTCGAGCACAAAGAGCTGGGAGTCAACGCGAGCGTGAAGGTGACCGTAGCGACGAAGGAAGCGAAACGGGCTCCGTCGTCCAAATCGGTCGTTCGGTAGAGGATGGCGCGGCAGAACGCGTCGTGGAGTGACTGAGAACCCGCGAGGAGACGTATGGCGAAGGTGACGAAGGGCAAGGCGGCTCGACCGCGTGGTCGGTCGGCCAAGGCGCTGGATCCGATGACCGTGGCGCGGATCAGCTCCGCGTACTGGCATTCAAAAGTGCTGCACGTCGCGAACCGCTTGGACGTATTTAATCGGTTGGCCGGCCGGATGGCGACGGCGGAGGAACTGGCGCGCGAGACGGGCGCCGATCCGCGGGGACTCGACATTTTACTGGTGGCCGCGACCTCGCTTGGGTTGCTGGAACGAAAGAACGGCCGCTACTCGAACAGTCCGCTGGCCAAAACCTTTTTGGTGAAGACCAGTCAGAGGTACCAGGGAGGGATCGTTTCGATGTTCGAAGACTGGTATCCGACTTGGGGAAGATTGTACGACGCGGTCGTGACCGGTAAACCTCCGGTCGAAAAACCCCACGATCAAGGTGAGGAAGCGACCCGCACGTATATCTACGGGATGCACTACCGTGGGTTGGCCCAGGCCGAGCTCTTGGCCAAGAAGATCCCGCTCAAGGGCCGTAAGCGTCTCGTGGACATCGCCGGCGGACCGGGAACCTTTTCCATCATGCTCTGTAAGCACAACAAAGGACTCTCGGCCACGGTCATCGATCGCCCCCAGACCCTGAAAGTCACTCGAGAGATCATCGCGAGCTATGAGATGGACGGTCGAGTGCAGACCATAGAGGGGGACTATCTCGGAGATACGTTCGGGGCCGGTTATTATGATGTAGGATTGTTGTCCTCGATGTTCAATCAAGAATCGCCGATGGTCGTCAAAGAGATCCTGCGCAAGACCTATCAGGCGCTCGCGCCCGGTGGAGTGGTGATCGTGCAGGAGCAGTTGTTAAATGATGAGAAGACCGGCCCATCGTTGGCGGCGCTCATTGGGGTCAACCAGCTCCTCCATACCCCCGGCGGGGCGGCTTACTCCGGGCAAGAGATGGCGGAATGGATGGCGGAAATCGGTTTCCACAAGGTGAAACGGGTGCCCATGCCGTCGCCGAGTCCGTTCATCGTCCTCACCGGGATCAGACCGGCGTAAGGGGAGATGGCGTGCAACGCGTTCCCGTGTCGAGAGCAACGGGCCGACGCGCGTCGGCCCGTCTGTCATACGGGCGCGATCGTTGACGCGCCCAGCCGCCACGAAACATCCACAATAGAGGAGTGAGTATGCGAAATGGCGTGCGCGCCGCGGTGGCGGCGCTCGGGATGGCTGTGGCGGTATGGCATTTCGGCGGGGAACGGCTTGGAGCCGCCGAAGGGCCACTGACCGGGTTGGACGTGATGAAAAAGACCCGCGAGCTATACCTGGCCAAGGACCAGATGTCCACGGTCACGTTGCGCAAGATTGACAAAAAGGGTGACGAACAGAAGATTGTGACCAAGCGCTATTGGAAGGCCTATGGGGGCAAGGACGGGTTTGCAACCAAGACCCTGTTCGTCACCGAATTTCCCCCGGATCAGCGTGGTGTGGGATTTCTCATTTGGGATTACGCCAAGCCGGGACAGCCCGATGATCTCCGCTTGTATCTGCCGAGTTTGAAGCAAGTCAGACGGATGACGACCCGCGAGCAGGATGACGCGTTCATGGGCTCGGATCTGACATTCGCCGATTTGGGCCAGCGCGGACTCGACGAAGATACCCACACGCTGCTGCGCACCGAAAAATGCCAGACGATCGAATGCTATGTGATACAGAGCGTTCCGAAAGACCAAGACAGTCTCTACGGCAAAAAGCTGACGTGGGTACCGACCGATGATTTCACGCCGATCAAGATCGACTATTACGATCGAAAGGGAGAGATACTGAAAACCCAGACGATCGAATGGCAGCACCCCGAGAACGTATGGGCCTGGAAAAAAGCCGAGGTGAAGAACGTGCAGACCTCGCATCGGACCCTCTTTGAGATCAGCGATCTGAAGAACAACGTGGGACTTTCCGACGACGACTTCACGGAACGCGCCCTCAAGACCGGCGTTCGACGCTAACGACATTCCGGTTACCGACAAGGCCTTCCGAGAGCCTCCACCCCGCCGCCTCAGGGGTTGCGGACCTCCGTCTGCCGCGGCTGATTCCCGCCAAAATGGCAAACCGAGGGGAATGCGGAAGGCCTGAACGTGGTCTGACCTCTTAGGCTTATGAAGCGCGCCGTCGAATTCGTCGTTCGCCATCCCTGGTGGGTTGTGGGGGTGACGGCCCTCGTGACGGTGGTCCTGGGCGTTCAGATGACCCGTGTCCGCATGGTCATTGACCCCAAGACCATCCTACCCCAACACCATCCCTATGTTCAGCTCAACAACGTGATTGAGGAGGTATTCGGCGGTAGCCGCGTGGTGGTGGTCGGCATCGTGGCCAAGCGCGGAGACATCTTCACGCCGGACATTCTGGCGACCATCAAAACGTTGACTGACGAAGTGAAAAGAATTCCAGGGATCAAGGAGGAGAACGTCATCAGCCTGGCGGACCGGAAAGTCAAATTCGTGACCGCCAAGGGAGACGCCATCGAAGTCCAACGCCTGATGCCCGAAGTGCCAAAGACGGCAGAGGAGATCGCGGCCTTTAAGCGTCGGATCTTTTCGAACGACTTGTATCTGAAAAGTTTGATCTCGGAGGATGGGCGGGCAGCCGCCATCATCACCGATTTTCGCGAGTGGGTCCCGACTTGGCAGGACAATCAGGGACAACAGGCGGCGGCTGTTCAAGACTCGTCGAAGAACGCGGGTGGTGGGTGGCAAAGCAACCCGGAAGACTGGAATAGCGAATCGTGGCTGGGCGGAGGGAGAGGCGCCATTCAAACTCCCTACGGATTCCGGATGGGCGACGATCAAATCCGTCGGGCCCTCCTGGATGTGACGGCCCGCTATGCGAGCGACGACGTGGAGATTCACCTCGGGGGGATGCCGATCGCGCTTTCCTACCTGGAAGCGGACTCCAAACGGATCGTGTATCTGTTCCCGATCGCATTGGTGGTGATGATGTTCGTCCTGTATGGGGCGTTCCGAAGCTTCCAGGGCATGGCGCTTCCGCTGTTGACCGCACTGGTGTCAGTCGTCTGGGCGCTCGGCCTCATGGGGTTCTTCCGGATCGCGATGGATCCTTTCAACACCATGACCCCCATTTTAATTATGGCCATTGCCGCGGGGCACGCGGTCCAAATCCTTAAACGGTATTACGAGGAATTGGCCGCTGGCCGTGACAATCGCCGTGCGGTGGTGGAAGCGACCGCGAAAATGGCGCCGGTGATGATCACGGCTGGTTTGGTCGCGGCCGCGAGTTTTGCCTCGTTGGTCACGTTTCACCTCAAGACTTTCCAAGCGTTCGGCGTCTTGACCGCGTTCGGGATCATCAGCGCACTGATTCTAGAGTTGACGTTCATTCCGGCGCTGCGATCGCTGATCCCCGCTCCGGTGGTGACTCGGGCGCGACGGGATGGATTGGACCGTATGCTGGCGAAGTTGGCTGAGGTGGTCACGGGGCCCCGCAGGGGATGGGTGGCGATCGGCTTGGTGGTCGTCGCGGTGGTGGCGATCGGCGGGGCCGCCCTGGTCCAAGTCAACAACAGCTTGAAGAACCAATTTTTTGAATCGACCGCACTCCGGATCGACGAACGAGCGCTGAACGCTCATTTTGCCGGAACCTCGACCTTTTACGTGATGGTCGAGGGCCAGCGGCCCGACGCGCTCAAGCACCCCGAGGTGGTGGCGGCGATCGAGGATTTGCAGCGTCGACTGGCCGCGGTTGCTGGGGTGGGGAAAACGGAGTCCTTCGTCGATTACCTGCGAAAGATGAATCGAACGTTTCACGGTGATCTGGAGGAGTTCGACCGGATTCCCACGACCGAGGGCGAGATTTCCAATTTTCTGTTTATGTACTCGATCTCGGGAAACCCCGCCGACTTTGCGCGTCTGGTGGACTATCGGTACCGCCGGGCGGTGATCTGGGCTTTTCTGAAGAGCGACTCGACGGCGCTGGCCGAGCGCCTCATCGGCGTGGTAGACGCCCAGCGGGGAGCGTTCGAACGTCTCGGGGTGACCATCGGCGTGGCCGGGAGTTCACCGGTGACGGTCGCGCTCAATCGGACGATGGTCGACGGCAAACTGCAGAACATCGCCCAGATTGCGGCGATCATCTTTGTGGCAGCTGCGGTGGTGTTACGTTCGCTGTTGGGAGCCTTCCTCGTGTTGGTGCCCTTGGGATTGGCCGTCCTCATCAACTTCGCGGTGATGGGGTTTGCTGGCGTCACGCTGGGGATCGGCACCGCGGCGATTTCGGCCATGGCGGTTGGCATGGGGGCCGACTATGCGATTTACTTCTTGTTCCGTCTCCGCGAGGAGTATCGCGAGATCGGGGGGGCGTATGGCGACACGCTCCTTCTGGCGCGCGCCGTCCGAACGGCGGTCTCCACTTCGGGGAAAGCGATTTGCTACGTCGCTGCCGCCATTTCCGCGGGCTATTTGATCCTACCCTTCTCTGGATACTACCTGCACATGGAGGGGATCCTCGTTCCCATCGCCATGGTGACGAGTGCGCTGGGCGCCCTGATCATACTTCCCCTCATGATCGTTGGGTTGCACCCTGGCTTCATCGTCGGCGCGCGGCGGGTGGGTGATCCGCTCGTCGCGCACAGCTCACAGGACTGACACCCATCAGCCGTCGGGATGCTGCTGTGAGCGATGAGCCGTGAACGCTCCCCTGACCCTTGGGTTCTGTGTCGCGATGGCGCTGGGCCCCTGTCTGGTCGCGGCTCAGGAGCTGCAGTCCCCCCCCGATCTGGTCGCGCCACGAGCTCAGTCGTTGGATCCGGACGCCGAGAAAAAGATGGCGGCGCCACCGGTTGAGGAAATTCCCACGGCCTGGACCTTCTCGCTCACGACCGGCTACTACCGCCCGCGGCTGGGGACGTTAAACCATATCTTGAACGATACCAGCATCACGATCATACAAGATCCGAATTTTTTACTTCCGCGGAATCAAAATTTTCCGTTCGAAGAAAGAAATATTTCGGTGAAAGGGATCTCCGGCGGACCGACGTACGGTGTGGACGCGTTCTACAGCCTGGGCGGACCGCATGCCCTCGGCCTGTCGTTCTCGAGTTGGCGGGGAGACACGTTCGGCCACGATATGATCTCGCTCATTCTCCGTTCGGGCACGGAGCCGATCATCGTCCCCCGCAGTGCCCGATACAACTTGGTGTTGGACCGCGTGTTTTTGGAATGGCGGTACCACATGCTCCGCAACGCCGCGGGCCGCGGGGTGTACCTGAACATCGGCCTGGTGGGGGTGTCAATGGCGTTTCTGACGATGGATGCCCTGGTGAACGTCGTCGATCGTCGCCAATCAGATCGAGTACTTAGTTTCGCGTCGGTCAGCTCTGATGAGTCGTTCGGGTGGGGCTACGCGACGCGTTTCGGCGTCGGGGGAGATTACCCCTTCAACTCCTGGCTCTCGATCGGCGGGCAGGCGAACTACGTGTTGTCGACGGTGACCAAGGTTCGCGTGACGCGCCACTTTTCGGCCGGGTTTCCCCAAACACCCCTGACGGAGCCCGAGTCGATCCAGCCAGGTGTGCCGTTGCCCCAAACGTTTTTCGATCCGCTCGAAAAGCGAACAGTAACCTATGCGAGGGTCACGACCACGGGCGATATTCAGGAAGAGGCGGGACCCGCGAAGGATCTCGTCCTTGAGTTGTCCGGGGTGGAAGCGATCATCAAACTGACCGTCCACTTCTGAGGGCCATATGGAAACGTCCGAGGAAAAAACGCAAAACAAGGGAAAAACTTTTCCCTTATTCATCCTGTCAGAAAACACGACGGCTGATGAAAAGATCGACGGTTCATAATCAACTGAAAACACTAGGAATTTTTGTTCAACTGGTTTATGACTTAAGCCGGATGGCGTGGCCTGGTGATTGCATTCCTTCAACCCCGGTGCGGTTCGTGGAGACCCACGTGCGAAACATGGTGTGGCCGTTCGGCATGGCGGTTGTGCTGGCGGCGTTGGCAGTGTCCCCGTCGTATAGTCAGAACGTGACGCTCAACCTTAGCAACCAAAGCAATGTGAATATGGCGACGTTGCGGGGTTTCGATCCGTCCACCATCACTGGTCCTTCCGATCCGTTTCCCGACACCTCGAACCCGTTTACCGCGAGCGCCTTGGGCGGTTGCGCGAGCTCTCAGTTCGGCTGCGGAGTTCCTGAGGGGAGCAGCCGGTCCAATCTCCTGCAAAATTGCGATCCCGGAGTGTCGTCCGTGGTCCTGCCCTCCACGAACCTGACGGCGCCGGTCGTCGATCCTGGACACCCGCCGGCGCGCTCGGTGTTCCCGGTCCAGGCGCCCGTCTCCCAGCCGCTTGCGCAGATCAACATCGCCTCCTGCGCGCCCCTGACCTTGACCCAGGTCAATCACCTGGGAGAGGCGTTTCAATCGCTGCAAAATGGTCTCCTGTCGCGGTTGAGCACCGAAACCTCGGCGTGCGCTGCCATCGGCCCGTCGAGTGACTCGAATCGGTGCACCCAGATCGAGTACTCATTCTCGCAGAATGTCGGCGAGAAGGGACAGGTGTTCGACATGAGTTTCAGCGTGCGCTCCCTGACCGATGCCTCCGGCAATCCGATCGGGAGCCAAGGGAGTTATACCCAGACGCAGGTCGAAGATGGCGTCACGTCCACGTGCGGGGGAACGTTCACGTTCAACGGCAATACGGCGGACGCGAACGCCGATGGTCGTCCGGACGGCCTGACGCTAAACGGGCCGGCGCATCAATGCTGAATAGCGTAGGGGCGGGTGTCACTCGTCCTTGCAAAAAAAACCGTGGAGCAATCGCTTCACGATCTTAACGCAGGAGAGGGGGTGATCACGATATGCGAATGAATACACAGCAGGACCTCTCCCCATGGGGGGGAGAGCAACAACCAAGAAAGGGACTCAGCATGTCCAAGTACAGCAGATCTATGGTGCTGGGACTGGCGGTCCTCGGGCTCGCGTTGGTGGCGGCGCCCGTGTTCGCGGCCAATCTCATTACCATCAATGAAGTGGCTACCGAAGGTGTCACCGGTAGCAAGTTGTTTGTCCCGACGTTTGTCTCGTCGGGTGATTCCACCGGCATCGGCGGAACCTTCACCACCGGCGGAATCTACATTCCGTACATGGGTACCATGAACCCCTGCTCCGCCGCCATTGGAACGACGAACACGCTCCAGGGCTGCGCGCGGTGGGGTCAGGCGTCGATCGAGGCGTGGTCGAGCGGGTTCTTCTACGATCCTCGATTCGGCACGCCGTTCATTCCGCCGTCTGGCGACCATCACCGGACCGGATATCGGATGTTGCTGCAGCCCTCGTTCTCGGGCGGGCAGTGGTTGAGCGGGTTCGCGCCGTTGAATCAGCGCTTCCCGTTTATGCCCAACGTTGGGCAAGCTGGAGTCGGCGGCGACATCGGGCTCGCGTTGGCCAACGCCTCAGCAGAAGGTGGCGTGAACGGCATTCTGGAATTGGCTGACGCGCACGGCGAACCGCTTACCACGGGGAAATTCCCCCGGTACTGGCCGCACGAGAGGGCCGCCTGGGTGGATACCTTGATGGTGAAGTACACGGCGGGGAGCAATGGCGCCGGGGCTGAATTCACGCAGAGCATCCGGTCGTCGGTCGGGTTCAGCCGTAATGCCACCCAGGTTCGGTGGAGAGCAATGAGCAACCTGGACGGTGCGTTCTCGGCGGTGCCTGGCCAGAACTCGGACGGGTGCGGTGCCAGCGGGTGGTGTGAGTTCTACGTCACCGAGGATGCCTCGGGGACGCATCTGTGGGTCTCCAAGAACGCGGATGCCAACACGGATACCGAGGAAGCCGCGGTGGAAATCACGCAGTCGACTCGGTTGGACACGATCGCCGCGTTGGGTAATGGTGGTAAAGTCCTCAAGAACGTGACGCTGAACGATCTGGAGAAACTGCCGACACTCGTTGAGGATCGGCTCGCCCAGTCGTCGGGTAATTCGGATACGGGTAATGGTGATCCGAACATGGAACCCCAGACCTTGATCAGCCAGTTCCGTGTCTACAGCGGACCGAACGTCCACTCGGAAGAGGGGGCGGATCCGTATGCATGGGTGATCTGCGGAAGCCGCGGCACCATCTACGGCGAGGATGATTGCAACACCGGCGGCGGTGCAGTCGACGCAGGTGGTAACAAGATCGCGATTGTGTTCAACTCCAACTTCCAGGGGCAACTGGGTGATAGCGTCCTCAAGCGATTCGGACGCGACATCAACCCGGCGCGCCTGGTGAACGATCCGAACCAGAGCACCGCGGTGTACGTGGTGTGCGCTGGTACCAACGTTGGAACCACGACGGTGTCGGGGATCACGTATGCCAACAGCACGTGCGCCTCGAATGCCGGTGCCGATGGATTCTACGGCTCCGTGGACGACGGGACGATCTACTACAAAGAGGCGGTTGAGAACGGCCTCCGCGGGTGGATCCGTGAGACCAACGGCCACGCCTTCAGCTTCCTGGGCGCGGACAACGATGGAACTCACAACGGCAAGTCGCCGGCGAACTTCGGGTTGACGGAACTCGTCCAACAGGCCACCGAGGGCTTCCTCATGTCCTGCTTGAACTGCAGCCCGCACAGTATTCCGGCGGTTGTCGAGACTATCTTCTACAGCATCGATTGGCCGAATGTTCCGGCTATTTTTGAGCCGACACATCCGCCAACGCCCGGGACGTTTACGGTCGTTCCGTAACACGGTCGGGGTAACAGCACCAGGGGAGAAGCCCAGCAATGGGCTTCTCCTTTTTTTTGGAGAGAGGAATCCTCCCTCGACCCGCTTTGACAAAGAGGAGAGTGGGGGACTTCACTGATGTGGGTGAGCCAAGACTCATGGGAGCTCAGATAGGATGAGATTGACGGACCGCTCACGATGGGTCGTGCTGGGTCTCCTGGTCCTCGCGACGGTCCTGACATTTCGAGGCGTACTCGCCAATGGATTCGTCGTGGACGACTATCACACCGTTCAGACGAACAAGGCGCTTCGCTCGCTCGCGATGTGGCCGCAGTGGCTCACATCCCCCGACGCGGCCAGTAGTTTCCGTGGCGCGAAAAACTATCGCCCGGTGCTGATCACCAGTTACGGGCTGGATTACGCCCTATGGGGAGACGACCCCGCCGGATTTCACGCGACGAATCTCATTGTCCATCTAGCGGTCGTCATCATGACGTTCCTCCTCGCCCGCCGGCTCTGGTCGGATGACACGACCGCGTTCTGCGCGGCGGCGTTGGTGGGGCTCCACCCGCTCAACACGGAAGCCGTCAACTACGTCAGCGCCAGGTCGTCCTTGCTGATGACAGCCGGGGTCCTGGCTGCGGTCCTGGCCCACGATACGGCGATGGGGCGAGGCTGGCTTCGTGGGCTTCCGGCATGGGGATTCGGACTCGCAGCACTGGGGACCAAGGAGGTCGCGGTGGTCCTGCCCGTGCTGATCATCGCCTGGGAGCGCGCCCGTATCGGAGAGACGGTCCCGTGGCGGACGACCCTGCTGCGCTCGCTCCCGTGGTGGGGGCTGGCGGGCACGTTCGTGGGCGTACGGACGTGGCTGCTGCGTGATGTGCCGTCGCAACCGGTGTTCTGGTCCGAAATGACGATCCTCCAGAATCTGCTCTTTGCGACGAAAATCAGCCTGGTCTCGCTGGGCCAGTGGTGGTGGCCGAGCCGGCTCGCGCTCGACCACGCGTGGCCGACGACCATCGGGGCGTGGGAAGCCGGAGGCCTCCTTGCGAGCGCCGTGGCCGCGGGGGTGGCGACGTGGGGGCTCCTGAAGACCAATCGCAGGCTGGGGTGGTGTGTGGTCTGGTTCTGGGTGGGCATGGTTCCAGTCGGGGCGCTGCCATTCGCCACACGGGTCACGCTCTACCAGGAGAACCGCGTCTACCTCGCGGGCATCGGTCTTGCGTGGGTGGCCGGACGGCTTCTGGGCATAGCGCTGCGGGAGGGAATGGTCGGTCGGGTCACCACCTGGGGGAGCCGCCTCAAGGCGTGGGAGCAGGCGGCGGTGTCGATCGTCCTCGTTTGCGGGGCGGTGGCGGCCGTACAGGCGGATCAGGCGAGGACGGCGGTCTTTACCGACGATACCCGGTTATGGGACGATGTCCTCGTGACGTATCCGAACAGCGCGCTCGGTCGGCACGCGAAAGCGGTGCAGCTTCTCAACGCGGGTCGGCTCGATGAGGCGCGTCGAGCCTTCGAGGCTGCCCGCGACCTCGACCCTCATTTTGCTCTGTTTCGCCTCGATCTCGCCCGCACGTATGCCCGGCTTGGCGAGTGGGACGAAGCCGCCGCCGAGTTCGACGCGCTGATCAACGCCGACCCCGATTACTTCGGGCCTCTGCGTGTCGAACTGGGAGAAGCGGATGAACGCCTGGGGCGAACGGACGCTGCGTTTTCCCAGTACCGGGCGGCGGCGCGCCTCCAGCCGACCGATCCCGATCCTCTCTTTCGCCTTGCCGTGCTCTACGCAAAGTTCGGTCGCTGGACCGACGCGGCGGAGGGGTTTCAGGCTGCGATCGTTCGCAACCCGGAGCACTATGCCAGTCATTGGAACCTTGCCCTGGTGGAGGAACGACTCAAGCACGCCGAATCGGCGGTCGAGCACTATCAGGCGTTTCTGAGGACGGCCCCCACGGACTCCACCTACACACCCTCGCGAGTCCAGGCCCAAGGAGCGATCGTCCGGCTCAATGACCGACAACGGCCGTGACGGTGACGGGGGTGGGATGTTTGACCGTCGCGCGTGGCGTGTGGTAAGGCTGGCACCCCGCAGACCGGGCTACGTTGAGCTTGGCGCTGACGGGAGGGAATAAATCCGGCAATCCACGCGGGAAGGCCCCGGCCTATGGACCGGGGCTTTTTTGCGCTTTTGCCTAGAAGTCGGGCAGGGTGTACCAGCCACTCGATGGGGCTCCGCTTTTCGAGCGCAGGTGGGCCGAAAACTCGGATTTTTAAGGGAATGAAGCGCCGGTGACGGGGGTCAACGACAGGGGTATCAGCCAAGGATTGTTGGGTGCTGATCGCTCCAAACGGATCGTGACGAGCCGAAAACGCAAGATGGTCCCTGCGGACTCACGCCAGGCGTCCCTCCAGGGGCTGATCGGGGTGATGGGTGTGGTGGCGCTGGTGGTCTTGACGACGGGTCCGCACGGCGGATGGGCGCAGACCGAAGAAACCCCTGACGCATATCAGGAAGGGATCACGCTCTTGCAACAAGGGCGTGTGCCAGACGCGATCGACCGCCTCATCCGCGCTCGGGATGAACGCCCGACCGCGCCCGCCGTGTGGGCGGCGTTGGGACAAGCGTACGAGATGGCACGCAGAACGCCCGACGCGATCGATGCCTACCGGCGAGTGATCGAACTCGCGCCGAGATCCGACGAGGCACAACGCGCGCGGCGGCGTCTCGATCAGCTCGGACCCGATGCCGCAGCCAATGAGGCCATCCGGCGGGATTTTGAGGCCGCGGTCGCCGCGTATGGCGCACGGGATATGGCGACCGCCGAAGCCAACCTCCGAAAAGTGCTCGATCGGCTCCCCAAACATCTGCCAAGCCTCCTCCTTTTGGGGACCATCGCGAATCTGGGCGGACGAGTCGACGAGGCCCGTTCGCATTGGGAAGCCGCGGTGGCTGTCGAACCAGGTTTTTATCCGGCCCAGGTCAATCTGGGACGCCTGTACGAAAACGCGGAAGAGATCGACAAGGCGGTCCTCGCGTATACCGCAGCGGTGCAGACCCATGCGGCCTCGCCCGATGTGGTGTTTGCCGCGCGGCGTCTCTCCCAACTAGGATCGACTCCCGAACAGGCGATGACCGTCCGGGGATTCCTGCGCGACGCGAACGAGGCGCTGCAGACGGGACGGGCGGACGACGCAGGGCGGTTGTTCGGGCAAGTCATTTCCGTGCTGCCGACGCACGCGCCGGCGAGCTTCGGAGCTGCGCTGTTAGCGGCGAAACGCGGCCAGACGGTCGAGGCGATGGCCCTGTTGAAACGGGGTCTCGAAGGCGACCCTGATTTTTATCCGGCGTTGTTTCTGTTGGGTGAAATCGAGGCGGGGCAGGGGCGTTTTAAGGAGGCGATCGGGTATTTCAAACGGGTCGCTGAGTTGGCCGCCGCGCGTCGGGAGGGGATCGAGGCGCGACGTCGGATCCCGGGGTTGGAGGAGGCCGTGAACGCGCAGACCGTACTGGAGGTCGGGTTTCGCCTCGAGGCGCGAAAGTCGTTCGACGAGGGGATCGAGGCGTTCCAGCGACGCGAGTACGATGCGGCCTTTCAGGCTTTTGGCAAAGCGTCGGTGCTGGACGATCAGAATCCATTTTACTTCTTCAACCGCGGCTTGGCGGCGTTCAATCTCAATAACAACTTGGTGGCTGCGAAGTCGTTCGAGCGAGCCGTCGAGCTCCTTCCGACCTATGGCCTGGCTCATTTCTGGCTGGCGCTCCTCTTTCAGTCCAGTGCGCAACAGGCGAGGGACAGCGGGAATCTCCCCGAAGCGCAGGCGGAGTACGTGGCCGCCGCACAAAAATTCGAGCTCGCGATCGGGCACGGGACCCAGGATTGGTTCTTGGAGGAGGCGAAGAAACGGCGAGCCGAGTGTCTCGATTTTCTTCAGCGGTACCAGGAAGAAGCCGGGTACCTTGCGATCGGCGGTCTCCTCGTCGTGCAGGGGCGCCTACAAGAGGCGATCAACGCCTTCAGTCGAGCGGCCGAGCGACTTCCTTGGGACTTCCAGCCCATGCTGAACGTCGGCGCAATTTTCGCGGATCAAGACGCATACGACCAAGCCAAAGAAGCGCTCGACCGGGCGATCCTGGTCAGTCCGCGTTCACCCAAGCCGTACATGGAGTTGGGGTTGCTCTTTGAACGGAAGAAACAGTTGGACGACGCGGTGACCGCCTATCGCAAAGCCGCCGAGTTGGCGCCCGACTCGTCCCTGCCCAGGATTTCTCTCGGGACCTTGCTGCAGCAGAAAGAAGATCATACGGGCGCGATCGCGGAGTTCGAGAAGGCCGTTCAGATCGCGGGGGGAACGTCGACCCCGCTCGTACATTTCCGTCTCGCGTTTTCGTACAACAACAACGGTCAGTTGTCGCTCGCGCTGACGCACTACCAGAAAACCCTGATCCTGTTGGAGGGCCGGACCGAGAAAGAGGCGGTGGAGCTCCGGAACACCGCGTCGGAGCGTGCGGCCACGATCGCGCGATCGCTTCGACCCTACTCGATCAATTTCAGCGTCACGCCCTGGAGCTACGATTCCAACCTCAATGCGAGCGAGACCAATCCCTTGGGCGAAGTCTCCACCTCGGTGGGTGGAGGCATCGTGTATCGGCTGGTCGATCTGCCCACGATTCAGCTCACCGGAGGGCTCAATCACAGCCAGAGTTATTATCTCATCCACAGTCAGACCGTAAATACGTCGACGTCGGCCAGTCTCTCCACCCGGTACCAAGTCAGTCCCCTGGTTGGCGTCGGAGGGGGATTCAGTTGGAGCTACGCTCACGGGCAGACGGGGCCGCAATCCCTCGGGCAATCGCTGAACGGTTCAGTGACCAAGCGGGGACAATTGCCGTCCAGTATGAGCCTCGGTTTGTCCTACGGCCTCTCGCAAGGGTTGGGGGGCGGGACGATCAAGAGCTCGCACATCGGATACAGCCTCTCGCTCAGTCAGACGCTCAACACCGAAGGCTCGATGTCCCTGAGCTACTCCGCGTCGGTGAACGACTCCAACCGCGCCGATCAGGTCACCCAGTCGAAGGGCTTCAGCCTGTCATACTCTCGCGAGCTGTGGAAGGTGCTGAGCGTTGCTTGGTCGTATCGGGTGGGAGTCGTCGATTACGTCAACCCCTTCACCGTGGCCGAACTGCGAGGAGGACGACGGGTTGAGAGCCTGGTCTCCCGCAAGGGCGGGTCGAAAAACTACGGAATGGCCCTCAGCTATGTGTTCCGCGGCGACCTGACGGTTTCACTGGATTTCGATTACGCGAGCAACGAATCGAACGTGGCGATCGATCACCCCGAGGATCTGTCGGAACTTTTGACGAACCAGGTTCAGGCCGGCGGCAATTTCCGGAAGCGGACCATCTCGTTCTCGGTGAGCAAAGCATTCTGATGCCGGATCGCGTCGGCGGTTTGAACCTGCGGAGTGGTTTTGGCCGTTTCAGTCTGGTGTGCGTGATCACCGTTGTGCTGGGGGCAGCGACTGCCCAAGCCGAGGAGGGGGGAGCGGAGGCGAGCGGTCGTCGCGAGCGCGTGTTGGCCAATCTGTCGGTCAACGGGTACCTCCGCAACGAGACGGCGTTTCGACTCAACCGTCCGGCGTCGCTCGTGAAGGTGCTGAACATCGTCAATCTCGAACCACGGTACACGTTCGGCCCGCGCGCTCAGCTCACCGCGCGCCTCAGGGGGTTTTACGACGCCGCCTATGATCTGGTGGATATCGATACCTTGAGCCCGCGTAAGGGACCGGAGTCGGTGCTGACCGGACAGTTGACGCCCGAACAGGTCGAGCAAACGCGCATCAATAATATTCGCGACGTCGAGATCCGACGGGACGGAGTCGAATTGCGGGAGTTTTACCTCGACCTGCATTTCAGAATGCTGGATGTCCGGGCCGGCCGCCAGATCGTCCGCTGGGGGGTCGTGGAAGGGGCGCGGGTCACCGACGAGATCAACCCGCTGGATTTTCAGGAATTCATTCTCCGGGAGGTCAACGACCGCTATATCCCTCTCTGGATGGTCAAGAACGATCTCTACCTGGGGGACACCACGATTGAAGCGCTCTGGATCCCCGATCTGCGGACCCACGAACCGGCAGCCAAAGAGAGCGAATGGGAACAGTTTCGGTTTCTGCCGGGGATGATCCGACCGGCGATAACGGTCAGAAACAGTGAATGGGCCGTCCGCGTCTCCCGGCTCTTCGGGGGGTGGGACCTCTCGGGGAGCTATTTTTCGACGTGGGACGACTTCCCGGTGGCCTTTCGGACTGTAGAAGGCCAAGGCCTGTTCGGCAGGGCTCCGGACACGACGTTTTCACCACGGGTCGGTCGTCTCGACATTGTCGGCGCCACCCTGTCTAAGAGCCTAGGGCGAGTGATCCTAAACGCCGAGGCGGCTTGGGTGGAGGGAAAGTTCTTCGGCACGAGGCTGGGGAAGATTGACGACCAGGGGAATTTCTCCGGAATCGGTGAGATCCAGAAAAATTATTTCAAGTACGCCATGCAGGTGGATTTTTCCGTTTTCGCGACCGACCTGTCGTTCCAGATGCTCCAGCACCGGATCGCCGACTGGGATCCGACGATGATTCAGGATGAGGTCGACACCGTGTATGGGTTCTTCGGCCGTAAGGAGTTGATGCACAATCGGATGGTCGGTCAGACCCTCATCCTGTTCTTTCGAAACGACCGCGAGTGGCTCATTCGGCCACGGATGGAATACGCCGTGACCGAACGCGTGAAACTCAGCGTGGGATCTGATCTTCTGACGGGGAATATCTCGGACGCGAAACCCGACCAGGAACCGACGCCGGGCCAGTTTCACTTCGTCGGTTTTTTCAAGAACCACAGCAGGGTCTATACCGAATTACAGTACAGTTTCTAAAATGACAACTCACAGCTCACAGCTCACAGCTCACAGGAAAGGCGGGATCGTTGTTAGGGTTCTGGTTTTCCTGTCAGCTATGAGCTATGAGCTGATCGCTATTCTCCCACTCCTCCTGATCGGGTGCGGGTCGGAGGACTTCCCCGGCGCGCCCAGTGGGGCGGCGGGCCAAAGCGACGTGCCATACGTCACGACCTACAACTTCGGGTTCCCGGTCCGGTTCGATCCTGTGTTCGGCGCCGACGGGAACCTGGAAATCATTTCCGGCGGCGATCTGCTCAATCTGGTATCCGCCGCCAACATTACCCAGGTTGCGGGCACCGGCGCGGTGGGCGGGCGCGTGTTCGATAAGAACAGCACCACGACCGTCGCGGACGTGGTGATCGCGGCCACCGACCTGAACGGCAGCAAGCTCGGGGACTTCTTCTACAACAACTTAGGAGGCGTGCCGGACTTTGTGCAGACCCGTGGAACGGTGGCAGCCGGCGGATTTACCGCCTTGAACGTCAAGCCCGGTGAAGTGTTTCTAAAGGCCGTGTCGGGCGGACGGGGCGGGACGCGGCTCGTGGTGTATCCTGATTCGGTTTCATTGGGTATTCTGCCCGTCGTCACGGTCGTGGTGCCGACGATCGGGGTGACGGGCCAGATCGATGATGAGTTGGGCCGAGCCATTTTGAAAGGGTCCATCATGATGGACGTGCTCGGCCATTTCCTCAGCGAGGCCAGCAATTGCAACGACGAGTCGCCGAGCCAGAGGAGCGTCGACGCGGTTCTACGCACCGACAGAACCGGGATTCGCTTTTGTGTGGCCTCGGAGGGCGAGTATTTTGCCCGATTTTCGGGCGACCCGGCGGAGACGCCGCCCTTGTTCGTCACGACCTACTACCCGTTCAAAGCCGATCGGGCGCAGCTGATCACGCAACAGGCCACCGATGTGACCGAATTTTTCTCCATCCAGACCCGCAAGGGACTCGATACCGCCACCGGCCTGGGGAAGGTCGCCTGGGATGAGTTGTCCACGGGCGCGATCGCGGGCCGCGTCCAATACGACAATGGAAATGCGCGGAGCAATGCGATCATCAAGGTGACCGATGAGAACGGCGTGGATCTCGCGCTGCCGAACGGGTCGATACCGGGCAAGGGAACGATCTGGTACCTCAACGAGAACGGCGCGCCGATCGAAGACGCGGTGGGGGGGACCGGCGGGACGGGTCGGTTCTTGATCATCAACCTACCGGCCCCCGCGTCCGGATCGGGCAGGGTGTACATATCGGCGACCGCCGAGGTGATCGGGAACGGAAAACCCGACCGCTACGCCGGGACCGTGATCAGTCCGGTGTTTCGCGGCAGCGTGGTGTATCAGCCGGTGCAGGTCACGTTGGAGCCGTTCAGTGTGACGGGGCAGGAAGACGTCGACCGGTATTTTGCGGGGCCCCTGTCCGGCCGGGTGATGGCTGAGGATGGTCTGTCATCAGTGCCCGGGGCTCAGGTCACCCCCCTCGGGGTTCCCGAGAGCGACATACCCGACCAGCAACAGCAGGTATTCGTCGCCGACTCTGACGGCAAGTACGACATCGGGGTATCGCTTGCCGATTCGACCGCCAAATTTCCGTTGTTGGGCGCGAGCACGTACCTGCTGAAAGTCGAAGGTCCGGGGGTGGGCACGTATCTGCCGACGTATCAGCGCGCCACGACGGGCTCGGTGGTTCTGGATACCGGGGGAGCCGTCACAAAGAAGGTCCAGGATCTGACGGTGGTTCCGACTTCGACGATCGAGGCGTTCTATCATCAGACCGGTCATAGCGGATCGCCGGACTCGACAAAAGGCATTCTGTACGGGACCGTGACGGACAGAACGACCCTTCGCCCGACCGAAGGCATCGTCCTCCGGGCGATCGCGCTTCCCGATGGAGATTCGATTCCGGTGTATTACTTTGATTTTACCGGCGTGCCCCACGAGGCCTCGGCCCTTGGGGCGACCACGAGCGACGGCCGCTTCATCATCTTCGACATGCCGCCGGGAACCGCTTCGATCGATACCACCTCGCCCGACGACACGGGCAACGCGCTGGCGGATTCGATCGCGGGCGGCGTGACGCTGCTGCGCATGCAGGTCAACAATGCCCCTCCGGAAACGGTCGAGGTGAGCGGAGCGCTGACGTCACTCGACGGTCACGGTCTGAACGGCAAGCCCGTACTCTTGACCGCGGTGGGGGGCGATCCGCTTCTGCAGAAGACCCAGTGCCCTGCTGACGATCCATTCGAGCGCGCAGGGTTGTGCTACAAGGACCCCAAAACCGGGATCGGAACCAATAAAGTGCCGATCGCCTGCGGGACAACCTACGGTCCGAATCGCACCGAGCGCGACGGATACTGTGTGACCCAGTACGAATCGGTGCCCTCGTCGTTCACGGCGCTGTTTGGGTCCCAGAGCGATTTGGTGATGAAAACCAGCGGAGCCGGCTATCTCGACACCTACACGTTCGGGATATCGACCGGGAACCGCGGTGCGAACAACGTGTCAGTCGGCGTCATGCCCGTTGCGGAAATCGATCGCCTGGCGAGCGCCGCCGGTCTCGCCCGGGTACCGGGTACTGGCGTGATCTGGGGGGAAACGACGACGGCCAGTTTGGGAGAGGTTGACGCAAACGGCAACGTCGCGCCCCTGACGTGCGCCCAATGGACCAAGATCGTCAACGATACCGTTGTGCCGGCGGGGTGCGCCGAACTCGGGACACCGGGGGCGGCCGCGACGGGCCAGTTCAACGCCGACGGGTTCAAGGACCTGGCGGTCATCGACAGCGATCCAAGCAATCCCGGCCTGACGATTTGGCTCAGCGAGGGCACGGGCTCGTTTGTCATGTCGCAGCGCATCGGACGGAAGGTGCCCTGCGTGGTCGGGGAGTCAGGGTGTGGAATCGAAGACGGACCCGTTGCGTTGCAGGTTTTGGACGTCGACGGCGATGGGTTGTCCGACCTCGTGGTGCTCAATCAGGGCTCGCGATCCATCTCCATCCTCAAGGGCCGTGGCCGCGGGAAATTCGTGTTCGGATCGAGCGTCGTAGTCACCCCCGACGGAACCCATCCCAACACAATGGCGACCGCGGATTTCAACCGGGATAAGCTACCCGATATCTTCATTACCGACGGCGATAGCGGGCGGGTCGCTCTCCTGCTCGGCACGGGGACGGGGTTCCAACCGTTTCGTCCCTCGCTCACGCAGATTCGGGTGGGGACGAACCCCAGGGCTATCGCGTCCGGGGAACTCGACGGGGACGGGATCCCGGACCTGGTCTTTGCCAACCAGGATACCGTCGCGGTCATGACGGGGATCGGCCTGGCCAGCCTCAAGACGCAAACGTACAACGTGCCCGGGACGCCGGACCTGAGCGCGGTCGCGATCGGCGACCTGGATCGGGACGGTCTGAACGACGTCGTCGTGGCGGACCGCCAACAACCTCCGCGCGTCTGGGTGTTTCTCAACAGCTCGACCGGGCTGCTGCCCCCCACCTCGCTTCCGGCGGGTCAGAATCCGAGCGCGGTGGCCTTGATCGACATCAATCAAGATCGGACGCTCGATCTCGTCGTCGTCAACGGGGGGGACGGCACGGTCCTCTATCGTTCCGGTGAGGGCGACGGCACGTTCGGGACGCAACTCCTTTTTACGGTGGGAGGTCAGCCGAGCACGCTGGTGGTGGATGATGTCACGGGCGACGGACTGGTCGATGCCGTGCTCACCGATTCCGGGGGCGTGATGATCCTTCCGCAGACGGTGCGCCCGATTGGCGGAATTACGGTGGCGGCGGTGCAGGAAAACGGGAGTTCCAGCGGGGAGGTCGTCTATCTCGATGATACATCGTCCGGCGTCCTCTCTGGAGCTCCGGCGACCGGTGCCTCTGGCCGCTTCATGATTCTCAACGTCCGCCCGGGTCCGATCTGGTTGCGCCTGTTGAGCGGTGGGACGGGCAGCCGATTTTTGCAAGTATATCCTGGCGGAGTTACGAACACGACGTTCCAAATCATCTCGGGAGCCACCAAGACGGTCTCCATCAGCGGGGTGACGGTGGATGCGGTGGTCCGCCCGGTGGGTGAGGTGCAGGTGGATTTTCTGGGGACCGCGCAGCGGACCGCCTCGAATCCGATCGCGTTCGACGCGAATGGCAACCCCGTGAGTGGCGCCGACTATCGCACCAGGATCGGAGCCAACAGCGACTACGTCATCAAGCTGACCAAGTAGCGTCGCGGACGAGCGGTGGAGAAGAAGCTCACAGCTCACAGGAAAGATGACGACAGATGGTTCTGGTTTGCTATGAGCTGTGAGCTATGACCTCTGAGCTCTAACGTGACGAGGGGGCCATCCCGATGGGGGGTGCTGTTCGGATTGGCGGCGCTGGTGGTGCTCGCGCATGGCGGCGCGATCCGCAACGGGTTTTTGTACGACGACTTTCACCTCATCGCGGAGAATCCCGCCGTTTCCTCCCATGCCTGGACGTCGATGTGGACGTCGAACGCGGCGGCCAGCCGTGACGCGGAGGGCTACAACGTCCGGCCGATCACGCTGACGAGCTACGCCGTCGATCACCTCTTGGGTGGAGGAAACCCGTTCGCCTATCATCTCACCCAGCTCGCGTTGCACGCACTCGTGGTCTGCCTCGTCTATCTAGTCGGAACGGCGCTGACCGCGCAGGTGGTTCCCGCGGTCGGCGCGGCGTTGTTGGTGGGGCTGCATCCCGTTCAGAGCGAAGCCGCCCAGTACTTGAGCGCCCGGTCATCGGTGTTGAGCGCGTTGGGGATGGTGGCCGCGCTGTGGGTGTACCTTCGGGCTCGGCGCGCGCAGACCAGGGGATGGATCCCGTCGGTGTTCGGTCTGGTGGCATTTGCAGGGGCCGTGCTCAGCAAAGAGACGGCCATAGTGGGTGTGGTGTGGCTCGCGGCATACGAGGTGATCGTGGCGAAGGCCCCGGCGCCCGAGGCGGCGTCACGGATCGTTCCGTACGCCGCGGTGGGCGCGGCGGTCTGGGTGTGGCGCTGGATGATCGGAGGGGGAGGCGGACACGACGCCCACGTGTCGATCGCGACGGGTGCGGCCACGGGTCTCGTCGTCCTGGGCCGACATATCGCGGCGTGGTTCGTGCCGATCGGGATCGAGCCGGTCGTTCCCCAGCCGTGGGTTGGCTGGACCGATCCCACGGTTCCGGGGATGGTTCTCGTCGTGGCGGTGGCCTTCGCGGTCGTAGTTTTTGCCGCGAGGAGGCTCCCCTTGGTGTCGTTCGGTATGGCGTGCGGGATGTCCGCGCTCGCGCCGGTACTCATCCTTCCTTTTCTCACCGACGTGGCGCTGTTCCAACCCCACCGAGGGTATGCCGCCTCGGTGGGATTCGCGCTGGCGACCGTTGAAGGCGTGCGGCTCCTCGGCGTGGCTCGATGGGCGACGCGTCTCCGGCCGACACACCGTGCCGTTGCGGGGTGGGCGACGGCATTGGCGCTCGTTGGAGGAGCGGTGTGGGCGGACGCAAGTCAGGGACGGGTGTGGCGAGACGAGGTGGGATTTTGGTCGGAAGCGGTCCAGCGGCATCCGCGAGAAGCCACGTATCACCATAGCTTGGGCGCGGCGTCCCTGCGTGCGGGTGACCTCCCCCGTGCCTTGGACGCCTTCACGACCGCGGGGCGACTTGATCCGACGCTGCCGAGAGTTCACTATAACCTCGGTCTCGTCTACACCGAAATGGGACGCGTGGACGAGGCGCAGGCGGAGTACGAACGAGCGCGGGAGGGTGATCCCACCGACTTCAAATCGCTGGCCAACCTGGGGTTGCTGTATGAAAAAAAAGGGGAGACGGTCCGCGCGCTCGACGCATACCGGGCCGCGCTCCGGGCGGCGCCCGGGTTGGGGCCGGTTCGCGAACGGGTGGAGCGACTGGAAGGGTTGGGGGCCATGGCGCCGTCTATCGCGACCGCTCCTGTGACGTCGGCCGCGCAGCCATGAACCCCGAGGCCATGTTCAGCCGCGCACGCCGTGGATGGCCCCTCCTGTTCCTCTCGTTGGTCGGGGCGGTGCTGGCCGCGCACGGTGGAGCCGTGCGGGGACAGTTTCACTACGACGACGTGTTTGCGATCGTGGAGAACCCGGCCGTTCAATCTTGGGATCCTCTCCGGTATTTTGTGTCGTCGAACGCCGTCATCAGCGAGGCCAACGCGGCAGGCTACCGGCCGCTCACGGTGGCGTCGCTCGCACTGAACTATCACCTCGGCGGGGTGTCCCCGGTCGGCTATCTCGTGACGAACCTGGTGTTGCACCTTGCGGTGTCGTGGCTGGTCTTTCTCGTGGGACGGCGTCTGCTGGGCGATTGGCGCTGGGCGGGAGGCGCCGCGTTGGTCTTCGCGCTGCACCCCGTCAACGCGGAGGCCGTCAACTATAGCGTGGCGCGTTCGTCCCTTCTCTCCACCTTGTGGACGTTGGTGGCGTGTTGGGCGTTTCTTCGCGGCCGGCTTGGGGGCCACGTCGGTTGGCACGGGCTGGGTTTGGCGGCGTTCTTGGCCGCGATGTTGAGCAAGGAGTCCGCGGTTGCGTTGGTGATTCCGCTGGCCGCGTATCCCTGGCTCTCCGCGCGATGGGAGCACGCGCCGGGCGAGCCCGGCGCGACGGACCGGTCCGCGGGATATCGGGACGTCATCCCGTACCTCATCCTCGCCGCGGCGTACGTGGCGTTCTGGAGCGCCATGACGTGGGGCGGCATCCGACCGCCAGGCCGCGCGGCGTACCCGGCCTGGACGTTCGCCGAGGTGGTGGCTCGCTCGCTCGCGTTATGGGTCTGGCCCTGGCCGCTGGGTCTCGATCACCCGCTGACGTTTCTCCAACGATTCGACCCGGCGCTTGCCGTGGGGCTGGTGGTGTTCGGCGCGGCGTGGCTCGCGGCGGTGGCCGTCGGCGTCCGGCGCGCTCCGTTCGCCGCGTGGGCGTCGATCTGGATCGCGGCCGGATTCGCGCCGCTCGCGCCGCTCCCCTGGCTGACTACGGTCGGGCTCCTGCAGGAAAATCGCCTCGCGTTCTCCGCCGTCGCCATGGCATGGCTGACGGCCTGGACCGCCCAGCGTCTGGTGGCGAGGTTGCGGCGCGGAGCCCTGGGCATGTGGGTGGTCGCTTCCCTCGGTCTGGGGCTCGTGATCGGCGCGGTCGGACTCGATCGCATGCGTTCCGCTGTGTGGAACGACGACGCCCGCCTGTGGGAGGAGGTGGTCAACCGCTCGCCGGGGAACCTCCTCGCTCGGATCAACCTGGGCTCGGCCTACATGGAGCGGAAGGAATTCGACCGAGCCGAGGCCGAGTTTCGCCGCGTGACGGTCTTGGCTCCAGACTACCCGCGCGCCTACTATAACCTGGGCCTGTTGGCACTCCGACGGGAGCGATACGACGATGCCAGAGGGTATTTTTTGCAGACCGCCGATATCGCGCCCGGTTATACCGAGGCGTACCACATCTTGGGGACTGAGGCCATCAAACGCCTGCGGTTCGACGAGGCGCGGGCCGCGTTTGAGCGGGCTGTGGCCTTGAATCCGACCGACGCGAAGGCCCACGCCCAATTGGGGCTGATCGCGCTGCGAACCGGCGACGATGCGACCGCGGAGACCCAGTATTTGACCGCGCTCCGCGACGATCCGGGTAATCGGGACACGCTCAACAATCTGGGAGAGTTGTATCTCCGGAGGCGAGATTGGGCGCGGGCGCTCGACTACCTGACTGCGGCGCTCGATCGAGATCCGGAATTTCTCGATGCGGCCTACAATCGCGGGGTGGCGCTGGTCGGCCTCGGACGACGCGACGAAGCGCAGACCGTGTTTCGCGCCGTGTTACCGAGGTTGCCGTCTGACCCGACGTTCGATCCATACCGTCGAGGAATCTCCTATCTCTTGGCCGGAGGTGAGCCATGAGAATTCCCGTGTGGGGAGTGGGGGGGCTGCTGCTGGCGGCGACGCTCGCGGCGCACGGGGGCGCGCTTGACGGCGGGTTTCACTACGACGACCGGGCGGCGGTCAAGGAAAATCTCGCCATCCGGGTCTGGCAGCCGCTCTTCTATCTTACGTCGCCGCTCGCCGTCAGCGGGGAGGAGGGCGCCTCGGGGTACCGACCCCTGACCGTCGCCAGTTTCGCGGTGAACTACGGGCTGGGCCGGCTCGATCCGTTCGGTTATCTGCTGGGCAATCTGTTCCTGCACCTGGCCGTGTCCTGGATGGTGTTCGTGGTGGGGCGACTCCTGCTCAGGGACGATCGTTGGGCCGCGGTGGCCGCGATGGTCTACGCGCTCCATCCGGTCAACGCCGAAGCGATCAACTACGTCGTCGCCCGGGCGTCGCTGCTCGCCGCGTTGGGCGCGTTGATCTCGTTCTGGGCGTTTCTGCGTCGTCGCGGAGGGGGCGGAGTGTGGTGGACGACCGCTGGCCTGGCGGCATTTGCCGCCGCGTTGCTGAGCAAGGAATCGGCGGTTGCGTTGCTCCCGGCGCTTGCGGTGTCTCCTTGGCTCGGGGAGCCTGCGCGCGGCCGTGGGCCCGTCGGCACCACGATGGGACGGTGGGTCAGGCCCATCCTCCCGTATGTCGTGGTGTGTGTCGCGTATCTCGTCACCTGGATGAATGTGGCGGCGATGAACATGGAGAACCGTGGAGCGCCCGCCGCGTACCCGGCATGGACACTCATGGAGCTAGTGGGTCGTTCGCTCTGGTTGTGGGTGTGGCCGTGGCCTTTAGGACTGGACCATCCACTGACGTTCATCAACCGATTTGACGCGGTCCTTGCCATGGGCCTGGTGGTCGCGGCCGTCGGTCTGGTGACCGTCGTACTGGTGTCCCGTCGCCGCTATCCACTGTTGGCGTGGGGGACGGTCTGGGTGCTGGCTGGGCTGGCCCCGCTGGCCCCGCTGCCGTGGCTGACAGTTAAAGGTTTACTTCAAGAAAATAGACTGGCGTTTTCAGCGGCGGCTTTGGCTTGGCTGACGGCGGCCGCGGCGAGGCGCGCGATCGCGTATGGCTCGGCGTACGCCGCCTCCGGTGGTACGCGTTCGATGAGCGCGTGGTGGATCCGCGGTGCCGTGGCGCTCGGCATCGTCGGTATGGTGGGTGGCGTCACGATGGACCGCGCACGGTCAGCGGTGTGGAACGACGACGTCCGCCTCTGGGAAGAGGCCGTGCGCCTGTCGCCGGAAAGTCGCAGCGCGCACCTCAACCTCGGTGCAAGCCACATGGCGCGACGAGAGTACGACCAGGCGGAAGGAGAATTTCAGCGCGCCCTGGCTCTCGCGCCGGACTCTGCGCACGCGTATTACGCGCTCGGATTGCTGGCCATCCGCCGTGAACGATACGATGAGGCCTACGGCTATCTGACCAAGACGATCGCCGTGGCTCCCGACTATTCGGGCTCCTATCACGCGCTGGGCGATGTCGCGATGAAGCTCGGGCACTCGGAAGCGGCCGAGGCCGCGTTTCAGCACGCGCTCGCGCTCAATCCCCGTGATGCCAAGGCCCGGGCAAAACTGGGGCTGTTGGCCCAGGAGGCTGGGGATCTGGCGTCGGCGGAAACCTCCTATCGTGCCGCGCTCGCGGAAGATCCCGACCAGTCGCTCGCCAGAAACAACCTCGGCATCCTCTATGTGCGTCGTCAGGACTGGCCCCACGCCCTGGAACACTTCACCGCCGAGGTTCGACGAGATCCGGATGACGTGGATGCCGCGTACAACCGGGCGATGGCCCTGGACATGATCGGGAAGAAGGATGAGTCGCGCGCGGAATTGGTGGCATTGCTCCGCCGTCTGCCTCCAGATCCCAGGTTTGATGCGTACCGCCGGGGCGCGGAGACCCTCATGGGGGGGCGAGGACCGTGAGTTGGGGACGACGGGCACTCATGACGGCCGGTCTCTTGGGGGTCGTGCTAGCCGCGCACCTGGGTGCATTGGGCGGGACGTTTCACTACGACGATACGTTTGCCATTGTCGAGAATCCGAGCATCCGGGTCTGGCAGCCCTTCCTGTATATGACCTCGCCGGTGGCGGGTAGCAGTTGGAGCGATGGGTCGGCGTATCGTCCGCTGACCGTGGCCACCTTTGCCTTGAATTATGCGTGGGGACGGCTCGCCCCTGGCGGGTACTTGGCGGTCAACCTGATCCTCCATGTGTTCGTCTCTTGGATGGTCTTCGTGCTCGGGCGGCACCTGCTCAAGAGCGGTCGTTGGGCGGCGGTCGCGGCCTTGATCTTTGTCCTGCACCCGATCAACGCCGAGGCCGTCAATTACATCGTCGCCCGGTCCTCGCTCTTGTCCACCGTCGGGACCGTGGTCGCGTTCTGGGCGTTCTTGCGATGGTGGGAGGGTGGGGGACGGGGTTGGCTGGTCGTGGGGCTCATAGCATTTTCCGCGGCTTTGCTGAGCAAAGAATCCGGTATCGCGGTGGTGCTTCCTCTCGCGGCGTACGCGCTGATCGACCGCCGGAGCGAGGCAGACCGGTCCGGAGGAGGCGTTTCGGCGATCCGCCGCATATGGGGGGTCGCGCCCTTTGTCATGATGGCGCTGGCGTATCTCGTCGCGTTGAGGTGGGTGGGGGGCGGGCAGGTGATCTCGGAGGGTCGGGCGGCCTATCCCCTGTGGACGTTTTTCGAAATGACCGGTCGCTCGCTCCTGTTGTGGGTGTGGCCGTTCCCGTTGGGTTTGGATCATCCCCTGGTGTTTATCTCTCGATTTGATCCGGTGGTGGCGCTGCTCTTGGTGGTGGCGGGCGCGTGCGCGGCGGGTGCGATATGGGCCTTCCGCCGTCGGGACCCCTTCGTGACCTGGGCGTTGATCTGGATCGTGGCCGGGTTCCTGCCGCTGCTCCCGCTACCCTGGATCACGACGCGCGGACTACTCCAAGAGAACCGGCTCGCTTTTTCTGCGGTCGGGCTGGCGTGGTTGAGTGCAGCCGGGATTCGCGCGGGATGGGGGCTGGCGGTTCGCTGGGTGCCAGACGTTCGTGTGGCGCGGTGGATCGGACTCGCCTTGGCGGCGGCCATACTGATCGTCGCCGTCGGAATGGATCGCTGGCGTTCGACCGTGTGGCACGATGACCGCCTCGTCTGGGAGGAGGTCGCTCGCAACGCCCCCGAGTATCCCATCGCGCACCTCAATCTTGGCGCGAAATATCTGGAATCGGGCGACTCCGACCGAGCGGAAGCCGCGTTTCGGCGCGTGTTGAGCCTGGACCCCGACCATGCCACTGCGCACTACAACCTCGGTCTTCTGACGATGCGGCGGGCGCAGTATCAGGAGAGTCGCGCGTCTTTTCAGAAGGCGATCGCGCTGAATCCCGGGTACGCCAAGGCCTACCGTGCGCTCGGAACGCTGGAGATGGAGTCCGGACATCCCGAGGCAGCGGTCGCGGCGTTCAAACAAGCGGTGGCACTCAATCCCAAAGATGCCATGACCTACGCCCAGTTTGGTTTGCTCGCTCAGCGAGCCGGAAACACGGAGACGGCCGAGGGAGCCTACCGTGCGGCCCTGCGCTACGATCCCGAGAACCCCGACGTTCACAATGCCCTCGGGATGCTCTACCTCGACCGCCAACGGTGGATCGAGGCGCTCGACCAGTTCAGCGCGGCGGTTCGCGGCAATCCCAATTCTCTGGAAGCGGCGTATAACCGGGCCGTGGCGCTGTATCGCCTCGGTCGGGTGACGGAGGCCCGGGCCGCGGTTGGGGCGTTCCTTCCGCGAATTCCGCCGGGCCAGAAATTCGAGTCCTACCGGCGCGCGGCGCAGGCCATGCTCCGTGCAGAAACGACTGCGGGTCAGGCGCAGGATGCACGCGGAGCGAACCCCGAGCGCGGCCAGGGCTCCCGCTGATGCTCTTGGTCTTTGCATTTCTGGTGTCCGGCGCGGCCGGGCTCATCTATCAAGTGGTATGGACCCGACTGCTGGTACTGGTGTTCGGATCGACGACGCTGGCCGTCAGCACGGTGCTAACCATTTTCATGGGAGGACTGGCGCTCGGAGCTTGGCTGGCCGGGCGGTGGATCGATCGATCGGGTCGGCCGCTGGTGATCTACGTCGGAATCGAGGCGGGCATCGCCCTGTCTGCGATCACGGTTCCGTGGGGGCTGGATCAATTGCTCCCCGCCTATCAAGCGGTGTGGACTCACGTCGCGTCTTCTCCGGGAGTCCTCATCGGCGTGCGATTCGCGCTGATCGCCTTGATTCTCCTGATCCCCACGATGTTGATGGGGGCCACGTTGCCGGTGTTGAGTCGGGCGATCGCGCGGGGTGAGGGCACGATGGCCGGACGAGTGGGACGCTTTTACGCCATCAACACCGCTGGGGCGATCGGCGGAGCGTTCGCGACCGGATTCGTGCTGCTTCCCACGTTAGGGATCACTCCCACCGTTCGCGTCGGTGTGCTATGTAATCTTTTGGCCGCGGCGGCGGCATGGATGAGCGCCCGCCGAGAAATCGGGGAGGACGGCGCTCGACCGGGCGTCGGTCACCTTGTGTCGCCGGCGCCGCCGGCGCCGCAGACGACGCTCGGGAGGTTGATGGGTGTGACCTTGGCCCTGTCGGGCGCCGCCGCCTTGATCGACGAAGTGGTGTGGTCGCGGGCGCTGAGCGTGATTCTGGGGTCGTCGGTCTATGCGTTCACCTCGATGTTGGCGACGTTTCTGATCGGGCTGGCAGGCGGAACGGCGTGCGGGGTGTGGCTCGCGCGTCGCGCGCGAGCCGGCCTGGTTCTCATGGGAACGATCCAGATCGGGATCGCGGCGGTCTCGCTCCTGACGGTGGCGCTGTTGGCATATCTCCCGCTGGCGTTCGTCGGGACCGCGAAAGCCTTGGGGCTCCTGGGCTCGACCGGCATCCCCCTCTTGCAGTTCGGAATGTCGTTTTTAGTGATGCTGTTTCCGACGTTCGGATTTGGGTTGGCGTTCCCCGTCGCCTTGCATCTCCTGTTGCAGGACCCTCAGGTCGTGGGAGGCACGGTGGGCCGCCTGTATGCTCTCAATACGGTCGGCGCCATCGCGGGTGCGTTCCTGGCGGGGTTCGTATTCGTCCCGTGGCTTGGCGTGCAAGCCAGCCTGCTGGCGGCGGCGGGGATCAGTCTGGCGCTCGGCGTGGGATTGGTCGCCTTGGACCCCGTCATGCCAAAGGGGCGAACCCTCGGTGTGGCGGCCGGACTCTGCGCGGCGGCCGTGGTGGCGGTCGCGAACATCCCACCATGGAGTTCCAGCTTGGCGTCGTCCGGGGTATACTGGAATCTCCCGCGCTACATCGCGCTGTTCAAACACGGCGGGATCGAGGAGGTGAAGGCGCACGCCGCGGCGGGCCGCGCGCTCTATCATCGCGAGGGACTGACGGCGACGGTCGTCGTGGAACAAGACTCCGGCGGCGACCGGTCGTTGACCATCAACGGTCGCACCGAGTCCGGGGACCTGTTTATGCGAACGCAGGTCCTGATCGCGCATTGGCCGGTTTGGCTCGCGCCGCGCGCCGATCGGGTGCTGGTGATCGGGTTCGGGAGCGGCGCGACGGCCGGCTCGGTGCTGCGGCATCCGGTCCGACGGCTCGATGTGGTGGAACTGGAGCCGGCGGTGCTCGACGCGTCGCATCTGTTCGAGCCGGAGAACGGTCGCCCGTTGGCCGATCCCCGAACGCGCGTGTCGGCCGCAGACGGCCGCAATTTTCTCCTGCTCACGCCGGACCGCTACGACGTGATCATTTCTCAACCATCCCTTCCGTGGGTCGCCGGTGCGGCGACGCTGTTCACGCAGGACTTTTTCGCCATCGCGGCCGCGCACCTCGAACCCGGCGGGGTGTTCGGCCAATGGGTCACCGCCGACGCCATGGGCCGCGAACAACTCCAATCGGTACTGGCCGCGTTCGCCCTCGTCTTTCCCCATTATCTCGTCGTGGAACCGACGCCCGGCGACCTTCTTCTGATCGGGTCCCCAGCGCCGCTGGCGCTGGACCCTCGACGCATCGCGACGTCGTTCGGCGATCCGGCGATCGCGGCCGACCTCCAGCGGGTGGATATCGGGGGACCGCCGGATCTGTACCAAACCCTGCTCGGCGACGAGATGACGGTGACGCCTCTTCTCGCGGGGGCCATCCCGAATCGGGACGAGAACGTGTACGTGGAGTTCTCGGGGCCGATCGCGTTCGCGGAGATTCTCAGCGGTCGACGCGGGGAGGGGCTGGCTTGGATCAAACGAGACCAAGCGGCTCGGGCGTGGAACGCCCTCCTCGCGCGAGGGGTCGAGTGAGCGTGTTTCCAGTCGAACGCGCGCGGCGCGCGACGGTGTGGTTCGCGTTAGGGGTGGTCCTGGCGTCGACCGCGGTCGCGTATCGGGGCGTCGTCGCCAACGGCTTTGTGCTGGATGACCTCCACAGCGTGGCGCGCAACCCGTCGATCCGGTCGTGGGCCCACGCGGCCTCGTGGTTCACCTCGCCGTATGCCGCGAGCCAGTCGAAGGAATCCGCCAATTACCGTCCGGTGTTGGTCGCCAGCTATGCCGTGGATGAGGCCGTGTGGGGTGAGTCCCCGGCCGGATTTCACGCGACCAATCTCCTGCTCCACCTGGCCGTGGTGACGATCGTCCTTTTCCTGGCCTGGCGATTGTGGGGACAATGGGGAGCCGCGCTGGGGACGGCGGCGTGGATGTCGCTCCATCCCATCAACGCCGAAGCCGTCAACTACATCGCCGCGCGTTCGTCGGTGTTGATGACGCTCGGGGTCGTGGGGGCGGTGCTGGCCTACGACGCCTCCGTCGGGGCCGGGGGACGCGCGCGGACCCTTCGTTTGGGGAGCGCATTGGTCTTAGCCGCTGTGGCCCTCGGTGCGAAAGAAGCGGCGGCGGTCCTCCCGCTCTTGATCCTGATCTGGGATCGCGCGCGCTTCGGCGACGCCGCGACGTGGGCGTCCAGCGCGAAGCGGTCGCTCCCGTTCTGGGGGCTGGTCGCACTGTGGCTCGTCGTGCGGGGCGCGATTATGGCGGACACGCCGCGGGCGGCGTCCGCCGGCTCCATGGTCCAAGCGGTGTTCTTCGGCGCGAAGATTGTGCTGACGGGGCTGTGGCATTCGGTGTGGCCCGCGGGGTTGGCCATCGATTACGGGTGGCCGGTCGAGATCGGCGGGGGGGAAGGCGTGGCGCTCCTGGCGGGTGTCGCGGTGATGATCGCGGTCGCGTGGGGGCTATTTCGTGTCGATCGGCGACTGGGGTGGTGTCTGGCGTGGTTCGGGGCGACCTTGATGCCCCTGATGGCGCTACCGTTTATCACGCGGCTCACGCTCTATCAAGACCACCGGGTCTACTTGGGAGAGGTGGGCATCGCGTTGATCGCGGGCCGTCTCGTCGCCTCGGCCGCGCGCGCGGTTGCCGGACGGACGACGCTTCGTGTTCCGGTTGCGCTCGCGGCGGTCGGGTTGGTGGTGGCGGCTCTGAGCGCTGATCGGATCAGGACGGCGGTGTGGGCTGACGCCGACAGTCTCTGGGACGACACGTTGGCGAAGTATCCCGACAGCGCCATGGCGCGGAACGAACACGGTCTGCGCCTGCTGAACGACGGACGTCTCGATGAGGCGGAGCGCGAGTTTCAGGCGGCGCTCCGGCTGATCCCGAAGTACGCTTTCACCCACGTGTACCTGGGGATGGCCTACGCCAAACGCGGCGACACCGAACGCGCGATCGACGCCTTCAACACGGCGCTGGCGTTCAGGCCGCACTTCACCGAGGCGCGCGTTCGGCTCGGCATGACGTACGAGCAACAGGCACGGTCCGATCTGGCGCTCGAGGAATATGAGCGAGCGCTCGGGGACGATCCAGCGGCGATATCCGCGCTGGTTCGGTCCGCAGGTTTATGGTCAGCCCGAGGGGAGTGGGCCGAGGCCGTGAGCCGGTACCGTCGAGCCCTGGCGATCGATCCGCAGGACGATGGGGCGACGGTGGCGCTTGGCGCGTTGTTCCTGCGGCTGGAGCGGTGGCCCGAGGGCCGCGAGACATTCACCGCGTTCCTCGCCCGGCACCCGGATTCCTTTGCGGCCAGGTTCTACATCGGTCTGACGCACGCACGAGAAGGGCGGGACGACTCGGCCTTGCCCTATTGGTTAGAGGCCGCCAGACTGAACCCGGACGACCCCGAGTTGTTGATCGAACTGGGGCTGCTGTATGGCAGGCGAGGGGAGTGGGCCAACGCCATCGGGTGGTACGATCGCGCGCTACAACACGACCCCGGATCGTTCACGGCGCACGTGAATCTGGCGTTGGCGGCTGAACGCGCGGGCGACGCCGGTCGGGCGATCTCCCACTACCGGGCTTTCCTGCAGACGGTACCCCACGACGTCGGCTACGAGGGGCTCCGAAGTCGCGCGGAGGAGGCGATCGTGCGGCTCACGACCGCGAGTGGGCTGCCGGCGAGCGGGGAGCACCGGAGAGGATGACGACGTCGTTCTTGAAGGAAGGGCGCCGCGCTGTGCCGTGGCTCGCGGTGGGAGCGATCCTGCTGGTGACGGCAGTGACGTACCGACACGTGACGACGCACGCGTTCGTCCTCGATGACAGCCACACCGTGAAATACAACCCCGCGCTGCGGTCGCTGGCGGGCGTATCCCAGTGGCTCACCTCTCCGTATTCCACCAGCGGCATTCGCGAGTTTGCGAACTACCGCCCGGTTCTGGTGGCGAGCTACGCGCTTGACTATGCCCTCTGGGGTGATAGGCCGGCCGGCTATCACGCGACCAACCTCGCCATCCACCTCGGCGTGGTGATCCTGGGATTCGTGTTGGCCAGACGCCTCTGGCGCGACGATACGGCCGCCCTCTGCGCGGCGGGACTGATCGCGCTTCATCCGATCAACGCCGAAGCCGTCAACTACCTCACCGCGCGCTCGTCGTCGCTGATGGCGTGGTGGGTCCTCGCGGCCATCTGGGCGTCCGAGCGGGGCGCAGCGAAATCCCGTGTGCCGTGGTCTGCGGTGGCCTACGGATTCGGTCTGGCCGCGTTGGGGACCAAGGAAGTCGCGGTTGTCCTGCCGGTGTTGATTATCGCGTGGGACCGGGCCGTTGGCGACAGGGCGTGGGCGGCGACGATCAGGCGCTCGCTCCCCTGGTTCGGGGTGGTCGGCGGATTCTTTGCGGTGAGGACCTGGGTCCTGCGGGGCCACGCGGACGCCGCCATCGCCGGGCCGGGCGTGACCATGGGACAGAATCTGCTCTTCGCGATCAAGATCTACTTGGCGTCGTTGGCGCACTGGTTCTGGCCAACGGGCCTGGCGGTGGACCACGCGTGGCCGGTTCTCATCGGAGTCCGAGAAGGAATGTGGCTGGTCGCCGGGATACTCGGAGCCGCGGCCGCCACGGGCGCTATTGTTTTGGCGCATCGCAGGATGGGATGGTGTCTCGTCTGGTTTTGGGCGGCGATCGTGCCCGCCGGGGCCCTGGCATTCATCAGTCGACTGACGCTCTACCAGGAGAGCCGGGGATACTTGGCGGGGATCGCGCTGGCGTGGCTGATGGGAGGCGCCCTGGCGGCCGCGGGGCGTCGATGGGTGGCGTGGGACGGCGAAGGATGGCGGGTGAGGATGGCTCGCGCGGCGGTGGTGACGGTCCTGCTCGTGACGACGGTCTCGGCGGTTCGCGCCGATGCCGCTCGCACGGCGGTCTGGACCAACAAGGTCACGTTGTGGGACGATGTGCTGGCCAAGTACCCGGAAAGTATGATGGCGCACAACGCAAAAGGCTTGCAGGCGTTGGAGGCGGGGCAACTCGATGCGGCCCGAGATTGGTTCGAGCGCGCGCTGAAGGTGGCGCCGGGGTTTTCGGAAGCCCACAAGAACATCGGCGTCGTATTCGCCCGGCTCGGCGACTGGGATCGGGCGGCGGCCGCGTTCGAGTTCGCGCTGAAGATCAACCCTGGATACTCGGAGGCGAGGGTCGACCTCGGCAAAGTCTACGAGCACGTCGGTCGCCCGGATCTTGCGCTCGATACGTATGAGGGTCTTTTGCGAGACGACCCCGGGGACGCGGCCGTGTTGGGGCGGACGGCGTTCCTGCTGGAGCAACGGGGTGATCTAAACGAAGCGGCGGTTCGATACCGGCGAGTGGTGGAGATGAATCCGGGTGACCGCGAGGCGCGGATGTCGCTGGGGACGGTCTTGCTGCGCGCGGGGCGATGGGCGGACGCGCGCGGCGTGTTCCAGGCCGTCTTGGTCGAAGAGCCGGATTCTTACGCCGCGCGGTTCAACGTGGGGGCCGCCCTCGACGGCATGGGCGGGTGGGACGAGGCCATCGAGGCGTACCAACGGGCGGCCGCACTTCAGCCGAGCGATCCCGATCCGTACTTCCGAATGGGCGTGATTTTGTCAAAACGGGAACGGTGGTCCGACGCCGCGCGGATGTATCAGATGGCCCTCGAACGCGACCCCCGGCATTTTTCCACGCACATGAATCTGGGCCTCGTGGCCGAACGCTTAGGAGACGTCCAGGGCGCGATCGCGCACTATCGAGAGTTCCTCGCCACTGCTCCGGCCGACCCGGTGTACGCCCCGCTGAAGCAACAGGCGCAAGAGGCGGTGACGGTTCTCCGCCGCGTCCCCGATCGAAGGATCAAGGGGGTCCAGCCACCGAGTCCAGCCGGGTCGCGGGGATGATCGCCGCCATGCTGAAGAAGTGGTCGATGGTTTTCGATCGAGAAGGCCGCCAACGCGCTCCACGCGGGTGGGTGCTCGCGACGATCGTCGCCTTCTTGCCGTTGATCGCGGTGATCTACGCCAATAGCCTCCACGGCGCGTTTCAGTACGACGATCGGCACACGATCGTCGACAACCAACGTCTCCAATCGACGGATGTTCGCGAGACGATCGGTCCCTCGTGGTGGGGCCGTCAGGCGCCGGCCATCGACGGCGGGCATTACCGACCGTTCACGTTCGCGACGTATGCCTGGAACTTCGCCGTGGGCGGACTCGATCCGTTCGGGTATCACGTGATTAACGTGGTCCTCCACTGGGCGGCCACTGCCGCGCTGATGGCGCTGATCTGGCTCGTGCTGCCGGAGCCGGTTCCGGTGATCGTCGCGGGGGCCGTGTTCGCCGTCAACCCGGCCAATAGCGAGGCGGTCGATTACATCGCCGCGCGGCCATCCGTCCTCGCCTCGGCGTGGTATGCGTTGGCGATTGCCGGCTTCGTCCTCTTTCGGCGGTTCCAAGCCGAGCAACGGGTCGGGTCGGCGCTGGCGGCAGGCGGGCTCGCGGTGCTGGGCCTGCTGCTGGGTCTATCGAGCAAGGAAATCGCCGTCACGATCCCTCTCGTGTGGGTGTGCTACGACATCGGATGGTCCCGAAAGGCCGGGCTGTGGAGAATCGTGCAACCCTATGCGGTGGGGCTCGTCCTCCTCGTCGGGTATCTCGCGTGGACCGGTTACTCTGCCGCGATCTGGTCCGTGTTGACGGGACCGCAACAACCGGGGATGCGAAGCTTCGGCGCCAACGTGTGGACCCAGATCGCTTTGGTGCCCGCCTACCTTGGACTCTTTGTCTGGCCGTTCAACTTGAGCGTGTTCCACGATGTTCAAGGCGTTGCCTCCCCTTGGCATGTCTCCGTCTGGGTCGGGGCGGCGTTAGGGATCGGGATGGCCGGCCTCGGTTTTCGTTGGCTGACCCAGAATGGAAACCCGGCGTCCGCATCCACCGGGCGCGAGCGTCGAGCGGCGGGATTGTTCCTCTTGTGGTTTCAGGCGGCGCTACTTCCCACCATCCTGTACCCGTTGCACGCGGTGTTTCAGGAACACCGCGTCTACCTGCCCGGCATGGGACTGGCTGCGTTGATCGGAATCGGCGCGTGGCGGGCGGGCGCGGCCGCCGAAGGGTCGCTCATCCGTCGCGCGGTGCCGTTCGGAGTGATTCTGGTGCTGGGGGTGTTCGCCGCGGCCACCGTGGTGAGGAACGGCGTGTGGCGCGAGGAGGTCTCGCTCTGGTCCGACGCGGCGGTCAAGGCTCCGAGCAATGCGATCCCGCGGATCAATCTCGGCGTGGGGTATGCCCATCGCGGCGATTCCGCGCGGGCGATCGCGGCTTATCGTGAGGCGATCGCGCTGTCGCCGAATTCCGAGATGGCATACTACAACCTCGGCACGCTGCACTATGGCCGCGGGGAGTATGCTCCCGCGCGCCAGGCGCTGGAAGCGGCGGCGGCCCTGGATGCCCAGGACATGGCCGCCCTTGTCGCGCTGGGACTGACGTACGACGCGCTCGGCGAGTCGGGACGGGCGGACGCGGTCTTCGCGCGCGCCGTTCGCACCGTCGAGGAGCACCCGGAGCGCGTGTCGGACCGCCTTGCGGTCGCCGACGCACTCGCGAAGAGCCCGCGGTGGCCGGCGGCCGAGGCGCACTACCGGCGCCTGCTCGCGGGTCCTCCACCCCCGCACGCCATGCTGGCGGCCAAAGCTCACCTGGGCCTCGGATTTCTCGTGGAGCGGGCGGGCGATCCGGGCGGGGCGTTGGCCTCGTATCAAGAAGCGATTCGCCTCGATCCCGGGTTGATGGATGCGCGGTTCAACGCGGCCAATCTCCTCCTTCGCGCGGGCCGTTTGCTCGAGGCGACGGCCGCGTACGAGAGGATTTTGAAGGATGATCCCCGGTTTTTCCTGGCGCGGTTCAACCTGGGTCGTCTTTATGAACAAGCGGGGCGTTTGGACGAAGCGCGGGCGCAGTACCGGGCGTTCATGGATCTTGCGCCCCCTTCACCCACCTACGCCTCGGCCAGGGCTCACGCGGCTGCGAGGCTGGCGGACAATCGGGAAGGGACCAGCCCGTGACGTCCTCGACGGTCATGAAAAGCGTGGAAGCGCGGGCCAATGTCCAACGCAATGAGAAAATGCCTCGCTGCCCGGTGTGGCCTGTGACGGCGCTGTGGGGCGTGCTGGCTCTGACGGTCATTGCGTACGCGGAAGTCGTGTCGCACCCGTTCGAGCACGATGATTTCCACGCCTTGGTGAACAATCAAGCGGTCCATCGTCTCTCCGATCTCCCAGCGCTCTGGACCTCGCCGCGCGCAGGGAGCGCCGAAGGCGGGGTGGGCTATCGTCCGGTTCTGTTGACGCTCTGGGCGGTCGAGTACGCGACATTCGGGGACAGACCGTGGGGGTATCATCTGGTGAACGTCGTGCTCCACCTGGCGTCGGTCGGTCTGACCTGGAACCTCATGATGCGACTGGCGGCCGACCGCCGGGCGGCCTTTGCGGCTGCAGGGCTGGTCGCTCTCCACCCGATGCACATCGAGGCGGTCAATTATGTCACGGCGCAGGCGAGCGTCGCGGTCGCCGCGCTCCAAATGGTTGCGCTCCTGTGCGCGACGACGGCTCTGGGGCGGCAAGGCCTGGAAAGAGCGGGGTACTATGGCGGGGCGCTCGCGGCGGCAGGGCTCGCGCTCGGCGTGAAAGAGACCGCGGTGATGTTCCCTATTGTGTTCTGGCTCTGGGAGTGGTATCGCCCCGGCGGGCTGGATGCGCGGCGACGCGCCCTGTGGACGCTCCCGTTTCTTGGTCTCGTGGCGGCGTTTCTCGGGCTTCGGCAAGCCGTGCTGACCGGCGCCGTGGTCATTCCCTCCGCGGCGCCCTCGATCGCGATCGCCGCGGCCACGACGATCAAGATCACGGTCTTGTCGCTCGGAACGTGGATCTGGCCCTTCAACCTGTCCATCGACCACGGCGATGTCGTGGTGTCGGGGGACGCGCGTGCCTGGTGGTGGTTGATCGGCGCGGCCGTGGCGATGACCGCGGCGTGGTGGGAGGCGCGACGCGGTCGCCGCACGGCATTCTTTCTCTTGGCGTGGGGTGCGGCCTCGTTGCTCCCGGTGGGCGCCGCCGTCTTGTTCATCAACGTGGGGCTTTACCAGGAGAACCGCGCGTACCTCGCCGGGGTGGGGCTCGCCCTCGCGTTGGCGCCGTTGGTCGTTCGCGCGTTCGACCGAGCGGGGACCCGTTGGGGAACGCGGATTGCGGCGGCGATGGTGATCGGGGCCTTGGCGGTCGGGACCGGATCGATCGCACTGCGGACCCACATCTGGGGAGACCGGGTCGCCCTCTGGCGGGACGCGGTCGCCAAGTATCCGGAGTCGGCACACGCCTACGCCGGCCTGGGAGGGGTGTATCGCGAGACCGGCCGATTGGATCAAGCCGAAGCGGCGCTGCGGGAATCGTGGCGCCTCGATCCGACGGATTTTTCCACCGCCTACGCGCTCGGGGATCTGCTCATGGCGATGGGCCGGCGCGACGAAGGCATGGCCTACCACGAACACGTGGTCGAACGCGTGATGGGCCGCCCGCGCATGGAGATGCTCAAGGGCGATCTCCTGCTCGCTCGGGGCGACGTGGAGGGCGCCGGAGCGGCCTATCGCGCCGCCCAGGCCCAGGGGCTTGAGACGCCCGAGCTCTTCGTGCGGTTGGGGTCGGTCCACGAGCGCGCCGGGCGCACCGAGGACGCAGTGAAGGCCTATCGCCGCGCGCTGGACGGACCGTTCGCAGAGACCGAACAGGACCACGCGTGGAAACGGATGGCCCAGCAGGGCGTCGATCGCCTCTCGTCGCATTCGGAGACCGCTCCGTGAGCCAGCCCGTCGATCTCCCGGTTGCGTCCGTGATCGTGTTGAATTGGAACGGGGAAGCGTGGTTGGCCGAATGCGTGGACTCCCTCTTGGCCCAGACGTATCCACGCGTTGAGGTGATCGTGGTCGACAACGCGTCATCGGATCGGTCGGTGGGGCTGCTTCGAGACCGTTATGGGGAGAAGGTCCGGGTGATGGTCAACGACACCAACCTGGGTTTTGCGGCCGGCAACAACGTCGGGATCGAGGCATCGAGGGGTATGTACGTGCTGCTGATCAACAACGACGCGGTAGCGGATGCCCGATGGGTGGCCTCGCTGGTGCGGGAGGCCGAGACGGATAACCGGATCGGGATGTGCGCGTCAAAAATCCTGACCTATGACGATCCTGATCGGATCGACAGCGTCGGCCTCCTGCTGTCCCGCGACGGACTCGGCCGCGGGCGCGGACGACTGCAGCGGGACGACGGGCGCTTCAACCGGCCGGACGACGTGCTCGTCCCGAGCGGGTGCGCCGCTCTGTATCGCCGTGCCATGCTCGACCAGATCGGACTGTTCGACGAGGCGTTTTTTATGTATTGTGAGGATCTCGATCTCGGCCTGCGGGGTCGACTCGCGGGGTGGCGGTGCCGATTCGTCCCGGACGCGGTGGTTCGCCACCGCTACTCGGCGTCGGCCGGCCGCTATTCGCTGAAGAAAGTCTTTTTGGTCGAGCGAAACCGCGTGTGGGTCATGGTGAAATCATTTCCGGCACTCGCGCTGGCGCTGTCGCCGGCCTGGACGATCGGTCGATTGGCCTGGCAAGCGTATGCGGGCTGGCGAGGCCAGGGCGGAACGGGACGGGCGCTCGAGGGGGGCTCGGCGTGGGCGTTGGCGATGACGGTGGCGAGGGCCTGGCTCGCGGCGGCTCGCGGCCTTCCCTCGATGCTGCGAAAACGCCGGACTCACCACGTGTCCCTTGGGGAGTTTCTGCGCTGGTTTCGCGACCACGGCGTGTCTGAGCGAGAGGTCGCGTTCACCGAATAGCCCAGGGAGTATAATCTTCGAGGATGTATCGAGGAAGAACGATAGGGGTCGTGATCCCGGCGTACAACGTCGAGCGGTCGATTCGCAAGGTGGTGGACGGCATCCCCGATTGGGTGGACCGCATCATCATCGTCGACGACGCCAGCCGCGACGGCACGCTCGGTGAGGCCCGGAGCATCGTCTCGAACCGCCTGATCGTTCTCCACCACGACGTGAATCAAGGCGTCGGGGGGGCGACGCTGACCGGATTTCGGCGCGCGCTCGACGAGGGTGTCAAGATTACGGTGAAGATAGACGGGGACGGCCAGATGGACCCGGGGTACCTCCCGGTCCTGCTCGACGCGGTGACGATCCAGGGCTACGACTACGCCAAGGGCAATCGGTTCCTCCATTCGGCGGAGCTTTCCACCATGCCGCGGCACCGCCTGTTCGGGAACTTCGTGCTGACCTTTCTGACCAAGCTCACCTCGGGCTATTGGAACGTCTTCGATCCTCAGAACGGCTACGTGGCCATTCGGCGGGAAGCCCTGGCGCAATTGGATTTTTCCCGCATGGCGAAACGCTACTTCTTCGAGAACGACGTCCTCATCCACCTAAACATTTTGGGATTCCGCGTTAAAGACGTGGCCATTCCGGCCGTGTATGGCGACGAGCGGTCGAGTATGAAAATTTCCCGCATCCTGGGCTCGTTTCCGGTCTACCTGTTTCGCCGCTACTGGTACCGGATCTACCAAAAGTACGTCCTGCGCGATTTTTCTCCGGTGGCGCTGTTTCTTTTTCTGGGGCTCCCGTTCTTTTTTGGTGGACTCGGTTTCGGGTTCTACACCTGGTGGCGCTCGTGGGCGTTTGATCAGATCGCCACTACCGGGACCGTGATGCTGAGCGTGCTGCCCTTCCTGATCGGGTTCGAGCTGATCCTGCAGGCGGTGATACTCGATATTCAGAGCACGCCGAAGTAAACGCGCTCCCTCTCAACGGGGGGGGGCTGCTCAACGTGGGTCGTCGATCGCCCTTTATGGAAGAGAATCGGGCGGTTAGCTGTCCTCCATAGGTACATCGAGAGGCATAGACCGCTTTCCCTCCCGCAGACCGTGGACACGGAACGCGGCGAGGCGGTTCTCTTTTTCACGAGGTGGGTTCGACGCGATGATCAACGTCACCAAATCCTATCTTCCGCCGCTCGAAGAATACGCCAAGTACCTCGAGCGGATTTGGGCGTCGCGGTGGATCACCAATCAAGGCGAGCTCGAACAGGAACTTCAGGAAAAACTGAGAGCCTACCTCGGCGTGCCCCACTTTCAGATGGTATCGAACGGCACGATCGCGCTCCAGATTGCCATGCGGGCGTTGGAGGTGACGGGAGAGGTGATCACCACGCCCTTCTCCTATGTCGCGACTACCACAGCCATTCTGTGGGAACATTGCACGCCGGTCTTTGTCGATATCGAGGCAAAGACGTTCTGTCTCGACGCCGCCCGGATCGAATCCGCGATCACCGACCGGACCTCCGCCATTCTGGCCACCCACGTGTATGGGTATCCGTGCGACGTGGAGAAGATCGCCGCGATCGGCAGACGGTATGGTTTGAAAGTGATCTACGACGGCGCCCATGCGTTTGGGGCGAAACTCAACGGTCTCTCCCTGCTTCACTACGGCGACATGGCGACGGTCAGCTTTCACGCGACAAAGCCTTTTCACACCATCGAGGGAGGAGGCGTGATCGTCCATACGCCCGACCTCGCGAGAAACGTGGGGCTGTACAAAAGTTTCGGCCATATCGGCGATGACTATTTCACGATGGGCATCAACGGCAAGATGTCCGAGTTCCACGCCGCGATGGGCTTGTGCAATCTCCCGCGGATGGCGGACTTCATCGCCCGACGTCGGGAATTGAGCCGCCAGTACGATGCAGGGCTCGTCGACGCCGGCTTGGAATTTCCCGTCAAACCGCCCAACATCGAGTACAACTACTCCTACTATCCGGTGATTTTCCCGTCCGAAAGACAGGTACTTCGGGTCAAGGTCGAGCTCGCGAAAAATGGGGTCAATGCCCGGCGGTATTTTTATCCGTCGTTGAACAAGCTGCCGTATCTGAAAGGGGCCGATTGCCCGGTGTCGGAGGACATCGCGAGCCGCGTGTTGTGCCTGCCGCTGTATTACGAGCTCGATCCTGCCGACGTCAACAGGATTACTGGCATCGTCCGACACGCGTGCGGGCGATGAACCTCGCCATCATGCAGCCGTACTTCTTTCCCTACGTCGGCTACTTCCAGCTGATCGCGGCGGTCGATCAGTTCATCGTGTACGACAACATCAAATACACCAAGAAGGGTTGGATCAATCGCAACCGCATGCTGCAGAACGGGAAGGACGTGATGTTCTCGCTGCCGTTGAAAAGCGATTCGGACTCTCTGGATGTGTGTGAACGGAGGCTGGCGGCGGATTTCAACCGCGACAAATTGCTGAACCAATTTAAGGGGGCGTACCGATCTGCGCCGTATTTTGTGCAAGTGTTTCCGCTGGTCGAGCAGATCGTGCGATATGAAGATATGAACCTGTTTCGCTTCCTGCACCACTCCATCGTCAGAATCTGCGAGCACATGGGCATTTCGACGGAGATCAGGATATCCTCAGGAATTGCCATCGACCATGACTTGAAGAATCAGGACAAGGTACTTGCCTTGTGTGAAGCGGTCGACGCGAGTACCTATGTGAACGCCATTGGCGGCATGGAGCTTTATTCAAAAGAAACGTTCCGGGAGAAGGGCATCGAATTGAAATTCATCAAATCAAAACCGTTTGAGTATCTGCAGTTCGACGATGAGTTCGTGCCCGGGCTGTCCATCATCGATGTGATGATGTTCAATCCGATCGAGACCATCAAGGAATATCTCGATAAAAACTATGAGTTGGTCTGACTAAAAGAAGAGAAACGGAAGATATGTTCAAGTGGAGAAAATTAGGCAAAGTGTTCACGCCGCAAGAAATAGGGGGGCGGAGTTGGTTAAAAGAATTTGCGCAAGCCCCGGCGACCTTGGTGTTTCCCGATTGTGTGCGAGTCTATTTTTCCTGCCGACCTCCGGCTGATCAGAACGGCCAGTATGTAAGCTACTCGGCATACGTCGATCTGGACCGCTCCGATCTGTTCAAAGTGCGTCACCTCAGCGAACAGCCCATCCTCAGCCTCGGTGGTTTGGGGGAGTTCGATGAATTCGGCACCTATCCGGTTTCCGTCATTCGCAACGGCGACGAAGTGCGCGCCTATTACGGAGGGTGGACTCGCTGCGAGTCAGTGCCGTTCAATGTGGCGATTGGTTACGCCACGAGTCGGGACGATGGCAAGACTTTCACTAAGCATGGCAACGGACCGGTCTTGTCGTATTCCCCCGATGAGCCATTCGTATTGAGCGGACCGAAGATACGACGCTTCAACGATACGTGGTATCTGTTCTACATCGCCGGGTGCAAGTGGAAAGTGGTCGAGGGCAGGGCGGAGCCGGTCTATCGTATCCGTATGGCATCGTCGCTCGATGGCATCAAATGGACCAAGATCAACAAAAACCTGATCGAGAGCCGCATTGAAGAAGACGAGGCGCAAGCCAGTCCCGATGTGTTGTATGCCAATGGCAAATATCACATGTTTTTCTGCTATCGCTACAGCAGCCACTACCGTGGCAAAGAGAACGGTTATCGCATCGGGTATGCCTATAGCTCGAATTTGATCGATTGGGTGCGCGATGACGCGAAGGCGGGTATCGACGTGTCGGAAGGAGGATGGGATAGCGAGATGATCAGCTATCCGCACGTGTTCGAACTGGATGGGAAGACTTATATGGCCTACCTCGGCAATCAAGTCGGCCGATACGGCTTCGGCTTAGCCGAACTATACGGGGTCTTGGATTAGAAAGTGGCGCGATGAAGTGGAGAAAGTTGGGCAAGATATTCGATCCGACGCATCACAAGCTGCCTAACGACTGCGCTCAATTCGCACAATCGCCGCAAGCCTTGGTGTTCGACGATTTTGTGCGCATCTATTTCTCCACTCGCTCGGTGGACAAAAGCAATGGCAAATACCTGAGTCACATAGCCTTCGTCGATTTTCAGAAGAATCTGCGTGATGTCATTCGGGTGTCTGATAAAACGGTCATCCCGCTTGGCAGGCTCGGCTGTTTTGACGAGCATGGAATCTTCCCGATGAGTGTCATGCGCTACGGAGAACAGGTCTATGGCTATACCTGCGGATGGAATCGCAGAGTCTCGGTCTCGGTGGATACCGCCATAGGTCTGGCCATCAGCCGCGACGATGGTCTCACCTTTCAGCGCATCGGCGATGGACCAGTGCTGGCGGCATCGTTGCACGAACCCTGTCTGGTCGGGGATGGTTTCGTGAAGGTCATCGGCGATGTGTTCCACATGTGGTATATCTTCGGCAAAGGATGGAAAAGATTGTCGGCTGATGCGCAGCCGGATAGGACGTACAAGATCGGGCACGCGGTTTCTGCCGACGGCATCAACTGGGTGAAGGAAGAATCGCGGCAGATCGTGACCGACCGCTTGGGCGCGGACGAAAGCCAGGCTTTGCCTAGCGTGATTGAGATTGCTGGCAGGTTTCATATGGTCTTTTGTTATCGGCAGTCTTACGATTTCAGGAAGAATAAAGAACGCGGTTATCGCCTCGGTCATGCTTACTCGGATGATCTGGTGAATTGGATGCGAGCCGATGAACATCCGCTCCTCGACGTGACTCCGGGCGAATGGGATTCGGAGATGTTGTGCTACCCGCATGTGTTCGAGTGCGATGGCAAGGTGTACTTGCTCTATAACGGCAACGAGTTCGGACGCTATGGTTTCGGACTGGCAGTATTGGAGTGAATAGCGTGGGGGTCAAATATTTGTTGAATAACGCTCCCAAGGCGGAGATTGCAGAGCACCTGCGGCGCTGCGATGCCGATTTTGTCCCGCCCTTAACTGGTCGGGTCGAGATAGAAGCCTATGCGCAGAAGATAGCCAGCAAGGCGACAAGGTTCGAAGCATGGTCTGACGGTATGCTGGTCGGATTGGTGGCGGCTTATTGCAACGACCAAGAGAAACGAATCGCCTACATCACCAGCGTCAGTGTGCTGAAGGGGTGGACTGGTAAAGGCATCGCCGCGAGGCTGATGGGCTGGTGCATCGAGCACTCGAAGGAGTCGGGGATGCGGCAGATCGGCATAGAGGTGTCGAGCGAAAATGCCCCCGCCATCAAGCTGTATGAAAAGAGCGGGTTCGTTGCAGGCAAGGCGAATGCGCCATTCGTTACGATGAATCTATATTTGGAAAGCGGGGGTTAGCATGACCGGGATCAACGCCTGGATCAGGGTCACCTTCGCCTCCACCGTCTCGCGATCAAACACGCCTCCCGGGATTCCCTTGCACTTTCCCCCCGGCTTCGCTACTGTCGTCATCTCGCGGCTCCTCCTGTGTGTGAGATGGCGGTGTCTTGGCCGACACCAGTTCACCACATCAGGAGCAGATTTTGGGCTACAACGCGCGCACTCCGGAGAGCCTGTCGGAGTGGTATCAGCCGCCCGAGAAGCGCTTCTACAGGCCGGGGCAAGGGTGAGGGGCCAATGAGAAACTACAACCAAGAATACCAGGACACCGACGCCCGCAAGTACGCCTACGATTTTGACACGGTCTTGCGCGGTTACATGATGCGATCGTTCGCGCCGTTTCTGCCCGCGGGGAAGGCGTTGGAACTCGGCTGTTTCAAAGGGGAGTTCACGCGCATCATCGCGAAGCATTACCGCGATCTCACCGTGGTCGAAGCATCGGACGAACTGGTGGCGTGCGCGCAGACGCAGGTCGGGGAAGACGTCAAATTCATCACGTCGACGTTCGAGACCGTGGCGCTGCCCGACAGCGGGTTTGACGCCGTGTTCCTGGTCCACACCCTGGAGCACCTCGATCACCCGGTCGCCGTGCTGACCAGAATCAACTCGTGGCTTTCGCGGAACGGGCGGGCCTTTGTCGCGGTTCCGAACGCCAACGCGCCTTCGAGACAGATCGCCGTCAAAATGGGCCTCATCACCCACAACGCCGCCATCACGGAGTCCGAATTCGCCCAGGGACATCGCCGGACCTATGCGCTCGACACGCTCGAAAAGGATGCCGTCGAGGCGGGGCTGAACATCGTGCATCGGGGCGGGGTGTTCTTCAAGCCGTTGGCTAATTTCCAGTTCGATCAATTGATGGGCAGCGCGGTCATGTCAGATGCGTACCTGGAGGGATGCTACAAACTGGGCATGCACTATCCCGATTTGTGTGCCAGCATTTACCTGGTGTGCGAGAAGGCCTAAGTGGCTGGATCGCGTTCGGACTCCATCGAGATGGAGACGCTGAAAGACCCCGTGGTGGGATCGACGAATTTTCGAGCCGAAGAGGCTCGATGGAAAGTGGAGTTCGCCAAATATCTTCTGGTCGGCGGACTGAACGCGGGGTTCACGTTCCTGCTGTTCGTGTCTGCTTTGTATCTGCTGAAATGGCACTATCTCATCTCGTTGGCGTTCGCATCGGGAATGGGGTTTGTCTTGACCTATGCGCTTAATTACGTCTGGGTATTCAAACCGGAAAGCCGGTTGCGGTTTCAGGGGCGATTTGTCAAATACGTCCTGACGAACGCGGTCACCCTCGTCGCGAACCTGGTGTTGTTGTATTACTTCGTCGAAACCACCGGAGTCGACCCCTTTTACATGCAGGTCATCCTGATGGGCGTGATCGTGGTGTTCAATTTTTCGGCGGCCAAATTTTGGTCGCTCAAGCGAACGGAGTAGCCGGGCAATGGATCGTCGCGCCGAGGCGGAGTCAGGGATGAGGTCGGAATGAAGCTGGTGTCGTTCGTCGTCCCGGTGTACCGGAACGAAAAAGCCGTTTCTCTGACGTACGAAAAAATTCGATCAGTCTTCGCGACGACCCTGTCGCAGTATGACTATGAGATCGTCTTCGTCGACGACGGGTCCGACGACGGCTCGTTGCCCGAGCTGGTTGGGCTTCGAAACGCCGACCCCCGCGTGAAGATCATCACGTTTACCAGGAATTTCGGCCAGATGGCCGCGATGCTCGCCGGTTTCAAACAGGCGAGCGGTGACGCGATCATCAACATCTCGGCCGATCTGCAGGATCCGGTCGAGCTCATTCCTCAAATGCTCCAGCGCTGGGCTGGGGGATCGGAGATCGTGATCTGCTATCGAACCGATCGCGCCGATACGATGGCCTCCAAACTGTTCTCCCACATGGCCTATAGCCTGCTCCGCGTGTCCATCCCCCAGATCCCTCCAGGGGGATTTGACTTCGTGCTGATGGACCGGAAGGTCCTCGATACCTTCAACGCGATCGACGTCCGGAATCGGTTCTTTCAGGGCGATCTGTTGTGGTCCGGCTACCGGACGAGTTTCATTCCGTATGTTCGGCTGAAACGGACGATCGGGCGGTCGCAATACAATTTTTGGAAGAAGACGAAAAATTTCATCGACGCGTTTTTGGACGCATCGTATTTCCCGATCCGATTCATCTCGGCCGCCGGAGTGGTGACGTCGCTGGCCGGCGCGATCTACAGCCTGACCGTGGTGGGGAGCTGGTTGATGGGGGCCACCCCGTTTTCAGGATGGGCGCCGCTGATGATGGTGATCTTGTTTATCGGCGGTCTTATCATGATCATGCTCGGGGTGATCGGCGAATACGTCTGGCGTGTCTACGACGAGGTGAGGAAGAAACCCAACTACGTCATCCGGGATAAGTATCTCTAAAAGATGGATGGTCGGCCCACCGGTGTTCCGGTGCTACGTTACTGAACCCGCTCCAGAGCGCTTGGCCTCCAGGTGCCGGCGCTCCTCCGTCAGAACGATGGTGCCAGGATGCCAGAACGGGACTCTCATTCCCAGAGTTTCAGCAACCTGCCGCATGCATCCGGCTTCGATGTCGCTCACAAAGTGGGCCTTTTGAACGCGTTCTTATTGATGACCGTAAAATATAGTGACATTTATTCCCCGGTGTGCTATCCTGCGGGCACATCGGGAGGATGCCTATGGGAAACCCCGCAGGGGTCCGACGGGACTTTAAAGCCTTGGAAC
>JACXTT010000220.1_pt1 | contig 93045 bp, 83 predicted proteins | sample 9270951 | NCBI WGS metagenome assembly JACXTT01 (sample SAMN15532306, study PRJNA645909) | rock metagenome | isolation source: weathered quartz diorite | place: Puerto Rico | collected 2017-06-21 | reverse complement strand
AATCTATCTTCACCCTTTCCGCAGGATCCGCGCCAGCAGCTTTGGGGCGCTATCGGCGCGGTGTTCGAATCCTGGATGAACCCGCGCGCGGTCAATTACCGGCGGCTGCACGATATCCCAGAGACTCTTGGCACCGCGGTGACGGTGCAAGCGATGGTTTTCGGCAATATGGGCGAAACATCGGCGACGGGCGTTGCCTTCACGCGCAATCCCTCGACCGGCGAGAAGGAACTTTTCGGCGAATTTCTGCTCAATGCGCAAGGCGAAGATGTGGTCGCGGGATTGAGGACGCCACAAAATCTCACCGAAAAAGCGCGCATGGCTGCGGCCGCGCAAGAAACTTCGATGGAAGCGGCACTGCCGGAGGTTTTTGCCGAATTCGTGCGCACCGCTAATCTTCTCGAACAGCATTACCGCGACATGCAGGATATGGAATTTACTGTCGAGCGCGGCAAGCTTTGGATGTTGCAAACGCGCAGAGGCAAGCGCACCAGCAAGGCCGCGCTGCGTATTGCCGTCGAATTAACGCGTGAGGGCTTAATCGGCAAAGAAGAAGCGCTGATGCGGGTGGACCCCTCCTCGCTTGAACAGCTTCTGCATCCCGCTCTCGATCCACGCGCCCGCCGTCAAATCATAGCCACCGGCCTGCCGGCGTCGCCAGGTGCGGCGAGCGGCGAGATCGTGTTTTCGGCCAGCGATGCCGAGCAAATGAGAAGCGCGGGGCGCAAAGTGATCCTTGTGCGCGTTGAGACGAGCCCCGAGGATATTATGGGAATGCATGCGGCGGAAGGAATTTTGACCACGCGCGGCGGCATGACTTCCCACGCTGCGGTTGTCGCGCGCGGCATGGGTAAGCCCTGTGTTTCTGGCGCTGGCGCGATACGCGTCAACTATGCCAATGAAATTATGACGGCCGCCGGCCTCACCTTCAAAAAGGGCGACGTGCTGACGCTTGATGGGAGCACGGGTCAAGTCATCAAGGGTGCTGTCGAAATGCGCCAGCCGGAGCTTTCGGATGAATTCGCCGTTTTGATGGGATGGGCCGATGAGGTTCGGCGGATGGGCGTGCGGGCCAATGCCGATACGCCGCGCGACGCGCGTGTCGCGCGGAAATTCGGCGCAGAAGGAATTGGACTGTGCCGCACCGAGCACATGTTTTTTGAGGCCGATCGCATTGTTGCGGTGCGTGAAATGATCCTTGCGGAAGACGCGGCCGGCAGGGGTGCCGCGCTCGCCAAACTTTTGCCAATACAGCGTGCCGATTTCGCTGAGCTGTTCGAGATCATGCCCGGGCTGCCGGTAACCATCCGGCTGCTTGATCCGCCGCTGCATGAATTTTTGCCGCACGGCGAGGCGGAAATTGCGGCGGTGGCAAACGCAATGGGTGTCTTGCCGGAAAAACTCGCAGGGCGGGCCGCGGAACTCGCCGAATCCAATCCGATGCTGGGATTTCGCGGCTGCCGGATCGCCATCGCTTTTCCGGAGATCGCCGAAATGCAGGCCCGCGCGATTTTCGAAGGGGCCGTGTCTGCCAAACGCAAAACGGGCACGGCGGTGCATCCGGAGATCATGACTCCGCTCATCATCGCTCCGGCCGAATTCGATCTCATCAAGACGCGGATTGATGCAATGGCAAAAGCCATCGCGACCGAGACGGGCGAGACCATCCCCTATTCTGTGGGCACAATGATCGAGACGCCGCGCGCTTGTTTGCTTGCTGGGGAACTCGCGGTCAGCGCCGAATTCTTTTCGTTTGGCAGCAACGACCTCACTCAGACCTGCCTTGCCCTTTCGCGCGACGATGCTGGAACTTTTCTCGGCGACTACACGGCCAAAGGGCTGCTTCCGGCCAATCCGTTTGCGACGATCGACGCGGAGGGCACAGGCGAGCTGATCGAAATCGCGGCGATCCGAGGCCGTGCGGCGCGAGAGGATATGAAAATCGGCATTTGCGGTGAACACGCCGGCGATCCGGCGTCCATAGGTTTTTTCGAGAACGCAGGCCTTACCTATATTTCCTGCTCGCCCTTCCGGGTCCCGGTCGCCCGGCTTGCGGCCGCGCAGGCGGCTTTAAGGAGGAAGGCCGCAAATTAGCCGGTTCATCTGATTTATGGTAAATTTGCCGTTGTTATGCCATCAACGATTCTTGCAGCTATTGAGCGAATGAGTACTCGCGTGAATGCCATGAAACATGATGCCGGTCTGGGAATCCCGGAGGTGGCATGGCAGCGCAGCTCGGCAACCTGCAGCTCTTGAAGGAGCATAAGAAGGCGACACTGCGTCAAGCAGCCTGACGATGCTCAGGCTCACCGAGGGGATGCGCAGCCGGAACCCATGATCAAATTTGCTGAACTTGACGCCCCCAACTAAAATTAACAACGGCTTACATCGCCTTCCTCGGCTTCCCATAGCCTTTGGCGCCCGCAAATTCCGCATTTGTTAACAATACGTCCCCCTGACCCGGCGCCTTCCGGCCTGCCTCATTCTGGCACGCCCTTCCACCGCTTCACGTAACAAGTTCTAAAGCTTACTCGGCAATAAAATTTGCCCGCAGGTTTACAGCGACTCGGTTGTTTGGGCGCGCAATGGTGCCTGCCAAAGTGAGCAGGACGATCATGAGGCGTTCGCAGGGAAGTTGGGCCTTAGGCGTCGTTGCGCCCTGGTGTCTTGGGTTGGCGCTTGCCATTTCGATCACCGCAGACGCTGGAGAGGAAGTCTCTTCAGGCAGGTCCATCGCGCCACTGGCTTTGCGGACGCAAGGCCATCCCGCTGAGTTGATCCCGGCGCAGCCATCAGCCCTTGGCATCGATTTTGGCAGTTTCACCGGCGAAGCACAGCAGTTTCTGCGTCAGGCAAGCCTGTCCATCGGCACCAGCGAGGAGTTCAAACGCCTGCCGGATGAAGTCGAGCCGCGGGCCGATTTGAAGCGCAATGCCGGGTACTTTCCGGAGATCGACCGCAGCCGCCGCGGCGATCCCTTGGCTGGCCTGCGCCCGGCATTCGACACGAGACTTCGCAATTTTCCAGGTCTCGCGCGCTTTCGCGCCGCCGAGTTAATTTTCCGCCACGGCGATGTCGAGCCGGCAAGCAGTTTTTCAGCTTCGGATGAAGCCTTGGGTCCGGACAGCGTTGCTGCTTTTGAGCCCTGGCTCGAAGGCGAAAGTCCGACAACCGTGCATAGCTTTGCCGAGGTGTCGCCCGCGCAGACGGCTTCGCCTGAGACAATAAGGCCAGCCGCAGTCAACGAGCGGCTGAGGCAAGGCGCGACGCCTGCGATTCTCCGCGCGATTAGGCTCGGATCGTCAACGCCAGCCGCCGCGGGTTCGACACCAATCGAGGTTGCAGCGTTACCTCAGGCTTCGCGCGGCTATTTGCTCTATGGCGAAGGCTTTGCGGCGGTCCGGCCAAATTACGCGGCGCTCATTGGTCAGGACCCAGCGGCGCGGGAGAACCGCTGCCTTGCCGAAGCCATCTATTTTGAGGCACGCGGAGAACCCGAGGAGGGCCAGGCAGCCGTCGCGCAAGTCGTGCTCAATCGCGTTTCAAGCGGGCTTTACCCGCCGTCGATCTGCAGTGTCGTCTATCAGAACCACCGGCATTTTAACGCCTGCCAATTTTCCTTTGCATGCAGCGGACGCCCGCTACGGATTACCGAACCGGATGCTTGGCGCCAGGCCCAAAGGATCGCAACCGAAGTATCTAATGGCAGCACCTATCTGTCCGAAGTCGGGACCTCTACCCATTTTCATGCCAATTTCGTGCGGCCACGCTGGGCGAGAAGACTTGAAAAAATGGACGCCATTGGGCATCATATTTTCTATAAGCTAAAGCCTGGGCAGAGCTAACCCACGCGCCAGGTTTCGGGGAACGACGCCAGCGTATTTTTACGCGGGGGCCACCCGAGCATAGGAACGCCCCGCCTGGGGCACAACCCTGCCGCTAGGCCGTTCGGATCTACCGCGGGATTTAAAAAAGGCCATATTTGGCGCGCGATATTGCATTGCCGCAGCGTTGGGAAGATCAACTCTTGCCGGAAAGACGGCCTCATGCCGATTGCATCGAACCTTGTTGAGTACGACCGCTGCCCGCGACGCTGGCGCGGTTTGCGGGAACTTGCCGCGTGCCTTTTTCTGGCGACGATTCTTCCGGTTGCAAGCGCGCAATCACGCGTGCGAGAAAATGTGGCCATAGCCACTCCATTTGAGGTCGGAGAAAGCCCGGCCGGCAATTACCTCGCGGCCTATATAGCGGGTGGCGAGCACGACACTGTGGCCGCGGCAACGTTTTCCCGCGAAGCGCTGCGCTACGATCCTCGTAACCAGAATCTTATTAAAAATGCCTTTGCCGCGGCGATCTCGAACGGCAATATGCAGGATGCCTTTTCCCTCGCGGACCGGCTGCTGCAGCAGGATCCCAAAAATGGCCTTGCGCGGCTCGTCATGGGCGTAAAGGCAATAAAGGCAAAGCGGTTTCCAGCAGCGCGCGCGCAATTCATGGCGGAGGGTGCCGGCCAGCAGCACGACATCCCCTCGATCCTTTTAACGGCTTGGACCTATGAAGGCATGCATGATACGCGCCGGGCGCTCAGCCTCGTCGACAAGCTCCGAGGCGACAACTTTGCCTTCTTCAGAGATTACCATGCCGCGCTTATCGCCGACGCGGCCAATGACCAGCAAGAAACGTCGAAGCGCATGAAGGCAGCCTATGCCGCCGTCAAGAATATTGCATTGCGCCTGGCCGACAATACCACATTGCGTCCGGTCGACGCCTACGCCCGCTACGCTGCCCGCCACAACGACCGTGCCGAAGCCATCCGGGCCTATCAGGCCTTTGATCAGGTTTCCCCAAATCATCCCATCGTCTCGTCGATGCTTGCCGAGATCAAATCGGGCAAGCCGATCGAACCCTTGGTCAAGAATGCGGAAGAAGGTGCCGCTGAGGTGCTTTATGGCCTTGGTTCCCTTTTTAGCCAGCAGCAGGGCGGAGAGGTCGACTCCCTGATCTATCTGAGGCTCGCTCTCTATCTTACCCCACAACACGGGCTGGCAGTCATTACGCTTGGCGATCTCTATGAACGCATCAAGCAGAACGAACAGGCCATTGATGTTTACGGGATGGTTCCGAGCTCCGACCCGCTGCGCACGACGGCGGACATCCAGACCGGCGAGGTCCTTGAAGCAATGGGCAGGCCCGACGAAGCGACAAAATATCTCAAGCGTGTCGTGGACGAAAACCCAGGCAGCGAGGATGCCCTTTCCGCGCTCGGCAATCTGCAGCGTGCGCACAAAAAGTATGGAGAGGCAATCGAAACATATTCACGCGTCTTGGCCATAAGAGCGGCCCCGCAAAGGGCGGACTGGCCGGTCTATTATTTCCGCGGGATCTCCTACGAACGAGAAAAGAAATGGCCGCAAGCGCAGGCAGACCTCATGCAGGCGCTCGCACTGTTCCCCAACCAGCCATTGGTCCTGAACTATCTTGGCTATAGCTGGGTCGACCAGGGAATGAACCTTGACGAGGCCTTCAATATGCTGCAGCGCGCGGTTGAACTGCGCCCGACGGACGGATACATCGTCGATAGCCTCGGCTGGGCAAATTACAAGCTCGGGCGCATCGACGAAGCGGTCAAGCAACTCGAACGCGCAATCGACCTCAAACCGTCAGATCCCGTAATCAACGACCACCTCGGCGATGCCTATTGGCGGGCAGAACGCAAGCTCGAAGCTCATTTCCAATGGAATCATGCGCGCGACCTCGGTCCCGAGCCCGAGGACAAGGATAAAATCCTGCACAAGATTGAGCACGGCCTCGATGACGAGACAAGCCCTGCCGCGGCGCAAGCGGAAGCGAAGAAGAACGGCGGCTGACACTTTGAGCGGCCTGCGGGCAGATGAGCACGCAGCGTTGTGCGCTGTGGAAACGCCCCCGGCACAGTGATAATTGGAGGCTCAAGGCTTCCCAGTGCCCTCCTCGAGGCTCTGTTCCCCTGTCAATTCCAATGCGCCCATTTTGCCTCAGCATCTTACCGAACGCGCACCTGCAAAAATCAATCTGACCCTGCATATTGCTGGCCGGCGTGCTGACGGATGGCACACGCTTGAAAGTCTCGTCGCGTGCTCCCGAGCCGGTGACACTGTCACCTTGGCACCGGGCGAGCCGCTCAGTCTTTCAGTCGAAGGTCCCGGCGCTAGTGCCTGCGGAAAAGTCGAAGATAATCTCATATTGCGTGCAGCGCGGCTTTTTAGCGAGCTTTATCCCGGCGCCACGCTCGGCGCTTTCCACCTCGTCAAGCGGCTGCCGGTGGCGGCCGGAATTGGCGGCGGATCGTCGGATGCGGCGGCGGCGCTGCGGCTCATCGCGCGTGCAAACAAATTTACGATTGATGATGAACGGATCACGGAAGCGGCAAAGGCTACCAGCGCCGATGTCCTCGTTTGTCTTGCTCGCCGCGCGCGCATGATGCGCGGCATTGGGGATGAGTTGGGTCCCTTGCTTGCCCTGCCGCCAATTGTTGCCCTTCTGGTCAATCCGGGCGTGCCTGTTGAAACAAAACGTGTTTTCGCGCGAATGAACATTGCGCCTGGCACTGCGGCGGGCTTTGGTTCGCATCCCGAGTTTCATTCGGAAATGCAGGCCGGCGCTTTGATTGCCGCCTTGCGCAAAGCCCGCAATGATTTGGAGGCCACAGCCTGCATCCTCGCTCCGGTGATCGGCGATGTGCTTGCGATTCTTTCCGCGGCACCGGGCTGCCGGCTTGCCCGCATGTCAGGCTCGGGTGCCACGTGTTTCGCCATTTTCCCCGACTGCCGCTCCGCTGCACGTGCACGCAAAGCGATCTTGCGCGCACATCCCGCTTGGTGGGCGAAAACCTGTGTTTTGGGTTGAGGCGATTTTTCGCTCTGGCCGACTAAATAACACAACTGCAAGATGGACATCCGCCCGTTAGTCTTCGAATAAACGATCTAATATGATAGATTGCAGCTATATTGATTGAACCTAACCTTTGCCGCGACCGGCGCTTTGATTGCGGCCTTACGCAAAGCTCGCAACGATTTGCAGGCCGCAGCCTGCTTGCTGGCCCCGATCATCAGCGACGTGCTTGCGGTCCTTTCCGCGGCACCGGGCTGCCGGCTTGCCCGCATGTCAGGCTCGGGTGCCACGTGTTTCGCCATATTCCCGGACTGCCGCTCCGCTGCACGTGCACGCAAAGCGATCTTGCGCGCGCATCCCGCTTGGTGGACGAAAATCTCCGTATTGAGCTGACGTTTGCGGCATTGACCATGATCGTTGCTCGCGGCGAACATTTTCTTTGAGCATAGCTGAGTCTGAAAACAAGCGACGAGAACATCGCTCTCACAAACGACGGTCCGACGTCAACTTCAGGACCTCCCCGGTGGATGAAGCCTGGTGTCGAGCGCAAACGGCTCTTGGAATCTCATGGCGTAGGCCTTAGCGGCAATGCCAGAAACGAAGATCAGATTCCAGCTATGGGTTGATACTGCACTCGGGATTAAAAGGAACATATGCTGGGCGAGCAATGCGTCGCCAAAAGCCTGCTGCCCGGCGCTAGGAATCCCCGGGCGCAGCCAGTTTGGATTTGGAACGCTATCTACAACGTGAACTCTCGAGGTGGCGATTATAGTGAGAGCTGTGAGGACATGCGCAACCGTGTCGAGCGCTTTAAAGCCCTTGTGTACTGCAACTTCAAGGATGGCTGTCGCAGGGTCGATCGAACAGTAGACTGCGCGCACGCCCTTGGAATTCCAGCGCCCGCCCGCCCTGTAAGCACCTTCTCCTCTGTCCCAGGCTGTAGCAAGCGTCGACTGGTCCAGGCGCCAACCCACGAGCTCGTTGCCGCCGAGTGCAGCAGGAAGCGGCGTCACGCGTAAACGCCATATTCAAGGCGTTCCAAAAAATCTTCGACCAACTCAATGCCTGCAGGCGTCCCCAAAAGATCGATAGGGCGCCGCTGATTGAGCCCAATAGCTGGGCTGTCTAGCCATTTCTCCGCCTCTTCCTGGGAGCCCAGCACTGCGGTTGCCTTGGCTAGGATCTCGGCGAATTTCCAGATTCGCCCGCTTTGTTCTTGACTCAATGGTTTCGAAGGCGCGTCCTTGTGACGCTGGACAGTGCGCAGGCTCATCCCGAGAGCCCTTTCCAAGGCGCCAGACTTCTGGATCGCGAGCTTGTCTATTAGGGCGTTCAAAGCTTTTCCCGGCAGGCCTTTAACAAGCAACTCGTGAGCATCGAGCGGTCCGCTGAGTTTTCGCCTGATGACCCGAGTGCCACCGAGGAGGTCCGCCACCTGCTCCTGCAGTAAGGCGCGATGCTTTAAGTCGTCTTCTCGGACCAAGACCACCGCGCTCGGAGGATCTTGGGCTTTCTTGGAAACCGCCATTGAACCCTCTTATCAAGTCTCAAAATTGGCGTCTGTCGTTTCCTATATGACAGATGCCGCGCTTGGCTTCAAGGCGATTGAAACGTCATACTGGTTAACCGAGTTGGGGCCAATGACAGGGAGCACGCTGCGATATCCGATCGCTGGGTTGGGGATATCAATATACGCTAGTCATCCAGGCTGCCCATGGTCAAATTGACGGTAGTTCCAGTCATCCCGTTTGCCTTATCGGAAGCCATGAAGACCGCCACGTCAGCCATCTCCGCGAGCGTCATGAGCCGTCGCGGGTGGGTCCTGCTTGCGAGCATCTTCTGCCATTGTTCCCAGGTCATACCCGATGCCTTGGCGCGAGGCTCGAAGGCATCCTTGATCGTACGTGTCTCTGGCATAGCCTGTGGCCGCAGACCGACCACGCGAATGCCATGAGATGCGAGCTCGGCTGATAGGTTTCGCGTGAGGGCCTCCTTGGCCGCTTGCGCTGGCCCATAGCCTCCGACCAAAGGGATGCCCGTCCGCGAGTGAAGGGCGGTGACGGTCATGATCACCCCAGATTTATTCGCGACCATCCGGCGGGCAGCCAAGCGTGCCGTCAAGAAGTAGGAGGTAGCGTATGCCATGATCGGCAAAGAGAACTGCTCGAGATCCAGCTCGGTCAGCGGGGCGCCCAAAATCTTCGTATCGGGTATCCCGACCGCGTTGAACGAAATATCGACCCTGTCAGACTTATCGATCACTGACTGTAAATGCTTGTCGATAGCCTGCTCGTCGAGAGCGTCGACCTGCGCCGCCTCGGCTGATCCGCCTGCTGAAACGACCTCTTTGGCAACGATTTCGAGCGGTGCGAGCTTGTGCCCGGTGAGAAAAAGCTTGGCCCCCTCGCGCGCGAACGCACGTGCGACGGCGCCGCCGATCGCACCACCGGCGCCGTAGATCACCGCGACCTTGTCCTTTAGTATCACTCAGGTTTCCGCCGAGGGTCCGCCGAATTGCTCCGCGTCTTGAATGCCCCTGCATTTCTTTGCGCGAACTCTAGGAACGTCGTCGGTCTGATGTTGAACAGCCGGTGAGTCGAAAGGTCCACTTGGGACTCAGGTCCACCTTTCACCCGCTTGTGATCCAGCGCGATAAGGGCATCCGAAATTTTCACGGGAACGTCGTGAGTGATCATGGCCTGTCGGCGCTGTTCTGGGGTCACCCGCACGTGACGCACCTTTGTCCCTGTTGCTTGTGAAATGCGGTCCGCGATTTCCGCCATCGATAGCAACTCGGGACCGGTCAACGCCAGCCGCTCCCCTTCGTGGCCGCCGTCCCGCAGGAGCAGAAGGCCGACCTTTCCAACGTCGAGTAGATCGACTGGGTTGGGCCTGGCATCGCCGAGCGCAAGGTAGAGAGCGCCGGCATCTCGCGTAGATATTCCTGCATGAAGCCAGTCGGGCGGAAGATGGTCCATACAAGGCCCGATTTCTCCAGGTATTCCTCGATCCTCTTATGCATAATACCAAAGAGGAAGGTGGTCTCGGGCCGAGCATCCAGCCCGGAGAACTTGATCACGTGACGGACTCCCGCGGCTTTGCAGGCGTCGATGAACGTGCATTGCGTTTCCTCCATGCCGGGGCCGGGACCCGAGATCATTAGGACCCGGTCGACACCGTCTAGTACCGGTGCCAAGCTGCCGCGGTTCGACATATCGCCTTCGACAATTTCGATGGTCGCGACATTTTCGAGCCGCTTGGCCTTCGCCTTCTCCCGGGCGAGGATTCGAACGGGCACTCGTTGTTCCACGAACTCATTCGCGATGAATGAACCCGCTGCGCCAGTCGCTCCTGTGAGAAGTATCATCGGAACCTACTCCATAAGACTGGCATCGCAGTTGAAACTCATCGGAAACCAGCGGCGTTCTTGCCTTTCAGCGTGGCAAACACCACACCTCTTTGATCTTGCAAAGCCGCGCAAGCATGCCGGCATACTCTTTGTTAATGGCATCTCTTTCCGTTACGCCTAGAAACTGGATGAAGAAACCGTGGGGACCCGGCTGGATGACAAATGGATCGGGAGTTTCCTTCCAGCGCCCATGCTGCATGTAGTGAGCTACTTGTTCGCCCTCTGGGAATGCCGCACCTACATCTGGATTAGACACATCGGGGGCGTAATGCATCACGTGAGGAATGTTAGTGGTAGCTACGTCCTCGATTTGATCCGGATTCACATAAGTCCTGAGAATCGGAGACATCATGTATGAGACCCCCGCTCGCTCCGGCGCTTTGTAGTATTGTGTCTTGTAGCGCTCCTGGATGATCTTCTTTAGTTCTTGAGATGGAACACCCTTAGCCTGCATCTCAGCAGCATCAAAGAAGACAGGCATAATTGCCTTGGCGCCCGCTTCATCGAAGGAAATCGGCTGGAGCATATCGTCGCGATACTCCTTCAAGGGCCAAGTCCCCCTGAAGGTATCACTGCCGGTTCGAGCAACAAGGGCGCGGAATCCATTCGTACCTTTGCGGACAACTTCAAAGCCCTTGTCAGGGTTTAGAACGTATACCGTGGCGTTGTCTCTGAGGTGCGGCGGCAGCGCGCTGAGTGCGAGTTGAATTTCCAAATCTCGGGGCAACGGCTCGAGTTTCTTCGTTTTCTCGGCATTTTGCGCGCTCGCTGGGATCGAAAACAGTAGAGCTAGAATCACCGAAGCCATCAGAACCTTTTTCATTTTTGATCTCCTTTGCAGCTTCAACTCCGTTCACGTCCCTGCGGTGTCGTTTTGCCCAGCGTGACGCGGGATCGAGATCAGAGCCCGTCTCTTGACAAATACTCAACAATATGATTGACGGTCAACATATTTGTTGAGTTTTGGTTCCCGTCGCATGGGCAATCCCGCGCATCTGCGTCTCGTCGGCGAGACGGTTGCTGCCGATGACGAATCGCAGGAATTGAACTTGGTGTTTGCCGCGCTCTCGGACCCGGTGCGGCGCGAAATCCTCGACCGGCTCGACGGGCACGATCTGCTCGTCTCGGAAGTCGCCGCGTATTTTTCTATTTCGTTGCAAGCGATCTCTCGCCATATCCAGGTTCTGGTCCGCGCCGGATTGGTGACTCAGACGCGCACAGGCCGCATCAGCCGCTGCCGCCTCGATGCGGGGCCGATTTACGGCGCGGCCGTGTGGCTCAATCGCTACAGCAGGTACTGGCAAGCTCAATTCGATCTGCTGGCCGTCTCGTTGGATGAGATCGCGCGGGAGAATTCCGCAAAGGCAGGCAAACCCGGTCGAGCCAAGCGGGCGCAATTGACTGGGGGACGCCGCCCCAAGCAAGCCAAAAAGCCACGAAAGGAGAGATCACCATGGCCGCCCATCAAGTGGTAACGCCAGACGCGTGGGTCAAGGCACGAAAACAGCTTCTCTCCAAGGAAAAGGAATTTACGAGGCTGCGCGACGAACTCAGTCAAGCGCGCCGCGACCTACCTTGGGTGCGCGTGACCAAAAACTATCTCTTCGACGGCTTCGAAGGGAAGCAGACCTTGAGCGAGCTTTTCGATGGCCGCAGTCAGCTCATCGTCTATCACTTTATGTTCGGTCCGGATTGGGAGGCCGGCTGCAAAAGCTGCTCCTTTTGGGCCGACAATTTTAACGGCATCGTACAACATCTCAATCAGCGTGACGTGACATTTGCCGCTGTCTCGCGTGCGCATTTGGCGAAGCTAAGCGCCTTCGCGGCGCGTCTCGGGTGGACCTTTAAGTGGCTGTCGTCCTCAGGCGGCGATTTCAATTTCGACTTCGGCGTCTCGTTCACGCCGGAAACTATTGCCAGCGGCAGCGCCATTTACAATTACGCGGCAAACAAGATGAACATGCAGGAGCTGCCGGGGATCAGCGTGTTCTTCAAGAGCCCGGAAGGTGAGGTCTTTCACACCTATTCCTGCTATGCGCGGGGTCTCGACATGCTGAACACCGCCTATCACTACCTCGACCTCGTGCCCAAGGGGCGCGACGAGGCTGGGCAATCGTTTCCCATGGCATGGGTGCGCCTTCGCGACGAATACCGCAGTTGATACGGAAAAGGCGAGGATCAGCGATGAATTACAAGGAGACCGCCGGGAGACTGGCCGAATACCGCAGCCAAATCGCCGCTATTCGCGAGAAAATGCGAAGGGCTCAAGCGTCGGTCGAGCCCGAAGAAATTCGGGACTATGAATTCGCGGCGCCGGAGGGCAAGGTGCTGCTGTCCGATTTGTTCGGCGGGAAGGACACGCTTTTCGTCATCCACAATATGGGCACCTCTTGCGCCCATTGCACGATGTGGGCGGACGGGTTCAATGGCGTTTTCGATCATTTGCGCGATCGCGCGGGCTTCGCCGTGGTATCGCCGGACGCGCCCGAGCGGCAGCAAAGTTTTGCCGCTGGCCGCGGCTGGAAGTTCCCCATGGTCTCGACCCAGGGCACGGCATTCGCGGACGATATGGGCTACCAGAAGGACGGGCGCCCGATGCCGGGCGTTTCCGTTTTCAAACGAAATGGCGGCAAGATCCTGCGGGTGGCGGATGCGTCCTTCTCGCCGGGAGACGATTTTTGTGCTGTCTGGCACCTCTTTGATCTTCTCCCAGAAGGATCCGCCGGCTGGCGACCGAAATTCCTCTATGCAAGCTGAGCGAACGTCATAATTGGCGTGGGCAGGGTGCAGGTCTGGCCGGCGCAATGCGCGGGTGTTACCCTGGGCTCGCACAAAGCGGAGGCTGCGTCTTGGCAAGAAAAGAGATTCTCGATCTGTTCGAAAAATATGTCGATCCGTTCCGCGTCACCAATGGCGAGGGATTCCGGTTAAAGGATTTTGACCCGGGCTCGACTTGCGGATTGCAGCTCGACAAGGGTGACGCGGCCCTGCTTCTCCAGCAGGGCACCGCGTGGCTCGCGGAAGAGCAGGAGATGCTTTACGCCGAGGGCCGCCGGTCTGTGCTGCTCGTTTTCCAGGCAATGGATGCGGCCGGCAAAGACAGCACGATCAAGCATGTCATGTCCGGCGTCAATCCGCAGGGCTGTCAGGTCTTTTCGTTCAAACACCCCTCGTCCGTGGACCTCGGCCATGATTTTTTGTGGCGCTACGCCAAATGCCTGCCCGAGCGAGGACGGTTCGGAATTTTCAACCGGTCCTATTACGAGGAAGTCCTCATCGTTCGCGTGCATGACGAGATCCTGAAGGGCCAAAAGCTTCCACTCGGGCTCATCGGCAAGCGTATCTGGGACGAGCGCTTGTCGGACATCGCGCAATTCGAGGATTATCTTACGCGGCAGGGCACAACCATTCTCAAATTCTTTCTGCATCTGTCGCGCAAGGAGCAGAAAAAGCGTCTGCTGGCGCGCCTCGACAAGCCGGAAAAGCATTGGAAATTCTCGACTGCCGATTTACATGAGCGCGAGTTTTGGGATCGGTATATGCATGCGTTCGAGGAAGCGATCCGCGCCACGGCATCGAAGCATGCGCCGTGGTTTGTGATGCCTGCCGACCACAAATGGTTCACGCGGCTCGTTGTCGCGGCAGCGATTGCAATGACGTTAGAGAAGTTCGACCTCACCTATCCGGAGGTCAGTGCGGAAATGAAAAAGGATATTGCGGCCGCGCGAGCCGCACTTGCGAACGAGGCATAGTTCCGGTGACGGAAATTTGGTTCTATCACCTGCAGAGCCAGCCTCTCGAACGCGTCTTGGCGAGCCTTATTGAGAAATCTATCAAGAAGGGCTGGCGTGTCGTCTTGCAGGCAAAAAGCAAGGAGCGGCTTGTTGCGCTCGATTCGTGGCTCTGGACTTTTTCAGACGAGAGTTTTGTTGCCCATGGCCGCGCCGGAGACGGTGATCCTGAACTTCAGCCCGTTTATCTTACAACGGGGATCGAAAATCCCAACGGGGCGGCGCTCCGGCTTTTCGTCGAAGGGGCGGAGATCGTGCCAGCCCTGAAAGAATCTGGCGCGAATTATGCCCGGGCCGTGGCTCTTTTTGATGGCCGCGACGCGGAGGAGCTCGCCTGCGCCCGGACGCAATGGAAGGAATTAAAGGACCATGGATTTGAGGCAAGCTACTGGCAGCAGGGCGAGAAGGGGCGGTGGGAAAAGAAAGCTTGAGTCACCGCGACTATTATAATCATTTGATGGGGTGATGTGGGGAAAGCTCTGCAAAATCGGCTCGCAGCCCATCGTCTATCGGCGGCCTGCCTGCACCTTCGTGCTCCCGGCGCCCCGTGTCTCAGATGGTCGCACCATAATGCTGTTCTTCGAAAAGCACAGGCGGACGAAAAAGGCGCCTCAGATTACATACAGAAAATGGCATCTGTGAGCGGTTCCGACGGCTCTCAACGAGTTCTATCGCGTCGCGTTCCGCAAAACGCTTTACGCCTCCATCGCTGGCCTGCGCAATCTCGCCGGGTCGGCATCCTGGTCGCTTGGCGGGCCGCCCAGCGGGTATCGCCGGCGAACTTGCGCCCCAAACGGCGCGCCTCGCCTTGTTTGAGCGGAGATTTCTTTTTTGGACCTCCCTAGAACAAAATGAGTGCTGTATTTTTGCAATAACTGTTCTATTTCAGCGCCTTAGGCCTAGAATTTCTAAAGCTTGGCAGCAACGCTTGCCGGGGGATTTTGCTCACAATGGGCACATGCTAACAATTAATATGTCTAGCTCAACGTTAGCATCTGTTAGCTAACAGCACGATAACGGGACGCGCGACCGGCCAAAACGCATCAATGCTGCGTTGACGCCGATCCGAGCGCGCGTTGTCACCGGTTCTGAGCGCGGTTGATCGCGATTTTGAGGCTCCCTGTACCCGCAGAAAGAGAAAAATTTAAAGGCCCCAGCAACCTCCTCGATATCTAACCTATTGAAATATATATATTTCTTAAATTACTGATGATAGGATCGAGCGAAAGTGCGGACAACCTTTCTTTCGCGTTCATTTACAAGCACAGGGAAGGCGAAAATCGAAATCAAGCGCGCTCAGAACCGCGTTCGGATCGGCGTCAACCCGGTAATCACCCGGCATTGATCACTTTTCTCGCGGCCCAGGAGACTGACCTTGAAAATTTTTCGCCGCAGCGCGGGCAAAACGCTCGACGGCCGCTTCCTCGGCAAAGTCGATATGCACCCTTGGGTTTACAGACCAGCTTGCGGATGGCGTGCCCTTTCCGCCGCGCTTTTCGTTGGGTGCAGCAACCCAGCCGTTCTCACGCAATATCCGCATCGCCCGCAAAACCGTCCGGTTTATTTCCGCCTCGCTTGGGCCTTTGTTGACCGCTCGGTAGTCATGCTTGATTTGCCGCAAGGTGATCGTCTCGCATCCCTTCGCGAGAATATACCCGGCGATCCACTTTGCGTGCGCCGCTTCATCGCCGTTCTTGGCAAGCATCGAATGGATTTTCCGGGCTTGGGGGAGAATAAATTCCGTCAGTATGGTGAACGCCTTTCTTGCATTTGGTTCGGTAATTTGCCATCCAAGCCCCGCGTGATCGCCGCGTTCGATATCGTCGACGGCTTGGTAAATCAGCATCAGGCTCGCGAGCGTCGTATCGCATTTGCTCACGAATTGCTTGATCCAACCGAGCTGAGTCGCGTGTTGTGGCAACGATCATCTTCTCACATTTGATGAATATCGCACGAGCTTCCGGCGTCATCCGCAGCACGTGATCGGGATTGGGCACCGGCAAATCGAGGAACTTACGCACAAGGCCCTCGTAAGCCGTGCTGGCCGCTTGATCCGGTTTCCGGTCTTGCCCCATGCCGCTAGTCGCGACATTGAACGGGACGAACCGCTCGAATAATCCATCGCCGTCATGGGTGAGTTTGAGCGCCGATAGCGTGCCCGGGCTGAATACCGCCAACGATGCAAGCGCTGAAATTTTTGACATAGAGGCTATTTTCGCCCTTCGCCTCCCATTGTCGCAGTCGATAAACAGGAATCGGAAGCGAAGAACATGCCGGTCGCACGCGAACCGGCTGGCCCAGATATTGATCTTGCCCGCTTCCTCTATCCAGTTCTGTTCGATCAATTCGGCCTTCCGGGCGCGAAGTCCTGCTTCCTTGGCCGACGCTTCGCGTTCGATGCCTTCATTGTCGATTTCCGACGGGAAATAGAACACGCCAAAGCGTCGATTGGCCGCGCGTTCCAATATGTCCTGCAACGGGGCTGTGCCGGGGCCGAGTGCTTGTTCTGCCGATGTGTCGGGCTGGCCGCGTAAATCGGGGTCGTCCGTCACAATGCGGAGCCGGAAGCGGGTTGGATCGCGCGAGCCGGTGATAGCCTCGATGAAATCGAGAGAAATATTTGCATCGGGCCTGACGCCGGGCAGCACAGTATGCATATTCATTTTGGTGCCTCAATTTGGTTATTGGCAAATCAAAGCTCGCCGGTTCTTTGGCGGGCTTTTTGTTTTAGGCGACACAGCTCTTTTTCATTCCCGGTGGTGAGCGCCGATAGTCTATAACGCTTCCAGGGACGGCCAGTAGCACGTTGCATTGCCTTCAACGTGCCCGTCAGGGAAAAGGACCACATGACCGCTAAGGCTCGTCAAAACGCCTAGCCGTGTTACGGGTTTGAGGGGGTATGGGTCATCCGACGTCCACTGTGTGACTGCCCAAGCCAAGATAGCCATTTTGTCAATTGATGTTCCACAATCACGAATAAGTAAGGTGTCGGGCGCAGCTGGAATATACGTTTCAATCTGCATTTTCGGCCTGCTTCCCATTGACTAAGGCCTGAAACGTTAATGGGCGATCTTAGATGACCGCACAGCGGGGAGCTGTACGTTCAGGTTTCTTTTCGCCTGGCCGCGCGGCGCTTCATTGCTTCCAGTGCCTGCTTACGCCGCACCGGGTCTTGCCGCTCCGCGACCATGGCCGCTGGCAAATATTCTTCCGGCTTTGGCGGCGTCAAAATCAGCTTGCCTTGTCGCGAGCACTGACCGGAGAGGTATTTGGATTTGTGCTTCGTCATGTTTGGTGAACGTTAAGATCAATGCCGATCGCTGGCCCATTGTGGCACCGGGCCGCATTCCGCCGCTCTATTTCCGCCTGTGTCGCGAGCTTCAACTTGCAGGTTAGACGCCGGGCCAGGCGGGGAGGGTACGAATTGACCTTGCCAAGGGGCTGGCAAACGGGCTAAGCCTGCCTTGACCGCTGGAATAAAGCGGCAGGCTAAAACCACAACAGACTTAGGCGCTACGGGACGATGAAACGCTTATAGGATCAAGCACTGAGAGCGGACTTTCAAATACGAGTTTCAGTCCTCTCCTGGGCACCAGCACCTAAGCAGCACTTCAGCAAGTTACGGGAATGGAAGTGATTTCTAAATCCGTTGCGCTACAAAGGCGCGCTGCGCGGGCGTTATATTACGGGCTGTGCGCTAGCCGGGCGGGAAGCAAACTTAATGGGTTGATCCTCCGCGAAAGGACGGCACCAAAGGACATTCCCCGTGCGGTAAAAATGCACTAATGCCGTGCCATGATTTCGGACTACGGACCTCTGTCTCCGATCCATGTGATTGGCGGCGGCCTCGCCGGCAGCGAGGCGGCGTGGCAGATTGCGCGGGCCGGCGTGTCGGTTGTTCTGCACGAGATGCGGCCAAAGTGCCAGACGCCGGTGCATCAAACGGAAAACCTTGCCGAGCTCGTCTGCTCGAATTCCTTTCGCGCCGACGATCCACTGACAAGCGCCATCGGCATTCTGCACCGCGAAATGAGGCAGCTCGACTCGCTCATCATGGCCGCCGCCGATGCCCAAAAACTGCCCGCAGGCGGAGCGCTCGCCGTCGACCGCAATGCGTTCTCCGGCGAGGTCACACGGGCCATTGCCTCTCACCCGCTCATCACTGTTGCGCGCGAGGAAATCAGCACTCTTCCACCGGAAGACTGGGATAATGTGATCGTCGCGACGGGGCCTTTAACGTCGCCCGCCTTGGCGGCGGCGATTGGCAGGCTGACGGGAGAGCGAGACCTCGCATTTTTCGACGCCATCGCGCCCGTCGTGCACCGGGCTTCGATCGACATGGAGAAGGCGTGGTTTCAGTCGCGCTACGACAAGGCGGGACCGGCTGGAACCGGGGCCGACTACATCAATTGCCCGCTGACGAAAGAAGAGTATGACGCGTTCGTGGGCGCACTCATCGCAGCCGACAGGGCCGAGACCCACGCGGTTGTCGAGGAAAACACGCCCTATTTTAATGGGTGCCTGCCGATCGAAATCATGGCGGAGCGCGGCCGCGAGACTCTCAGGCATGGGCCGATGAAACCGTTTGGCCTCAGAAATCCCCATCCTGGCAGGCAAAAACCCTATGCGGTCGTGCAGCTTCGTCAGGATAATGCGCTGGGCACGCTCTTTAATATGGTTGGATTCCAAACCAAGTTGAAACACGGTGCGCAGGTTGAAATCTTCCGCACCATTCCCGGCCTCGAGAACGCCAGTTTTGCCCGCCTTGGCGGAATCCACCGCAACACTTTTCTGAATTCGCCGAAGTTGCTCGATTCCAGTCTGCGGCTAAAGCCCGATCCAAGGCTGCGCTTCGCAGGCCAGATCACCGGCTGCGAGGGTTATGCCGAAAGTGCCGCAGTAGGGCTTGCCGCCGGACGCATGGCGGCAGCGGACCGCAAGGGCGAAACGTTTCAAGCCTTTCCCCCGGCAACCGCGATTGGCGCCCTTATCAAGCATATTACCGGCGGGCATATCGAGATCATCGATGCCGGGCCGCCTTCGTTTCAGCCGATGAACATCAATTTTGGGCTCTTCCCGCCTTTGGCCGCGGACGCAGCGAATGTGGAGAATCGGCTCGGCCGGAAGGCGGCTATCAGCTTGCGGGCCGAGCGCGAATTGGAGAGCTGGCGTGGCGCGCGATAGTCTCCTAATTTTAACAAGCGAGAGCGCCAACGATTGCGGACAGGGCCCACAAAAAGACTGAACCAGCGGTCCACGCAGCCGCGACCTTGTTTAGTTTCGCGGCTTCATTCATCGCATCCCACGTCGCAGCCATTTCGTTCATTTGCTTTAGCTCGGGGTCAACAGGCTCGGGATGCCGAGGACACTCCATGCCCATACGCGTAAATGTTTCTTGCGCCTGTGAGCCCGGAAATGTGTAGCCGAGGTCAATTTGTACCGTGCTCGCCCTGTACCACTTGTATGCCGCCACCAGCCCTGTTACGGAAGCCCCTAGCGCCAAGAGAATGCTTAGAAACTTCATCATTTCGCACCTTGGTCCGTGACGATCGCTGCGCGCACTGACCATAATTGGGGTTCTATTTCGGGCACGGTAGCCAGCTCCACTCCGTTTCCGTAGACCCCTCAAACTAGGACACTACTTGGCGCGCGCCAAACTTGGCGGCTGAATGACACCGCCCGCAGGGTCAACTTACCGAGAAAAAAGTTTCCGCGGCAAGACCAGCGAAGAGAAAAAGTCCTGCGTCACGATTCGAACGAAATAATTTCAGCGCCAGAGTGCTATTGCCGGGATCGATCCGCGCGGCCTGCGAGGCGAGATGTCCCGCAAAGAGCACTGCGCCCGTTTGCGCGAGCCATCCCGCACCGGCGGTCAGCAAAGCCGCTTCGATCGAGACGGCGGCAAGCACGTAAAGGCATAAAACCCCCCAACGGATACGGCCCCCAAAGGCGCGCGCGGTCGAACCGATGCCCGCAAGCACATCGTCCTCAAAATCCTGCAGCGCATAGATCGTGTCGTAGCCAATGGTCCAGAAGACCGCGCCGAGATAGAGCAAAATTGGCGCCGGTGCGAGCGAGCCCAAGGCCGCCGACCAGCCAACCAAGGCACCCCATGCGAAGGCCGCGCCGAGAACCGCCTGCGGCCATGAGCTGAACCGCTTCACGAACGGGTAAAGGCCGACGACACCAAGCGAGGCAAAACCGAGATAGATCGTAAACCGGTTAAAGCTCAGGAGTACGGCGAGTCCCACAAAACATTGCGCCAACAGGAACAAAGCGGCGCTCCTGACACCGACGCGCCCCGAGGCAAGCGGGCGCGATTGCGTGCGGGCGACTTTCGCATCGATCTCGCGGTCGACAATATCGTTGTAAGTCGATCCGGCGCCCCGCATGACGACGGCTCCAACGAAGAACAAAAGCAAGTCGCGGGCATGGAGCGGCGCCTCTTGCGAAAGGCTTGCTAACGCGCTCGACCACCAGCAGGGCAGCAACAACAGCCACCACCCCACGGGGCGATCGAGGCGTGCGAGCTGAAGGAACGGATGCCAGGATTTTGCAGCCAGCCGAAAGATGAGTTGGCCTTGGATCGAATCGGGGAGCGCGCCGGGCAGCTCAGGAACCTCTGCCTTGGGGGCCTCGATATCGCCTGGGGCAGGCTTGTTGCGCGCGGCAGAAAATTCCGGCCCCGCGGCGGGTTGCGTCACAGCGGTCCGGCAGGAAGTTTCTGCTGTGCGTTGAGGGCGCCCGCGGCCTGCTGCTCCTGCGCTTTCTTCATTTGCGCCGCGACCGTGCAGGCCTGATTTGCGACCTTGACGGTTCTGGCCGCGCCTGTTGAAAGATTTTGCAAGGCTTCGTCGGGAACGGCACACCAATCCTTGTTCTTGGAGAGATAGGCGACGAGTTCCCGCTCAGCGGCGACCAGCGCGCGCAGTTTTGGACAGGAGGCGACCGGATCAAGCTGCTTTTTGCCGCCCTGGGCAAGTTGATTGAGTTGATCGATGATGCCCTGACGCTTTTTCGACAAGGCACCAATATCTGGGTTGCAATCGGTTGCATGAGCCGCGCCGCAGAAGAAGAAGGGTAACCCGATGGTGGCGGCAAAAAGCGCTTTACGCATAGAGCCAGCACGCCTTAGTGGCATCATGATCCTCACCTTTCATGTCCTGCGAATGCGCGGTTTCTAAAATCGCAGCCAAAATTCCGGAGCCTCGTATTGCCTTTGCCAATTATACGCCAAATCACAGCTTGCAGGATTCTGCAAGTGCAGCGCAGGCGCGGCTGCACACGAACCCGCCCCTCGCCGGGGCACTGCACGCCAAACCGCAGCAGGCGGCATGCCCAAGTATGACTTTGCCGCAACGAGGCTCTTTGTCGCGGCCAAACTCGCGCCGGCAGCAAAGGTCAATCTTGATCAGACACAGGCAAATTATGTCCGTAATGTGTTGCGCCTGCCGGAGGGGGCCAAAATCCTCGCCTTCAATGGCCAGGATGGCGAATGGGAAACAAGCGTTGCCGCCGCAAACCGCAAACTTGTGACGCTTGCCGTTCACAGAATAACAAGGCCGCAGCCGCCGCCATCGGATCTGCAATATTTGTTCGCCCCGCTCAAATATGCGCGCCAGGATTATATGATTGAAAAAGCTGTAGAAATGGGGGCTTCGCTGCTGCTCCCGGTGGTCACGCGCAGGACAGAGGCAAAGCGCATCAACACCGGCCGAATGCGCGCCCACGCGATCGAAGCCGCCGAGCAATGCGGCATATTGTCTGTTCCGGACATCGCTGCGCCCATCCGGCTCGACGCGCTTCTTGGGCTTTGGGACAAGGAACGCCTCCTTATTTTTTGCGATGAAGACGCGCCGGCCGCGGACCCTTGCGAGATATTGCGCTCCTGCCACAGCGAAGAAAATTTGCGCAAACTCGCCGTTCTCGTCGGCCCGGAAGGGGGGTTCGATCCAAGCGAGCGCGAGGCGTTGCTCGGGTTGCCTTTTACTGTCCGCCTGCCGCTTGGGCCGCGTATTTTGCGCGCCGACACAGCGGCCGTCGCGGCCCTTGCCTTACTCCAATCTACCCTCGGCGATTGGCGAGGATAAATCTTAACGCATCATTATATCGCCTCATTGTAGCGTCACCTGAATCGCGCGCGTCCCGTCAACCAATTGTTTAGGTTGCAAATGAATTTTCGCAAAATCTTCGTTTCAATCGGCTGTTTTGCGGCCGCCATTGGAATTGGTATTGGTAAACCGGCGCGGGCCGGTGATTTCCAATCGGGCAATGAATCTGTATCGAGTTCCGATGAGCCTTGCGCCATCCAGCGCGGCCGAACGGACGGCTGCGAGCGAATCGGCGGTCATGTGCGCATCGACGTCGTCCCCCGTATCCCAGACTCGCCGAGACTTGGCGGGCCGATTGCATCACCCGTTGCGGTCCGCTCGGACGATGGAAGGGGTCCGCGCGGCCATCTTCATTTGCCGGGCGGCCTCGATGAGCTCGAGCCGGTCCGCCGCTGATATCTGCTCCGCTTTTCTTGCGTTCGGTTACTTCACGCCAAACTTCGTCAGAGATGCAAAGGGATGCCTCTCGCCAATGCCGCAGCCGTTGATAGGAAGCGGGCGTGCGTCGCCATTTGCTAGCCAAACGTCTTGCACTTTTCCGTCCGAGTCCTCGCTGCGCAGGCAGGCCTGTGCCCGGCCAGCCCCGACGTCAAAATAAACCGTGAGATTGTTTCCGCCGCAATCATCCCCGTTGGTGCAGGTCCATGAGGCAAACAAACCTTTGCCATCGGCCGCGACTGGCGCTTCCGGGGCATTCTTGTCTTTTTTGAGCGGCGAAAAAAAATATTTGCCCATGGCGGCACGCACGGCCTCCTGAACGCCGGGCTGATCCCAAAGCGGTTTGCCGTCGACGATTCTGTCGGACGGGTATTGGCCGGCCCACTGCCCGACCATAGAGAGATCGGCAGCTAACGCCGCCTCGAAGCAAAAACAGACGGCAAAAGCGCCGCCCAACAACTTCCTGGCAGATGGCGTCATATTGTTGCCTCTTTACACTGTCGCTTCGAAACTATTATAAAACCTCAATAGACGCATTCCACAAAAGCCCTATCGACGCTCCCCGCCCATTGCGTCTTGAACTTTTTGATCAGACGCTCGGCCTCGGTTCCCTCCGCAAGAACGGCTTCTAGCGGCGCAAGATAAACGGTTTCGTCCTGCCCGTTTGGGGCACACCGGTTGCGCCTCTCCAGTCCCAAGCGGGAATTGCGCAAGATTTCCGCCGCGACCTTGCGCAGCCGCCGGCCGCCAATTTCGGCTTCGAGGCCAAGACGCGGGACGTCCGCGCGCAGCTGCTCCCGCTCCTCTGCGCTCCAATCTTTTACCAAGTCCCATGCCGCGTCGAGCGCCGTCCCATCGTAGAGAAGCCCTGCAAAAAACGCTGGCAGTGCGGTGAGGAAAGCGCGCGGCCCGGCATCTGCGCCGCGCATTTCGAGATAGCGTTTTAGCCGCACTTCCGGAAAAATGGTCGATAGGTGATTGGCCCAATCGGCGAGCGTCGCGCGCTCGCGAGGCAGCTGCGCAAGCCTGCCCTGCAAAAGGTCCTCGAATTTCGCCCCGGCCACATCGTGATAAATATCGCCTCGCTTGACAAAATACATCGGCACAGAGAGAGCGTAATCGACGTAGCGCTCGAACGACATGCCGTGTTCAAATGCAAAAGCTAGCATGCCGGTGCGGTCTGGATCGGTGTGGCGCCAAATCTCGGAGCGCTCGGAGAGAAAGCCGTTGGGCTTGCCGTCGCTGAGCGGCGAATTGGCGAAAAGTGCCGTTGCAACCGGCTGCAAGGCCAAGGACACGCGGAGTTTTTTGACCATGTCGGCTTCGCTCGAATAGTCAAAATTGGCCTGCACCGTGCAGGTGCGAAACATCATTTCGAGACCGCGCGATCCTACCATAGGCATATACCGCTTCATGATCGCGTAGCGCTGCTTGGGCATCAGCGGGATTTCGCCAAGCCGCCACTTCGGATTCATGCCGAGCGACAAAAAATTGATCCCAAGAGGCGCGGCTACGCTCTTGATGGCCAAAAAATGGGACTCAAGCTCGGCGCCTGTCTGATGAATTGTCTCAAGCGGCCCGCCGGAAAGTTCGAATTGGCCGCCGGGCTCGAGCGAAATCCCTGCCCCGCTTTCCGAATTGTAAAGGCCAATGATATGCGGCCCGTCGGTAACGGTCTCCCAGCCCAGTTTCTGTTGCATGCCTTCGAGGAGGGCGCGCACGCCGCCCCGGCCCGGCAAGCCGTCAAAGGGAACCGGCAAATTGCCGCGGCGGTAAAACGGGATCTTCTCATGCTCCGTACCGATCCGGAACTCTTCTTGCGGTTTTGCTCCGGCCTCGATCCAAGCAATAAGTTCGCTGCGCGACGAAATGGGAGTCGAATCCGTAACGTCGCGCGCCATTTCTACACTTTCTCTTCAGTCGGCCCCGAAGCTTTCCTCGCCGACTAATGCATCGGCGCGCAGCCGCCCCCGGCCGCGATTTGGACTTGGCCAGAGATCGCAGGCCAAACGGCTGCCTCGCCTTGCCGCTAGATAGGCGGGCGGGCGCCTGCGTGCAAACTTTACTGGCAAGGCAGCACGGCCGCTCACCTGTGCTGGGGCCGTCGCATTTAGCCGGGATCTTAGCAACCGCTGTCGACACGATTTTTGCGAATTTGTTGCAAATGGTGCCGCGCATGTTAAACTGACGTATGGGCCGGTTTCGTCACAGGTTCGTTTCGAGACGTACCGCGATCAGCGCGGTTGCGCTTTATGCTTTATTTTTACAAGGCTTTTTTGCTGCGGCAGCAGAGGCCGAGGCGCAAAACTTCCCCCTGGGAGCAATCTGCTCGCCAGCCCAATTGGGAACGCAAATACCCAGCCACGGCCAGAACAAACACGGCCTTTGCTGTATTCTAGCTTGCGCCGCTTGCGGTTGTGCCTACCTCGCGTCTGAATCCGGGGATTTCGGCGTTGCAGAGCGTCTCGTCGCTCCGACTGTCTTTTCACCGGAAACTAGGCTTTCGATTGTCCGGCCGTTCAACATCTACCTTGGCGCACGCGGACCGCCGCTCGAATTTTGATTGCCTCCTTCTCCTGGGTTTTCGGGCATTTGGGCGGTGTCGCGGTAGGAACTCCCTAAGCGGGAGCACTCTTCCCCATTAAAAATTCAGCTCAGGCTTCAATCATCACTGTTTGATGGACGAAGCCGCAGATGCCGGCGTCTAGTTTGGGAACGAGGCGGCGCGCCGCGGCAACCTTTTGCGGTTCGCGCAACTCTTTGCCTACAATTTTACAGGCGATTTCCAAATCCATCTGGCCGGGCGGTGCCTGTTTGGCCTCATCCGGCATCAAGGCCGAAACCCATGATGCATCAAAAGCCTGAACACCGTGCAGGCGGGCATGCTTTGCGCCCCGAATGTCGTGACGCATCGAAGGCAGGCCGCAAGCGTCGAGTCTTTTCCGCGGATGAAAAGGCGCGGATCGTCGCCGAAAGTTTTGAGAGCGGCCAGTCGGTATGCTCCGTGGCGCGCAGACACCGCCTGCGGGCATCGCAGCTCTTTGCCTGGCGGCGGTTTGCAAGGCTTCGGTGGGAGAAATCGGAAAGATAAGTCGGGATCTGTCCCTCTGGGGCATTGGGTTGACACACGCGGTGATGGGCCGTGTGTGCACCGGCGAGAACACACGACCGTTCACGGAAGTTCGCCACGCCGCGAGGCTGGAGCGGGTGAGACCGGAGCGGCGGGTCAGCCGGCGAAAGGACGGAAAAATTCCCAAACAAGCTTCGCGCTGTTCACTTCGCCATTGGTCAGGCTAATGCCTGCTTCAGCCTCACTCTGGGCGCCCTGGGGGATGTGACCACCCCCTTCGATCCGGATAGCCTCGACAGGAACGGCGCAGTTGTTCAATTTGTCGAGATAGGCGCGCGCCTTGCCGGGAAAAACAGTGCGCGTCGTACCGCTGCCGCAGCCCGCTGCCTTGCCGAAGAGACTCAGCGTCTTATCAACGGAAAGCAGCTCAGCCTTGTCTTGCGGCAAACTCTCGTTGCCGACTTGGTGGGCAACCAGCGGATCCGAGCCGCCGGAAATGATCAAAAGCGGAACCGGACCTGGCGGGACGCAGGATGCTTCGAGCCCGGAAGGCAGGCTTGAAGCAAGAATGGCTACACCCGCGAATTTCGGTTTCCCTTCACATGCCAGCCGCAAAGCGAGCGTTCCGCCGCCGCCTACGCCGGCAAGAAAGATTTTGCTTGGATTTGCAATACCGTGACTCACGAGCTTTGCGATGAGATCACGGACAAAACGCATATCCCGGTTGGCTTCCGGCCCGGATTCATCTGCCCAATGGCCAGATAGCGGTTCTGGATAGATGAGGACCGCGCCGGATGTCCGTGCCATTTCTTCCAGGCTGAGACTGCGGCGCAGCCGCGCACCCTGTTTCCTGGCGGCGCGAAGAACGACGATCGCTGGCCTGCGCCCCTTCTTGAGCCTGCGATTTTCGATGAGGATTGCGGTGCGAGGACTGCCTCCCGAAGCGATCGTGACCCGGCCCGCAGCTGCAACAGCAGGCGGTGGGACGCAAGCGAGGCCGAGCATTATCCCAAAGGCCCCCGATAAACATCCGGCGGCGCGAAGAGCAAGCAATCTACGGCCACGTGCGAATTGAGATTTGACATCCATTGGACGGTTCGTCCTGCCAGCCTGCCTTCGGAGGGAGGATGCGACCAAAACTACAATGCAAATTTGTGGCCTCGCCGCAAGTGCTACGCTAAACCATAGCTGCATCCATTAGTATTTCCGGCCGGCTGATTTCGCTGCGCTGCAGCAATCTCACCCGAACGCAAGGCCATTCCCCCGATCCGGCAGCGCAATTCATCCTATCCTTTGCGGTCCGATTTGGACGCGAGCATGTTTCAAAACGCTCGCGTTGCCCAAGCGGGACAATTGCTCTACTGAAAGGGAAAGCTAACACGCGTGGAGAACAAAATTCGTGGCAAGAATGGAAACTGGGCCGGGCGGAGTTGAGCAACGGCGGCCGCTGTCCCCGCACCTGCAGATCTACCGGCCGATGCTGACCATGATGATGTCCATTGCCCACCGCATCACTGGGGCGGCGCTTTATCTCGGCACGCTATTACTCGCGTGGTTCCTAATTGCCGCTTCCATCGGGGACGGCACATTCGAGAGCGCCGCCTTTTGTTTCAATTCGATTCCTGGCAAAGTGATTTTATTCGGCTTTACTTGGGCGCTGTTCCATCATTTGCTCGGGGGCATGCGTCACATCATTTGGGATGCGGGCCTCGGATTCGAGGCCCAAGAGCGCGAATTTCTGGCGCAGGCGACCTTAATTGGCGGTCTAGTCTTAACTATCCTGGTCTGGGTAATTGCAAGCTTTATCCGGTAGCGCTTTTCTGCGGCGGCTAAGAAATGCGGATTTTCGACAAGTCTGTGCAACAATTCATCAAGAGGGGGACATGGCAAAAGGTCCGGGGCCGGTTGCAGCGGCCATGAAAACGGTGCGCTTCCTTGGCTCGGCCAAGTCCGGCACGGCGGACGCGTGGGCTATGCGCGTCACGTCGGCTTTGCTCGTGCCTCTTTCAATCGCCTTTGTAGCGATTGTCTTGTCGCTCCTTGGCAAGGACTATGCGGCGGTGCGGGCAGAACTCGGGCGTCCGTTATTAGCAATCCTCATGCTCTTCTTCATTGTGACAGCTGTTTTTCACATGAAGCTTGGCATGCAATCCATCATCGACGATTACGTGCATGACGCGCATCTCAAAGAGTGGTCGCTGATCGCCAATCTTGTCTTTTCCGCCGGCATCGGCTTGGCCTGCGCCTACGCAATGCTCAAATTGGGTTTCACTTGAGGGACGCAAACCGGCAGGGTTTGCATCCAGTCGCGCGAAGGACTTACGGTATTTTAGCGGCATGACCACCAGCTCGTTCGACAGCATCGAAGCGCCCGCCGTTAACAGCGCGGCCTATCCGCTAACCGATCACACATTCGATGTGGTGATCGTCGGTGCCGGCGGCGCGGGATTGCGCGCAACCGTCGGCTGTTCTCAAGCGGGGCTGCGCACGGCTTGCATCACCAAGGTCTTTCCGACCCGCTCGCACACGGTTGCCGCGCAGGGAGGTGTTGCTGCCTCGCTCGGCAATATGGGGCCGGACAATTGGAAATGGCACATGTACGACACCGTAAAGGGGTCAGACTGGCTCGGAGATCAGGATTCGATCGAATATCTTTGCCGCAATGCGCCCGAGGCCGTCTACGAACTCGAACATTGGGGCGTGCCATTCTCGCGCACCGAAGACGGGCGCATTTACCAGCGCGCCTTCGGGGGCATGACGACCGACTTCGGCAAGGGGCCCCCGGCACAGCGGACATGCGCCGCGGCCGACCGCACAGGCCATGCGATGTTGCACACGCTCTATGGTCAGGCGCTGCGTTTCAAAACCGAATTCTTCATCGAGTTCTTCGCCATCGACCTCATCATGGAAGATGGCCGCTGCCGCGGCGTTGTCTGTCTAAAACTCGACGACGGGACGATTCACCGGTTTCGCGCCCAGCTCGTCATCCTGGCAACAGGCGGCTACGGCCGGACATATTATTCCTGCACTTCGGCGCACACCTGCACCGGAGACGGCAATGCCATGGTGCTGCGTGCGGGGCTTCCCCTCCAGGACATGGAGTTTGTCCAGTTTCATCCCACGGGCATTTATGGCGCGGGCTGCCTCATTACCGAGGGCTCGCGCGGCGAAGGCGGCTACCTTACCAACTCCGAGGGCGAGCGTTTTATGGAACGCTATGCGCCTTCGGTAAAAGACCTCGCGCCGCGCGATATGGTCTCTCGCGCGATGACCGTCGAAATCCGCGAAGGACGCGGCGTCGGCAGGCTCAAGGACCACATCTATTTGCACCTGGAGCATCTCGACCCAAAAATTTTGCATGAGCGCCTGCCTGGCATTTCCGAAAGCGCCAAAATTTTTGCGGGCGTCGATGTCACCAGGGAGCCCATCCCGGTGCTGCCCACGGCGCATTACAATATGGGCGGCATTCCGACGAATTTTCATGGCGAAGCCATCACCAAAAAGGGCAGCGACCCGGACGTGGTCGTCCCGGGCCTCATGGCAATCGGCGAAGGCGCTTGTGTGTCCGTCCATGGCGCGAACAGGCTCGGCTCGAATTCCCTCATCGACCTCATTGTTTTTGGCCGCGCCGCGGCATTGAGGGCGGCGGAAATTGTCACGCCCGGCGCCAAACAGGCAGAGCTTCCGGGAGATTCGGTTGACCAGCCGCTCTCTCGCCTCGACCGGTTCCGCTATGCCAAGGGAGATGTGCCGACCGCGGAACTTCGCCTCAGGATGCAAAAAGTGATGCAGAACCATTGCGCGGTTTACCGTGCCGGTCCGGCATTGGACGAGGGCGCGCAACTTATCCAAGAGGTCTGGGCGGCGCGTGAAAACATCGCCGTGACCGACCGCTCGTTGATCTGGAACTCCGATCTCGTCGAAACTTTGGAATTCGACAATCTCATCATCCAGGCAGCCGTTACCATGGAGGGCGCGAAGCAGCGTACCGAATCGCGGGGAGCGCATGCACGGGAAGATTTCCCCGAGCGTGACGACCGCAATTGGATGAAGCATACTTTGGCCTCGATCGATAACGAAAAACGTACGGTCTCGATCGACTACCGACCGGTGCATAGTTTTACGATGACCAATGAAATGCAGTATATCGAGCCGAAAAAGCGCGTGTATTAAATCAGGTGTCTTCATTTGCTTACTGGCGATAAAGAATCAAACGAGCCTCTTCGCGCTGCCTTTCCTCTCTTCCAGGAAGGAGAGTACGATTTTTGTTTTAAAAAATCGGCGTGGCAGATTGGACTTCACTCGACTTACCCGGACAGTTTGAAACGAAAAATAGCAGCAGCTGTCATTAGCGAGCAACTGGGCCTTCGTTCTGTGGACTATGTGCTCAAAAACTATCTCGCTGGCGTAACATATACTCAGGAAGATGGGACCAGGTTGGATCTTCGCATTCGTTCTTTCGTATCGCGCAAAATGCTCGACCTTGAATCGTTAATTGCTTGTGTGAGTGAGCTCCCGAACAAGCCCTCATGTAAGTTTGTTAGCGAGTGGACGTTAGCGCGAGCACCATTTTCGATGGAACTGTTAGCCTATTGTGGACAAAGAGGAGCCCTGTTTGAAGCGTTGGCGATTGCCCGAATGATGTTCGAGCAACTCGCTTGGGCATATGTGATCAACACCGAAACAGACGAAAATGCAGTTCACAAGCTCTCGGCGTCCCGAGCAGTTGCTTTTTTTAAGTTGAAGTTTTGCTTTGCTGGTAAACTATATGGTTGGTTGAGTAATCATGTTCACTGGGCCTTTGATGGCCACAAAAAGAGCATGATTTCTCGCGGAAAAGAAAAAGGTCACTGTCTAGCCTCGTCGTATTTTAAGGCGCTCGTTTTTTCGATTATGATATTGTTTTCAAAGCTTTACATTGACGTCGTATGGGACCTATATGGTGGAAAACTCAGTATGCACCCGCCAGACAGGCTTAAACCGCACGACAAGTTAGCTCTGACAGAAGAGTGCGTAGCCCTTCTAAATGACATACGTAGTTACGATAACCATGATGCGGATTTAAAACTTTTGTCTTTAATGCTGGAGGAATAACAACCTAGGAACGCATCATGGTCCAATTCAGGCTCCCCGCAAATTCGCGCGTTCAAACTGGAAAAACCTGGCCGAGGCAGGGCGAGCCCAAAAACCTCGTCGAACTCAAGGTTTACCGCTGGAACCCGGACGACAATCAAAATCCGCGTCTCGACACCTATTTTGTCGATCAAAGCGATTGCGGCCCGATGGTGCTCGACGCGCTTATCTGGATCAAATCGAAGATCGATCCAACGCTCACCTTCCGCCGCTCCTGCCGCGAAGGCATTTGCGGCTCTTGTTCGATGAATATCGACGGCACTAACACGCTCGCCTGCACCAAATACACGGGCGACATCAAAGGCGCGGTCAAAGTTTATCCTCTGCCGCATTTGCCGGTGGTCAAAGACCTCGTGCCGGATCTCTCCACCTTCTACGCTCAGCACGCCTCTATCGAGCCCTGGCTGCAAACAGAGACGCCCGCGCCCGAGAAGGAATGGCTGCAGAGGCCGGAAGATCGCGCCAAGCTTGACGGCCTTTACGAATGTATCCTGTGTGCCTGCTGCTCGACCTCTTGCCCCAGCTATTGGTGGAACGGCGACCGCTATCTCGGGCCCGCCGCTCTATTGCAGGCCTATCGCTGGCTCGTCGATTCGCGGGACGAGGCAACAGGCGAGCGGCTCGACAATGTCGAGGACCCTTTCCGCCTCTACCGCTGCCACACCATCCTCAATTGCGCAAAGGCCTGCCCCAAGGGCCTCAACCCGGCAAAGGCAATCGCCGAAATCAAGAATCTTATGATCGCCCGGCAGATCTAACGCGGGAGCTACGCCTTTCTGAAGCCTCAATCCGCATGCACATTCAGCGGCAGGAGGCCCGAAAATGCCGCGCTTTTCGATTTGCACTGCCGCCGTGCTGCTCATCTGTTCGGCCGGTGCCGTCCCCGCAGCCGAGCGGCCAACCGCCTATGACGGGATGATTGCCCGCTACGCGAAGGCGCATGGCGTGCCGGAAGCTTTTGTGCACCGCATGGTCATGCGCGAAAGCCACTACAATCCGCGCATTGTTCATAAAAATTGTTACGGGCTTCTTCAGATCAAGCCTGCGACCGCCCGCAGCATGGGTTTCGGCGGCGATCCGCGCGGGTTGCTCGATCCAGAAACCAATCTCACCTATGCCGTGCCCTATCTTGCCAATGCCTATAGGATCGCGGGCGGCAACGAGACGCGGGCCACGGCGCTCTTTTCCAGCGGTTATTATGCCGCCGCCAAACGGAAAAAAATGCTTAGCGCCTTGCAAACGGCGTTGGCGCCTGCGCTGATGCCGCAATCCGTGCAGCCTCAATAATAAGCGCTGGAGCCTTCCCTGCAATCTCACCGGCGTCAATGCCGGCAAGCTGGCTGGCCGACGCGCTGCGCATCTCACCCTGGTCTGTCGCTGGCTCCTAAAGATCATCCGCTGCCGACAGCCTCTCCAATCGGGGGCGACAAACTCGATCAGAAAGAATATAGTGGAGGTGTCTCAGGGTTCCGGTGGAGTGGCCGCGATTTGGGGGTCCTGTTTCAATATGATCGCTGACTGCTAAGGAGGAACGGAAATGGCAGCGTTCCATGTGATCTCCGGTCCGGGTGACACTCCGGCTCATCTCATAGTGCACAAGATCTCGATGACTGACCTCAAATATGCATTGACCAAAGGGGTCGACGATTTCCTGGCAATGCCCTCCGCGCTGATTTTTCTCGGGCTGATTTACCCCATCGTCGGCTTCTGCCTCGCGGGCTACGCGGTGCCCATACTTTTCCCGCTCATGTCGGGTTTTGCTCTTATTGGGCCGTTCGCCGCCATTGGCTTATATGAGATTAGCAGGCGACGGGAACATGGCCTTGAGACTCATTGGTCGGATTTCTTCAAAGTCTGCCGCTCCCCTTCGGTGTTCTCGCTCGTTGCGCTTGGTCTATTGCTTTTGATCATTTTCCGCCTTTGGCTCGCAGCGGCCGAGGGCCTCTATGGCTGGCTCTATGGCCCGAGCGAACCGGAGTCCTATATTGGATTTCTCGTCGATGTCCTCACCACCGCTCGGGGTTGGACTATGATCGCCCTTGGAAACACGATCGGCGCTGCCTTTGCGGTGTTGGTGCTCAGCATCAGCGTTGTTTCCTTTCCTCTGCTCCTCGACCGGAAAGTTGGTTTGGTGGTGGCGATCCAGACGTCGGTCCGCGCGGTGTTGGAGAACCCTTATACTCTGGCGGTCTGGGGTTTGATCGTCGCGGGGCTTTTAGCAATGGGCTTCGCGCTTTTGTTCGTCGGACTAGCTGTCGTGGTGCCGGTGTTGGCCCATTCGACTTGGCACCTTTATCGCAGAATCGTGGAACCTGTCCCTCCTGCTAGTGCCTAACTTTGAAGGAAATATCCGGCGCGCCGCTTAACACTCCGGGCCGGATCGCGCAACGCGCTCATCTTGAAGCATTAGACGCCCCGATCTCTGACTGGGGCCACTTCAAATCGACCAGTCGGCGGCGAGATCCTCGAGGCGGTCGACGACACCCCGCTTGGCGAGGAAAGCCAGAACTCGTGCCGCTGCCTCGGCAGCGCTTTCCTTGTCGCGGCCAATGATGAGTTCCGGCGCTTCTGGCCGCTCGTAAGCCTGACCGATACCGGTAAAATTTTGGATCTCTCCGGCGATCGCCTTTTTGTAGAGCCCCTTGGGATCGCGTTTGATGCACTCCTCAAGCGGCGTTGCGACAAAAATCTCGATAAATTCTTGATTGTCGAGAAGTTCGCGGACCATCCGCCGCTCGGCTCTAAAGGGCGAGATAAAGGAGCAGAGCACAACCAATCCGGCTTGCGTCATGAGCTTTGCGACCTCGCCGATGCGGCGGATATTTTCGACGCGGTCCACCTCGGTGAAGCCCAAATCCTTATTGAGCCCATGGCGAACATTGTCGCCATCAAGCAAAATGGTGTGGATCCCGTTTGCACAGAGCCGGGATTCGACGAGATTGGCAATGGTCGATTTACCGGAACCCGAAAGACCGGTGAACCACAGGACCGCCGGCTGGTGATGCTTGATGTTTGCGCGGTCCAGTTTGCTGACGCTCAAGCCCTGAAGATGTATGTTCGTCGCGCGGCGAAGCCCGAAGGCGATCATCCCTGCCGCCGCCGTGGCATTGGTGAGGCGGTCGATCAGAATAAAAGCGCCTGTCGCCTTGTTTTGCTTGTACGGGTCGAAGGCGAGCGGCGCGCTGGCGGCTAGATTGCAAAAACCGGCCTCGTTGAGCCGCAATGTTTTGGCCGCGAGTTCGCTGAGAGTATTGACATCGAGCCGGTGCTTCAGCTCTGTCACCGAGACTGGAACGGTTTTGGCGCCCGTTTTCAACAGATAGGAGCGTCCAGGCAGGAGCTTATCGTCGCTCATCCAAAAAAGATGTGCGGCAAACTGCTGCGACACTTCCGGCCGGTTCTTCGGATCGCACAAAATATCGCCGCGGGCGATATCTAGCTCGTCGGTCAACGTCAGGGTGACCGAATCACCAGCCGTTGCGGCCTCTAAATCGCCATCCGCCGTAACGATACGCGCGACCTTCGACAAACGGCCCGAACAGGCGGCGGCGATCTCATCACCCTGACGTATCGATCCGCTAGCGACAGCACCCGAAAAACCGCGAAAATCGAGATGCGGACGATTGACCCATTGGACAAGGAAGCGAAAGGGCTGGTTGGCACGTTCCTCCGCGATATCGATTGTCTCGAGATAATCGAGCAGAGCGGGACCGCGATACCAGGGCGTATTTGCGCTCGGCCTCGAAACATTGTCGCCGTAGCGCGCCGAAATCGGAATGGGCGTGACCGATTTAAAATTCAGCGCGGCGGCAAAGCCCAAAAAATCCGCGCTAATCTTTTCAAAGCAGGCCTGGTCGAAGCCGGTCAAATCGATCTTGTTGACGGCAAGCACCACATGTTCGATGCCGGTCAGCGAGACAATTGCGGCATGCCGGCAGGTCTGGGTCAGGATTCCTTTGCGGGCGTCGACGAGCAAAATCGCGAGCTCGGCACAAGATGCGCCAGTTGCCATATTGCGGGTATATTGCTCATGGCCTGGCGTATCGGCAATGACGAATGAACGCTTTGGCGTGGAGACATAGCGGTAGGCAACATCAATGGTGATCCCCTGTTCGCGCTCGGCTTCAAGCCCGTCAACAAGCAGCGCGAAGTCGATATTGTCGCCGTCAGTGCCGTGCTTTTTAGAGTCGCGTTCGAGTGCTGCAAGCTGATCGTCGAGAATGAGGCTCTGCTCATATAACAAGCGGCCAATCAGCGTCGATTTGCCATCGTCAACCGAACCGCAGGTAAGCAACCGCAACGTGGGGAGTAAAGCCGCGCCGGATTTGAGGTTCGGAATTCCTTGCGTGGCAGAGAGCATCAAAAATAGCCCTCGCGCTTTTTCTTTTCCATCGACCCGGATTCGTCGTGATCGATCAGACGGCCCTGGCGCTCCGACGTGCGCGAGGCGCGCATCTCGGCGATCATTTCGGGCAGAGTTCCCGCGTTGGAGCGGATCGCACCTGTCAAGGGATAGCAGCCAAGCGTCCGAAACCGGACGCGCTCCATGCGCGGCGCCTCGCCGGGAGCCAAAGGCAGGCGCTCGTCATCGACCATGATCAGCGTTCCATCGCGCTCGACGACGGGACGCTCCTTAGCAAAATAAAGCGGCACGACCGGTATTTCCTCCGCCAGGATATAATCCCAGACATCGAGTTCGGTCCAATTGGACAAGGGAAAAACCCGCATCGACTCGCCTTGTTTGATCTTGGTGTTGAACAATTGCCATAGTTCCGGGCGTTGGTTGCGCGGATCCCAGGCATGGGCCGCGGTACGGTGGGAAAAAATCCGCTCCTTCGCCCGGCTCTTTTCCTCGTCGCGCCTCGCGCCGCCAAAGGCCGCGTCAAAATGCCATAGATCGAGCGCCTGACGCAGCGCCTCGGTCTTCATCACTTGCGTGTGTACGGACGAACCCGAAGCAATCGGAGAAACACCCCGCTTGAGGCCATCCTTGTTGATATAAACAAGCAATTCCATCCCCGTCCTTTTCGCGGCTTCATCACGAAAGGCGATCATTTCACGGAATTTCCAAGTCGTATCGACATGAAGCAGGGGAAAGGGCGGCTTTGAAGGAAAGAAGGCCTTTTGCGCGATATGCAGCATGACGCTTGAATCTTTGCCGATCGAATAAAGCATCACCGGACGGACAAATTCGGCTGCCACTTCCCGCATGATGAAGATCGATTCCGATTCGAGCCGGCGCAAATGAAGGCTTAGCGGTGTTTTCACAAATAGCACCTGTTATACAGATAATTTCACGTATTCTGAGTTGTTATTATTCGATTGCTTCCGTCAGTGCAATGTCGCAGGAGGGAATCAAAAGCGGAACACCGGTTCGGTCGACGGTTTGAGACAAACGGCAATCCCGGCGCTGAGCAATACGACAGCCTCGCACGTTTTGGCCAGCTCCTGGTTTAAGAGACCCTGAGCGTCCCGGAACGCGCGGGCGAGATCGTTTTCCGGCACGATCCCTCCGCCAACTTCGTTGGATACAAATATGACGGGACCTGGCAGTCCGGCAACGCTTTGTGTGAGCTTCTTTGTCGCGGCAGCGATATCGTGATGATTTAGCAGAAGATTGCTGAGCCAAAGTGTCACACAATCCGCCACCACGATCCGCTCCTTGCGTGCTTCGCGCCAAAGCGCCTCCACAAGCGCGACAGGCTCTTCGACGACCACCCATCGCGTGCCCCTCGCCGCGGCGTGGCGTTTTATCCGGGCTGCCATTTCGGCGTCGTGCGCTTCCGCGGTCGCGATCAGCACCGGCTGAAGGCGCGACGATTCGGCGAGCCTTTGCGCATAGCGGCTTTTGCCGGATCGCGCGCCGCCAAGGACGAGAAGACTTTTCGCTCGAATTTCGGTGCCTGGCATAGCGATCTGCTCCTTAGCGGAATTGGATTTTCGCTGTAAAGAATGAAACTGCGGTCCGATAGATAGCTCAGTCACCAGGACTCTGACGGATTTGAGCCTGGCAGTTGCTCTACCGGCTACAAAGACAGTTCAATCAACGCGGATGAGGAGCGCGAAGTGAAGCAAGACCAAATTGAACAAAAAACAGATTCTATCGGCATCCGCGAACAAATTAACCTCGCGAGCTCTCGTCTGCATCCGGGGACGATTGACCTCCTTGCGGAGATGTATGGCGCCAACGAGCTCTATGGGACGAATGGCAATGGGCTGGTAACCGTCAACAAAAACGTACGAATCACCGTCGAACAAGGCGCAATGATGCATAAACTGATGCGCTCCTATTCGGTCAGGAGGTCCTTAGAAATTGGATTCGCCTATGGGTTTTCTACGATATGGATGCTTGATGCGCTGCAGTCGCGGCGCGATGCAATGCATGTAGCTATCGATCCGTACGAAAAATCTCATTGGCATGGCATAGGGCTTACTCAGGTCAAAAGACTGGCACAAAAAACGGAGTTCGAGTGGAAAGAGGACTTTTCGATCCATGCTCTGTCGGACCTGATTCGAAAGGGAGAAAAATTTGACTTCATATTTATTGACGGGAACCATAGATTTGATGACGTGATCGTTGATTTTTATTTGTCGAATCAAGTCTTGTGGTCTGGCGGACTCCTCGTTTTCGATGATATGTGGATGAATTCAGTTCGAGCAGCGACGAATTTCATCGTCAACAACCGTTCATTTGAGGTGGTTCCCCAACCTGTCGAAAACATGCTCGTTTTGCAAAAAACTCACTATGACAATCGAGATTGGGATCATTTCATTAGTTTCGAAGTCCTTGGCACTGCAAAAATCACAAAATCTCCACCGCCGCTATTGTCGACTGTGACAAACAATATTGCGAGGCTCTTTCGCAATCTTGGCAAATCCTTTTGATAAGCGGGGCAACGGCTACGTTTCCATCATATCGATCTTTTCGAGATGCACCTCGCGGTAAATAGAGATGGAAATAGCTCAAAGCTTGGGTGGCGGGGCGACGGTGCATACGGCTTCACCACTCGCTGCTTTGACCTTTCGTCACCCCGCCCCCAAAAGCCTTATCGCTTCACCGCGCTCAAAGGTATTCAAGAGAAGGCGCAAGGCCTCGCCGCGCGGTCCCTCGAGCCGGGGGTTCTCGCTAACAATTCGCCTTGCTTCGTCCCGCGCCAAGGCAAGCAAAGTCGCGTGCGCGGCGAGATCGGCCACGCGCAACCCGGGCAAGCCAGACTGTTTCGTACCGAGCACCTCGCCCTCGCCGCGCAAGCGCAAGTCTTCCTCGGCAATCCGAAAACCATCGTCCGTCTGTCGCATGATCGCAATCCGCGCCTTGGCCGTCTCGCCGAGCGGTGCGCGGTAGAGAAGCAGACAGGAGGATTTGGCCGCGCCGCGCCCAACCCGGCCACGCAATTGATGCAATTGCGCGAGCCCGAACCGCTCCGCATGTTCGATCACCATGATCGATGCTTGCGGAATATCGACGCCGACCTCGATGACCGTCGTTGCGACCAAAATTTGCGTTGTTCCTTCAGTAAATGCGGCCATCGCGCCGTCCTTCTCGCGGCCTTTCATTTTGCCATGCACGAGCCCGACCTTGTTGCCAAATACGTCTTGCAAATGAACAAAGCGGTCTTGCGCGGCTGCGGCATCGAGCGCCTCGCTTTCCTCGACCAGCGGACAGACCCAGAAGACACGGGCTCCATCCGAGAGGGCGCGTTGCAGCCGTGCCAGGAGTTCGTCCAGCCGGTCGAGCGGCATGGCACGCGTCTCAACCGTTTGACGTCCCCCCGGCTTTTCGCGCAAATTCGAGACATCCATGTCGCCGAAATAGGTCAGCACTAGCGTGCGCGGAATTGGCGTTGCGGTCATCACGAGAATATCGGCGGCCTCGCCCTTTCTTCCCAGCGTCAGGCGCTGATGCACGCCAAAGCGATGTTGCTCGTCGATCACGGCAAGACCAAGATCGCGAAAGACGACTTCGTCCTGAAATAGAGCATGCGTGCCGGCCACAATGTCGATGGCTCCTTCCGCAAGCCCGGCGAGAGTCTTGGCACGCTCCGCGGCCGTGTCGCGCCCGGTGAGAAGCGCGAGGCGCAGCCCCGCGGCTTGCCCGAAGTTGATGAGCGTTTGATGATGCTGACGGGCGAGAATTTCGGTCGGCGCCATGAGCGCCGCCTGCCGCCCCGCCTCAACCGCCGCCGCCATGGCAAAGAGGGCGACGAGAGTCTTGCCGGATCCGACATCGCCCTGCAGAAGCCGGAGCATGCGGGTTGGCGCGGCAAGGTCCTTTTCGATCTCTCCAAGCGCGGATTTTTGCGAACTGGTCAGGGAGAAAGGCAAGGACGCGGCGATCTTTTCTCTAATATGGCCGTCTCCCGCGCTTGACCTGCCGCGGGCGCGCTTCATCTTTGACCGCATCAAGGCCAGCGCCAATTGGGACGCGAGCAATTCGTCGAAGGCAAGCCGCATCCGGGCCGGTGTTTCCGGAGCGATTGCTTGCGGCGTGGCAGGCCTATGGATGTCGCGCAGGGCTTGCGCAAATGATGGAACAGCCTGAATATTGGTTACCGGGATCTCCTGCCATTCGGGCAAGACAGGCAATTTGGCGAGCGCCGCCTGGATCGCTTTGCCGAGGGTTTTTTGAAATAGCCCTTCGGTCGAATGATAGACGGGCTCAACCGGCATCATTTTGGCGATGCCGGCTTGGTCGAGCACATGGTCCGGATGCACGATTTGGCGGTGGCCTTCCCAAAGTTCGAGTTTGCCGGAGACCCAGCGGATCGTGCCAACCGGCAGGCTCGTTTCGATCCAATGATGGTTGGCGAGAAAAAAGACAAGGAGAACATCGCCCGTCTCGTCTTCGACGAGCACCTTATAGGGGGCTTTCGAGCGCGGGCCCGGCGGATAGTGGGCGGCGACTTTGACTTCAAGCGTCACGACCGTGTCGATCGGCGCTTCGGCAATCTTGGGCCGGTTGCGGCGGTCGATCGCGGCAAAGGGCAGATGGAAAATAAGATCGAGCGCGCGCGCGGGCCTTGAGCCATCCGTCAAGAGGCGGTCCAGGAGTTTTGCGGTTTTCGATCCGACGCCGGGTAAGTTTGCGGTGCCGGAAAAAAGAGGGTTGAGAAGAGGTGGCCGCATCGCTATGAGACCGATTGTTTCCTTCAAGACCAGGAGGAACGAGAGCCCCGCGGGGCCGTGCTAATAAAGGCGGGAGGCGCGCTTCGCGCGGCAAACGCTAGTCACCCATGACGGAAGCTTAGATCATGCCTGGCGAGCAAACGAAAGCCGTGGCACTCGCTACCCGCCACCGCCGCATTGTATTCCGCTCTTGGCATCGCGGCATGCGAGAGGTGGATCTCATTCTTGGCCGGTTTGCCGGCGCCGAGATCGCAAATTTATGCGAGAGCGAACTTGACGATTACGAACGCTTGCTGGAAGTTCCGGACCGCGACATTTTCAGCTGGATTACCGGCGAGGCAATGCCTCCGGTCACTTATGATACGCCGGTCTTGCGAAAAATCCGTAGTTTCCATAACCATCCCGTTCCGATCCACACTTAAAAATACGTCAAATTGAACGTGCATCGTGATTGATCTCAACCGCGTTGCGGGCGAGCTTGCCAAGGGCAATTCGCTCACGCTCGCCTCTGTCGCCGACGGCTTTGACGCCTTTTGCGTGGCCGATCTCGCCCGCGCCCTTGCAAAGCAAGCCGAAAGCCGGCCGGCCGCGCTGATCCATGTCGCACGCGATGGGCAGCGTGCGCGCGCCTTCCGCGAGGATCTCTCTTTTGCCGCGCCGGACATCGAAATTCTCGATTTTCCGGCCTGGGATTGCCAGCCCTACGACCGGGTGTCGCCCGATTCCGCGATTTCGGCGCGGCGCATCGTGGTTCTCTCGCGCCTCGCCCGCTCGCGCTCCACAGTCGAGCGCCCCCGCATCGTCGCAACGACAGTTAATGCCTTGGTCCAGAGGGTAGCGCCCAAAGACAAGATCGCCAAAGACTGTTTTTCGGCTGCGCCCGACAATGTGGTGGATCGCGATGCGCTCGTGAACTGGCTCGAGGTCAACGGCTTTGCAAGAGCCTCGAGCGTACGCGACACCGGCGAATTTGCGGTGCGCGGCGGCATCCTCGATCTCTTTCCGCCGGGCATGCCGCAGCCCCTCCGGCTCGATTTTTTCGGCGACGCGCTGGAATCGATCCGCGCCTTTGATCCCGAGTCGCAACGCACGACCGGCCAGTTGCGCGCGCTCGATCTCGTGCCGATGAGCGAAGTTCAGCTGACGAGCGAAACGATACGGCGCTTTCGATTAGGGTATGTCGCCCAATTTGGCGCCCAGACGCGCGGCGATGCCCTCTACGAAGCCGTGAGCGAGGGCCGCCGCCACCAAGGTTTTGAACATTGGCTGCCGCTCTTTTACGAGAAGCTCGACAGTCTGTTCGACTATTGCAAAGGCGTGCCATTGGTTTTCGATCACCTTGCGGAGTCAGCGGCAAACGAGCGATTTGCGCAAATCGAGGATTATTATGGCGCCCGCAAGAGCACGCTTGACGCCGGCCCCGCAAACTGCCCGATAAAACCGCTGCCGCCAGGCTCTCTCTATCTCACGCCACCCGAGTGGAACGCGCGCATCGGTGCTGCGTCCGTTGTTTCTTTGGCGCCCTTCGCACGGACCGAAGCCGGCAAAAGGCCCTCGGTTGACTGCGGTTCAAGGCCGGGCCGCATCTTCGCCGCTGAGCGCGCCGACCCAAATGCCAATGTGTTCAGTGCTGCGATCGATCATGTGACGTCCCTGCAAGCAAGCGGTAAACGCGTAATTCTTGCTGCCTGGTCGGATGGCTCGCGCGAGCGCCTTGCCCACATTTTTGCGGACCACGGTTTTCCCGCCACGGCGCCCGTGTCGTCCCTAGCGCAAGCCCTTGCATTGACGCCTGGCACTCTGGCGCTTGCCGTCATCGGGCTCGAACAGGGTTTTGAGGCGCCTTCGCTCGCGGTCATCGGCGAACAGGACATCCTTGGCGACAGGTTGCTTGGGCCACGCCGAAAGTCGCGCCGCGCCGAGCATTTTTTGACCGAAACAAACGCGCTCAATGCCGGCGATCTCGTCGTCCATGTCGATCATGGGGTCGGGCGGTTTGCCGGTCTTAAGACGATCGAAGCGGCGGGCGCGCCGCATGACTGCCTCGAACTGCATTACGCCGAAGGCGCAAAGCTGTTTCTGCCGGTTGAGAATCTCGAACTCTTGTCCCGCTATGGATCCGAGGAGACCGAGGTTGAGCTCGATAGGCTTGGGGGGGTCGCATGGCAAAAGCGCAAGGCACGGATGCGCAAGCGCATTCTCGAAATGGCGGCGGACCTCATCAGGATCGCCGCGGCGCGGCAGACCAAGGCGGCGCCGAAACTTATTCCGCCGGAAGGCCTCTATGCCGAATTTTGCGCGGGCTTTCCCTATGAAGAAACAGCCGATCAGCAGGCTGCGATCGACACGGTGCTAGAAGACATGGCATCGGGCAGGCCAATGGACCGGCTTGTCTGCGGAGATGTCGGATTCGGCAAGACGGAAGTTGCCCTTCGCGCCGCTTTTGCTGCGGCAATCGAAGGCAAGCAGGTAGCCGTCATCGTGCCAACGACATTGCTTGCCCGCCAGCACTATAATAATTTCGCGGCGCGCTTTGCGCATTTGCCGGTCAAGATTGCGCAAATGTCGCGCATGGTCGGTGCAGCTTGCCTGAAATCAGCGAGACTCGGCGCGGCCTCGGGTGAAATCGATATCCTCGTCGGCACCCATGCGATCCTCGGCAAGGGGGTGAGCTTAAAGGATCTCGGGCTCGTTATTATCGATGAGGAGCAGCATTTTGGCGTCAAACACAAAGAGCGGCTTAAGGAGCTGCGCACCGAAGTTCACGTGCTCACCCTTTCCGCGACGCCCATTCCGCGCACCCTTCAGCTTGCTCTCACCGGCGTGCGCGAGCTTTCCCTCATCGCGACGCCGCCCGTCGACCGGCTAGCAGTCCGGACAACCATTGCGCCATTCGACGATCTCTTCGTTCGCGAGGCGCTGCTGCGCGAGCGTTACCGGGGCGGCCAGAGTTTTTATGTCTGTCCGCGAATCGAAGATTTGGACGAGGCCGGAGCTTTCTTGCGCACAAATGTCCCCGAGGTAAAGTTCATCGTCGCGCATGGCCAGCTTCCGGCCAATGAACTCGAAGCCCGGATGGCGGCCTTCTACGACGGGCAATATGATGTCCTGCTTTCGACCGCGATCGTCGAATCCGGCCTCGATATTCCCGCAGCCAACACGCTGATTGTGCAACGCGCGGATAAGTTCGGTCTCGCCCAGCTTTATCAGCTGCGCGGCCGTGTCGGGCGCTCGAAGATTCGCGCCTATGCGCTCCTTACCGTACCCCCCAACCGGCGCCTGACCCCGCAAGCCGAACGGCGGCTTAAGGTCTTGCAATCGCTCGATACGCTTGGCGCCGGATTTGAATTGGCCAGTCACGATCTTGATATCCGCGGGGCCGGAAATTTGCTCGGCGACGAACAATCCGGTCATATCAAGGAAGTTGGTTACGAACTTTATCAGGAAATGCTGCGTGAGGCGGTCGAAGCCTTGCAGGCGGGCATCGAGGAGCCAGCCGAAGAAGCGTGGTCGCCTTCGATCACGCTTGGCACGCCGGTCACGATCCCCGAAGATTATGTGCCGGATGTGCATTTGCGCCTGAGCCTGTACCGCCGGCTCGCGGCGCTTCAGTCCGATGCCGAAATCGAGAGTTTTGCGGCCGAAATGATCGACCGCTTTGGGGCACTGCCTGGTGAAGTCGAGGAGCTGATGAAGCTCGTTGCGATCAAAAACTTGTGCCGCGCGGCAAATGTCGAAAAGATCGAGGCAGGTCCGAAAGGCATCATGATTGCATTTCGCGGCAATTGTTTCGCGAATCCTCAGGGCTTGGTGCGCTATATCGCCGAGCAGGGGCCGTTCGCCAAAGTGCGTCCGGACATGAAAATCGTGCTCATGCGCGATTTCGAGAAGAAATCCGCGCGGCTCGGCGAAACCCGCGACATCCTGCGCACGCTTGCGGCCATTGCGGCAAAAAAGGCAGCGTGAGGAATGCGTCTCATTAGAAGGAGAAGGCCCTAGCCCGTCTCGCGGTGAGCGACAAAATCGCCAGCACGGCCAGGGTCGTATAAGCGACATGCTTCGCCAAGACCGCCATCGCGTCGCGGCGGGATTTTCTGCTCAAATCGCTTCTCTCGCCGTCGACCGGCAGGATTGGTGAATCAGAGTTCTCCGTGGGGCTTTTGTCAGTATCGGTTGTGTTCCGAAGCGTATTGTCAGTCATAACATAACGCCTTTCTGAGTTGCTGCACGCCGTCTAATAAGAAGACGAGAGGCACTAACGACTGTACTTAAGTTAGGCTCAGCATGTCTATTCCTTGTCGCCCCGCCCGGGCTAAATTCTGTCACCCCCGATCACGGCCCGCCCGGAATCTAGAACTCGAATGCCTCTTCAGCTTCCCTAACTTCGGGCCGATGATGACGACGATGATGCCCCTTTAGCTTCGGATCGATGAGGCAAACGGATGGGGTACCTCTGGCGAAGCCAATTGCCAGTTCAAACGTCGCCTTTTTCGTCGGATCGGCCTTCTTGAAATCGCCGCCGGTCGCGCTATGCCCGCCGGCAACAATGGTCGGCAAAGTAAAGGCACCGATATTCGTCGAGCTGAAGAGCCCTATCGAACTCATAACCCTCGTCGGCGATGAAAGATCAAGAGTCACTTCCGAGGGAGTGGGGAATTTTACGTTGATCAGGGTCACGTCAGTTGACTTGCATGCTTTGACGCAAAGCTGTTGCAAGGCGGCATCGACCTGGATGCGAGGCTTTGTTTGCGTGCCGCCAGGACGCGTGTCTGTAATCGGTTTGCCGGTATTTTCCAGCGCAGTCAGAATTTGGTCGAGCGTTGCGGTGGGACAGGCCGAACAAATCGCGGCAATCGCGCCGGCCACATGCGGCGTTGCCTGAGAGGTTCCAGCCAAGCAGGCATACTCACCGGTATCTGCAGGGAAAAATCCCGCAAAGGACGACAGGATATCTGGATTGTTCGCTCCGAATGCGCAGGTATCCGCCGGGTTTCCCAATCCGCCCGGGCCCATGAGTGCGACCTGTGAGGACATATTGGTGAAAGAGGAAATGACATCGTTCTTGTCGGAGGATCCAACCGCCACCGCGGTCGAGACGCAAGCGGGCGAGCTGACGGCGGTTGTAAAGCCGGCGTTACCTGCGGCGATTACCGTAGCGACACCCGCGCCTCGCAAATTATCGATGGACGGCTTTGTGGGGTCGGTGTCGCAAGCCGCCGTGAACTTCCCGCCGCCGAGGCTCATATTGGCCGAGCAGAGCGTGACGCCCGGCGCCGGGGTGAGAGCATTCATAAAGACCCAATCGAGGGCCGATACCAGGTCGCTGGTAAAAGCCAACACGCAAGGCGGCGCGCCGCAGAATGAGGAGACGACATTAAAGCGCGTGAAAACTTGGACGGCGACAATATCGGCGCCCTTGGCCACGCCATTCGTCGGCTTGCCGCCGCCTGGATTGGTGTTGTTGCCTGCCGCGATTCCAGCCACATGCGTGCCGTGGCCGCAAAGCTGGCCACCGCCGGCAACGCATTGTCCGGTCGTCGGATCGGCCGCTCCAGCTCCCGTTTGGGTAGAGGAGCCATCGGGGCATAGCGATAAACCGCCTCCGCCACCGCCCGAGTTGGAAAAACAGGCCTCCATCACCACTTTACCGGCCAAAAATTCGTGGTTCGGTTGCACGCCCGTATCGATAATTGCCACGGCGCGCCCGGCCCCGGTGGCGCCGGCCGTATAGGCAGCCGGCATCCCAATGAGCGGGACACTCTGAAGGAGGAATGGTGCGTTAAGCCGGTCGAGGTGAATATGGACGATGCGCGGGTCGGCTGCCAGCACCGCCAGTTCTGTCTGGTTTACGTTGACGGCGAACATCGGCCGGATTTCGAAACGCATTAAACCGCGTGGAAATCTCTGGCCGGGGCGGGGATTTGTTGCGCTGCCAAAATGCGTCCTGACGATGTCGTCTTGCATCGCGGCAATTCTCGACTTAATGGACGCGAGCCGCGCGGGATCGGGCGTTAACTGGTCAGCTGGGACCGGTCCGGCGAATTCCGCAATGATCCGGACGTAGCCCTTTTTTCCGGCAGCATCCATCATCTCGGCAGCGTCTGGTGCTTTCCCCGCAAGTGCAGGCGAAACCTGGGCGTGGGCCACCGAAGGGACAACCGGAAGTGCCATAGCCACAACCGTCGCAAAAAACAGGATGAATTTTGTCATAACTTTTCCCCTTACCAATAAAGAAAGTGGACCTTTCTCCACCTTTGCGAGATTAAATCTCTGCCAAGCCAACGTCAACGTAATAAAAATCTGCAAGAGAGAGACTCATACCAAGCGCCCTGCCAACAATCGGGGTCAATGACTCCTGCGTCATGCCCGAAAGCGGATCTAGTCCGGCGGTTGAGCCGGGCATCCGCCAAATTGGCGTTCGCCCCCCAGGTGATGTCTGCGCGGAGGACCGGCCGATGCCCTTCAATAATCCCTGCCGATTTGCTACATAATCTACGCGACGCGCGTTAGCTTAAACTGGCTGCGATACTCTTTATGCGTTGTGGAAGGAATGGAATGGCGAGCTCAAACTTTGCTGTCGTGTCGCTGACGGAAGCCGCCGCCGCGCGCGCCCGCACGCTCATTGAATCAGCCGGACGAACGGTTTCTGGTTTGCGTATTGGCGTTCGCAATGGCGGTTGCGCGGGAATGTCCTACACGTTGGATTTGGCGCATGACGTTCGGCCCGGCGACGAGGTCGTCGAAGATCAAGGCGTGAAAATCCTGATTGCGCCGAAGGACGTGATGTTTTTGCTCGGCACCAGGCTCGATTTCTCGGTGAACAAGCTGCAGGCGAGTTTTGTTTTCCAAAATCCGAATCAGACTGGCGCGTGCGGCTGCGGAGAATCTGTCTCGATTACGCCTTCTGCTGATCCCCGGATGAAGGCCGATTGAGGCTCGCCGCCCTACCCGGCTTGGGTCTTTTTGGCCGGATCGCCTTTGTCGAGGGGCGCCTTTTCTTCCTTACTGCGGGCCGGCCGCAGAAGAAACATTGGTACGTGATCGCCCATCCCCACGACAGGCGCGTCGTCCTCGTCATAGCCGTGGCGTCGCTGCGCCCTGGGCGCTCGATTAGGCTCTTTGGTTTCGGCCTCTCGGTTTGAGCGCCCCCTAACGGACCGTTTCGACAAGTTTGGTTTTGGCCTGGAGGGTTCACAAATTGGCGAAGGCGGAGAAGAACTGCCGCGCGTCAGAGTCGAGTCGCTTCCGGCCGGCAATGTCCGCCGCAATCTCTTGGCTGCGCCGCGCAGCGGCTGCTTTCCAGTCTCCTTCGCATCCGAAAAACTCGCAAGACCCTCCCCTGGAACCCAATCGATTTTCTGCGCGGTCAGCCGTTCAATTTCGACAATATATTTTTGATCTGCCGATGTGACAATTGAAACGGCGACGCCGCTCTTGCCCGCGCGTCCGGTGCGCCCGATACGATGAACATAATACTCGGCATGGGTCGGAACATCGAAATTATAGACGTGGCTCACGTCTGGAATATCGAGACCGCGTGCCGCAACGTCCGAACAGACGATAAGATCCACGCTGCCAGTCTTGAACGCGTCGAGCGAAGCCATGCGCGCGCGCTGATCCATATCGCCATGCAAAACCCCGGCATTAAAACCGTGCTTTTGAAGGGATTTATGCAATATCGCAACATCCCGCTTACGATTGCAAAAGATAATGGCGTTCCTGAAATCGGAAGCGCCGCGAATTAAACGGCGGAGGGTTTCGCGCTTGGCCGGACCGCTTGCCGAAGCAACAAGGCTTTGCGAAACAGTGGCAGCCGTAGTGGCGGCCCGGTCCACCTCGATACGCGCCGGATTGTGAAGAAAAGCCTCGGTCAACCTTGTGATCTCCGGCGGCATGGTGGCCGAGAAGAACAAAGTCTGGCGCGTGAAAGGCACAAGCTTACAGATTCGTTCGATGTCCGGGATAAACCCCATATCGAGCATCCGGTCAGCTTCGTCGATGACGAGAATTTCAATTCCGGTCAGCAGCAGCTTGCCGCGATCGGAAAAATCCAAAAGGCGGCCGGGGGTGGCGATCAGAACATCGGCGCCGCGCGTGATCTTGGATTCCTGGTCGCCGAAGGAAACGCCGCCGATCAAGAGCGCGACATTGAGCTTGTGGCGAGCGCCGTAACGGACAAAACTTTCTTCAACCTGCGCAGCAAGTTCCCGTGTTGGCTCAAGGATAAGCGTGCGCGGCATGCGCGCCCTCGCTCTCCCGCGTTCAAGTCGCGAGAGCATGGGGAGCGTGAACGCGGCGGTCTTGCCGGTACCTGTCTGGGCAATTCCGAGCACGTCGCGTCCGGCAAGCACATGCGGAATTGCTTCTGCCTGAATAGGTGTCGGCACTAGGTATCCAGATGCCTCGACAGCTTGAAGAACCTTTTCGCTGAGGCCAAGGTTGGTGAAAGACATTTTTTTTCCAAATTGGGCCGTAATCGAACCCCCACCGTGTCGAACGGTCACGTAAGGATCGCCACCTTCTCGCGGGCGACCTTTCACGCCGGAGTTAAAACAACCATCCAAGCTCGCGGAATATACCGCCTAAACGATCGCTTCGGCACATATCTAAGTGGTGCCGGTCAAGCGGTTCCAAAGCACCGGCAGCAAGAAGCTCCAGCCGCCGATTCAGACGACAAATTACTCCCTATCGTTTATCTCGGCTCAACGCAATCACCTTCCAACATTCACGCTGGGCTACCGCAATTGGGCATTTGTAGCTTGAGCGAGGAGCGATGGAGGCCTCCATGGGACCGCCAACGGCGAATCCTATCTTTCGAATCTATCTCAGCCCGCGCCCCAACCATTGTTGCGCGCCAAAATCACCGCAAAAGCCAAATGCGATTCCGCTGACCACGTTTTCCTGGCGGGATGTTCGGCGATCATGTCTGCGACATAGCCAAGCCGGAAAGGGCATAGGCGCGTGCACGAAAGGACCAGTCCATATCTTCGGCTAAAGCGTTCCTGAACGGCCCGACGGAATCGAAAACTTTACGCCATCCGAATATGGTGCCTGTACCTGTAAATCTGACCTTGTGTAAGGTTCAAAGTCAAACGCGAAAACCATTTCGAATGCTTCGACCGGATTCGGGCTGAGACGATCTTCGCTCGTAGCAATGACGCAGCTGCCGATAAAATCGTAAGTCCGAATCCGGCAACACGTTTCTCGATCCAATCGCGATTGGGCACACAATCTGAATCGATAAATGCCAAAATGCTCCCCATGGAAGCGGCAATCCCCGCCGTTCTAGCGGGACGGCCATAGTCGGATTGAACTGCACAAAAGATGTTTTGGACTGCGGCGCTGAATTTGTTGGTACCTACGGACCAATATATGGGTGCGCATGACGATCGAAACCCGGCATTCATAGAGTTCCTAAAGGCGCCAGGGGCGGCGACTCTCGATTTCAGCGGCTACTACGTCGGAGAGTCGCGCGCGGCAAGCTATCGTGAGAGCGCTCAGCCTTCTCTGTTTCATCCGCATCGGTACGGCGTCGATTATCCTTCACATAATATGTCATCTATCACGCCGCACAAGTATTTCCGGCGGCCAATAAAGGCATAAAGATGTCAAGAAGCCGGCAATTCGTGGAACTATACTGTAGCAACTCTGCCACAGGCGATTTTTAAACGATCCAGAGGCTTGCATTGCTTGCCAAACGGGCGAATCTGTCACGCCATTGTCATGCGGTCGAGCCAACGCTCCCGGCAGACAAAAGTCTGAGGGAGCTGTGTGATGAAAATCCAAGAACTGAAGTACACCGTCGCGGCCTTGGCATTAGGGGCTCTCACGGCCTATCCGGCCACGACCGCGCGGGCGGACAGCAGCACGCTTGCCGAAATTCGCGCTCTCAGGGCCAAGCTAAGAGAACTCGAAGCAAAGGTCGCCCGGGACGAGGAACAGGTCCGCGCCATCGCGAAGTTCCCGAAGATGCCGCCACTGGCCGAGACGCCAATTGTGTGCAAGGACGCGCCCTGTCCGCCGCCCCCTCCGCCGGTTTTCGTGAGCTTCGCCAATGGACTCAAGGTCGAGTCCTGGGACGGAGCCTTCAGCTTTAAGATCGGCGGACGTATTTTTGTGGACGGCGGCGTCAACAGCCAGCCCGTCCAGAATTTCAATGGCTTCCCGGTGGGGTCGCCTTTCCGTCCGTTCTTCCCCGCGCACACCGCGACGGGATTTGGCAACCAGGTGGGCTTCCGCCAGGCCCGGCTCGAAGTCGAGGGCCGGGCATGGGAGGAATGGCTATACAAGCTGCAGTATGACTTCAACGGTTCACCCAACGGTCTTGTCCAAGGCGGCATTCGCGACTTCTGGCTCGCCTGGCAGCCACATTTTGTGCAGCCGATTACGCCTCTCACCATTCAGATTGGCAATCAGTTCGAGGCAAGCGGCATGGAAAGAGCGGCCTCGTCCAAATATAGAGACTTTATCGAGCGCGGATTCGTGAGCGACCTTCTGTCCGGCAACCGTCACGTGGGCATTGCGGCCACGACCGGTGGCGACGATATTTGGGGATTTTACGGCAAGCCGACCTGGAGCATTAAGGGCGGCATCTACAGTACCAGTTTTGAAGACGGTGCCCCCGTCGGGCAGGTCGTAAACGCTGCCGGCGTTGTTACCAATATCGGGATACCCGCCGGAAATTCCAATTTCTTGAATCCGCTTGCTGGCGGCCACCAATATTGGGATGCAGCTCTCCGGCTGACCTATGCCCCCATTCGTGACCCGGAACATCTGCTGCACTTGGGCGGCTGGGTGCGCTATCAAAATCCCAACGATGCCACCGTCGCCAGCGACGACCGTGTCCTGCAGCCGGGGCAAACACTGAAGTCAGAATCCAACATCGTCGGCGATACCTTGCTTGGCACCCAGCCTCTCACCTGCGTTAGTCCGCTCGTCCAGATCGTTGGGACCAACTGCGTCAGGAACGTCTTGAACTATGGCGCGGAGCTGGAGGCCGCCTGGGGACCCTTCTCGGTGCAGGGCGAATATGTCGGCATTCGCTACGACCGCAATCCGGCACTCATATTCTGGCGGCTGGCGCCGGGCGCTGCCGAGGTGCACTTCGACGGCTTCTATGTCTATGCCACTTGGTATCTGACCGGGGAATCGCGCGCGGAACAATACCGGTCCTGGGAGGAATTTAACGCTCCCGGCAACGGCAACGTTGCCCAGATAAAGATCCTCAATCCCTGGAGCGCGGGTGGTTGGGGCGCTTGGGAGCTCGCTGCTAGAGTTAGCGAGATCAATCTCAATGACGGCGGCTTCCTGTTCCCGCAGCTGCCATTTGGCACAATTTCCAACATCCAGGGCGGAAGGCAGTCGGACTTTACCCTCGGCCTCAACTGGTATCCCGACAAGGGCATCCGCTTCCTGGCGAACTGGGTCAATGTGTTCCAATATTCGGCACCCTTCAACCGGCCCGATCTGAATGGGATCCATCCCAATATGTTCATCCTCCGCGCCCAGGTCGATTGGTAGGCTCCGCGTCCATCGGCTTGCCTTTTCTCCTTGCACCCACAAAGGACGACGTCCATGCATAAGAAACTCTTCCTGGCATTGGCTGGTGCCCTTGCTCTTAGCGGATCGGCGGCCCTCGCAGCCGAGCCATTACCGCTACCCCCGCCGCCGATCTTCACTTGGACCGGCCCTTATGTCGGCGGTCAAATCGGTTACGGCTGGGGGCCGAGCGCCTTCGACCTTTTAGGATTCAATCCGGCAAACAACGCCCTGTTCGTTATCACAAGCGGCCATTCGCCGAGCGGCGTCGTCGGCGGTGCCCATGTCGGCTATTTGTATCAGATCAACCAGTTTGTGGTTGGCGTCGAAGGGTCGGTCGACGGAACGAGCCTAAGCGCGAATGCGCAGTTTTTCGTGCCCAGTTTTGCTGTTGGCAACGACGTTCTAACCGCGCATGTCACCTCCGATGTTCAAGGCTCGATTAGAGGCAAGCTCGGCTTTGCCTGGGACCGGGTCCTGATCTATGGCACCGGCGGCGTCGCCTTTGGCGCGTTCAGCGGAAATTTGTTTCTTAACGGACAGACGCCGGCATTCTTTCCCTTCGCGATTGGCAACCGCTTTTTCTCGAACACCCGCACAGGCTGGACGGCTGGCGGCGGCATTCAAGTCGCGGTCTTGGACAATTGGTGGGTCTTTGCCGAATATCGCTACTCGGACTTTGGCAGCTTCAACAACACGCTGTCTAACTTCTTTGCACCCGGGGGCAATTTGCTTGCAAACGCATTCGTAAACAACAATAACCCTCATCTGCAGGAAAACCAGGTGCAGGTTGGGTTCAGCTATCGATTCAATCTGCTGCCTCCACCCCCCGTGGTTGCCAAATACTAATTTTCACCCAGGCGTACTGTGCGGCAACTTGGTGCCTCCTGGTGTTGGGCTTGGCCATCGAGGCGCCGCCGCTGCCCGAGAACTTCAATACCACCTGGCAGCTTCCGCCAGAGAAGATCCTCAACCCGGAGGCAGCGGCCGCTGGGACGCGTGGGAGCTTCCCGCAAGGGTGAGCGAAAACAATCTCAACGCTTCGTCCTCAAACTTATAACCGGCGAGCATTCTCTTCCTGCGTGTGATTGAAGGTTGTTGCGTCAGATCTGTCTGCGGTTGATTGTCTTGAAGACCGTTTCCACCATTGCGCCACCATCGCAGGGGGTCTGGCGCGGCTCATCGAGATTCTGCCATCCGCGAAATCGCCTTAAATCTTTCTTTGCGCGGAAACGGCGAGGTAAAGCTTCTTTGGCGCCGCGCGAGATTTTCGGCGGTGACTAGGCTTCCAACAACTCTGGATGCTACTAGAATTGCCAGGATGACTATCTAGAATTGCTCGGATGAAACTGTGGTAGCGGAGGAGCGCTACCGCCCTTTCCCCACATCTGCCGAATGTACGCTACTGCCTCCGATCACGCGCATGAAGCAAGCGTTGCAGGGTGAGGATGCCCGTTTCCGTCGATCAGGCGATCAGACAACGCTGCAGGTCGCGTCCCGAGACGTCACCTCATCCCACTGCAAACTTCATCGTTCCCGGCTCGTTTTTGTCAGCATGCGCATCACTTGGCACCAATATCCAAGTTCCGGTCCGCTCTTGCTATGTTCGCAATTTCTGGATATATTACTGGATATACTTTCGGGGAAAAGATATGGCTGGTTCATCTCAAAAGCGCGCGCTCCAAAACTATCGCTCTCGCTTGAACGAACGCGGGATGGCTCGCTTCGAGGTTCTCGGGCGCGGCTCCGACCGTGATTTAATCCGCTCTCTTGCCCGACGCCTCGCCGAAGGAGGGCCAGACGCCGCCCGCATCCGAGCGGCCATCGACCACGTGATATCGGGACGGCTACCAAAGAAAGGTGGCATTCTCGAAGCGCTTCGCCGCTCGCCCATGGTTGAGGCCAATCTCGAACTGACGCGCTCCCGCGAAACCGGCCGCAAAGTTGAGTTGTGACCCGCTATCTTCTCGACACGAATATTATCAGCAACGTCACAAAACCGCGTCCTTCTGAAAGCCTCCTCGCATGGATGTCGGCACAGGCAGATGAGGATTTGTTCATGACTTCGCTTACCGTCGCCGAAATTCGACGCGGTGTCCTCGAGAAGCCGCCCGGTAAGAAGCGCGAGCAATTGGAGCGCTGGTTCGCAGGGCCAGAGGGACCGCAGGCGCTATTTGCCGGCCGTGTTCTATCCTTCGACGAAAAAGCCGCCCTCGTATGGGCCCGCCTTATGGCTGATTCGACGGCGAACGGTCGGCCGAAAAGCGCGCTGGATATGATTATCGCCGCAATTGCCGAAGCGAATGACTGCATCATCGTTACGGACAATGAACGAGATTTCTATGGTCTCGATTTCGTCAATCCCGTGCGCGTTAGCAACGCAAGATAACGAATTTCCGGGCGCTCCACATGTTTTTTGTTTCCCTCTCCTTGGCGGACTAGCTGGCCGGGCCTAGCTGGAGATCGGCCGTTCCCTCCCGCCCGGCGAGCATGAACAGCCTGCAGCAGCAGGCGCGCTTCGATGCCTTCATGCACGAGTTCAACGCCGGAAGACCGCATGAAGCACTCGCCATGAAGTGTCCGGACGAATGTTACATCCCCTCGAAAAGCCCTTGATCTTGGCCTGCCGGACCTCGCTTGCCCCTTCCACGACCGCGAGTGTCTCGCCGCCGCCTGCGGGCGCCTCTGCCTGCACCGCAAAAAGATCAACATCTCGACCGTGCTGGCAGGCCGAAGACTTGGAATCAAGGAAGTCGACGACGGTATTTGGCTCGTCAGCTTTATGGACTATGATCTCGGTTACTTCGACCTGGAGCAGTCTCCGGGCCGGACAGACATATGTTGGCGGAGAGGGAGGGATTCGAACCCCCGATAGGCTTGCGCCTATGCCGCATTTCGAGTGCGGTGCTTTCAACCGCTCAGCCACCTCTCCAAAGCCTCGCCGGCGATAGCATGCGCAGACCCCGACCGCCAAGCGCGCCGTTAAGGGTCAGGCCGGATTGCCTGTGAAGCTTCCTCTTTGAGACTGTCCGGATGCGGTGTCAAAATAATGTTGTAGCCCAAGTCGACATGGTGGATTTCGCCGGTGACGCCGCTTGAGAGGCCGGACAAAAGATAAAGCGCTGCGCCGCCGATCTCGGAGAGATCGAGACCGCGCCTGAGCGGCGCATGCGCTTTTTGAAAACTGAACATGACCCGGCCATCGGCTATCCCGGCCCCGGCAAGCGTCCGGATAAGTCCAGCCGATATCGCATTGACTCTAATGCCTTGAGGTCCGAAGTCGGCGGCGAGATAGCGCACGCTTGCATCGAGCGCCGCTTTGGCCACGCCCATGACATTATAGTTGGGCATGACCCGGTTTGCGCCTTCAAAGGTCAGTGTCAAAAGCGCGCCGCCCGGCTGCATCAACGCCGCCGCGCGGCGCGCGACCTCGGTGAACGAAAAAGCGGAAATCAGCATCGTGCGAAGAAAATTCTCGCGCGTCGTGTCCGCGTAACGGCCTTTCAGCTCGGCTCTGTCTGAATAGGCAATGCAATGGACGGCGAAATCGAGCCTTCCCCAACGTTCTTCGAGCGACTCGAACAATTGATCGATAGCGGCCGTGTCTTCGACATCGCAAGGCAAGATAAGCGATGCACCAAGACTTTCGGCAAGCGGCTTGGCGCGCTTTCCGAGCGCACCGCCCTGATAGGTGAGAGCGAGCTCCGCGCCATGCTCATAGAGCGTCTTGGCGATGCCCCAGGCGATCGAATGATCGTTGGCGACACCCATAACCAGACCGCGCTTGCCGCGCATCAAGCTTCCCTGAGCAAGCATGACACGCGCTTCAGGCGTCGACATGTTTGAGAACGATGCTGGCGTTGGTGCCGCCGAAGCCGAAGGAATTCGACAAAACCGCACGCAGGTGCACGCCGTCGCGGCGCTTGCGCACAATGTCGACATCGTCAAACGCCGGATCGAGCTCGTCGATATTGGCGCTTTCGCAGACAAACCCATTTTGCATCATCAACAGCGAATAGATGGCTTCTTGCGCGCCGGTCGCCCCGAGCGAATGGCCAGTCAGGGATTTTGTCGCCGAAATGGGCGGGCATTTGGCGCCCGGGCCGAATACCTCCCGGATCGCCTCGATTTCCTTGAGGTCGCCAACCGGTGTCGCGGTCGCGTGCGGATTGATGTAATCGATCGGCGGTTTGACGGTTTCAAGCGCCATGCGCATGCAGCGCACGGCGCCCTCGCCGGACGGCGCCACCATGTCGAACCCGTCGGAAGTCAGACCATAGCCGGCGATTTCGCCATAGATTCTTGCCCCGCGGGCCCGGGCGCGCTCTAATTCTTCAAGCACCAATACGCCCGCCCCGCCGGCAATAACGAATCCATCGCGGTTTTTGTCATAAGCGCGCGAGGCAACGGCCGGGCGGTCATTATAGGCCGAGGACATTGCGCCCATCGCGTCAAAGAGAACCGATAGGGTCCAATCAAGCTCCTCGCATCCGCCTGCGAACACGATGTCCTGCTTGCCATATTGGATCATCTCGTAGGCGTTGCCGATGCAATGGTTGGAGGTAGCGCAGGCCGACGAGATCGAATAGTTGACGCCTTTGATCTTGAACCAGGTGGCGAGCACGGAGGAAGCGGTCGAGCACATGGCTTTCGGCACGGCAAAGGGCCCGACCTTCTTCGGCCCCTTGGCGCGGGTGATATCGGCGGCTTCCACAATCGCGCGCGTCGACGGCCCGCCCGACCCCATGATGATGCCGGTACGCTCATGCGAGACTTCGGCTGGAGAAAGCCCTGCGTCGGCAATCGCCTGTTCCATTGCGACATGGTTCCAGCCGGTGCCTTCGGCGAGAAAGCGCATCGCCCGGCGGTCGATGCTCTCGCCTGGATCTAGCTGAGGCGCGCCATGAACATGGCTGCGGAAGCCGAGCTCGGCATATTTTTCTGCTTTGACAATGCCGGATTTAGCCTCGCGCAAGGAAGCGAGCACTTCTTGGGTGTTGTTCCCGATCGAAGAAACAATGCCCATCCCGGTGACGGCAACGCGTCTCATGCTTCAAAACTCCTGCTTGATACCATCCGCGGGCTCCGGGCGTCCGTACTGTTCGAGGCGCCTCGCTGCGCTGCCTCAGGCCGTGGATGGCTCGGCGGCCTTGAACAAGCCAACCCGCAAGTCCTTGGCCTCATAAATGCGTGTTCCATCCGCATCGAGCCAGCCGTCAGCAATGCCGAGCACCAGCTTGGTCTTGAATACACGCTTTAGGTCGACGCCATAAGTCAGTCGTCTGACGCTCGGCAAGACTTGATCGGCAAACTTGACCTCGCCCACGCCGAGTGCCCGGCCGCGTCCGGTCAGCCCAAGCCAGCCAAGATAAAAGCCGAGCAGCTGCCAAAGGGCGTCGAGCCCGAGGCAGCCTGGCATAACCGGGTCGCCCTTAAAATGGCAGCCGAAGAACCAAAGGTCGGGTTTGACAGCATATTCGGCTACCACCCCGCCCTTGCCGCTGGCGCCGCCTTGCTCCGAAATGTCCGCGATCCGGTCGAACATCAAAAGCGGCGGCAGCGGCAATTGCGGATTGCCCGGGCCAAACAATTCGCCGCGGCCGCAGGCTATGAGGTCCTCATATTCGAAATTGGCGCGCCGCTCGTTCATGTCCGTTCCACTTACCCTCCTTGCCACTCACCCGGGCGACGTACTAACACACCGGCTGCCGCGCAGGAAGCCGCCGTAGCCAATTGCCTCTAGGTCTACCCCTGTTGCGCGACCCGCGCCCTTATTTTGCCTAGTTTGAGCCATTTGCTAGGCGATATTGAAGTCTCACATCCCGGCACAGTTTTGATGGAGTCGCGGCATGCGAAGGAACCGCCAGAAAAGTCCTCTGAACGGTCAGGCGGCCAATGCGGCTTGAGCGGCTATCCTTAGAATCAGAAAAGCATGCATTGGCTGGCGAGAGTCCATGAAATTCCGTTATGACATCAATGCCCTCAGAGCTCTTGCGGTCACCGCGGTCGTTCTCTTTCATTACAAAGTGGTTGCCGTTCCTGGCGGATTTGTTGGCGTCGACGTTTTTTTTGTCATCTCCGGCTGTCTCATGACCAACATCATCATGGGAAGGCTGGCCAAAGGCAAGTTCAGCATTTGGGAATTTTACCATGACCGCGCGAAGCGCATCGTCCCGGGCCTTATCGGGATGTGTTTCGCGCTGCTTGCCGCCGGCTACTTTGTGCTGGAGCCGGCAACGTACCAATACCTCGGCTCGACGTCGATTCCTGCCCTTCTCTTCTTTTCGAACTTTCGTTTCTGGGAGGCGACAGGCTATTTCGATGCCCAAAGCGAAGTCAAATGGCTCCTCCATACCTGGAGCCTTTCGGTGGAATGGCAGTTTTACTTAGCCTACCCCATTATTCTCGCGGGTTTGTACAAATTCGATAAGACGCGTCGCCATATTGTACTGATTCTTTGGACCCTGGCACTCTTGTCGTTTGCGTCATGTGTTTGGTTATCGATGGCACGGCCGCCAACTGCATTTTATCTGCTGCCGCCTCGGGCATGGGAGCTGATCGCGGGCGGCATTGTCGCGCTGCAATTTGCCAATGTTGAGAGGAGATACTCCTCAACGCTCCTTGCAAGCGGACTTTTGTTCATCGGCATATCCGGGGCCTTCTATGACAAATATTTGCTTTGGCCCTATTACTGGGGAGTCCTGCCGGTGGCAGGCACATGCCTCGTCATCGCGGCAAACCGCGCGGATGCGCGGATCTTCAGGATCAGGATCGTCCAGAAGGTTGGACTGTGGTCTTACTCAATCTATCTTTGGCATTGGCCGGTGACGGTGGCGGCGGCCTATTTTGGCTTTACGACCGCAACTCCATACAAAGTCGCTGCCCAAATCATCGTTGTCGTTGCCATCCTCGAGGCAGGCGGACTTTTGTTGTCTCTGTCGAGGAGGTTTATCGAGGCGACGCAAGCCGAGAATAGACGGGGCGGGTTGGTTTGGGGCGCAAGCGCTCTGGGCCTGACATTGGCTCTCGCCGGAACGATCACGATTAATCAGGGGCTCGCCAACCGCCGGCCGGACGGCGACAGACAATTACGGGCTTATGAGATGGCCCTAAAGGACTGGGACTACCCTGACGCGTGTAGCGGCAGGGACGCGGGCGGCGATCTGAGACCGTGCCGGCTCGGCAAAGCGGATGACCGGGGAATCCTTTTTATCGGCGATTCCTTCGCCATGCAGATCTATGGCCGGTTCGCCGAAATCGCGAAACTCGATCCTGATAGCTCCTTTACGTTCCTCGCCTCGTCGGCCTGTCCGCCGATGACAGGTATTCGCCTGGTTCATGACCGGTTCAAGTGCGCCGGCTTCGTCGAACAGGCTATGCAGTTCGCAGAAGCACGGCATTTCGCGCGCATCATGCTCGTGTCGAACTGGTACGGCTACTTTAATGATTCATGGATTTGTTTTGAAACGAGCAGCGGCTGCCGCTCGGAGCAGAGGCAAGAAGCCTTCTATACGCGACTCGATGCAGTGTTCGCCGGCTTGGCCTCCCGCCTCTTAAAACTTAAAAATCAGGGAACCGAAATCGTTATCGTTGGAGCCACCCCTTCGAGCCAATGGAATGTACCATCCGAACTTGCCAAGCGCAGGTTTCTTGGACTGGACACAACGGATATCGAATATATCGACAGAGCCGTGTACGACTACTATGCCTACCCTGTGAAAAGCCGGCTGATGGCCTTGGCAGCATCCATAGGTGGAAAATTTGTCGATCCGCTCGACTTCCTCTGCGACAACCAGCGCTGTCCCACGGTAGACAGCGAAGGCATGCCCTATTTCAGGGATGAGTCTCATTATCGCTCGGCCGTGGTCAGGACGTCGCGGTTTCAATTTTTGGATGACGCCACAGGTCTCAGAGAGCGGGTGAGCGCCGCGCCAATGATCGGAGAAACCGGTTCCAAGTTATAACGTGCCGCCAGTCGCGCTCCGATGGCCGCTGCTTCAATCAGAAGAGGGGCAATCGTGGGTCCCTGACAGTTTCTAGAGCAGGTTTCTTTTTTTGGATTCGGCCTATTGCTCTAAATCTTTGTCTTGCCGGTTGTTTGGACACAAAACTGGTCCGGGCTGCCTTCCGCTAGCAGGGTGCAAATGAAGTTCCGCGAAGACATCAATGCGTTAAGAGCGCTCGCAGTCACCGCCGTGGTGCTCTTCCATTACAAGGTCAATTTCGTTCTTGGCGGCTTTGTCGGAGTCGATATTTTTTTTGTCATCTCCGGCTATCTAATGACAACCATCATTACGGGAAGGCTGGCCAAAGGCAGCTTTAGCATTTGGGAGTTTTACGGTGACCGGGCCAAGCGCATCGTTCCCGGGCTTCTGGGTCTCTGCTTTGGGCTTCTCGCTGCCGGATATTTTGTGCTGGATCCGTTTACCTATCAACCCCTCGGCAGGACGGCGATTGGCGCATTGCTTTTCGTCTCAAATTTCCAGTTTTGGGAAGGAACGAGCTATTTCAATCCTGAAAACGCCAATCAATGGCTTCTTCATAGCTGGAGCCTTTCGGTCGAATGGCAGTTTTATCTCGTTTATCCAATCATTCTTTTGGGCTTGCACGCAGGAAGAAAGACGAGGCGCTACCTCGTGCCAATCCTCTGGCTTTTGGCAGTCTCATCCCTCCTCCTTTGCGTGTGGTCGTCGCGGCTTTATCCCGTATCGGCATTCTACCTGCTGCCTCAAAGGGCATGGGAAATGCTCGCCGGGGGGATCGTCGCGCTCCAATTCAAAAACAGCCAATGGAGATACCCTTCGCGCCTCACCGGGGCCGGATTTCTTTCGGTCGGTATAGCTCTATTTGCCTACGACAGCAAAATGGCTTGGCCTTCCTATTGGGCATTGCTGCCGGTCATTGGCACATGCCTCATCATCGCGGCTAACCAGCCAGGCGCCGCGCTGTTCAAACACCAATTGATTCAGACAGCCGGAAAATGGTCCTATTCGATATACCTCTGGCACTGGCCAATTGTGGTCGCGGCGTCTTACTTCTATTTCGTCAAGACTACGGCGCTCAAAATCGGGGTTGAACTCGTAATTCTCGCGGCATTCCTTTCGGTCGGCGGTATTTTGCTTTCGTTGATAAGGAGGAATTGGACGCGCTTCGTAGAGAGGAGCCGGCGGCCTGCGGCAGCTTTCGGCGCGGCCGCCGTGGCGCTCGCCATCGCTTTCGCGTTCGTGGTGACGAAAGACGGGCTGATAAGCCGCCGGCCGGACCTTGCAAAGGACATCGCAACATATGCGCGGGCAGCCCATGACTGGAACTTTCCGGAAGAGTGCATTGGCGCCGACTCGGCCGGCAATTTGAGACCTTGCCGACTCGGACGAGCAGACGACCGCGGCGCGCTCTTCATCGGCGATTCCTTCGCTATGCATCTCTATGGCCGGTTTGCCGAAGCAGCGAAATTCAATTCCGACAGTTCATTTACCTTTGTGGCATCGCCTGGCTGCCCGCCGGTAACCCGAATGAGATATGTTCTAGAGGGGCACTCTTGCCACGGCTTCTTCGAAAAGGCGCTGCAATTTGCCAAAATGCACGAATTCAAGCGTATCGTGCTCTCTTCCAGGTGGAGCGCCTATTTTAGGCCAGAGGAAGGGTGGATGTGCTTCGAGACGAGCGTCGGCTGCCGCGTGGTGCGAAATCCGGAATCCTACTATCCGCTCTTCGATGCGGCGCTTGCCGATTTGCGCTCCCGCCTTCAGGACCTCAAGGATAGGGGAGCGGAGATCGTCATCCTCTGGACCACCCCGGGAGGACAGTGGAATGTGCCGTCCGAACTCACGAAGCGCAAATTTTTGCGGCTTGACACAAAGGACGTTGAGTATATCGACCGAGTTGAATTTGAAAAGAATGCCGCACCGGTCAAGAGCCGGTTAGCGAATTTGGCCTTGGCGATTGGAGGAAAATTTATCGATCCCCTCGATTTTCTTTGCGACAGCAGCCGGTGCCCCACGATGGACCCAAACGGCGTGCCCTACTACATGGATGACTCGCATATTGGCGCGCGATTCATCAAGACGGCCAGGTTTCAATTTCTCGACGCGGCCGCGGGGATCGTCAACCAAGTAAGCGCGGCCGGCGGCGTGGTGGACAACAGACCGAAATTCTGACAGCGGCAGCCAAGGCGGGTCACTGGCACCCTTTGCGCTAGCGAAGCGCATCCCCATATGTTTCCGGCGGATGAGCGTGTCCGCATGAATTTGGGATGGATGCCATGGCGCTTCGCCAAAAAGCTTTGATCTTGACCCTCGCCGCCGCGCTCGCGCTTGGCTATGCTGGGGATGCCTTCGCGAGGGCCGGGGGCGGTTTTTCCTCTGGCAGCCGCGGCGCCCGCACCTTTAGCATGCCCAATGCGACGCCGTTGGCCCCGCGCGGCGCGGCCCCCTTTGATAGATCGGCAATTTCACCCAACGACTCGATTTTCCGCCGGCCTGCGCAGGGCGGCTTCTTCTCGAGCAGTTTTAGCAGGGGGCTGCTCGGAGGCTTTATTGGCGCCGGATTGTTCGGACTGCTGTTCGGGCACGGATTCTTTGGCGGTCTCGGCGGCGGCCTGTCGATCTTGGGCCTGCTCCTGCAGATCGGCCTTTTGTTTCTGCTCTTCAAACTGATCATGGGCTTTGTCCGGGGCGGGAGACCCGCGTTCCAGAACGCCGGCTCTTACGCAAGGCGCGGCCTGGGTTCGGGTTTAGGCGGCGCCTCTACAGGCCTTGGCAGCGGGCAGGCCGGGACCGCACGCGAGACGAAGTTCGAACCCGCCCCCGCCGATTTTGCAATGTTCGAGCAGCGCTTGATCGAGATTCAAACGGCTTTTGGCGGAGAGGATTTGGAGCGGCTACGCCATTTGGCAACGCCGGAAATGGCATCTTATTTCGCCGAGGAGCTCGCCGCAAATCATGGAAATGGCGTCGTCAACAGAGTCTCAGATGTGAAATTCTCTCAAGGCGATCTTTCCGAGGCATGGCGTGAACAGAACGCAGAATATGCGACCGTCGCCATGCGGTTTTCCTTGATCGACACCATGGCGGACCGGATCTCCGGCAAGATTGTCTCAGGCGATCCGCAAGTGCCGCAGCAGGTGACCGAGGTATGGACCTTTAGAAGACCGCCCGGCGGTGTCACGGGCGACTGGAAATTGTCGGCAATCCAGCAAGCCTGATGGCCACGGGCCGGCTCGCATCGCGTGCGCCCTCCGTGTGCCATTGATCGCGATCAATCTAAACAAGCCCGTGCGATTTCCGTGTTTTTCCCGCATAGAATGGTCAAACTCAAAATTGATTTGCCCAGAGCAGGGGATATCTATGCGCTGCTTTTTAGTTCTTTTTTTCTCGTTCACGATCCTGGCCGCGGCCCAAGCCGAGCCGGTGCCGCGATGGCTTACTCTGCCTGAAACGCCAACATTGCCGCAAACGGCGCGCAGCGGTTATGCGCCGGTGAATGACGTCAAAATCTGGTATGCCGAATATGGGCAGGGCGAACCGGTAATCCTGCTTCATGGCGGCCTCGCGAACGCAAACTATTGGGGCAATCAGGTCCCGGTGCTGGCAAAATCCTACCGGGTAATTGTCATGGATAGCCGCGGCCATGGGCGCAGCACGCGCGACAACCGGCCCTTCGGCTATGATCTCATGGCGTCCGACGTCCTCGCGCTCATGGACTTCTTAGAGGTCCGCAAGGCAACGATCATTGGCTGGAGCGATGGCGCGATCTTGGGACTGGACATCGCCATCCATCATCCCGAGCGGCTAACGAAACTCTTCGCCTTTGCCGCCAATTCCGACCCTTCCGGCGTCAAGGACGTTGGCCAAAGCCTGGTCTTCAATCAATTCATCACCCGCGCAAAGACGGAATACGAGCAGCTTTCAGCGACGCCGGACGCCTACAAAAACTTCCTTGATGAAATTACCCAAATGTGGGCTGCAGAGCCAAATTTTACCGCGGATCAGCTTCGCGCAATTGCGATACCGGTCTTTATCGTTGACGCAGACCGCGACGAAGCAATCAAGCGCGAGAATACGGAATTCATGGCCAAAGAAATCCCAAATGCCGGGTTGCTGCTCTTGCCGGACACGAGTCATTTCGCTTTCTTGCAGGACCCCGAGGAGTTTAATTGCAGCCTGATGCGCTTTCTCGGACACGAGACTACGCTTGAAAGACATAGCGCGCCTATGCCCAACTGAAGATCTTTTGGCGAAATGATGCGCGCGGCGGGGCATTTTACCGATGCCGCAACCTCGGGGCGGGCAAGCGCGGGGCAGCTATTTGCTGGCGGGCGCGAGAGGATCATGTATGGGGGTCCGATTTGGTGCTTGACCGGATGACCTCCGGAAGCGCTGACGATTTTTGCCCAGACTACGCAGCCCGTCCCGCGGTCATGGCAAGGTGAACGCACCCCCACACAATAACCCCGTTTACGGTTGCAAAAGTCCGCAATATCCATAAATTGCTTTCTGCTTTCATCTGGAGGGCGAATGACGAATAGTGCGCTTTCACGCACGCCCCCGGGCAGCGAATTGACCGAAGACTGGCTGGCCGTCTTGGTTGGCCTTCTGATCTTCGCGCTTGCGTTGGCAGGGCTGGCTGGACGGGATCTTCTCGGCTGGGCCGTTTCGACTACCGTGTGGACAGATTTTTCCGCGGCTCTCAAACCCACGTCCAACGCGTACTCCGGGCTCGGCGGGTTTGGCGCACTCATTGCGACCTACGCAGCTTTGCTGGTGGTGCTCTCTCTTGGCGTTGGGGCGCTCAAAGGCGACGTCAAGCGTTTTGCTTTTGCCTTCACGGCGGTTTTCTTTATCGGCTACGGCAGCTGGATCGCCGGCAATTTCGCAAGGCTTGCCGCTGTCACGCCAGCCGATTTCCAGAAATTCGCGATAGGCTGGTCGCTGCGGCTTACGAACGAAGGCGGCTATATCGTCGCCCTGGTCGCAGGTCTCGTGATCGCGAATTTCTTTCCACGTTTCGCGCATTGGCTCGAAGAGGCGGTCCGGCCCGAGCTTTATATCAAGATTGCAATCGTGATCCTCGGCGGCTTCCTGGCCGTGACCATTGCGGGCAAACTCAGTCTTGCGACCTCGGTGCTCTTGCGCGGCATAGCGGCGATCATCGAAGCCTATTTGATTTACTGGTCCGTAGTCTATTTCGTTGCTCGAAAATGGTTTGGTTTCAGCCGCGAATGGGCGGCGCCGCTTGCATCCGGCATTTCGATTTGCGGCGTCTCGGCCGCGATAGCGACGGGCGGGGCAATAAGGTCGCGGCCGGTCGTGCCCATCCTGGTATCTTCCTTAGTGGTGATTTTTGCTGTCGTGGAAGTCTTGATCCTGCCCTTCCTGGCGCAGACTTTTCTTTCGCATGAACCCTTGGTTGCCGCAGCTTGGATTGGTCTTAGCGTGAAGACGGATGGCGCGGCTGTGGCCGGCGGCGGCATCACCGAGGCCCTCGTTCTTGCCAAGGCTGCCGGTGAAGGCATCCATTATCAGCCCGGCTGGCTCCTGGGTACCACCGCAGCCATCAAGATTTTCATCGACGTTTTTATTGGAATCTGGGCCTTCATTCTTGCCTATATCTGGACCAACCACATCAACGTTACGAAAGGAGGAGACAAGGCGAAGGCAGCGGAAATCTGGCAGCGGTTTCCGAAGTTCATCCTTGGCTTCGTATTAACGTTTTTGGCAGGTCTCCTTCTCGCCGCCGGCGCGTCGCCCGAGAGACTCTCCCGTCTCACGTCAGCCATCGGCGAGGCCAATAGCTTCCGCCTCATCTTTTTTGTCCTGACCTTCTTCTCGATCGGCGCCCTCTCGAATTTCCGCAAGCTCTGGCAGGAAGGTATCGGCAAGCTCGCCGCGGTCTACCTGGTGAGCCTGTTCGGCTTTGTCATTTGGGTCGGGCTTCTGATCTCTTGGCTCTTCTTCAGCGGCGTCAAGCCACCACTCGCCAGCTGACAAGTCGAAAGGATAACCGTCCGTCATGCCGGAACCTGATCTTCGCGACGAGCTCAGCAAAATCGAAGCCGAGCCGCTCCTGCCGATCGAGAAGAAGCTCATCGGCTGGAGCCTTGGCATCGGTGTCGCGCTCCTCGCCATCCTTGCGATCGTCAATCATTTCCTTCCCGCCGCGCCTTAGTATAGGAGAGGCGTCTCGTCTCGAAGGCGGTTGACACCGGGCGGCATATCCGGCGCGCAATGTATGCCCCTGTGCTTCCTTAAGGGCTCCGTAAAGCTCTTATACCAGCCGCCGTAAACATTGACTCGTCATCGCGAGGAGCGCAGCGACGAAGCGATCCCGGAAGCGCGCTGTGACCCCTGGATGGCGTCGCTTCGCTTGCCATGACGGCTAATCCCAACAGGTCATGATTTATGGCGGTTGGTATTACCCTAATCTTTATCCTTTGCGTTGCCGAGAAATCGCACGAAAAAATACCAAGCCAATATGAGCGGCACGAGCGCCAACATAAACAGCGACCAATTAACATCGCCGTGTGCTTCCGGCGAGGTCTCGCAACTCGCGAGGAGTAAGCCAAAGATACTATCGCACCACAGATTCACGGCAGTTCCACAGCGAAAGACCCACGGCATACCCGAAAATGCCAGGGTGCTTTCCTCTCGAAGACAAAGGACGCCTGGCTTCTGCGACCGATGATATTGAATACGCTAAGCGAGATCAAGAAGCTGAATTCCGTGTGCCGTATGACGGAAGAATTGGCTAAGGGTGTTGTTTCGATGCATGCCGCGGAGAGCTTTGAGCGGGCAGGGCGGGCGCGCCGGGCCGCTAAAAGGGTGTGGCTTGCCTGCTAGCGGCCTTATGCGTTACGCGGCACAGTTTGATGATGTTGTTCGTCAGCTTTTCTTGCGAAAGGCGTCGATCGAGACAACCTTGGGCTCGATCTCGGTTGTCGTCGCTTCCTTAAGCCCGGCATTATCCGCGGTTTTGCTTGGATTTGGCGTCCGTTCTTCCTCTTGAAATAGCTGCAATTGCCGCAGCTCAGGCCCTGACACCGCCTCAGCCTCAGGCTGCGCAAGTTCGTTGCTTGCGCTCGATTCGGCCGCTTCGCGTTCGACTGAAAATTGCAACTCAAAGCCGGCGGACGGATCGGCAAAGCGGGTCACCGCATCGAAGGGAACAAGCAGCATTTCGGATATGTTTTGGAACGAAAGCCCGACCTCGAAGGCCTGGTCGGTAACTTGCAAATCCCAGAATTGATGCTGTAGAACGATAGTCATTTCGTCCGGATAGCGCTCGCGCATCCGCTTTGAAAGCCGCACGCCCCGCGCATGGGTTCGAAAGCTGATGTAAAAGTGATGCTCTCCGGGCAGTCCGTCGCGGGCTGCGCTGGAAAGCACGTGCCGCACAGTGCCGCGCAAAGCCTCCTGCACGAGCAGATCGTAACGGATCAGGTCAACCGGCATGCGCAACGCCCGCCCGCGCAATCATTGGCAAACCCCTACGCCCGGCGGGGCGCACGGAAAGCCGCAGGAAAGTGGAGGCTTCTGTTGCCAGGTGCCTCCGGACCCCGCCTTAAAGTGCTAGCTTCAAGGGCTTGATTTCGGCGCCATCACCGCGTTACGCGGCGAGAGCCACCGGAGCATAGTTGTCGTTGGCAACTATAAGTTTCGGCCCGATGACGGCGGAACCATGCCGGGCGAAAGATCATCCTTTACACTCCCCGTCGAACCTATTTCGCCCCCGCCAAAACCCGCCCTGCCGTTAAGAAAAGCTTGAGCAGCGGGCTTTGGTGGAGGCGCCGGGTACCGCCCCCGGGTCCGAAGAGCTTATTTCGACGCCGTTTATCGCCATAGCCGCACAGGGCGGCAGAGCGAATATAAGGCTTGTGACGATTTTTTCAAAATGGAATGACGAGCTCCGACGAAGTCGGCGGCGCCGGGGCTGGGACCGAGCAAAACTTAATCAATTCGGCTTGGAACCTGTTGTCGCCGATGCAGTCCCCTAAACAGGGGACGCAGGAAATCGAGGGGTATGGTTAGGTCGAGGGTTAGCGCTAGAGGATACCGCGAGGCCAGATCCCAGCAATGTCCAATCCCCGCTTATCTGCGGAATGTCGAAGAATATAGTTCAGCGATCTCAAGTTTTTGGAGGTAAAACGTACGCCCATGAAGGAGAAAACAAGAGCCGAAACCGCACGTCCTCAGTCTGCGGCGCGCATGCAGCAAGAGCAGCGACCGAGAGTGGCGAGCCCGCTGACCGCCGAGGAGATGCTGAGGCTCCCCGAGGAATGTGACAAACCCTTACCGGGGGATATAAACCGGGAGCTTGCAACGCCGCGGATCTACCTGCACGGCGTCGCGCAACGCACGCAGATCGACGATTATCTGTCCGCCGTCCAAGGAATGGAGGCCTCCTGGTCGATCAAACTCCCCGAAGGCGCGGGTGTGGGCCTGCCGGGGCGCAGTGCCGAGCGGCTCGACCGGGCAGCGGTTGTCATTCCTGAGGGGCACTGCACAACCCCGTACAAGCCAGAATGGTCGGGTCTTGCCTACCAGCCGCGCATCGCCGGCGAATTTCGCCACCGCATGCTAAGATCGGCCAAAGGCCGCATCATCGAGCCATACTACGGCATCTACGACAATCCAGATGCGCGCAAGGTCTACTGGCCATCGCAATATCCCTGGCGGTGCACGGGACGCATCTTCACCTACACCACCTGGCCCACGCCGAACTGGGCCTGGTCGGGCTCGGGCGTGCTAATCGGTCCGCGCCTGGTGCTAACCGCAGGCCATGTTGCTCCCTGGGGAAAAAGGCCCTGGGCAATGCTCTTCGTCCCGGCCTACTGGGACGGTGCCTCGATCTTCGGCGCGGGCGCGAGCTCGTATGTGTCCGACTATCGCGGCTGGAACACGGGAGGCAGCACGGCGCATGATATCTGCCTTCTGCGCCTTTACAACCCGCTCGGGAACTCGCTCGGCTGGATCGGCTCCAGGACCTACGATGGTGCCTGGGAAGGCGGCAACTTCTGGGCGTTGACGGGATTATCCGGGAGCCATCGCAGGGGCCAACCGGCCCGTGTATCAGTCAGGTGTTCCTGTGCTAGACGACGACGAGGACGGCGATGCTCAGCAGCTCGAGCACCACGGAGATTCCTCACCCGGCGAGTCAGGCGGACCCGTGTTCGGCTTCTGGAACGACGGACCCCACGCAATAGGCACAACCAGCGGGGGCGAGACGATCAGCGGCGGATTCCTCGGCATCGGCAATGAGGACAACAATATCGCAGCTGGCGGAAGTGCGATGGTTGATCTCGTCAAGTGGGGACTGAGCAACTGGCCGTAGCCACTCTTGGGTTCCCTCGCGTCTGACGCGACGGAGCCCAGAGCGCACTTGGCGTCGTTGTGGCGATCTCCCCTGGGCATTTTCCCCCGAGGAGTGGAAGACGCTTCTCGAAAGTGCCATGATGGCTGGGATCGCGTTGACCGCCGCCGCCGCTTTGCAAGTCCGCGAAGCCGAAAAGGCGACTCTTGCCAAAATCACAGAAAATCTTGGGCTCCCGCCCCAAAAATAGGCGGACCCGCCTGCCGCCAGAATCAGCGGAGCTTTCCCGATGAAACCCTATCTCGATCTTCTCGGCAAAACGCTGCAAGACGGCGCGGTCAAGGCCGACCGCACGGGAACCGGAACGCGAGCGATTTTTGGCCATCAACTGCGGTTCGAGCTGGAAAAGGGGTTTCCGCTCATTACAACTAAAAAGCTGCATTGGAAATCAATTGTGCACGAGCTTTTGTGGTTTTTGCGCGGCGACACCAATACCGCCTACCTCAAAGACCATGGCGTCGGAATCTGGGACGAATGGGCGGATGCAAATGGCGATCTCGGTCCCGTTTATGGCAAGCAATGGCGCGCTTGGGCCGCCCCCGACGGACGCATCATTGATCAAATCTCAGACGTAATTAATGAAATTGTGCACAATCAGTCTTCGCGCCGTTTAATTGTCTCTTCATGGAACCCTGCCGATCTGCCCACGATGGCGCTCGCGCCCTGCCACTGTCTGTTTCAGTTTTATGTTGCCGAGGACGCGGATGGCAAAGGGCGGCTTTCCTGCCAGCTCTATCAGCGCTCGGCGGATGTGTTTTTGGGCGTGCCCTTTAATATCGCGAGCTACGCGTTACTCACCTTGATGGTTGCGCATGTCACCGGCCTATGCCCCGGCGACTTCGTGCATAGTTTTGGCGATGTTCATCTTTATCAAAACCATAGCGAGCAGGCGCGCCTTCAGCTCGCCCGCGCGCCGCGCCCTTTGCCCCGTGTCATTCTCAATCCCGACATCAAATCGATCTTTGATTTCTGCTACGAGGATATTTTGCTTGAGGCCTATGACCCCTATCCGGCGATTCCCGCGCCGGTGGCGGTGTAGGCGTGCTGCATTTGATGTTGCAGCATCAGCTGCAGATTTTGCAGCGCAGCGCCGGCTGCGCCCTTGCCGAGATTGTCGAGCTTTGCGACGAGAATTACCTGGCCGCGCCCATCGTTGGCGTAGACCCTGAGTTCGACTTGGTCAGTGCCATTGAGGGATTGCGGCTCGAGCCTGCCGGAATTCTCTCCGGACATGACTTTAATGAGAAAGCTTGCCGCGTAACGCTGGGACAGCGCGGTCAGAAGATCGGCGCCCTTTGGCTTGAGCGGGAGATCTGTGAGAAAGAGCGGCACGCTTACCAGCATCCCTTGGGCGAAATTACCGACGGAGGGCGCAAAGACCGGGCGGCGCGCGAGCTTCGCATAGCGCTGAATTTCCGGCACATGCTTATGCTCGAGGCCAAGCCCATAAGCCTCGAAAGCGGGCGCTTTGCCGCTTTCGTAGTCCGCGATCATCGTTTTGCCGCCGCCCGAATAGCCGGATACCGCGTGGATGGTGATAGGATGATCGGCGGGCACAAGGCCGGCATCCACGAGCGGGCGCAGAAGCGCGATCGCGCCCGTGGCATAACAGCCGGGATTGGCGACGAATTGCGCGCGAGCTATTTTCTCACCCTGGCCGGGCTCGAGTTCGGGAAACCCATAGGTCCAGCCGTCGGCAACCCTGTGCGCGGTCGAGGCGTCGAGAATGCGCGGCGCGCGTTCGCCGAGCCCGGCGGCAAGCGCGGCGGATTCGCGCGCGGCGTCGTCTGGAAGGCAAAGCACGACAACGTCGGCCGCGCGCATCAGCGCTTTCTTGGCCTCCAAATCCTTGCGCTGACTTGGGGGCAGGCTCAGCAGCTCGATGTCCGGTTGAGCCTTAAGGCGCTTGCGAATCCCAAGCCCGGTCGTCCCGGCTTCGCCATCGATAAAAATTTTTGCGGGCATGGTGCGGCCTTGCCAGACGAACGCGCTTGTGATCCCGATCTATTTGTCTTGTCGCATGATCCTAAGCAAGACGTATGCACTTTTGTTCATGGCGGCGCGCCATCACGGCGGGGTCGCGCCGCAGCAGCCTTAGGAACCGCCGGCGTGCCTGTCACTCAACCTCGAGGTCGGCCAATGTCATGCCGCTATTTTGGCCGAGAGCGTCACCAGGACTGGGATTGTTGTCCCAGCCAGATTCGCGGCGCCGCTTTGGATTACGGTCTCGATCTAAAACTTGGCCTTGAAAACGAAGGGGATCCCGGTTGACGGTGGCACAATGCCGACGCCCACAGTCGATCTGCCCACCGCGACCGTGGCCAAAACCGTGTTGCTGGCGGTGTCGATCACTGACACATTGCTGTCACCAAAATTCGTCGCATAAACGTGTGCCCCGTCCGGGGTGACGGCGACGCCAGTAGGGTTAGTCCCCACCGCGACCGTAGCCGTCACCATGTTGCTGGCCGTGTCAATCACCGAAACGGTGCCGGGGCTACCAGAGGGGCCACTATTGGTCACGTAGACGTTTTTCCCGTCCGGGCTGATGGCGACCCCAAAGGGGAGACTCCCAACCGGGACCGTGGCCACCACCGTGTTGCTGGCCGTGGCGATCACCGAGACATTGTTGGAGAAGATGCTACTGTTCGCCACATAGACGTGTGTCCCGTCAGGGGTAACGGCCGCCGCACGGTCGCCAGTAGGCACCGCGACCGTTGCCACCACCCTGTTGCTGGCCGTGTCAATCACCGAAACCGTGCCGGGTCCGGGTGAATCATTTGTGACATAGACATGGGCCCCATCCGGGGTAATGGCGACCCCAACGGGGAAAGACCCCACCGCGACCGTGGCCACCACCGTGTTGCTGGCGGTGGCGATCACCGAGACGGTGTTGTCGCCAGCATTCGTCACATAGGCGTGTTTTCCGTCCAGGGTGACGGCGACCCCAACAGGGTTTGTCCCCACTGCGACCGTAGCCACCACCGTTTTGCTGGCGGTGGCGATCACCGAGACGGTGTTGTCGCCTGCATTCGTCACATAGGCGTGTGTGCCATCCGGCGTGACGGCGACCCTCTCCGCGAAACTTCCCACCGGGATCGTGGCCACCACCGTTTTGGTGGCGGTGTCGATTGCTGAGACAATATTCGACTCTCTATTCACCACATAGGCGAAGGGCGCCGCCGCCGCGGGTTGAGCGCCGAAGCCTGAGGCCAGCGCTAGCGCCCAGCACAGAACCGCAAATCTCCGCGCCCGCGACGCCATGCCAATTTTGCTGTGACTGCGTTGCATAAGAACCCCCTTGTCCTTTCATGCCCAAATCGAGCGGGGGGCCTTATACTTTGATTCACACCCTTCCGCGTCCCCTTTTCAGGGGATGCCGCGCGCTGCTTCATTCCCCAACCGGACAAAATCACCTGTCCTACGCCGGCTTGCGATGACGAGTGGCGATCAAAAAAAGGCGGCCACAGGCCGCCTTTTTTTGAAGCAACTGTCTCGAAAACTCAGCGTTTCGAGAATTGGAAGCTGCGGCGGGCTTTTCTTTTGCCGTATTTCTTGCGCTCGACGATGCGCGGGTCGCGGGTCAAAAAACCTTCCTTTTTGAGCACGGGCCGCAGATCGGGCTCGTAATTGACGAGAGCCTTAGCAAGTCCGTGGCGCACGGCACCCGCCTGGCCCGAGAGCCCGCCGCCCAAAACGCTGATCGCAAGATCATATTGACCGTCGCGCTTGGCCGCGGCAAGCGGCTGCTGCAGGATCATTCTCAGCACGGGGCGCGCAAAATAAGTTTCGAGCGGCTTGCCGTTGACAATGGCCTTTCCCGGGCCCGGCTTGATCCAGACACGGGCAACCGCATTTTTGCGCTTGCCGGTGGCATAGGCACGGCCTTGGCCATCGAGCTTTTGCACATAATGCGGAGCCGCCGCCTCGGGAGCCGGCGCGCTTGTTCCCTTCAAATCCTGCAGCGAAGATAAGATCTCACCCATGGTCAATCGTGCCTTGCGTTCTTGCGGTTGAGGCTCGCGACATCGAGCGGTATTGGCTGCTGCGCGGCATGAGGATGTTCGGCCCCCTTGTAGACACGCAGATTGCCGAGCTGCTTGCGCCCGAGGGGTCCACGGGGGAGCATGCGCTCCACCGCTTTTTCGACAATACGCTCGGGAAAGCGGCCTTCCAAAATGAACTTCGCCGAACGCTCCTTGATGCCGCCGGGATAGCCGGTAAAATGATGGTACACTTTCTGTTCGCGCTTGCGTCCGGTCAGCACGATCTTTTCGGCATTGACGACAATGACATTGTCGCCATCGTCCATATGCGGGGTGAATTGCGGTTTATGCTTCCCGCGCAGCCGCAATGCGATCAGCGACGCGAGCCGCCCGACGACAAGCCCTTTGGCGTCTATCAACAACCATTTTTTCTCGATATCCGCCGCCTTGGCGGAATAAGTCTTATGAAACATTTGGGATTCCAAACCGCAATAGCGCAAAGTCCCGTCCGGGCGGGGCTCGAAAGGTCATCGGCGCTTCTTTTATGTATGGAAGCGTTTTGCGTCAAGCCCGCCTGTTGGTCTGAAAATTATGTCAGCACATTGCACGCAATGCGCAAAGAGCGGTACGGGCACGCGCCGCTTTCGTTAGAAAAGTCCAGTCTGACCACGGATATAAACGGTGAGCGAAGAAATCGATAGCTTTTTGCGCGACATTTTTTTGAGCGTCAAGACGATCGCAATGGTCGGCGCTTCGGACAAAACGAGCAGGCCTTCCTTTGGCGTTTTCGAGTTTCTCCTCTTACATGGCTATCATGTGATAGGCGTCAATCCGAAGCTTGCAGGCGAGAGCGTCCACGGCGCGGTCTTTTATGGATCATTGGCGGAGGTTCCGGAGCCAATCGATATGGTGGATATCTTCCGCAACTCGCAAGCGGCAGGCGACGCCGTCGACGAGGCTCTTGCGCTCGATCCAAGACCAAAAGTCATTTGGATGCAGCTCGGGGTCCGCAACGAGGTGGCGGCGTCCCGGGCGCGCGCGATTGGTGTGAAGGTTGTCATGGACCGCTGCCCGGCAATCGAAATCAAGCGCCTGGCAATCACGAAAGGATAAGAACACCGGACACCGGCTAACGCGCTTGCGAAAGCGCCTGCGCATGCGCCACTGCCATTCCGAGCACGATCATCGCAAAGGCCTGATGCAGCAGCCCCGCCCACAGCGGGACCACAAGGACCAATGTTGCGATGCCGATTGCAACTTGCGCGGCGGCAAGCCCCGCAACGGCGCACGCGCGCTTGAGCGCCCGGCTTTTTGCCGCCACGCGCGATGTATAAAACGCCTGAACGAGCGTCAGCGCCAAAAGCGTATAAGCGGCCATCCGGTGCTGGAATTGCACAGCCAAAATATTGTCGAGGAAATTCCGCCAGGGCGGTGCGAGGACAGTCAATTTATTTAAAGGCGGCCAAAAATAACCGTCGATCAACGGCCAAGTGTTGAAGGCCCGGCCCGCGCGAAGGCCGGCGACAAGGGCACCAAGCGCGATCTGCAGGAGCACGAGTAAGACCGTCGCCGCCGCAAACCATCTGAGGCCGCGAAGTTTTGCCGCCGCTATTTCTGTCGCACCCCGCCGAAGCGAGCCGGCCACCCAAACCAGGGCGGCGAAGGTCATCGCTGCGAGCAATAGATGAATGGCAAGCCGCTCCTGCGCGACTTCGACCCGGTCCGCTAGGCCGGATTTGACCATCCACCAGCCGACAAATCCCTGCAGCCCGCCAAGGGCCAATATTCCGAGTAGCTTCGGTTTAAAGCCTGGCGGCAGCAGCCCTTTTGCCCAGAAAAAAATCAAGGGAAGCGCCATGACGGCGCCGATCAGACGGCCCAAAAGACGATGTCCCCATTCCATGAAGAAGATGAATTTAAAACCCTGCAAATCCATGGCGGGGAACAGCTCGGAATATTGCGGAATCTTTTTGTAATTGTCGAATTCGGCGAGCCACTGGGCTTGGTTCAGCGGCGGAATGATGCCCGTCAAAGGCTTCCATTCGGTGATCGAAAGGCCGGATTCGGTGAGCCTCGTCGCGCCGCCGACGATCACCATCAGAAAAACGAGCGCAGCAAGCGTCCAGAGCCATATCGCAACGGCGCGATGGGTCGTTTGAATGCCATTCTTTTCCGCGTGGACAGAGAATGGATTGACCGGCAGCTCGCGCATGATGAAATTGCTATTTGAGGTGGCCATACGGCCAAAAGTCCGCGCCCGCACCGACGAGGCGAGGACAAAATGCTGCACCAAGGGCGTAGACGGGCGGCAGATCAATGCCCGGCGGTGTCGCACGGCCGCTTGCCAAATGTTCGGGAGATAAATGGCAATGCGGCCCCGTAGTCAATTGCTCCCCAGGCCGGGGATTGGAAGGAAATATTTCCGCGCGGCCGATGGGCGACTCAACAATCCGTGCCGGACAATGAGTGAGGATCATGGAGCCGGCGGCTTGCAAGAGATCGGTAAGCGGCAGGCCCGATGCTTGATTAAGCCACTTCCGCAGTTCGTTGTCCGCTGTCCTCATACCAAAACGGAGATCCGCGCGCCCGAGGCCGATATCAAACCAATGCTCGCTCCGGCCATCTGGGCGGATGGCGCCCTCATCGCGGCCAAGCGGCGTCAATGAAGTCGTAACGGGCAGATTTGCCCTCGCATTCACCACGGTAAGAAAAATGCCGCAATAGCCACCGCTCGCGTGATCGGCGCACAGCCGCAGTGCTCTGACATTTTCGTCGATTGTCAATTGCAGCCCGCCGCGCTCCGAAAGCGCCGTTATTTTATTGCCCGAAATGGAAATGCCGCATGGCTCATCATGGGCGCAGCCGAATTCGGCACCCGCGCCATAGCACCCAACGGCCCATGTGCCGGTCTTTTTATCGAGACTCTCGGCTACAAATTCGGCAATCCGCCCGTGCCGCCAAGGCAACCTCGTAACGGCAATGCCCAATGCGCCGACACGTTTGGGCAGCAAGGCCCAGATCGCCTCGCGGCGGGAGTTTTCGGCAAAAGCCCATTCGGCGATCTCATCATTCGCGCGGCCGCAGCCGCGGCACCAGCCCAAAACCTCGTCCATTGTGCATATTCCGGTACAAGGACTTGGCAGGGCTTGTGTGTCGAGATTCATGCGCTATGCCGGTATTGGGAGAAGCCAAAACTGTCCCGGTGACTTCGCCCGAGGCAATTGGACTGCCATAGAGGTTGGCGCGGCAGAAGTCCATGCGCCGCGTGCCGATGTTACGACAGAAATTGCCGCTTTTAGACATCGGCTGGATTTTCCTTAACCCGCTGTTCGTGCGCTGGATGAAATAAACCGGTTCTTCCGCGCGAGTTTCGCGCTTCTATCCCGATCAAGCGGCGCTCCGCGCAGGGCTTTGCCCACCCATTTCGAGGCCAAGGAGCAAAACCTCGCCGCGACAGCTTTCGATCATTTGGCCCTCGGCCGCGAGATAGGAGCTATCGGCAAATGCGGAATTTTCCAAGAGCGCGAAATCGGATTCTTGAGCAAGAATTTTTGCCGTATTATTCCCCTCTATGGGCGGGGCCATGGTTACGATGAAATCATAAGTTTCGGCCAACGCATCGATGATTTTTTGCAGTTCGTGAAGATCGAATTCGCCGCTTTGCCCTATGGCAAGCAAATGAAGCCGCGAACAAGGGTCGCGGCAAATGGCTTCGGTAAACGAGGCCCTACCGGCAATGAGGCCGCGCAACAAAGGTTCGGCGCCCGGAGGAGCCCCACAATGAGGCCCGGCGTCGGCACCACAAAAATGCGAAAAACTCGAACTATCGAGGCAGATGGCAATCGTGCGCCCCTCTCGCGCGAGCTCCCTCGCAAGGCCGGGGGCCAAAAATGGCTCTGCATTGCCTGCCATGGGCTGGGGCGCGACGATCCTTATGCCCCGCCGAACATGCACCCGCCGCGAGGTTATGCGCGCAACGGCCGCCGCGACGAGTTGCCCGTCCTCTGGCTCCTCGACGGCGGTTCGATCGGCCTCCGGCGGCGGCGGATCCGATCGAGCGGTCATCCGCTGGCTTAATCTTTCGCTCAGTGTGATGCGGTCAAAAGTGCGAACACCCCCAAACGCGCGGGGCCGCACCACCGGCGTGTCAAAGCGTCCACGCAAAGTCAGGCGCGGCAACAAGAGTGCGACAAATGAGCCAAGGGCGAGGGCGGCCAATGCGGTGCCTGTCAGCGCAAACAATGAACTTCCGGGAACCGCATAGAGTGGTGCGGCGGCAAAAGCAACGACGCGTGCCGCAACCTTTTGCGGCAGCGCCTTCTGAACCTCTCTGCGCATGTCTACGTAGAGTTCGGCTAAGCGATTGGCGGCTCGCGCGGCGAGTTCTGGATTTTCGGACTGAAACGCAATTGTGAGAAGGCCCCGGGTATCCGGCCCGATCACCCGCAGCCGCTCTTGAAAAGCTTCGAGAACCCGGTCGTCCCGGCTTTTGCGCGCCGGATCGCGCTTGAGCCCAAGAAAAACGAGCGCGCGGGACCCAAAGCCAAGTCCATTCGGCCCCGGGTCGAATTCGCGATCGTCCGCGATCCCAAGCTCCTTGATGACCCTGCGGGCAAGATCCCGCGAGGCAAGAAGCCGCGCCTGGCCAATCGCACCCGCGAACCCTCCCGTGGCATTCGCATTGGCGGCGCTCGACCTCAGTCCGATCAGCCCCCCGAGACGGAGGCCGGTTTGGATCTGCGCCTCTGCATTATATCGAGGCGGCTCAACGCCATATACGGCGCTGAGAAGGGCGAGCCCGGCAACCATTATGCCGGCGAGCCACCGCTTCCGGATCAAGATCGGATAGAGCAGTGCAGCGGTAGTTGCCCCTCGGGCGGGCGCCTCCTGAGGCCAATCCCGCGTGCGCTTGTCCATAAACCGCTCCAATGACGCCAGCGGCGCGATAAGGCGCCGTTAAGGTTTCAGCGAAGTTAATTTTTGGACTTTTCGGCGTGAATTGCGGGATTGTCCCAGATTGAATGCGGGAATTCACTTCTGTTTCGGCTCCGTGCCTCTGCCCATCGCCCCGCGCTTTGTCCGATTTATTTTAGAATCATTCCAAAAATGTTTCACGTGAAAACTTGGGCGATATTAGACTTCACGTACCCGCCAAGGATTGAATCATGATTTATTATTTAGTTGGTTTGGGAATCTGACGCGCCATTTCCTCTATAACGCGCCCGAATTCATCAGTAGCTTCGTCCGCGCCAAGTTCGCGAGCGGTTTCTTTGAACCGCTCGGATTGGCGTTTGTCCTTTATTTTCGGCGTTCGCTTTTGCTTTTCGCCTGCTTTTCCCATGCGGCCGCTCAGTGATGAGGCGTTTGATAAGTGAGCCTCTTACCAACGATGCTCTTAAGCGCACGTTCGGCGCGGGCAGCGTCATCAATGCCGAGTCTTACACGGTTCGAGTATCGGAAATCGAATTCCGCAACATACCGATGCAAGTGCTTTTCAGAGCAATGCTGATAGACGCCCTTCATGCCGCGTTTAAAGATGCTAAAATAGCCTTCAACCGTGTTCGTGTGAACATCTCCACGGACGTATTCATCGGCCTTGTGGCTAACGCTCTCATGACCCGCGAAGTGATCACCAAGAGAATAGTAGCCGCTCCATTCGTCAGTCATCATCGCGGTTTCTTTCGCGACATTGGCCTGGACAACCGGGACAAGTGTTGCAGCACTAACACTATCAACATGAAAAGAGCGAACTTGCTTGCTCTCGCGATCAACAAGAGAAAGCACAGCATTCTTGTGCCCGTGGCCGCGACGCTTGATAGAGCCTTCCTTACGGCCAATGAAAACTTCGTCCGCTTCAACAATACCGCCAACGCCGCCCATAGGAGGCAATCCAATGATGTGCATAGCCTCTCTAACTCGATGCGACATGAACCACGCGGTTTTAAGGGTAACGCCTAAGGTCCGGTGAAGTTGATTACTTGAAATGCCCTTCTTGCTCGATACAAGCAAATGCACGGTCTGGAGCCAAATACGGAGTGGCACGTGGCTTGACTCAAACACTGTGCCAACGGTCACCCGGAAGGGCTTGCGGCATTTGTAGCATTTGTACACGCCGATGCGTGTAGACTTGCCGCACATTTTGCTGATTCGGTCGTGTTGGCCACAGCGCGGACATACCGGCCCATTCGGCCAAATTCTTGCCTCCAAATAGGCATACGCCGCTTCTTCATTGTGGAAATGTTTGGCATCAAGAACACTTGACATTGCTAGATCTCCATTATTAATCAAATATATCAAAGCGATATGGGTACGTCAAATGCTGGAGAAAAAAATAGTTAAAACAAATTGTTACAAGCAAATTTTTGATCGGATGAATCAAGTATGCTAAAAAAGCACCGCCACCCGCGCCATAGTCGACTCTGGTCACGGGCGGCGGCTCTTGCCCCCATACGAGCGGGGGTAGCTCTTGGGCATCTCCGCCCGAGTGGTCGGTCCACAGCCGACCCTCGGGCGGCTCCCTTTCCGGAGCTATCTAGAATCGCCCCGGGAAGCTCTTGATCAATGCGTCTCTGGCACAGTCCATCCGGCTCTTCCATGCGAGCGGAACCGTCCGCTTGTCGAAAGCAACGCAGACAAATTATTCAGCGGATCATGGCCACCAATGCGGACTCCGAGTCTATTTAGGTGTGTACTGATATCGGCAAGCCGCGTAGGCGTTCTTCTACCGGCAAGCATACTAGCTGTCTCGTCGATCGCTCGTTGCCGCTCGGGCGAGCGCTGGCGCCCTGGCTGGCGCGGTGCATCTTGTCCATTCCCCGGAGTTGAGGCAGGGATGGCGGCGGTGGGGATGGAAGGCGCTATGATTGGAGGAATGGCCAGATACTCGTTGCGTATGCGCTGAAGTTCTGCCAGCCGCAGGATACGTAGATCAGGCCTTGTTCTGATATCAGCCTCAATTATAGCAATCTCGGCATCTAGCGGTGTGTCAGCCATTTGTAGTCCATCGACTGTGAGCAATGATGGCCATCATTACCTAGGTTAGCCATTGAATGCAAACGATTCGATGGATAAAATTTCGGTGGAGACTCGAAATTAATCTCTTGACAAATGGGAATCCACGCTAGCCACAGATTTCTTATCTGTGGATCGGGTACGGGAACTCCAATATCGCGAAAACTTTTTGTCCGGTCCGGGCCCAAAACCTTACAAACCCATAGACGTTTTGCGGTGTGGAACCAGTGGGATTGCGCGGAAAATTGGTACTTTTGGAGACTGACGGCGCGGCCGGGCCTTGAAAATTACCCTTTGCGTTACACGGCGATGTCGGCGTCCGGGTCGCCAGCTGCGAGCGCGTTCATATAGGCGAGGCAAAGATCGCGGGAGCGGTAGCGGCCAAAGGCGTCCGTTTCCTACGCCGTGCCGCTTTGTGCGATGGCACGGAAATCTTGTATATTGGCGGCAAGGCGCCGTTAGGCGCGAGAATGGACCCCTTGGCAAACACATTAGGCTCACGCGCGTTTCGCCTGCCGAATTCGACGGCTGGTGCGGGCCACGGAAAGACGGCTTTTGTTCTGCTTAGATGAACCGCGCGCAAGGTGACCGCAAAGCCAAGCGAAGAGATACGCTTAGTATCGATGAAAGAAGCTAATAGGTGAGCGTGACCACGATCGTGTCGGTGTAAGTGGCGGGCGCGGGTGTGGTCTGCGGCGGAATCCGGCCGTAAACGGTGAGGCTTTGCGCCGATCCGGTGCCAGTGCCGGAAACCGTGTCCGTGCCGACCGTATTGCCCCAATTCGTGGTCCGGCCGGAGTTGCTAAACAAGGAATAATTGACGAGCGCGGAACCCGCCTTCATTTGGCGCGTGGTGACCGAGGAGCCATTTAGACCTTTGTCGAGCCCGACGTTATACGCCGTGCCGCTGGTGCAAACAGGCGAGAGCGTCGTGCTTGCATCCGTGTTGGCGGTCAGCAGCCCTACGGTTCCAAAATTGAGATTATTGGCAGCGACCGTGCACGTCGCCGGCACGGTGGCTGTGACATTGAAGGTGGTTGTCGCGGTTTGGGTAAGCAACCCGCAGCCGAGGCCAACGGCACCATATTGGATCTCGGCGTCGGTCGAACTGAAGGTGCTGAGGTACGACCCCGCCGGCACGGTCTGCTGACCGGAAAAAATGCGGCCGTAGACGGTTTGGGTCACGGTGTTGGTGCCGAGTAGGAGCGGGACATTGATTGAGACTGGCCCGGCGCCCGCGCCCGCCCACAGATTCGAGCCCCAGACGGCGGTTCGCGCCGCATCCGAATACAAACTATAATGCAGCTTGTTTGCCCCCGACAGCATGTAACGGTCCGAAGCACTCGCCGCGCCCCCGCTTCCCGCTCCAAAATTCACGCACACCTGCACGGTCAGCAAAGCGAGACCGGAGCAAGTTATCGAAAGTGTGGCGGTCGTATCAACAGCGGCATTCGCGGTCGCATCGTCCGATCCAAACGCCACGTCGGTTACAGTAAAGCTGCACGTTGCCGCGCGTGCGGGCGAAAAAGAGCCGGCGGCGCAACTGACGCCTGCGATCATCACCTTTATGGCGGCGCAACGAAGAAACGCTTTCATCGGCAAACCACCGGCCCGATCACAGTTTGCCCCTTGCCTTGCGGCTGGTAAGCGAATTCGGCGTGGCATTCGCTGGTCGACAGCGCGATAGTCAGCTTGTTTTGAGTTTCAAGCCCCTCGATGAACGCACGACCGTCGTAACCAACAGCAAAATCTTGCCCGCTCGCGGTCTTGCCGCGCAGGCCAACCTGGAGCGGGCGGCCGTCCGGCGCGTCGAGAATCACGATTGCCGACGCAACACTGGTTCTGATTCCGAAATCGGCAAAAACGCCGCTGCGGTCGGCTGGCACAATCACGTTCTGGGTCGACGCGATCGAGGCGTCGAGCGGCAGATTGCTGGGGTCGATCGAGATCTTGTTTGGCTGATAAGCGTTAAGCGAAGTTACGATCGCCTTGCCGCTCGAATCGGTGACGGCGGCGGGACGGTTTTCGTGAAACACCTCGACGCCGGGCGCTCCCGCATCAACGATCGCAAAGGCATCATCGATCCTGTTGGAGAAAAAGACATCGCCCCCTGCGGCAACAACAGCGCCTTCGGCCGAAAGAGTTCCGGCAATCCCCGCCCGCGATTCGAGCGCCGCCGCCTCGATCTTGCCGTAGTCGCTCCGGTACGCGGCGCTGGCCTGGCGCAGCACCGCTTCGCCTTCCAAATCCGACAAGCGCCAGCCAAAACTGCCTGGCTCCTGGCCGAGGGGTTTATCAATGTCGCTCGCAACGGCAAGTCCAGACCGGTCATGGGAAACGCCGCTCGACGCCGTCACGCCGCCGCCCAGGGGAATGGAGAGGCCGAGCGAGAAACCGGCATTCCGGCGGCCGTCGAAACCGGCAAAACCCGTCGCGAAGAAAGAGGCGCCGGCGAACAATTGCCGCGAATAGCTGACGTCGAGCAGCCTTATTCGATTGCCAAAGGGATCTATTTCATGGACGTAGCCGAAGTTGAGCGAGCCTCCTACCCCCGGCAGAGGCAAGCCTGCCGAAAATTGATCCTGGACTCTTGGCGGCCGTAAGGGCGAGAGCGAATTTTGGAAAAACCAAGCGGGCGAGAAGGCGGCAGGCGGAAAAGCGGTCACCGGAATGAATCCGAAAGGCCGTGCGGTTAACGAAGCGACGTCATTGTAGCCTCCGATCGTGCGCAAGGTCGAAGCCGAGAGCGAAAAGCCAAAAAGGCTTGTGTTGAAGCTGGCGTAGGCCTGCCCGCCCGCCGTTCCACCATTCACGCTTCCGGTAAAAGCCGTGCTGACCACGCCGATACCGTCCAAGCCAAGGTTCGCGCCAATGCCGCCATTGGCGAGATTATTTGTTGCTTCCGCATGGGACTCCAAGGTGAGATGATCGGAAAAGCCGTAGCGCAGAGTCGCGGATCCGGCGGGCTCGCCAGAATAGTTATCGGACCGGACGCCATAAAACAGACGCGGGAAGCCGGCCTCTGCCGAAAAATCATATAATCCTTCGCGCAAAAGTTTGGGCGAGACCGAAAACGGCAAGGTCGTCGTGACCTCGCGGCCGGACGAGTCCCGGACAACGATGTTTGCATCTCCTTGGCCTGACAAGATTGGAAGATTGTTGATCCTGAACGGGCCGCTATCGACGTCCTGCGAGACCGTCCGGACTCCATTGACATAAACGTCGGCCGTTGAAGGCACAGCGGCCGAGCCACTAAAACTCGGCAAGGGCAGTGTGACGAGGTCCGGGCGGATAGAAAAATCGCGCTGGATTTGAATCCCGCCAAGACGGACCGGGCGTGTCCAGGCAAGACCGCCCGCGATCATATCCCCGGCACGATAGGTGAGCGTGTGGTCCGGATCTTTGTAGGTCCAGGTGGTGTCGAGCCGCAAATGGTCCGAGACGACGCTATTGCCGGTGTTGGTATTCAGAATGCCCGTTTGCGAAATAGTGCCATAAGGGCTGAAGAGGCGCGCGTCGAGGGTGGCGGAAACGCCTTGGAACTGCCAGTTGGTGATGACGCTGTTGCCGCCGCTGCCGCCGAAAAGGAGATAGTTCAATACCACGCCCGTTGCGGGCGGAGTAACGGGCAAGGGTTTTGTAATGCCGCGCAGATCGTAAGCTTGCGGTAAGCGGCCTGCGTCGCCGACAGTAAAATCAACCGTCTGCCTGGCTTCGTCGTAGTGGTAGGAAACGCCCGGCAGACTGGCAAGAGAGACCTCGTCTTCTGGCCCATAGCTGTCCGGCACCCTCAAATGCAGCTCCTCCAGCTCCTTGCGCTTCCCGCTCAGCTCCCCATGCGCGTTTTGCCGAAACGAACCGATGAGGCCGGCCGGTCTGCCATTGATGAGCACTTCCAACTGTAGGAGACCTTCGGCTGCGGCAAGCCCAGGCGAGGCGGCGGTGCCCAGCAAGATCACAACAATTGCCATCGCCCTCCAAACCTTACGGCGCCGATTGCACCGCCACTTGTGCATCGAAAGGACCTTCTTCCGTCTGCCCGGTGATGGTGACCTTGGCGCCCGGCTGGAATCCCGGCTTTGAAACGGCCGTCCAGCTCATAGTTGAACGCCCCAGCGCATAGCCCGCGAGCCCCGGCCCAAAGGAGATGTTCTTTCCCGCGCCATCGCCGATTTTGATAGAGGCGAGACGAATCCGCCGGTCGCCCGCATTGGTGGCGGTGAGCGAGACGGTGTGTCCCTTTTGCGTCACGCGCCAAGCCGATTGTGGCGCGGAACTGCCCGGCGCGTCGAAAAACAACGGAAGCGCGTGGCGCACCACGAAATTGACCGTGTGCGGGCGCTGCGACACCTCCGGTAATTCGTCGATCAGCAGGCGATAAGCCTCCTCGGCGGCCACTGGGCTTTTTGTCAGACGCACGACGCGAACGACATAATCCTGGCCCGGGCGCAGCTCGGCTGCGGGCGGGCTTGCGACCACATCTTCGGTTGGCTCGAGTCTTTCCTTTCCGTCTTCCTGAATCCAGCGGAAGACCCGGATTTGGGTGGCGATGGGCGATGCCCCAGTGTTGCGGAGCGTGAGTGTTGTCGCCGCGCCGGGCGAAGTCACTTCCAGAAGGATAGGAGCGACTTGCAACGATGCGGCGCAAGCGCTGCCAGCGGCGAAACAGCAGAACAGCAAAACGAGTTGCGACAATTTCAGATGATGCAAGACAGAGTCCTTTCAGTAGGTAACCGTGATCGTGATTGTATCCGTATAGGTCCCCGGGGCCGGGCTCGTTTGCGGCGGGATGCGGCCATAAACCGTGTAGGCCTGCGCCGAGCCGTTGCCGGTGGCCGCGACCGTGTCGGTGCCGACCGTATTGCCCCAATTGGTGGTCCGGCCGGAGTTGCTGTACAGCGAATAATTAATGACTGCGGAGCCTGTCTTCATCTGGCGGGTGGTTACCGAGGAGCCGTTGAGGCCCTTGTCGAGCCCGATGTTGTAGGGCGTGGTGTTGGTGCAGGTGACATTTATGGTGCTCGTCTGATCGACATTGGCGGAAAGCACGCCCTGCGATCCGAAATCCAGAGTCGTGGCGCTGGTTACAACGCATGTTGCCGCGATTATGACCTGGACGTTGAATGATCCTGTCGCCGTCGCCGCTCTGGCACCGCTCCCTTCAAAAGTGAAGAACGCAGCTAATACCGCGGCCAGGAAATATCGCATTCGATTACTCCCCCCACTATGCGGGATAGCGCATGATGGGTGCCTTTCAATTTTCAATAGGTGACCGTGACGGTGATCGTATCGGTATAGGTCCCCGCAGCCGGGCTCGTTTGCGGCGGTATACGGCCGTAAACTGTGAAGGCCTGTGCCGAGCCATTGCCGGTAGCGGCGACCGTGTCGGTGCCGACCGTATTGCCCCAATTCGTTGTCCGGCCAGAGTCGCTGTACATTGAATAATTAACGACCGCGGCCCCCGCCTTCATTTGGCGCGTGAGTACCGAGGAGCCATTCAAGCCCTTGTCGAGCCCAATATTGTAAGGCGTCGTGTTGGTGCAGGTGATATTGATGACGCTCGTCTGATCGACGTTGGCGGAAAGCACGCCCTGTGTGCCGAAATCCAGGGTCGTGGCGCTGGTCACCACGCAGGTTGCGGCGATTGCGACCTGGACGCCGAACGATCCTGTCGCCGTTAACGCTTCGGCTTCGCTGTCAGCAAAAGAGAACAACGCCACTGCGATCGTGGCCAGAAAAAATCGCATCTTCGCGCCATAGTTTTTGTTGATGATTTCAGGCTTGTTGTTAGGCTAGTGCCACGAAAAATGTGCACGGCTGCCTGCTTTCTAGGCAAATGCACTATGACCCTTGCGTGAAACTGATTCGGCCAAACTTAGGATCGCCGTTCCGGAGATACGCTATCGAGCCCGGCGGGGCGCCCTTTTGGCTCCTCGTAATTGCACCGTTCCGACGCCGCGAAAGAGCAGCCATTGGCTCAGGACGTGATTACCGCGCGAACCCGCCGGTACGTTTGGCGCAAGGCCACGTTTCTATCCTTGCGGCTTGTAGTACGTCCCGAAGAGGGGAACTCATAGACACTTCGACTGTCATGGCCGGGCTAAGCTCGCGCGAAAAATTGGTACTTTTGCCCGCCGTATGCTGGAGCCTTGTGCGGTGGTTGCATCACCATGAATGCGAAGCTATGCGCCGGACGAATCGGCGTGAAGAAATCTCTGCATTGCCTGCCCTTTCGCATTGTCCGGCTCCAAGTCCCCGGCTAGGGTTGGAGGGTGACAAGCGAATCCACAGTAAAGCTTCTCCGGCATCTCGCCAGTAAACCTCGCCACGATAAGGTCAAGGCCGGTTTCTGGAATCTGCTGACCGACGAATTTGGCGCGGAACTCTCCGACCTCGATTTCGAGCACCCCGTTGTCGAAGTGCGCGGTCGTCTCGACGCTTTGATCGGCCGAACTATTCTCGAAGCCAAGAGCGACCTTGCAAAGGAATGGCGAGACGTTGAGCGCAAGATGCCAGAGTATCTCGCCGATCGCGAGAGGAAGGAGGGCGAGAAATTCATTGGAATTGCTTCTGATGGCCGGCAATGGGTCGCCTGCGAGCTTGAAGATGGCAAGCTCGTCAAGGTCACCGAGGCTATTCTTGATCCAGAAAAGCCAGCGGTATTTCTTGCTTGGCTCGATGGCGTCGTGGCACTCAAGGCGTCGCTCCCGCCCGAGCCGCTGACGATCCGGCCGAGCTCGGACAGGATTCGGTTGCGTTCCGCAGATCCAGCACCGCTCTCGCGCGTCTTTGGAGCAAGCTCGCTTCATCTCCTCAGGTAGCTCTAAAACGCCAGCTCTGGGCGCAGCTCCTAAAGCTTGTTTATGGGCGCGAGGTCGAGAGCGATGCTCTGTGGTTCCAGCACACATTTCTTGTCATCGCCGCCAAATGCATCGCGCTCGCTGTTCTGCAAATGCGGGAGGACGACCCAAAATGTCTTCTTTCAGGCAGTGCGTTTCAATCGGCGGGGATTTCCGGCGCGGTTGAAAGCGATTTTTTTGATTGGGTTTTGGCGGATCGAGAGGGCGAAGACCTCGTGCGCCGCATCATGAACCATGTCCGGCGTTTCCGTCTCGCCGAGGTCGAAAGCGACATTTTGAAGATTCTCTACGAATCTTTGATCGACCGCGAGGAGCGGCATGGACTTGGCGAATATTACACGCCCGATTGGCTCGCGGCGAAAATGGTCAAGCATGTCATCGACCGGCCTCTGGTCGAGCATGTTCTCGATCCCGCCTGCGGTTCTGGAACGTTTTTGTTCCACGCCATCCGCCTTTTTTGCGCGAGGCTGAAGAAGGCGACATGAAGGCGGAGCTTCGCGCGGCGAAAGCTTGCGAGCATATCCAGGGTATGGACATTCATCCGGTGGCTGTCATTATCGCGCGAGTCACCTATTTGTTAGCGCTTCACCCCGCGCTCGCACATCGCAAAGGCGGCCTCTCCATCCCTGTTTATCTCGGCGATTCCATGCAACTGTCGATCAGCGAGATCGTCGGCGGCAAGGAGCTGATGATCCGTGTTCCGCCGCCGCCCGCTGGCAATGGGGCAAGCGGGGTGCCCGATGCCAACGGGCGCGAGCAACTCGATTTTCCCGACACTTTTTGCCGCGATCCTGCACTTTTCGATAAAGCAATCGAGCGCATGCGCAGCGGATCGGAAGCTAGAATGACGCGAACACAAATCGAGGCGGCGCTTTTTCGCATCACCGAACAGCATTACCGCGCTGACGTGACAGAAGAGCAAAAGCTCGCGATTAAGGACCTTGGCAAGACCTATCTCACCTTCGATAAACTCCAGCGCGATGGGCGCGATTCGGTCTGGGTCTATGTGGCGCGCAATCTTTCCCGGCCCCTATTCTTTTCCGCTTCCGACGGCTGGGCAAGCACCGTCATCGGCAATCCGCCCTGGGTCGCTTACCGGCACATGAGCACCGATCTGCAAAAGCGCTTCAAGGAGCTGGCCAAAGGCGAACGCGTATATGTCGGCGGCAAGCTTGCAACGCAGAATGATCTTTGCGCGCTCTTTTTGGTTCGTGCAGAGGCACTCTATCTGCGTTCCGGCGGCAAGATTGCTTTTGTCCTGCCGCTCGCGGCGCTCACACGTGGCCAGTTCGAGCGGCTCCGGTCTGGCTCCTTTATGTCCGCGCGAATTGCCTGGGATGAAGCCTGGACGATGGACGAATCAGTGTGGCCCTTATTCGAGGTGCCATCCTGCGTCGTTTTTGGGAGGCGGAGGGCAACGTCCAAAGCCATGCCGGATATGGTCCGCGCCTATTCCGGCACCTTGCCTTATCGCGATGCCCATGAAGACGTTGCCGATCAAAGGCTAAAAGTCCGCGAAGGCGCGCCAGCCCTGGAGGTCGCGGCACGGGCGGCTCGCCCTATCGAGCGATGTTCCGGCAAGGCGCCACCTTAGTGCCGCGAATGTTGTGCTTCGTCGAGCGCAAGACGATGGGGCGGCTCGGCACTGACCCGAGCGCGTCCTATGTCGCGAGCCGCCGCAGCGTCCAAGAGAAAGCGCCGTGGAAAGATCTGACTGGGATTGAGAACAAGGTCGAGGCCGAGTTTTTGTACCCCGTGCTTCTCGGCGAAAGCATTTTACCCTATCGCGTTTTCCGGCCTTTCGAAGCGGTTGTGCCCGTCACTGACAAAGGTGAAGTACTCGACGCGGAAGCCGCTGCCAATCGCGGGTTTGGAGGCTTGCACGGGTGGATGCGCAAGGCGGAGAGAGTTTGGAATGCGCATCGCCCATCTGATATGAGCTTAGTTCAGCAGTTTGATTATTACGGCAAATTAAGCGCGCAATTTCCTCTCGCACCGCTGCGCGTGGTTTATGCGAAGGCAGGTAAGCAGCCGGCAGCATGCGTGCTGCATAAATGCACGAATGTGATCGACCATAAGCTTTATTGGGCTTCACCTCGAACCGTGCCCGAAGCGGCTTATTTGGCCGAATTTTGAATAGCGAAACGGTGCGCTCCCGGGTCGAGTCCTTTCAGTCAAAAGGCCAATGGGGCGCACGCGATTTCGACAAGGTCATGTTCAACGTGCCGATTCCGCGCTTCGATGCAAAGAACCCTTTGCACGCTGCCCTCGCTCAGGCCGCTCGCAAGGCAGAGGCGATCGCCGCCGCTGTGCTTCTGCCCGAAAACACTAAATTCCAGCGCGCGCGCGGCCTCATCCGCACAGCGCTAAAAGACGCCGGTATTGCGCAAAGAATCGAAGCGCTCGTCGCAAATCTCCTCGATGGATCGTGAGAGGTTTCGCGCAAATGTCCTAACCCGGGGACAGCCTCGCTCTTAGGCGCTCGGCCCGCAGAGCCGTAAAACCGGCCGGCACGTTTGGCGCAAGGCCACGTTTCTATCCTTGCGGCTTGGGCCTTACGAGCAAGAGACGGCGATGGGCGCGACCACTGCGAGAAGAAGCGAGCAGGAACACGAGACAAGCGCGTTCGCGCAGGCGGATGAGGCGGCGCAAGCCGCAGAGGCGGAGCTGCTGACGAGCGCGCTGGAATGTTTTCGTGCGGGGCGTTTTTCCGAGGCGGAAGAAGCCTATGGGCAGGTTCTTGCGCGCAATCCGGATCATGCCGTCTGCCTGCACCACCTGGGGCTGATCGCGCATCAGCGGGGCGATCACGCCGCGGCGGAGGCGCGGATCGAGCGGGCGCTCTCCGCCAAGCCCGATTATGCCGAGGCGATGTCCAACCTCGCCGTCGTCCGCCGCGCGCGCGGCAACCAGCAGGGATCGCTCGCTGCGGCAAGGCAGGCGATCGTGCTTGCGCCGGAACTTGCGCCCGCGCATTCGAACCTCGGCAATGCGCTCGAAGATTTGGGACAGCTCGATGCCGCGCTTGCCGCTTATCAAAAAGCAGCCTTGCTCAATCCCAGTTTCGTCGAAGCGCATATCAATTGCGCCAATATTTTGCGCAGGCTCGGGCGGGCAGACGACGCAGTCGCCGCCTGCGAAGCCATCATCGCGGCGCGGCCCGATGCGGCCGAGCCGCATTTCAGCCTCGGCAATATTTTGAAGGAACTGAACCGGCCGGGCGAGGCCTCCGCGGCTTTCCGGCGGGCGGTCGTGCTGCGGCCCGATTTCGCCGAGGCCTATGTAAACCTCGGCAATATTTTGCATTGCCAGGAAGCCATTGGCGAAGCCGTCAAGGCTTATCGTCACGCCATTTCGCTGCGTCCCGATCTCGCCGATGCACACGGCAATCTTGGCGCCGCATATGAAAATCTGGGCGAGCTGCCGGAGGCGATCGATTGCTACCGCACTGCCGCCAGGCTCAATCCAAAACGTCTCGCCGTTCGCACTTGGCTCCTTCATAAGCGCCGCGCGATCTGCGATTGGGACGGAATCGAAGCCGAGGAAGCCGAGGTTCTCGGCCTTTTGGCGGAAGACGGCGCCGAATCCGCGCACCCATTCGCGGTCCTCAGCATGGGCGCAGGCCCGCCCTTGCAGATGCGCGTCGCGCGCGCCTTTGCGGAGAATTTTAAGGCCCCTGCCTTTGAGCACCGCCGGGAAGATTTCCCCGGCACGAGAAGACTAAAGGTAGGGTATCTCTCGGGCGATTTCTGCCGCCATGCGACGGCGCTTCTCATGGCCGAGCTTTTCGAGCGTCACGACAAATCCCGGTTTGAGGTCATCGCCTATTCGCACGGGCCTGACGATAAGAGCGAGCTCGGCCTCCGGCTTCGAAAATCTTTCGACGGCTTCGTCGATATCCGCGCGATGACCGACAACGAAGTCGCATGGCGTATAAAGACTGACAAGATCGATATCCTGCTGGAGTTGAAGGGCTATACGAAAGCCGCCCGCACCGGAATAGCCGCGCGGCGTCCCGCGCCCGTGCAGGTAAGCTTTCTGGGTTTTCCCGGAACGATAGGCGCCGATTTCATCGACTATGTCATCGCCGATCCCGTCGTGTTGCCGATGAGCGAGCAGGCCTTTTACAGCGAGAAGATCGTTCATCTGCCGCATTGCTACCAGCCGAACGACACCAAGCGGCTGATTGCAAATATCACGCCGACGCGGGCCGACTGCGGCCTGCCGGATGAAGGTTTTGTATTCTGCTCCTTCAACAACTCCCACAAAATTACGCCAGCGTTTTTCGACATCTGGATGCGCCTGTTGAAGGCAGTTCCCGGCTCGGTGTTGTGGCTCCTGGACACAAACAGTCTCGTCAAGAGCAATCTCCGCCGCGAGGCCGCCGCACGAGAGATTGACCCTAACCGGCTTGTTTTTGCGCCCCGCCTTTCTTCGCCGGAACATCTCGCGCGCCACAGATTGGCCGACCTCTTTCTCGATACTCTGCCCTATAATGCGCATACGACGGCAAGCGATGCCCTGTGGGCCGGGCTGCCCGTGCTGACTTGCGCAGGCGAAACTTTTGCCGGGCGCGTCGCGGCCAGCCTGTTGCATGCGGCGGGGCTGCCCGAACTCGTGACTTATTCTCTTGCCGGCTATGAGTCCATGGGCCTGCGGCTCGCGCGCGAGCGGGAACTTTTGCAAGGTCTGCGGCACAAGCTGCTCGGCAACCGGCTCTCCGCGCCGGTGTTCGATATCGCATGCTATATCCGCGCCTATGAGGCCGCCCTCACCCAAATGTGGGAGACCTGGGCAAACGGCAGCTACCCGCAAGGCTTTGCAATTCCTCCCGAGCTTTCAAACCACACGGTTGTGGCCGCCGTTCCGTCTCTTGCGAGGATTGCCTATAAAACCTGCCCACTTTGCGAGAGCCGCAATTTCTCAGCGGTCATTGGCGCCGATTGTACGAAACATCCTATCTATCAGCCACGGCTTCCGCCAGTCATGAACTGGCATTTATGCCGCGACTGCGGACATGTGTTTACGGAAGGCTATTTTGATGCCGCTGCCGCGGCGCTCGTTTTCGCCAAGACACAGCCGGGTCAGACCGTGGGATACGACATGGAACGCCAACGCCCGGTTTCTGCCAGAATCATTGAGCGGATCGCGCGCCATGCACCCGGGGGACGCTGGCTCGATGTCGGCTTCGGCAATGGTTCGCTGCTCTTCACCGCGGAGGAATGGGGCTATACGCCCGTCGGGCTTGATCTGCGCGAGGAGAATGTCCGCGCTCTGAAAGCGCTCGGCTATGAGGCTCATTGCCAATCGATCGAAGACCTCGCTCACCAAGCGCTTTACAGCGTCATCAGCATGGCCGATGTGCTCGAACATATCCCTTTCCCGCAAGCGGCGCTCGCCGCCGCGTATCGGCTGCTGCAGCCAAGCGGCGTGCTCTTTCTCTCCATGCCGAATATGGACAGCATGGTGTGGCGGCTTCTCCACGCAAATGGCGTCAATCCTTATTGGGGGGAGATCGAGCACTATCACAATTTTTCCCGCCGCCGTCTCTATGCACTGTTAGAGAACCACGGTTTCCAGCCTGCCGAATACAACATCAGCGAGCGCTACCGTGTATGCATGGAGGTGATCGCGGTCAAAGCAGGTTGACGAGAAATCAAGCAGCTCCCCCTCCATTAGCCATCCCGGCTAGCCCATCCGTCACTAGACTGTCCGCCGTCCGCGCCCGCAAATAAATACATGCAAAAAAGTTGTTCATGAACGGCGCGGCGCTTTTCCCTTCCCGTGTTCATGCCGAAGCGGTTGCTAAACAACTCAGGACAAGCTTTTGCCGGCGTCACTCTCCGTCGATTCGGGATACTTCTGACCTACAATCTTGGCAAATCGCGGATTTTTTTCCTCCTTTAGCTCTTTGAAGTCTTCGTCATCCCAAGCGTATCGGCTTCGCGGCGGATCAAAGTCAATCGCCCTTTTTAGATCATCAAGAGCCTCAGCTAGGAGTGCTTTGTCGCGCGGCGGCGACATAGCCATTAAAGTCCTGTAGCACGCCCTATTATAAAACGCAGTCCAATATGCTTTGTCAGCTTCTTTATTAGCAGCACGCAAATCCTCAATATACTGGTTGGTTATGTTAACGGCACTCCTGTAGTCTCGCTTCCGTTTGTACAGGTTCGCGAGTTTAAAATTTATCAGTCTATTTAAATGGTCATTTTTTCTAGTTGTCTGTCCGGGAACATCTTGAATCGGATGAGTCATTTGTGATTCAAGGGAGGCGGCCTGATTCGGGGAGGGGGTCGCCAATGTGGACGGACAAGAATCGTGCGCGCTATGACCGTAGC
>JACXTT010000219.1_pt1 | contig 93117 bp, 78 predicted proteins | sample 9270951 | NCBI WGS metagenome assembly JACXTT01 (sample SAMN15532306, study PRJNA645909) | rock metagenome | isolation source: weathered quartz diorite | place: Puerto Rico | collected 2017-06-21 | reverse complement strand
CTCACGGGAGGCCCACCAATACAATCAACGACTTACAGCGGGATTTTTTGTGGCTCCTCTTTTTTGGAAGTCCCATGTAGGCGCCATGTAGGTTTTTGGAAGAGGGGGCCTGCTGTGCCTAAATCGTCAAAACCACCAATTGACTTCGCGCTTGGCACTCCTGGGCAATCAACGGCCTATGCTTAGCCGAAGTCTTCATGATCCCAAGCGCTCCCCTCTTGCAAGGTCTCTGTACGCGGTTAAACTCGGTTCTGGACGCTCAACGAGGACTCGTCGTAATCACATCAATTGGCGGGCGACCGAGAAGACGTTTGATTAAGGATCAAACCTGCTTCGCTCAACAGTGAACCGTCTGTTGCGCCGCGCTCGCCTGACGTAGAGGGCAAAGCAAACCTCCCTACTGGACAATATTGCACGCCGTCATCACAATAGGCGCAGGTTTATTCTCCGCAAGAATAGGAACACTGCGCCGGAACGCCCACCTTCCCGCACTGACCGCGAGCAACTGCGGCATCAAGTTGTGGGCGCCGACAATCCATCCCATCGCTTAATAAGAAGCCGGGCAAGGCCTCATCGATAAGCCAGCAGCAAACTTTAAAACACCTCCACAATGAACAAACAACAACTCGCCGCGAAAATCTGGGAATCGGCCAACCAAATGCGGTCGAAAATCGAGGCCAATGAATACAAGGACTACATCCTCGGCTTCATCTTTTATAAGTACCTCTCCGACAAGCTGGTGCGCTTCGCAAAAAGCGAGGACTTTAGCGACGAAGAACTCCGCGCCCTTTCAGAAAGCGACACGGAAGCCGTTGCGCACATCAAAAACAATATCGGCTACTTCATCGCCTACCAGCACCTGTTTTCCACTTGGATTGAGCACAAAGGCGACTTCGATGTCTCCCATGTGCGCGATGCGCTGTCTGCCTTTGGGCGACTTATTCACCCGAACTACAAGCGCCTTTTCGAGGACATTTTCAAAACCCTTGAAACCGGCTTGAGCAAGCTCGGCGACACCGCTGCCAAACAGACTAAGGCCATCAGTGAGCTGATTCAGCTCATCAAGGACATACCCATGGATAGTCGCCAGGGCTACGATGTGCTCGGCTTCATCTACGAATATCTCATCAGCATGTTCGCTGCGAATGCCGGGAAAAAGGCCGGTGAGTTCTATACTCCGCACGAGGTCTCCGTGCTCATGTCCGAAATCATCGCGCACCATGTGAAGGACAAGCAAACGATTCAGATCTACGACTCGACCAGCGGCTCCGGCTCGCTCCTTCTGAATATCGGCCAGTCGATCGCGAAGCACATGGCGGACAAGAATAACATTAGATACTACGCCCAGGAGCTGAAAGAGAACACCTATAATCTAACCCGCATGAACCTCATCATGCGTGACATCCTCCCCGCCAATATTGTCACCCGCAACGCCGACACTTTGGAAGACGATTGGCCGTTCTTTGATGATCAAGATCCCGTCAACACCTACGACCCGCTCTACCTCGACGCCGTTGTCTCAAATCCTCCCTACTCACAAAAATGGGACCCGCAGCACAAGGACAGTGATCCCCGCTACGCCCGCTTCGGGCTCGCGCCCAAATCCAAGGCGGACTACGCCTTTCTCCTCCACGACCTCTACCACCTCAAGCCTGACGGCATCATGGCCATCGTCTTGCCCCATGGGGTCCTTTTCCGCGGCGGCGAAGAGGGCGCGATCCGCAAGAATCTGATCGAAAACAACCACCTCGAGACCATCATCGGTCTGCCGCCCAATATCTTCTTTGGCACCGGCATCCCTACTATCATCCTCGTGCTCCGGCAGAAGCGGCAAAGCAGCGATGTGCTTATCGTAGATGCCTCCAAGGGCTTTGCCAAGGAGGGGAAAAGCAACAAACTCCGCGCCTCCGATATCAAGAAAATCACCGACACCGTGATCGGGCGGGTCAGCGTGCCACACTACAGCCGCCTCGTCCCCAAGACCCAGCTTCAAGAGAATGATTACAACCTCAACATCCCGCGCTATGTGGACTCGTCGGGGCCTGCCGAGAGTTGGGATCTTTATGCCTCCATGTTCGGCGGCATCCCGCAAAGCGAGTTGAATGCATTGACTGACTTTTGGCAGGCCTTCCCAAGCCTGCGTTCCGCCCTGTTTGCCGAAAATGGCACACCCTATGTGGCGCCACAGGTGGAGGATCTTGCCGACGCTATCCGTGAACATTCGGAAGTGAAAAATTTCGGAAAGAGATTCTCCGCCGCATTTGCCAATTTCAATCCTTGGCTGCGCGGCGCGCTGCTGGATCAGATGTTCACCCTCAATGTCCATTGGCAAGAGGCGCTTATTAGCGAGGAACTTTTTGCCCGCCTCGCTCCGCTGCCGCTCATTGACCGCTACCACGCATATCAAATCCTAGACGATCACTGGCAGCCCATCGCCATTGACCTTGAAATCCTCCAGACCGAAGGCTTCGCTGCCTCCCGTGTCGTCGATCCGAATCTCGTCATCAAAAAGAAAGATGGCAAAGACGTCGAGGTGCAAGAGGGCTGGAAAGGCCGCATCATCCCATTCGAGCTGGTGCAAATGAACTACCTCAAGAAGGAGTTGGACGCCCTGTGCAAAAAGGAAACGCGACTAAGCGAAATCACCGCCTCCATTGAGGAAATCCTCGAAGGCCTCAGCGAAGAGGAAAAATCCGCCGAGATCGTCAACGATGCGGGCGATAAGTTCGTCGGCGCTGCAGTTGGGAAGGAGGCGAAGAGCTTGCTCGCCGAGGCGAAAAAATTAGGCGATTTTGACCCTGAATCTTACGAGTCCAAAATCCTAAAAGTGGCCGACTGGCTCGCCGAGGAGAAAACCCTGAAAGCCGCGACCAAACAAGCCGCCGCGGCCCTCCACCTGAAAACGAAAGCGACCATTGAAGGCCTCAGCGACGCGCATGTGCACGACCTCCTCCAAAGCAAATGGATCACCCCTCTCATCGATTCTCTCCACCGGCTGCCCGACCAACAGATCGATGCCTTGTCCCACAAATTGGAAGCCCTTGTGGAGAAGTATCGCATTACCTTCGCCGCCAACGCCCGCGAAATTCAACAAACTGAAGCTGAGCTGGCGAGCATGATTGCAGACTTGGACGCAAACGAGTTCGACCTCAAAGGGCTTGCTGAATTAAAGACCTTGCTCGGAGGGCACTAAATGGTGAAACGTACAAGCAGCAATGTTCCGCAGATTCGGTTTAAGGGGTTTGATGGGCTATGGGATGAGGAACCGATTGGAGAAGTTCTATCGGAGCGGAAACGCCCGATTACTTTGCGCGATCACCAAAGATACGAACTTATCACCGTAAAGCGACGCAATGAAGGCGTTGTCTCCCGTGGTTACCTTTGGGGGCGCGAAATATTAGTGAAAAACTACTCACAACTTGAAGCAGGAGATTTTGTAATTTCCAAACGTCAAGTTGTTCACGGAGCAACTGGAATAATCACCTCAAGGTTGGATGGCGCAATTGTCTCAAACGAGTATCTTATTGCTGTCAGAAACGGTAGGATTTCGACCGAATTTTTGACAATTCTCGCAGCTTTGCCAGATATGCGTAAGAAGTTCTATGTGAGTTCCTACGGTGTGGATATTGAAAAACTGTTCTTTGACGCAGAAGACTGGAAGAAGAGACACGTCGTCATTCCCGGGCTCGCCGAACAAACGCAAATCGGCCAATATATCCGAGAGCTGGATAGTCTGATCTGCCTGCATCAGAGTAAGCACGAGAAGCTGGTGACGCTAAAAAAAGCGATGCTCCAAAAGATGTTTCCGCAACCGGGCGCCGCCACCCCTGAAATCCGATTCAAAGGTTTCTCAGAATCTTGGGAGGGGGCAACCCTAGGGGATCTAATACCAATCAGCTCAGCTGCTCGAGTTCATAAGCACGAATGGACACGTTCAGGGGTTCCTTTTTTCCGAACTAGCGATGTGGTTTCGCACTTCAAAGGAGAGAAGAATGTGAAGGCCTTCATTTCTTTTGAACTATACAAAAAACTAGCCGACAAAGTTGGTCGAATCAAGCGTGGCGATATCTTAATCACTGGTGGAGGGTCAATCGGAATTCCATTCTTGGCGCAATCTGATGCTGCTCTGTATTTCAAAGACGCAGACCTACTTTGGCTGAAGGTGCCCGCGAGTATCGATAGTGCCTATTTGTATACCTTTTTCTCATCCGTCTTTTTTAGGAAGTACTTGGAGAGCATTTCTCATATTGGCACTATTGGACACTACACTATTGAGCAGGCGAAGAAGACTCCTATTGTGCTCCCTCTTCAAGCCGAACAACAGAAAATTGGCACCTACTTCCGTACGCTAGACGAGTTGATTGCCAAACACGCCGTCCAACTCGATAAGCTGAAACAGATCAAATCTGCTTGCTTGGAGAAAATGTTTGTCTAAATCACCCATGACCGTCTTTTCTAAAGAAGCCGAATTTGAAGCCGCCGTGATCCACGAGCTGCGCCAACGTGGCTGGGGCGACGCCGAAGTTATCAAGAACCCGAGCGAAGCGGACTTGTTGACGAATTGGAAGCGAATCCTTTTTGAGAACAATCGCGGTAAGGATAGGCTCAATGAAGTGCAGCTGACCGACGGCGAGATGCAGCAGATCATGGAGCAGATCACTGGGCTGCGTACGCCGCTCAAGCTTAATGGCTTCATCAACGGCAAAACCGTTGCCATCACACGCGACAATCCCGCAGATGCGTTGCACTTTGGCAAGGAAGTGAGCTTGAAAATTTACGATCGCCACGAGATCGCCGCCGGCCAGAGCCGCTACCAAATCGCCCAACAACCGCGTTATCCCCGTGGCTCGGCGCTCCTTAATGATCGACGAGGCGACCTCCTGCTCCTCCTCAACGGCATCCCAGTAATCCACGTTGAGCTAAAGAAAAGCGGCGTTGCGGTGAGTCAGGCCTACAACCAGATACAAAAGTATTCTCGCGAAGGCATTTTCACTGGCCTTTTTTCGCTCATTCAGATCTTCGTGGCGATGGAGCCAGCCGAGGCACTTTATTTCGCGAATCCTGGGCAGGATGGGAAGTTCAACAAAGACTACGCCTTTCACTGGGCGGACTTCAACAACGAGCCGATCAACGATTGGACGAACTTTACCGCCAGCCTGCTCTCCATCCCGATGGCGCACCAGCTAATCGGCTTTTACACGGTAGCGGATGAATCGGACGGCGTGCTGAAAGTAATGCGCAGCTACCAGTACTACGCCGCCCACTCCATTTCCGACAAAGTGGCCAAGACTGATTGGGAAAACCCAAATCGCCTTGGCGGTTACATCTGGCACACCACTGGGTCGGGCAAAACCATGACCAGTTTCAAGTCCGCTCAACTCATCGCCAACTCCAAGGACGCGGACAAAGTGGTCTTCCTGCTCGACCGCATCGAACTGGGCACCCAGACCCTGCAAGCCTACCGAAACTTTGCAGGCGATGGCAATGAGGTGCAGGCCACAGAATACAGCGGCGTCCTCATCAAGAAACTCAAGAGCACCGATCCTGCGGATACCCTCATCGTCAGCTCCATCCAGAAGATGAGCAAACTCAAGGATGAGGAGGATGGGCTCAATGCGAACGATCTGGAAACCATGCGCGCCAAGCGCATCGTCTTCATTATCGATGAATGCCACCGCTCCACCTTCGGCGACATGCTAATTGACATTAAGAAGAGCTTCCCAGGAGCGGTCTTCTTTGGATTCAGTGGCACACCCATCCACAAAGAGAACGTCCGAAACGACAACACGACCACCGATGTCTTTGGGGATGAGCTACACCGTTACAGTATCGCCGACGGCATACGCGACAAGAACGTCCTGGGCTTCGATCCCTACCAAGTGCTGACATATCGCGACCGCGATTTACGGCAGGCCGTCGCTTTAGAGAAAGCTAAAGCCGCCACGCCACAGGAAGCCTTTGCCACGCCCCAAAAGAAGAAGGTTTTCAACCGCTACATGAAGGACGTGCCAATGGCGGGACACTGGGATAATGCCGGTGTTTATCAAGCAGGGATTGAGGACCACCTGCCCAGCACCCAATACAGCCGTGACGAGCACCAGAGAGCCGTGGTTCAAGACATAGCCGACAACTGGCTCACCCTGAGCCAAGGCAGTAAATTCCATGCCATCTTCGCGACCAGCAGTGTCCTAGAAGCCATCACCTACTACCGTATGATGAAGGCACAATGCCCGCAGTTGAAAATCACCGCCCTCTTCGATCCGCACATCAGCGATGAAGACGGCGGCGGCGATCCTGTTTTCAAAACCAATGGCCTCGTCGAAATCCTTGGAGACTACAACGCGTCCTACGGGCACAAATTCGACCTTGGCAGTCATGCCAATTTCAAAAAAGACGTCGCCGCGCGTCTCGCCCACAAAGCGCCATACATTCGCATCGAGACCGAGCCGGGCAAGAGGCTCGATCTGCTGATTGTCGTGAACCAGATGCTCACCGGCTTCGACTCGAAGTGGGTAAACACGCTATACCTCGACAAGCTGTTGACGTATGAAAACATCATCCAGGCGTTTTCCCGTACCAACCGCCTCTTCGGGCCGGACAAGCCGTTTGGCACCATCCGCTACTATCGCAAGCCGCACACGATGACGCGGAACGTCGCCGCTGCCGTGAAGCTGTATTCCGGTGATAAATCCATCGGCCTTTTTGCAGATCGCTTGCCCCACAATTTAGAGCGCATGAATGCCAGCTTTGTCGAGATAAGTGCCATCTTCGACGCAGCAGGAATCGTGGATTTCATAAAGCTGCCAGATGACCTCACCGAGCGCGCGGCCTTTGCCAAGAGCTTCCAAGAATTCAACAAAATCCTAGAAGCGGCGAAAATCCAAGGCTTCACTTGGGAGCAAGCGATCTACAAATTCGATGAGCCAAAACGAACGGTCGAACTTGCCATTAATCAGCATCAATATCTCACCCTTCTTCAGCGCTATAAGGAGCTTGGCGGCGGCAGCGTTGGCGGTGGCGAGGCCATCCCCTTCGAGATTGATAGCCACATTACCGAGATCGACACAGGCAAGATCGACGCCGACTACATGAACTCGCGCTTTGAAAAATATCTCAAAGTCCTGCAGAGCGGCAACGAACAGGCCAAGGAGACCACCTTGGCCGAGTTGCACCGGTCCTTTTCATCGCTTTCCCAAGAAGAGCAAAAAATCGCCGAGATCTTCCTGCATGACATTCAACGTGGCGACGTACAGATCGACGCCCACCGAACCTTCCGCGACTACCTCGCCGACTATCAGGACAAGGCAAAAAATGATCAAGTCGACACGCTCGTGGCTGTTCTTGGGGCGGATAAAGCAAAACTCGTCGCCCTCATGAACACCCACGTTACGCAAGCCAATCTCAACGAATTTGGCCGATTCGACGATCTGAAAGCAACCGTCGATCAGAAAAAAGCGAAGGTCTACTTTGAAGGTTTGGAAGGAAAGGAACTTCCCTTGTTCAGGGTCAACATCAGAACCGCGAAGCTCCTCCAAGAATTCATCATCCGAGGGGGATTGTTATCCAATGAGTGACTGCTATTGAGCCGTTCATCGCAGCTATTCCGAAACCGGCACTTGCTGTGGGATTAAGTCAAGACAGACAAGCTCGTGCAAGGCCTGTCCGTAAGTTGCGGATCAACCGTAGGAACCCAGTACTTCGTTCTAAACTAAAACTCTTGTTTTATTCCGCGCGGTTTTGCTAAGGAATTTAGCCAATAACCCTCGTGAGGGCCCCACCCGGTGCACTACCTTGGAAAAGCGCTCCAAATTCGGCAGTATTACAATGGGCCCTTTGCGCGAGCTTTGGCATCCGAAACAATCGACTTGAGAGAGTTGATATCGGCCAGCAGATCATCAGGCGTCGGGGCCGGTTTCGCCTTGCCTGAAGCCGGGTCGTGGGCATCGGTGACGTCACATGCTTTCTTAAAGAGGCTTTGAATATTGTTACACTCCACCTGTGTAAATCCGACCACTTTATCCAAGTCTTTTAAGTTGACATAGTCACGATACCGAAAGACAACGTTCCCAAATATTTCGCGCTCCACCACCCGCTCGATCGTTGCACGTAGAAGGCTATATATTTTCCCGATATTCTCGATCTGCTCGGCGGTTGGTTTGGGAACACCCCAGCTCTTTTTCAATGAACTCTGCATTTTCTCGAGCGTATCGATCCGATCCGATACGGTCTTAAGTTGCCAAGGCAACCCTAATGTAATTGCACCGGGCTTGGAGTCGCCGGGTGGATTAAGACCCCACTCAATGGTCCGAAATTCTGCTGGACAGCTGTCAATTTCTGCATGGACCTGAAGGTCATTTAGGAACACCGTGTCATGTGTGAAGACGATGACCTGCCTATCCTTGGCTTCCTTCGCTAGCCGTCTCGCAATCCGTTCGCGATGATAATGGTCGAGCGATGAAACGGGGTCGTCGAAGACGAGAGCCGACTTACGCGATGCAGTGGAAAGTTCGGAAAGGAACAAGGCCAACGCAATACATCGCTGCTCTCCTTCGCTGGCAACTTCGCGCAATGCCATCGACTGTGCAGCCCCAATGATTCGTAGGCCAAAATCTGTCTTTCCCTTGGCCCCTTTGATGTCCTCCAACTTCACCGCCAGCGTATTCAATCCGAGTTCAGACAGTTCGACATTGAATCGTTTGCAGAAATTTTCGGTTATAAATTTCTGGGTCAATTCACTGCTCGCAGTTGTAATTTTTCCGGTGTGCGTGCTCTTCAGAAGCGCCGACAACGTTTCGATTCTGGACAATCGATCAATCTGGGCTTCAACCTGCGGCTGGATTGTAGCTAACCATTGCTTCGCTTCGATCTCTTCCTTTTCTTGCTCCAACTTGAATCGAGTCGCCGGATCTTCTGCGGAGTCCTCTGTCGTTGCCCGTTCCTCCAGTGAGAGAACAAGGTCCTTCAATTTCTGGGTTGAGAAATCGGCGACGTCGGTCAGTGGGACAGTTGCGGCTTTGGCGAGGGCCCCCTGTAGGTCCGCAAGAATAGTGTCGACAAGTTCAATGTATGATGCAAGCGCATCGCAGTCGACTTTTTTCAGTGCCGCGATATCGGCATCTACCAGCAGTTTTGCATCGGCCAGCGCTGTTGCAGAAACATACCCGGCACTAGCGGATTTAAAGGCATTTCCGGCCTCAATTGAAGCTTTCTTGCTCTCGTTGCGACAAAAATCCTCGAAATTCAGCAAGCGTTGCTTCGCTTCTTCACTCAAGAATTGCTGGCAAAGAACACATGAGGCATCGTCAAAAACGTTCGGAAATTTACCTGACTGATAGGCGTGTTCATTTGAAAATTTCCGAGCCGCCTCCCATAGTAAGATCCAGTTCGCATTTCCCGTTCCATCTAACGCACCGGAAGGGTTCCAACTATCAGAAAATATCTTAGCAGTGCCTTCTGCGAGGATCGCTTTCGTTTGGAGCGCACCTAAATCTGCGATTGCCGAGACCGAGATCAACGAAATTCGCGCCTCAATTAGTTTGGTAAAAGCCTCGATTCGGGCGTTGCTTGCGCGAGTCGCAAGCGCTTTTTCCTTTGCGTTGGCGGTCAACAATGCTCGAAGATCAGATAGGCGCATCAGATCTTGCTCCGTCACTTCGGCAGCGGTCACAAGGTCGGACTTCTTCGTCTTGCCGTTAATATTCGCGAGAGCAATGTCAACCTTGGTTTTTGAGAACTTTGCCTCAAGAACTTTGGTCCCAGCCTGTACCTGCTCCTCTATAGGGCTGAGTGACCCTTTCACTGATTTTGTAAGCGCGTCGCACATTTCAGCCAGCTTCGGCAACACATCTAGCCCATAGGGCGTGAACGTGCAGGGTGCATTTGCATTTAGGTAATGCGCTGCAGATGCGGTATCGAACACGAATACATTGGCCAATCGGGCGTCAGCAGCGATACCGTCAGTCCAGGTGAGTGGAATCGGCGCTCCAGCCGACTGGATCGTGATATCACAGCACGGCGTAGTTCCGTTGGGCGGAGGTGGTAAGAAGACATCTGATTGAATCGTCGCAATGGCACCACGCGTGCGGCAGGCGCGTTTTATGACTCTCGCATAACCGGACTTTCCCGATCCATTGTCGCCATAGACGACAGTAAGGCCTGGAGCGGTTCCGAATGTAAGGGTTTGTCCAGCCAACAAGCGATTTACATGCTGTAGGTTCCCAATTGATTGAATGCTTACCGCCTGGGTTCCCGTATGTGTTTCAGGCAGATGTTCAGAAGCCAGAGCTAACGGAACTACCGATGCGCCAGCCAGATCGACAGCTTGCATGCCATTTCGGAAAAGGTTCTCGAGTTCTTGATGGTCATTATGATCCAGCGCCCCGTTGGAGATGATGCGGCGCAGCGCGTCTCGCTGCCACATTGGCCGATCTGCTGACCACGACAGGATGCTATGCAGGGCTGATTTATCACTTGCCGGCGGTCCATCTGAAAGCAATGATTCCAACGAAATACTGTCGAATTTTTTCATCGGTCCTATCCTCGATCGCTTGTCGTTATGTTGGAATCGGCGCTGTGGGGCGGCGCGTGCAAAGTGCAGGGATCACAGCTCATGAATTAGTAATTTTGCAAGAAATATAGTGTAGAGACATCGTGCCAACTTGTCTACAAGGCAAGGAGCTTTTACGTGGCGCTATTTGGTTCTGCGTATTGCTCGGCTATTATTAGGACAGAAGACAATGATCGAATGACGAGCTGCTGAGAGAGTCGATCAATTCGCTTGATGTCCCTAAAGGCTACTGATGAGGACTCAGCCTCTAAATTCATACGACAAAGAAAGGCTCCATGATGACCAGATACGGCTACGCAAAAACATAAACTGTTGAGCAGGAAGCCGGATGGCTGGCCAAGTAGAGAATTTGAAGGTAGCAGGCTGCACCGATCAGACGATCTATCCAAGATCAAATCGGCAGCGTGAGAGAGGTCGACCGTGTTTAGTTCGGCAAGGTGTTCCAAAAGCTCGCTAAGGCCGACGTGTTCGCGTTCAGGCGCCCAAGTAATTCGATGAATGGGATTTGGTTCTATGTCGATCTTTCTTCGTGAGTATTTTCGCAAGCGTTTTTTTACCAATCCACGCGCGTCACACTGCGATTTTTGTCGTTTGGCGTTCAGCATGGTTCGATTGCTGCCGAATGGCGGAGTCGCTTGTAGCCGCGCCGCCATCGACCCTGCCTGGCGCGCACGCGCTCAAAAATGTGAAGGGTGTGCAGCTTTGAGCAAATACTTTGACTAGCAGAAACAAGTCCGCGTCACGATACTCGCGGGATATAAAGCGAGTTTATAAAATCGAGCAGGCGCGGCTAGCGATTCTGCGTAGCCTTGGCGCGCTTGCACCTTTCTAAGTTGAGGGTCACAGGTTCAATACCTGTTGGGCAGGCCAAACACGCCTTAGAGCCGTATGGTGTACTTCAAAATTGCTTACTTTCTGCAAGGGTGTTCGTTCGCTATTTGAAATTCCAAGTAAGTGATAAGTAAGCAATTTACCCGCTATGAAATCAGCCAATGGCCAAGTCCGCCCCACGGGAACGTCTTTACGAAAACTACGGCGTGTAGCAGCAGGAAGACCCACGGCACGCCAGCCTCAATATGAGAAATTGGGCGGTAGAGCTTTGAGTTAGTTCCTCGCTGTACAGCTTGCCATTCAGCGTCGTAAGGACTGATAGGTAGGCGTTTCTCTATCTCGTGGACGACCAACCATTTGGCAGTGTTCAGGTTTCTGTACGACACGATAATTGAATGCCAAAGCAGCGTCAGCGCAACACCGGCGACGGCAAGAAGCCACAAAAACTCGGATGAATCCTTTTCAGTCAGATACCCAACGAAGGCCAATATGGCAGAGTTGACGCTAAGGAAGTACGAATTGGCTGTGGTTCGTCGCTGGCTGATCCTGTCCGCCATCTCGACATAGAGCTTGTACTGGTCCAGAAGATGCGAGTACCACTTTTCATTGTGTGGATAGATTTCGCCTTCCTTGACGTCGTTCCACAGCATCGTCTGATCGACTGCCATTTAGCGGCCACCGTGAATCAAGTTCTTCAGATTTGGCCAAGTCCAGTCGTACATCTTGTCTGTGCTGCTTGCACTAGTCGGTTTGGTGCAAGCACGTTCCTTGTAGCCTTTAAGCAGAAAGTATGGCTTGCCTAAGTCCTTGGCAATTTGGAGTTCGATGGCTACACCCTTTGCCGTGTGCGTCTTTTCGCCACACAGAACGCAGACGATGTCCACGTTCCGAAGTTTCGCCTTTACCTTGGCTTGCCAGTCACCTTCCATGTGTTCCTTCACGGAGGAATCCCAAATATCGAAGGGGGTGTCTTCATGTTTGGATTGATTGACCAGTAGCATCTTGACCGCCGAATCATTATCGAAATCGTAGCTGACGAACACTTTTTGACGGGCCATGGTTGCTCCTTAGGATAGACTTCCAGTGTCCCAGTATGTTTAGGAAAATGCAACATAATTGTTGTCTTGATATAACGTTAGGGCTCGTGTCACTATCAAAAAAAAAGTAGAAAAATTCAAGGCATGTACTCGGATCGGCGAATTCCCTGCATGGAAACAGAAAAGTATCTGCAAGGGTCGAATGCGGCGCTTAACGCGGCCATCGGCCACTGAAACGCTGCCTTTGCCGCTGGCAAAATATCTCTGTAGCTCTGCTGGTGTTGACACGTTCGGGATGCGACAGACGAAAAAAAGACGCCAAGTACAGCGTCCCTGTGCCTTCCCGTCGCTAATTAGGCTGCACAGTACCGCTTCACCGTGGCGGGGGAGATTTCAAATTCCTTCGCGGTCTCAGCGATGCTGCTGCCATGCTCGGCACGCCATGTTTTAACGGTGGCCGGGTCGAGTGTCTTGGATCGTCCAGGGTAGCCGCCTGTCGCCTTTTTGATGTCGATGCCTCGCCTCTGCATTTCACGGCGATTCAGATAATCTGCTTCGCCCTGTGCCGCCATAAAGGCTAACACTGCATCGCGGGTAGCTTTGAGCATGGGTTCAGTGGCAGTGCCGTCGAAAGACATACCGTTCAGCGTGCACACCACTTTGACGCCCATCCCCATCAACTGCTGCATGATACGGTGTAGTTCGTCGTAACGGCGGCTGATGCGGTCGAGCCAGCGGACGTACAGAACGCCACCATCAGACAGCTTGTCCATTACACGCTTCCACTCTGTCCGATCCATCGGGGCAACGTGGTAGCCGCTTACACCTTCGTCAATGTGCACATGCTTTGCATCGACACCTTGCTTCCTTGCATCTTCGTACTGGCTGTCGCTCTTCTGTCGCTCTGTGGTGCTGATGCGACCGTAGTAGATAGTCTTCATTTTGTACCTGGCTCATTTGGATAGATGGATCAATAATACTGGTAGGCTCATTAACAATCAACCCTATTGAGCTACAAAATTGGCAGTGTTTGCATGGCGCGCTACGGTACACCCTATTGAGCCAATTTTTTCCGGCTTGCTTACTGATGCAGCAAGTGACGTAGCGGAATTTAGAGCGCCTAACAAAACCTATTAGTTGCTCAACAGGCAACAGCCGAGTACACTTAGCCGTTCCGACCGCCCGCAATCGGCCAGAAGCGGACGTAACGATGCTTTCGTTAAGTCTTCCTTAATACTTTTCGTTCAGCTGTATGTAGTCTAGAGTAATTAACAACTATCATCTGGACACCTCATGTTTAAGTTCGTTCTGTCCGGGCATTTTTTAACGGCCCCGAACCATACGCGTATGGCTGCTTTGGGGCTGTTCCGGTTCTTCGTCGATCGGCGGAATGGAGTTCCCGCAGCCTCGGAACTAACGTGCAAGCGTTCGCAATGGAAGCGCGCAGAGAAAATGTTCGGAGTGAAGATGAGAATCTGGAAGGCGGCCGTGGCTGCAACGCTGTTTTGCTGCTTCACCACTGCGCATGCAGACCAAAGCTATGAGTTTGTGCGCGTCTCGTGTGTGGCCGAGAACGGCATGCTTGCTGTCGAGTACCGGCTGTTGCACGACTCGGTTGCCGGCTACTTGTGGAAAGACCCGCGCGAAAGCCCGAAGGCGTTACAGAAGCACGACCTATATCGGGCGCGCGGACTGGACATGAGCTGCACAGTCGGCAATGCAACCTATGTCCTAAAGGGCACTCAGAGCGAAGTGACCGAAGCCCATAATGGCGCTTGTCCCGAGGTGTTCCTTGACGTCACCCGCAACGGCCAACCGTTCTTCCGACATGTGGTACTTGGCGATAGCTGCAACCGCCTTCCTGCCCTCATGCGCTTTACGATCGGCGAGAATACCAAGCACCACGAACCCGAGGCAGAGATTTGCTACCGGGGCGCATTCGACCAGATGCTGCCGCTGTACCAGCAACGCCAGAGCTGTGAGTGGATATTCGGGGACAAGGATTTCGCGAAACGGTTCCCGATCGACGAGGACGCGATTCGCCGCGTTACCGAACGCGTCAAGAAAGTGGTGGAGTAGCCCGACAACCGGTAGTATCGGGCAGGAGCACTGGCCGGACCTGATGATCCGGGTCCGGCCAACTTCCACCCGATCTGACAAAATTCGACGAAAAAGGACACATCATTCTGACTGTCCGCTTAGGGTGGATAGCTGACATTCGGGGATAGACCGCGATGGGCCAAAAGCGGATTTTCAACTGCAAGGTACGGTACCGCAAGGAGCGTTTTGAATGAGTGAAATGTTATCTGACGAAGAGTTGAATTCGATAGCCGGCCGGGTGGCCGCGGCCAGGCCTGGACCGTGGAAATCATTCATCGAGGGTCGAGGCCATCAGAGCGGATGCAATTTCATCATGACAGGCGAGAAGGGAAGCCGGGGCGAAGATATCGAATTGATCGGTGCCACCGTGGCAGACCAAGATTTCATTGCCGCAGCGCGTCAAGACGTTCCGAGGCTATTGCAGGCAGTTCGCACCTTACAATCATTACTCGACCACCAGAACGACTAAGCCGAACAGACGATTGTCTCGCTTTCGACCGTGGCCTTTGAATGGCCGCTTTGGGTCGAAAACAGGCGTCCGGGTAGGTCCGCTACCGGCCAGGAGCGGTATCTCGCGTGAATTAACTTCACTCAGCGTTACTAACATGCTTATAAACCTGATCTTCATTGCTAGCCTTTGGCACATTACGGCCGCTGCATCTGCACAGCCATTTGATTCGCAAACGGTCACATACGAAGCGGTCACCGCGAATTCCCCGACCGGGATTAGCCGTTTGCGGGTTACCAAAGTTGACGACAACGGGTACGCGATAGACTTCTCCATCGTCGCGCCAAATCGCACCCAACACACAGGGCATATACAAGGACGCGCGACGAAAGACGGGCGTCTCCTGACCTTAAGAGTCCCGAACTTTCAACCGAATGGTGTTATTGATAATCCGGCGCTGTGCACGGTCGTGATCGATGTTGATGACACTCGTGCACAAGTCGTAAATGAGGACAAGTGTGCTGGCTTTCACGGCGCTGCGGCCGATTTCGCTGAGCAGGGTCGCAATCTTATTCGTGTTCCCTAACGTAAAAGCCCTCATACTTTCGTGATTGTCGGGCCGTCCGTTGTGGGTCGGTAGCGGACGGATACTAGCATTCAGCTTGGCCAGAAGCGGCTATTAAGACTCATCCTATGCAGACTTTTTGGGATTTCTGCGACGCGTCACCAGCTTAGATACAGAATACTTACTTTTTGACGGATGCCCAGTGATCCTCGCTACCCTGCTTCGTGCGCTTTGCCTAAGCTATGCCGCCTTCCTGATCATCGTCAGCATAGCGGTCGCACTCCTCGCATCGGGCATCCGCAAGGCGAGCCGATTACGTCCTGGCGGGAGATCATATCTATTATCGTAGGCGCGGCTACGGTCCTATCGTCCGGCTTCATTTATTCAGGGCTGCTCGGCGATCGCGGTCATGGTGCGACTAGACACCGCTTTGCGGCCGCCGTCCTGCTCGCGGCGCCGATCATCCTCGGCGCTTTTCTTGCGCTAAGCGATAGCCATCCGGAGATGCGACCGTTGGGCTGGTTCTTCCTGCCGCCAGCCGCTGTTGCCTTTACATGCTTCGCCTGGCCCGGCCTTGCCCTGCCTGCTAGTGGTCCACGAGGAAAAAGATCTGAGTAAATAGACCTGCCCACCGATGCCTAATTTATCGAGGATCATCGACCGTCCGGTTCGGGTCGAAAGCGGGCTGTCAGTTCGATAGTATCGTATTGCTGGGCAGCATTAGACAAATCGTAACGCTGAGGATGTTGTCAGTTTGATGGAAACATTGGTTGCAGCTGTAGGTAACGAAATCTGCTGAGTTCCTCGCCTTCTGCGCCCTTCAGATAGATTTTTCCTGAATTAGGAAAGGCAGTGACCGGTAGAAGAAAGTAATCCTTCAGTCCGCCTTTGTCCTGGTGACGCGCCACTATGTGGAAGTCGACCGCGGGCCACTTCCGGACTGTCCACCTGGCTTGGCCGCGATGAGGCTGCCAACCAGGCACCACTATGACTTGCACCTGTACTGAATCGTTGAGCACAAATCGACCTGGTGTTTTCCCTATTGCTACGGTCGCTCCAGCTTGCTCAGCCAGCAAGGCGGCGTCTGTGACGAGACGGTCACGGTGGGCAAATAGGATGTCCTTGGTGTCCAAAAAATTGTGGGTTTTTGTGCGAACGATGCCGGCCCGATCATACGCCTTGATCAGCGAGCCAAAGGCGCGAACGTAGAGTTGTGGATCCGGAAGCAATTCATCTGCTGCAATGATCGTTGCAGTAATTTTTCGGTGCCGGGTATTACATTCACGAAGTAAGCCGAGCAGTTCGTCGTGGCCGTATCGTCGGTTACGCTTGGCGCGCTCCGCGCGTGCTCTCTCGAACATTGCTGGCGACACGATGGAGGGGAAGGCAGAATCGTTGGTCACCCAGTCGATGGCGTCGTTGTGTTGGCGTGGCCGAGATAGCTTGCCTGAGCGTCTGTTAAATACCAACCGTCCGGTGTATTTGACGTTTGTAAGAATTGAGTTAACCATCGATTTGGTCCAAGGGCGCCCGAACTCGCTGGAAATACCGTCTGAATTAAGTTGGCGCGCTATCGCACATTCCTTGACGAGGCCATCGACGTAGAGCTCGTAAATGCGACGCGTCGTTTCCACTTCGTGATCGGGCCCAAGGACCAAGACGACCCGATCAGTGACCGTCGCTTTCGACTCACCGTATTTGAGTAAGCGCCTGGCGGTACCGTCGGCAGCCAATGAGAGGCGGCGAAATCCATATCCAGCATGCCCTCCCTGCTTGAAGCCCATACCAACGAAGCGGCACTGCGCCGCAAACACTTTCTCCGACAGCTCCCGGCTATATTCAGCAGCCATCGTGCGCTTTATACCTTTCAGAAGCGAAGAAAGGGGGCTTCCATCGTTTTGAAACTGTTCGGCGCAGTAGACCACTTTGATGCCGGCGCGGCGACAAGTGTGTTCGTGATAAGCAGCTTCGTCGACGTCCTGAAACCGGCCCCATCTACTGACATCGTAGACGACGATTGTGCGGAAGAGGGCGGTGCCAGACTGCACATCGGCCATGAGATCTGTAAGGCCCGAGCGTCGGCGGATGTCTAGCCCGCTTTTTCCCTCATCAATGTATTCGGCAACGATGTGAAGGCTGTGTGAGGCCGCGTAGGTGACAATCGCAGCGCGCTGATGTTGGGTGGAGTAGTTCTGGTTCTCAGTGGAGACGCGTAAATAAATGGCGGCGGGAGTAGATATCTCAGTAATGGTCAGGTTCATGCCCGACCATATCACGGTGGTCGCGGCTTGCTGGGAGTCCGCTTATTGCATTTCGTTTGAGTCGACACCTAGACGCAGCAGTGCTTCGTGGATTTTGAGCATCTGCTCTTCAAGTCGAAGCGGATGACGCTGCCCTGACAGCTCGATAGGGCTCCCGTTTACTATTCGCATCGCGCGAAGAGATGAAAACAGAGCGTCAATCACCAAGGCATCCCGTTCCGCCAGCGCTACGTAGTCTTTGCTGTTCATCAGATTCCCCAATAAAAGATGGTGAATTGTAAAAGCAAATAGCCGTGCTGCGTGACGTGCATTTGCATCAATAAAAATTCTTTGAAAGTGGCGCTGTCCTCAGCATGCATTTGCCTGCGATCGTAGACACGCGTCGTCGCAATGTTCGCGTGCCCAAGCCAGAGTTGGACCTTGGCGATATCGGCGTCGTGTTCCAGTGCGTTCGTGGCGGCGGCCGAATTCGACGCTCACCAAGCAGTGACCCGGTATGACCGCTATCGACCCAATGCAGACTGTCGCAGCCCTTCAAAGGCTGAAGTATCACAAAGCTGTAAGGCAGTCTCGCACTAACCGCCTTCGTTCTGCGGTCTGCTGTACGGCGCACTCATCAATTGGGATATCCGGTGCTTCACCTCAATTGATCACGCATCCGGCAAGCGCTCATAGTAAAACGATCTGACATATCTAGTGCTGTTGAGTTAGTGCGGCGATCCCTCGTATATGTATAATTTTCGCATGCGTAACGATGGCGAATACCTAGATCTCAAGGACTTCAAGAAACGACTGGCGCATGCGATGCAAGTGTCCGCCATATCAAGTTCGCCAAGTTCCTTAACGCGACATTTCAACGCCCACTCCACTGACGTTAAAATTTCTGTCGCCGGCGCTCGGCGTTGGGTCTACGGTCAAAATTTCCCCGGGGAGCCGCGGTTAGCAATTCTGGCGGAGATGCTGAACGTATCACCGCAATGGTTACGATTTGGAGATAATCTCCAACCTACGATTTCTGGAAAATTCACAGGCGTTCCAGAATCCGTCTTGCTGCTAAACGATCTTGCGTCCCTTGACGATGAGTCAAAGGATTTGGTGCGAAATCTCGTCGCACTATTGCTCAAACAGCAGGGGGATCGGTAGCCATACACGGTGAAGCGCGCGTCCTCGTCCCTTGGCTACCGCGACGCAAGACCGCACCGCCAGCCGTCTTGTCTGGTAATTGCGTACCTTGCCTGTTTCATTGACACCTCCTCCATCAGGACCCGCCACTGATGAAGTGTGATCAGTCGCCTCGCATACGCGTCGTCAATTTGATCGCGAAGTCGGCAGACCGAACGGCAATACTGAATGTCGTTAGCGTCCAGGTTACCGACGAGCGTTTGAAGTTCTTCAAACTCCACAGAGGCAAGCATTATTGGCCTCCCATGGGACAAAGTTGTGTCGAGCACAGCCAGATGAACGGAATCAGTTTAGTCGAACCGGTACATAGTTCAACCTCCTGTTGAGATTTGCTGGAACTACAGCGAGCACAGTTGAGTTATCGCAACAAAGGGAAAATTTGAAGATGCTATACTTTTGTTTGTGACAACTAGTTTCGCCGTCAAGATCGCGTCTGCGCAGGGGCATTTATTTCTTAAATTCAGTGTTCATGACTTATCTGAGATCAGCAATATTGGCCAAATCTTTAGAGCCAAACAGCGTTGCAATGGATGCGCAGGTGCTGCTCACAGAGCGGGCTGAGCTGGTCCGCACGTTTAATCAATTGAGGGGCGACCCAGCGGGCGCTGTTGCTGCTATTCAGAAGGACTTCATTGAAGGGGCGATGCCTTATCAAGAGATGGTTTCTTACGTCCGCTACTGTGAGTACATGATAGCCGCAGCACCAGGCGGAGCCGCGCTCTGAGGACTGCGCGGCGGTGGCGCCCTGGGGCCGCTACTTGCCTATGCCATAGGCATGTGGAACGGTGTGGACCACAAGCGCCCGTGGCATTACCATAAGTCTTCGGAGAGCGATTCTCTTTTGGCACCTTAACTTCAATTTTGATCGATCGATTCGCGTGATATACCGCCCTATCTCTTTAATGTGCCCTGGAATAGGCGATAGCGTACGGCGCAATGTTGCGCGCGAACCTTTTGACCCATTCAGCAAACCGGAGCAGTTGGCAAAGCTGAGAGTGCTAGTGGTAGACGACGACAGGGACTTGGCGGACACGACTCAGACTCTGCTGGAAATTCTTGGCATTCACTGCGAGTGCGCTTACTCGGCAGAGGGCGCGTTGTCGACGCTTGAAAGCAACTCTTCGATCAATGTCATTCTCTCCGACGTTATCATGCCCGTTCTAACTGGGCTGGATCTGGCCGCGATAATCAAGGCAGACCGCCCGTTAATAGGAATTGTGTTGGTGTCGGGTTACACGTCGTTGGAGACGATCGGGGCGCGGGAGTATGTAGATGGATTCATTGCAAAGCCGTACAAGATCGAAGATGTGATCGAGCGCCTTATTGGGGCAATGCGGATGTAGGCAGTCATCGGCCGGGAAAGCGGCGGTTATCCGCGCATGAGCGAAAGGAATTCACCGTTGACGTGAGCTATTTCCGATGTAGAGAAGTGAGTCGGTGCATCTCGCACGTATCGTTTCCTAAGCGTGTAAACGGCCATGATACGAGTCTCTTTGGTCACACTAACGAATGATTCGATATAAGCAGAGCAACAGCGACGCAAACAATTAAAGACCCGATGAGGGCCGGTTGCTTCCGGTATGATGGACGCGCTCATGGTAGGATCTCTTAGGGAATCACCATCGAATTTCCGGCGCTCGACACGAAGCGGCAATGACCGCGGAGCTTCCGCGCCGATTGGCTTCTAACGGAAAGTCATCTCATGGACAAACCGAACGCCCAGGATACTACAGCCAAATGTTCGTGTGCTCGCGCATTCCGGCCATGCGTTTGCGTCCGCGCGAACATCAGACCGCATCCGGGCACACGGCGTGCCCATTAAAACTTCGCGCAGGCTCACCGGCAGCATCCGCTCGGCCGATTCCAATCGCCATCTGGGCTTCACACTTGCCTTCGTCGCCGGGGCCGTCAACGCTGGAGGATTCCTGGCGATTCACCAGTACACCTCGCACATGACCGGTATCGTATCGTCGATGGCCGGCAATCTGGTAATGGGCGCCCACCAAGCAGTGTTCGCCGGCGCGGGCGCCTTGTTCTCCTTCGTCGCCGGCGCCGGCACCTCCGCGATGCTTGTGCTATTCGCCCGGCAGCGGCGCATGCACAGCGAATACGCCTTGCCGTTGATCGTAGAAGCCGCGCTTCTGCTCTTGTTCGGCCTTGTGGGCGCAAGATCCGCCCATGTCGACGGCCAGTTCGTGCCGCTGACGGTCATGCTGCTCGCATTCATGATGGGTCTGCAAAACGCCCTCATCAGCAAGCTGTCGGATGCCGAGATCCGAACCACCCACGTCACCGGTATCGTCACCGATATCGGCATCGAACTGGGCAAGCGCCTGTACAGCAGTGCACGATCTACTGACAGTTTGCGCCCCGCCGCGGCGGGAGGCCAGAAACTGCGGCTGCTGTGCGCACTGGCGGGATGGTTTTTCCTTGGCGGTATCGCCGGCGCGATCGGTTTTAATGAACTCGGCTACCCGGCGGCGGTGCCGCTTGCGCTGGCGCTGCTCGGCTTGGCCAGCGCCCCCGTGCTAGACGATCTGCAGGCCGACAGGCGCAAATGAGAGGCAATGCGTTGGCGCGGATCTCACTGTACCGACATCGCCGCCGCAGCGGTCGAAGCCGGCCCAGTTTTTATTGACGCGTATGCTCGCCGAGCAGACTGCGCTAACCTACCCAGTCATGGCGCGCTTCCCTGCGTGTTTCCGCAACCCACTGCCACTGAAGGGAATCACATGATCTCGGATCTCGAACTACTTTTTCACAAGGGCGAGGAATTCACCAAGCTTGATTTTCCCCATGTTCACTGTGTCGTGCTCTCGCTAGCTCCAGAAACGCGTTCCTACATCGTTGAGTTTTCGTCGACCGGCAACATCAAGCGGCTGAAAGAAAAAACGCTTCGGCATGGCTATGCCAAGTCCGGACGCATTTCTCGCCAAGACGCCATCCGAAACATGGGGCGCGATATGGGCTGTGTGGAAGGCATCGGCGAAGATGGGGAAATGTGTACTCCTTGATACGTGAAGCGCGTGCCCAGCTAGCAAAATATGTGCACCGTGGAGCGCAAATAAACAGGTTGTGACAAGAACCTAAGATGTTCACCGGTTTTCGCTAACTGCGGTGTCGTGCGAAGGCGCGAGAACTGTTTCTTGCTTAATGATCATGGACACAATTGCCAACGCTGGCGGTGAATATAGATAAGCCTTGCTTTAACGGACGATGACGCGCACGATCAGGTGTGCCTTGTCACTGGTCTCTCTGTGTGACCGACGGGGGTGCGGCAGGAAACATCATGAAATATGAACGCTCGGAGCTCTATAAAGGCTATCAGATCAGCGGCAAGGCCTCGCCTACTTCCACCCGTTGGCAAAGCCTGGTGACATTGCGGCGGCCCAAATGCCAGACCGAGGCCATGGGCGTCTCGCCTGCCTGCGACACCGCTCAGGACGCGATCGACCAGGCGCTCGATGCAGCAAAACTCATGATCGACAGCGCCGGCTTTTGTCTGCAGACCGACAGCGACATTCTCCTCAAGCGTCACCTGCTGTGATGGAAGCGCTGCGCACCTCGACCTGGCGTGACTGGATGGTGTCGATACACTGCTCGCCATCAAAAGCCGGCTTCTACCGGTCGGTGGCATGGGTGCGGGCGCCGCAGCAGATCGCGGCTCCTTCCGAAGAGGGCGGCAACGAGCAGGATGGCATCGTGGACGCCGCCACCCTCCTTGAGACCCCGGGAAATTTCTATCGCACTGCGTCGATGTCGAACGCCGCCGCCCTCGCTTCCGCGCGCCGCTTCATCGATGCTGCGGACGTGGACCCGGCCATGCAGTAGCCGTCCTGGTATACCTCAAGCTTCAGTTCGCCAGTACGCCGGTTCGACATGACGGCGCCATTCATGCACTGGAGTCTCCATGGCCGCCTCTCCCGCCACGCTGCTGGCCATCAATGCCGGCTCGACCAGCATCAAGTTCGCGCTCTACCACTATCCGGGCTTGCAGCCTGCCAGCCATGGCGAGGTCAGCGGTATAGGCAGCGCCAACAGTTCCTTTAGGGGGCAGGCCGCCAACAAGGCGCCCGTCGTTCGCCGGTTTGCTATCCCGGAATCCGTCACGGCAATGTATGTCATGCTCGACTGGCTGATTGAGCAGGATGAATTCGACGGCATCGTCTGCGTCGTTCACCGCATCGTCCATGGCGGCGCCCGGTTGCGCGCCACCTGCGAACTGATTGATTCCGTTCTGATTGCGCTGTACGACGGCCGCACCGCTGACCTCGAACACTTGCCGCAGGAGCTGCGCCTGGTAGAAGCCATGCGCCGGCGCCTGCCTCTGGCACGGCAGATTGCCTGTTTCGACAGCAGCTTTCACGCGACGATGCCGGCCTTCGCCAGTATCCTGCCGGTACCGCGCCGTTTTTTCGACGCGGGCGTCAAGCGTCTGGGTTATCACGGTATCTCGTGCGAGTCCATCGTGCGTCAGCTGCGTGCGCTTCCTGAGGCGGCGCTGGCCGAAGGTAAAGTCGTGATCGCCCACCTGGGCGGCGGCGCCAGCGTTACCGCCATCGAGCACGGCCGCAGCGTCGATACAACCATGGGCCTGACCCCGTCGGGCGGCATCCCGATGTCGACCAGGTCGGGCGACATCGACCCTGGTTTTGCGTGGCACTGCGCCCACGTCGACCAGATGACGACCGCAGAAATCAACCACATGCTCAGCCACCAGTCGGGCCTGCGGGGCGTCTCCGGTACCACTGGCGACATGGCCGAACTGCTGGCCCTCGAGGCGAGCGATCCCCGCGCCGCCGAGGCGGTCGCGCTGTTCTGCTATCAGGCCCGCAAGGCCGTTGGCGCCATGGCCGCCGCGCTTGGCGGCCTCGACGTGCTGGTGTTTGCCGGTGGCATCGGCGAGCGTGGCAGCGCGGTGCGGGCACGGATCTGCGAACCGCTGGCCAGTCTGGGTGTTTGCCTCGATCCCGAGCGCAATGCCGAAAGCGCAGCGCTCATCTCGACGTCGGACAGCCACGTTACGGTGCGCATCGTCGCCACCGATGAACAACGGATGCTTGCCGAAGACGCTCGCATTTTCCTTGCCAACGACGGCATGCATGTCGACGGCGCCAGCTTTGAAAGCGAACGATGAACGACGCACCACCCCTTTACACGCTCGACGTGCCTGACGCACGCGTGCGTGACCTGAGTGCAGTACACGCGTACTGGCAGGCTGCCAATTACCTGTCAGTAGGACAGATTTATCTGCTGGCGAATCCGCTGCTGCGCCAGCCGCTGCTTTTAGAACACGTCAAACCCCGCCTGCTGGGTCACTGGGGCACCACACCGGGACTCAATTTCATCTATGCCCACCTCAACCGGGTGATCCGCGAACGCGTCCTGTCGGTGCTGTTCGTCACCGGGCCTGGACACGGCGGCCCCGGTCTGGTCGCCAATGCCTATCTGGAAGGGACATACTCCGAAGTCTATCCCGCGGTCACGCAGGATGAAGCAGGCATGCGCAAGCTGTTCAAACAGTTTTCTTTCCCGGGCGGTATTCCCAGCCACGTCGCCGCAGACACGCCGGGTTCGATCCACGAAGGCGGCGAACTGGGCTACAGCCTATCGCACGCCTTCGGCGCCGCGTTCGACAATCCGGACCTGCTGGTGGCCTGCATCATCGGCGACGGCGAGGCGGAAACGGGGCCGCTGGCCACCAGCTGGCACTCCAACAAGTTCCTCAACCCTGTCACGGACGGCGCCGTGCTGCCGATTCTGCACCTGAACGGCTACAAGATCGCCGGTCCGACCGTGCTGGCACGCATTCCTCATGAGGAACTGGTGGCTCTCCTGACCGGCTACGGATACGAGCCGTTTTTCGTCGAGGGCAGCGATCCCGACACCATGCATGCGCTGATGGCCGACACGCTGGACACCGTGGCGGACCGCATCGACGCCATTCAACTGCGCGCCCGCGCCCATGGCGACACCGCGCGGCCGCGTTGGCCCATGATAGTGCTGCGCTCACCGAAAGGCTGGACCGGGCCTGCCACCGTGGACGGCAAGAAAAGCACCGGCACGTTCCGCTCCCACCAGGTTCCAATCGCCGACATGGACGCGCCAGGCCATTTGCAGCTGCTGGAAGACTGGATGCGCAGCTACGCGCCGGATCTGCTATTCGACACGGCAGGCCGGCTCAGTGCACTCTTGCGCGAGGCGGCGCCGCAAGGTCTGCTGCGCATGAGTGCCAATCCGTCGGCCAACGGCGGCGCGCTGCTGCGTCCGCTTTTGCTGCCTGAGCTGCGCAGACACGCGCTCGCCGTGAAGGTTCCGGGTAGCGTGATGGCGGAATCGACCCGGGTGCAGGGCGACTATTTACGCGAAGTGATGAGCGACAATATGCGCAGCTTCCGAATCTTCAGTCCCGATGAAACCGCCTCGAACCGCTGGGGTGCGCTGTTCGATGTCACTAAGCGCTGTTCGATGGCACTTATCAAAGGCGATGACGAGGACCTCGCGCCCGACGGGCGGGTCATGGAGATGTTGAGCGAGCACCAGTGCGAAGGCTGGCTCGAAGGCTATCTGCTTACGGGACGCCACGGTTTTCTTTCGTCCTACGAAGCTTTCATTCACATCGTCGATTCGATGGTGAACCAGCATGCCAAGTGGTTGCGGGCGGCCAAGGCCCTCCCCTGGCGACAGCCAGTCGCCTCGCTCAACATCTTGCTGTCTTCCCATGTATGGCGCCAGGACCACAACGGCGCAAGCCATCAAGACCCGGGCTTTCTCGACCATGTGGTTAACAAGCGCGCCGAGATCGCCCGCGTATACCTGCCGCCGGACGCCAACACCCTGCTGGTCGTGACTGAGCACTGCCTGCTGAGCCGCGATTACATCAACGTGATTGTCGCTGGCAAGCATCCGCAAGCCCAATGGCTGGGCCTGGACGCGGCAATGGCCCATTGCCGCGCCGGCTTGGGCGTCTGGGAATGGGCCAGCAACGATCGCGACGACAACGCCGACGTGGTGATCGCCTGCGCTGGCGACGTGCCCACCATGGAAGCGCTGGCCGCGGTCCAATTGCTGCGTGCACAATTCCCCCTGTTGCAGATGCGCTTCGTCAATGTGGTCGACCTGATGACGCTGCAACCCGCGCACGTCCATCCGCACGGCAAGAGCGATGCCGAGTTCGATTCTCTGTTCACGTCCGACAAGCCGGTCATCTTCGCCTTCCACGGTTATCCCTCCCTGATTCACCGCCTGAGCTACAGCCGCACCAATCACCACAACATTCATGTGCACGGTTTCCAGGAAAACGGCACGACCACCACGCCCTTCGACATGGTAGTTCTCAACGAACTCGACCGCTACCACCTGCTGCTGGCGGTGGTCGAACGGGTACCAGCGCTGGCGCCGCAGCGCGAGCAGGCGCGCGCATACGTATCAGGGCAGCTGGCGGCGCACCGCGCCCAGATCTGCGAGTTCGGCATCGATCTGCCGGACATCCTGAAATGGCAATGGACGGATCCGGTAGGTCCGCCCCTGTGGCAGCACGGATGATGGGGGCGGAGAGCGCCGCCGCGCAGCCCGCCAAGTGGTGGGGCAAGCTGGGGCCGGGTCTGATCACCGGTGCGGCCGACGACGATCCGAGCGGCATCGCCACCTATTCGCAGGCGGGCGCGCAGTTCGGCTTCGGCATGCTGTGGACTCTGGTGTTCACTTATCCCTTGATGGTCGCAATCCAGATGGTCAGCGCCCGCATCGGCCGGGTGACCGGGCACGGCCTGGCGACCAATATCCGGCGCCACTGTCCGGCCAGGCTGCTCTACAGCGTGGTCGGCATGCTTGTGCTCGCCAATGTCGTCAATATCGCGGCCGACCTTGCCGCCATGGGCGAAGCCGTGACCCTGATCGCGGGCGGCCCGCCCCACCTCTATGCGGTGGTATTCGCCCTGATATCGGGCTTGCTGCAAGTGTTCGTGCCGTACAACCGCTACGTGCGGGTGCTGAAATGGCTGACGATGGCGCTGCTGGCCTACGTCGCCACCTTGTTCATCGTGCGCATCCCTTGGCTGCAGGTGGCGCGGCTGGGCTTCAGCCTGCCGGCCCTGCCCTGGTCTTCCCTCTTCGTCACCACGATGGTTGCCGTGTTCGGCACCACCATCAGCCCCTACCTGTTTTTCTGGCAGGCATCCCAGGAAGTCGAAGACCTGCGCGCCGCGCCGTCCGCAGTTGCGCTGTCGCCGCTCGCCGCCCGTGCCGATGCCAAGGCTGCGCTTGCACGCATCAAGACGGACACCCTGATCGGGATGGGATTTTCCAACCTGGTAGCGTTCTGCATCATGCTGACGACGGCGCTGACCCTACACGTGCACGGCATCACAGACATCGATTCATCGGCCCAGGCAGCCCAGGCCTTGCGGCCGATAGCCGGCGAATTCGCCTTCCTGCTGTTCAGTATGGGGATCGTCGGTACGGGCCTGCTGGCGATTCCAGTGCTGGCAGGTTCGGCGGGCTACGCCATGGCGGGAGCGTTCAAGTGGCCGAACAGCCTGGAAGCGAAGCCGCTGGCCGACCGCGCCTTCTATCTCGTCATCCTTGTGGCGACCCTGGGCGGGGTGCTGCTGATCTTCGCCCCCATCGACCCCGTCAAGGCGCTGTACTGGAGCGCGGTGGTCAATGGCGTCATTTCAGTGCCCATCATGGCGGTGATGCTGCTGCTCGGCGCCAGGCGCGATGTGATGGGAGAACTAGCGATCAGCCGGGGGCTGAAAGCGACCGGATGGCTGTGTACGGTGGTGATGGCGCTGGCAGTGACGGCGATGGTGTATACACAGCTCTTTGCGCGAGCGGCATAGGTCCAGCCGGGCGTTGCTTGCCGCGCCCGCATGGTCAACACAAGCCTCAGACGAGCAGCAGCGCCTCCAGCCGGGCATCGTCGGCGCGGTAGAGGATTGATCTGGATACGCCTCGACCAGTGAACGCCAGCCCATATAAATGCCGTACGCTATTTCCTTACGCGCACGCGACTCGATCCCGGACGCGCGCCGCGCTGCCTGCATGTAGCCCGATATCTGATGAGCGGTACAGGCGGTAATCTCGGCGTAGGAATACAACTTGGCGCTGGGAGCGGACATGGGCAGTGTCTCCGGTCGTCCGATCATATTAGCCATTTTTATCGAGAAGGCGATGAAATTCGCGCAAATGGCGCAATGGAAGGCGCTTGCCGCATTGTCGCCCCTCAGGCGGGCGCGCAGCGATACGCGGCTAATGTCCCAGCTGCAAAAAATCCAGCCCGCTAGCCACCGTATCGAGCAACTTTGCAAGCGTGTCGAGGCTGGCAGGCTTGGTGATGTGGTGGTCAAAACCCGCATCCGAGGATTTGGTACGTTCTTCAAGCCCGCCCCATCCTGTCAGCGCAATCAGCGTCACCGCGCTCAGCCCCGGCAGCCGCCGGATCGCCGCTGCCGCTTCATACCCGTTCAAGTGCGGCATGCCGATATCGAGGAAAATCACGTCGGGTGCCATGGCGCGCGCGCTGTCGACGGCTTGCACGCCGTCATGCGCGACGCTGCATTGATGACCGAGCATCGCCATGACGTCGGCCATGGCGTCGGCCGCATCGATGTTGTCATCGGCAACGAGAATGCGCAGCGTGCGCTGGCGGATCTCCATGCCGTCCGCCTTGCGCACGCTCTCCTGGGCCCGTTGCGACAGGTCCAGCGGCAGCCGGATGGTGAAGCGGCTGCCCTGGTCCAGCCCTGCGCTGGTGGCGCTCACCGTGCCGCCATGCAGTTCGAGCAGCTGTCGTGCCAGCGAAAGTCCGATGCCCAGGCCGCCCTGCGAGCGCTCGATGCTTTGCCCGACCTGGGAAAACATCGTGAACACGTTTTCGATTTGCGCAGCGGCGATACCGACGCCGTTGTCCGAGATTGCGACGAGCACGTCATCGCCCTCGCGCACGGCTGACATATTGATGGCGCCGCGCCGCGGCGTGTATTTGGCCGCATTGTTCAACAGATTGCTGACGACCTGAATGATGCGGGTCGGATCGACCAGCAAGGGCAAGGGTTCGCCCGTCACATGCAGCACAAAGCTCTGGCCGCTCGCTTCCATCAGGGGCGCGCTCGTTTCGACCGCGACGGCGAGAATGTGCGCCAGATCCACCTTAATCTTCTTCAGCTCGACTTTGCCACTGGTAATGCGCGCGATATCGAGCAAGTCGTCGACCAGGTGCGACAACTGTCCCACCTGGCGCTCGATCATGGACCGCGTGCGCGCCACCACATCCGGCTGGTCGCGGCAGAGGCGCATCGCGTCGAGTCCGTTCGAGATGGGCGCGAGGGGATTGCGCAACTCATGCGCGAGCGTCACCAGGAATTCGGTCTTGCGCCGATCGGCTTCGGAGAAATCGGCGCTGACCTGGCGCAGTTTCTCTGCAGCCATCTTGCGCTCGGTGATGTCCGTTCCCGTTGCCGCGACGAACAGCACCTCACCCACTGCATCGAGAACGGGCGCCAGGGTGAGATCGACCACGCGCTCCGAGCCATCGGCCAGAAAGTAGCGCAATTCCTCGCAGAACAGGCCACCGCCCGCTGCCTGCGCCATCCCGGCCTGGACAGCGTCGGACACGGCCGCCGAGCGGTTCCACCATCCGCATTCCCAGAACAGGCGGCCGATCAGATCTTCCGCCGCAAAGCCCGCCAGGGCAATGGCCGCGCGGTTGACTTCGAGGACGGCACCGTCCAGCTTGGTCAATGCAGCAAAATTGGCGCCCTGCTCGAAAAACGTCCGCAATTTCGCGTTGGCCTGGGCAGCGACCGCCAGAGCGTCCGCTGTCTGCTTGGCCAGCAGGATCGACTCATGCGCCTCGGTGCCATCGCGCGATACCGCCACCAACGCATGGATGTTGCCGTCCACATCGTGTATCGGCCGCACCCACGCATCCCACCAGCGCGGGCCCGCGACGTTGCCCGCACGCCATCCGGAGAATTGCCCGGCCTGCCCTGCGCGCGCCGCATCGAGTGCACGCTCCAGCTCGGGATGATCGGAAACATGCCACAGCGCGCTCCAGTTGCTGCCGCCCTGGATCTCGGCGTCATCGACGCTCAACAACAGGCGGCTGCAGGCATTCATCGACTGGATGGTGCCATCGAGCGAGAGGATCTTGACGCAGTCGGAACTGCTCTCGAAGATCGCGCGATAGGCATCGGCTTCAAATTTGCGCGACGGCGAATGGGCCGACAGGGGAACGACTGGCATGGAAAGCCTTCGTGAGTAGCGACAGCCGCCGTCTGCACTGAAAACAGGCGCTGCGTACGTGAATCGATGGCCGGGATGAGCGGAGGGGTGTATAAGACCGGAAGCGGTAGCGCGGACACGCAGTCAGTGAGGGCGCCACGTCAATCCGCGCGAAGTTGGCGGGAGGTGATGGTGCAGTATCCGCTCTTATTTCACAGATGGGGAAATACTTGCAAATTGTTGCATTCGTGAAACTGAAAAAAGGAAGAGACAGCCGGGTCGCACAAGCCAAACCCTGGCCCGATTTCTGGCATTGTGTTCACTTCACCCAAAGTTCGCTCAGCTGTACCCAGGGACCATTTGCTGAAATTAGCAAATGAACGGCTGTTTACTCATCGTGCCGCGGCGACTGCCTGCGTCCTCGCGGGTCCGTGACAAACTCTAAGGTATTCGCCATTTGCTGAAATTAGCAAATGGACGATTTTTTGCGCCCCAGGCCGGCTCGACTTGGCGGCTTTGCTAACGTGGCCCGACGAGCTCGAACGCATCCTCATCTGCCGAAATTTGAAAATGCACGGCCGTTCACGCAGCAAGCAGGCGCGACTACGCGGTCTTGCTTGTGTTAGTCTGACAAGCTGAACCGTATTCACCATTTGCTGAAATTAGCAAATGGACGGCTGTTCACTCATCGGGCCGGGGCGATTGCCTGCGTGCTCGAGGGCCCCTGACAAACTCTAAGACATTCGCCATTTGCTGAAATTAGCAAATGGAATATTATTCGCGCTCCAGGCCGGCGGGACTGGGCGGCTCTAGTAGCGTGGCCCGACGAGCTCGAACGTGTCCTCATCTACCAGAATTTGAAAATGCACGGCCGTTCGTGCAGCAGGCAAGCGCGACTACGCGGTCTTGCTCGTGTCAACCTGACAAGCTGGACCGGATTCTCCATTTGCTGAAATTAGCAAATGGACGGCTGTTCACTCATTGGGCCGTGGCGACTGCCTGCGCGCTCGGGGGCCCCTGACAAACTTTAAGGAACTCGCCATTTGCTGAAATTAGCGAATGGACGATTATCCGCTCGGTAGGCCGGCGTGACTGGCCGGCTTTGCTAGCGTGGCCCGACGAGCGCGAACGTATCCTCATTTGCCGAAACTTAAAAATGGACGGCCGTTCGTGCAGAAGGCAGGCACGACTACGCGGTTTGGCTCGTGTGGCCCTACAAGCTCGAAAGGATTCTCCATTTGCTGAAATTAGCAAATGGACGACGTTCACGCAGTGGGCCGTGACGACTAGACGGCACGTTAGCTCTGGCCGAGAAGGCCGTCGAGGGACGAACAATCGACGATCGCGCCCAGTCGTTTCGCGTGCAGCAATGCATGCTTCAAGTAGGGCTAGACGCCGCATAGGTTGATGCCGCTGAGAGTGCCGTACGTTGCGCCGCTGGTGGCTGTAATGTTTCAAGCAGTCCCTTGATGCCGGCATTGTTGAATGCCATGTCGAGCCATACGAATATGGTTGCGCTGTGATTGACCAAGCTGGCCACTTGCGCTTCGTCAGCGCCTTCGCAGGCTACGCCGAGCACATCATGGTGCTGGGTCGACGGTTTCGCCGGGCTGCGGCAACTTTTTGGCGTCATTGGAGGATGGGCCGCGTTTGTGCCTGCTTCGGCAAACGCTTTTGCTGCGGCAAAAATCAAGGCCGAAACTGGCGCCGGTGATCAGGCCAAGCTGGCCTTTCAAGTTGCAAGTTGGGTCATTGTTTATGTTCTTTCATATGAGGTAGTGGTGAATGCATGACGTCCGAGCTCGACGATGGTGTGACGACGTTGAACCACCCTTTCGCAGCTTCGATGACGGCCCACAGCTTGTGCGGTATGCGTGCCGGCGCCACATCTGCGGCGGAAATGGCGAGGTGCATGTCTACTTCGGTGCCGGCGCGCGCATCGGCGACCCAGTTTGGATTGACCACCAGGCCCTGGCCGACCGCCACAAGCGACAGGCCCTGGTCCAGTGCATTTTCGGCCTGCGCGGGTGTTTTTAGTTGGCCTGCCGCCAGCAGTGGAACGCGGTCCGCAATATGGTCATGCAAGATGCTAACGATCGTCGCGTCACGTCCGCCGGTAACAGACCTCTGTTCCAAAGCGTTGGCCAGCGATGCGTGCACGTAGCTGATGCCGGAGTCGACAAGACAGGTGACCAGCAAGAGCGAATCGGCCAATTGCAGCCCGCCATCGAAGTTTTCTTCGACCGCGATGCAATAGCCCAATGCGAATGGCCGGTCCGCATGCTTTGCGATCTCGGCCTTCACTGCCGCTACCACGGCGAGCGGGAAGCGCATGCGGTTCTCGAGCGAGCCGCCCCATCGGTCGGTCATAGCCATCCACAAATCGTGCGGCTCCGTAGCGACGCGCAGTCGATTATTGTCGTTTCTACGGCGGTCACTCTCACAGACGCGGGAGCCCAGACACTTCATGCTCTTGCGACACTTCAGAGCCACACCACCAGGATCGGCCCGAACCAGCGGCCTATGCCGGCGGTGCCGTGCGCTGTGCAACAGCTTCAACTAACCGCGCGGAGAAGTGTGGATTGATAATGGAAGTTTATCATTTTCAGCCTTTATCAGTCGAGCTAAGAGAGAAGCCAACGCTCGCCCCTCCTTCGACCTAAGCGAGTCCCGCTCGAGTAGGCGTTTTTTTTCCGTTGAGGGAGTCGCACTATTTTGAAGCAGGCAATCCTGTACCGCGGACGCACCGATCCTTGCCTCAACCATTCCAAGCACAACGGTAGTGAATGCGCGGAGCGCGGGTCCATCTCCGAATTGTCCAATCGTATGGTCGAACGCTAGACCTCCGACATCTATGTTTGCGGCGAGGTGACCATGACTTTGTAGCCGCTCCATGAGTTCGTGCGCCGCTAGAAAGCGTTCCATTGCTAATGCCGTGTTTTGTAGGTGCAACATTGGATGCATATTTTTCCTCCCAGATTTTCTGCAAGAAGTGGTGAAATATGTAATTGTGACTCAAACACGGCTGACTTAAAAGCACGGACTGAAGACACTGGCATCTATGGCGGATCTTCTTTCCAACTTTTCTTTACACACCCGCTCCGCACGAGCCGTTTTGGCGGCGAACATGGTTCGCCTACGAGCAGAGCGAGGGTGGTCGCAAGAGGAGCTAGGGTTTGCATGCGGCTTGCATCGAACCTTTGTCGCCCATGTGGAGCGCCAAGCGCGAAATATATCAATCGATAACATCGAAAAAATTGCGAAGGCGTTCGACGTAGAGTGCGCAGTTTTACTTGCGCGAAATTGAAGCGCTACGCCAATAGTTCTTCGCTGCTGACTTACTACCGTAACAACAATGCAATCGAATGCGACACCTCTGCAGCTGGAGTGCGCGTGCTATAGCTCGATCGGCCACGGTAACGGCCAATTTGCTGGCGTCGATAGTGACCGCGAATGTGAAACATCCGGCCACTCTGCGATCGGCACTTCTCAGCTAAACGGGTCGATCTCGGGTCTGTGTGCGCCAAGTGTTCACGCAGGTCGCTTATGGAACTTGAACAGGTGTTCATCGTATGCGACACAATGAAGTCAAAGTCAGCTGTCGTATTGGAAGATGGACAGTTCAGCTTGATCTTAACGAACTCCTGCGCAAGAGGATTTGGCGCTTCCTTGTAGTGGCGGTATGAATCGTTCAGATTCGTCTGAGCCTTCTCGACCATTTTGCTGAAATCGATCTTGTCTATTGCTTTGTTGCTTGGGTCGTTGTCCATCCCGAGATGCTACAACAGGTTGTTCATAAAACCTGCTCTTAAACCGGGGTATCGTTGCACCCCGGTTTGTGTGCTAACCGAACTGCTAACCGCGGGGCGCAAACTTGGTAATGTCACGGCGCCGCGCTTGTGGATAAATGAGTGCCTAGCTCTTCAGTTCGACTTTGCGAGTCATAGTTTTAACAAACTCGCTCTCGCTTGGAGCGCCAGCAAGGGTTGGCACGAGGCCGAAGAAGCGTGCCATCGGAAGTGGATTGGCGCGATGTGGACGCAGCATGATGCTTATCACCTCCTTGGACATCCCGTAGGCGCTCTGGAGTATTGCTTCCAAATTGCTCATCAACTTGGCACGAACTGCTGCGCTCAAACGTGGCAATGGCTCGGGGCGATCGATTCCGTAATGCGAGCTTACCGACTTGTGGAAGGAATTTTGCATTGCTCGCAGCTGCGGTGTGCCGCCGTGCAAACGCGAGCCATTCATGCGACCGTTGACCAATGGCAGCAGCAACATATGACAATGCGGTTCGCTCTCATCCAAGTGGATAACTGTGCTCAACACTGGTACGTCGAAGTACGATTTCGCCCATGCCACGCAATCATCAAAATAGCCCTGAGGGTGCACTTGAGTGTCGAACGGCCAAGTAAAAACAATCTCCAGCGCGCGAACCGCATTCGATTTCAGTCTTTTGATTCCTGCTGCGGCGAGGAGAGACGCCGAGAGCGCGCAGACCTCTGTGGATGTGCCGGGACCATCCATGACAACGTTCATGTGCGAACATTGTGCATTGATATGACTGCGGTCCGTGTACGGACTTGCCGGCTCGCGCAAATTGTGGACTGCCGCCGCCTTGACTTTCGTTGAACCTGTTATGCGTTCAATGCTCAATGGGAAATTTGCCATCTTAAGCAACCTCATTCGTGACGATTGCAGAGGTAACGCTCATAGAAGACTGAAGCATTTTCCAGACGTCTGCAATTGGCCACAGCAGGCGAGAATTGACCTTGACCGGACGGATTCCGGCATAGTGACCATCCTCACTATGCGCTTTGAGAATCGTCTGCGACATGCAGCGGAAAAACTCCGCCAGTTCATTTGTCTTCAAAAAGTCGCTCGTGCTTGCGCGCTTGGCCAACGCAGGTGGCATTGTTGCTGTCATACCCATCGCTTATCCTTATTTTGTTGTCACGCGCGGTGGAAGGATTTCCATCTAAACGCGAGGCGATCAGTACTCTATGACTGATTTCGCGAAAACTTGGAACGTTTGGAAAAATAGGTTTGCCGGAAATACAATGATGAGCGTTAGCAACCTCAACAGTGGCTTTAAGGCGGTAGTTAGAGGGGTTACAGCACGTGTCAGCAGGTCCATCGAGATTTTTCCCCGCATTCCGTCAGCTCTGCTGATCGCTCGTCTTCGACGCCTAGCGGAAGGACGAGTGAAAAAACATGCAGGGTTACCGTGCTTTGTTGGCTATTCGGCAAGCACCCCGGCAACTGGGCGAATAGTATGCTGCTCATCGATTGCGCGTTGAAATCCTACGTAAACCTACACAAGTATAGGTTTACGTTGATTCAAAGTACTGAACGGAAAGGGGGGAGGTTGTCCAGGCAACATTGCTCAAGCTTTATTAGCAGCGGCCTGAAACGCACCTTCCTCCAAAATCCAGCGTTCAATACGTTCATGGTGAGTCCGCAAGAAGCTCATCGGTCGAACCGTGTAGTGTTTCTCTGCAGTGGCACTGGGTTTGTGCCCCATAAGCTGAGCAGCAACTCCAACTGGACACTCTGCTAAATCGCTAAGATTCTTGAACGATCGCCGCAGGCCGTGCAGCGTTAGCTTTTCGATACCTCCAGCCAGACATGCGATGTTGTGAGCTTTGTGCGGTTTGCCGATTGGCTTGGGGGGCTCGCCTGGCTTTGTTACATTGCTTGAGAACACCCATGCAGAACGGCGCGGCAGCTCCTTAAGCAGGGATGCAACGTAAGGAGTGAGCGGGATCTCACGGTCCCCCTCAACCTTATCGCGGATCGTTAAGACGTTCCATTTTTCACCGACGTCACCCCACTGCATTGCAAGTATCTCCGCCGGTCTTGCGCCGGTAAGGAGCAGTGTCTGGAGATACGCGGCTACGCATTTGTTTGGAAGAGCTTGAACGCCGCCGAACCACGCTTGCAGTTGTTCACGCTGAAGGGAGTCTCGTTTTGCTTTTGGCTTGCCAAGCAGCTCACGAGTGCGTTTTGTGCTCGCCGCGTTTGCAACCGTCACGCTAGAATACCTGGGCTGCTCCGAACACCAAGAAAGAAACCCTTTGAGCAGTCGCAATGACAGCCGCGCTGCTGTCGGGCGACTTGTGCCCTCAACCGCTGCCCAAGCCTCGATTACTGACGAGTCAAGGTCCCGAATTTTTTTGCTCATAAGAGGGAAAAGCGGACCAGGGACGGTAACACCACGGCCGCGTGTTCCCCGAGCCGAAATCTGGCCGCCTGCTTGAGACTTTTTGACGTGGTCTTGGTAGTGTCTATCACCCCAAAATGGCTTGCGGTCAGCCAAATATACTTCCCACGCTTCAGCAACCGTTGCAACTCCGGCAGCGTCCCGCAGGGACTTTGCTTCGTAAGCCGCTTGCTCTTCCGCTCGGAGTGCCCGGGGATCGATTCCTCGATCGATAAGGGTTTTGATTTGATTCGCTTCAATCCGCGCTCGTCCCAAGTCCCACGCACGCGGGTCTCCGATTGTAAGGCGTAAAGTTTTGCCGAACAGCCTGCTCTCAAAAATGTAAGAGCGGCTTCCGGTCGCGGTGACACGTAGTCCCAGTCCGGGGCTCTTGCTATCCCAGAAGATAGTCTGCTGCTTACCTGCGTCGCATCGGTAGCCACCGATCCGCGCAGTCGTGAAATTTTCTCTCCCCATCTTACTTTGATCCCTCTGTCGTGTAGGCGCCATGTAGGCAAATAATATGGCAGTGGATCAATGCAAGTCAATGCCAGCAACTGCAGTGAAGACAGGTTTCCCCTATGAGGCTAGAAAAATTGAAGCTTGACGTATCCAGATCAATGTCAATCAATCGTTGTTACATCGGACTCATAATCCGTTGGTGCCGTGTTCGACTCACGGGAGGCCCACCAGATTTTTTCTCTATTTGTGTTTCCGCCTGACTCCGTAATTGAGAAACTATTCGCCGCGTGCCATTGCCGGGTCCCTGTCTGTTCACCAGATGTGATCCTCTTATCCCCTCCGGTCGACTTAACCCTCCTCACCCGCGCGCTACTCGCTGGTTCGCACCCATGTCTGCGACCGGCCGAGTAAGGACGTGACGATATACCCGCGCACCTTTCGCATAGGTACTATTCCGCCAATGTCTGCGGTCGCTGTGCGGTTCGAATTTGCGCGGGTTAATCCGGAGGGAACGACAGTAAAGGGGCAGCTCCATCAAATGTACATACGCCGTTGAGATCGAGTCACTGAACACCTGACATTTATTGACTCCAGTCACTATTGATCTCACTAAGTCAGGCCACCATATATGTTTTGTCCAGGGAGCAATGCGTGAACTTTCAACTCAAGGTGATGGTCGTCACAGCGGGATTGCTGACCTGTCCCGACGATGTGCTGGAGCAAGCGCTTGCGCTATGCGCCGGGTCTCTCGATGCCGAAAGGCTGTATCGGTCCGAAAGGCCGAGAGTTGCCGTGCGGACGCCAGTTGCCACTAGGCCGCTGGCAGAATGGATTGCTGAAACGCGTGAGGCTGGGTTCGTGTCGTGCCGTCCATGCTTTGCTGGACCGGCGGAGGCTGCGCATGACGCGCACATGATGGCGGGCTTTCTCGGCGGCCGGCCTTGTTCGCTGGCAGTGACGACCGCGCGTGGTAGCAATATATATGATGCGGGGACGGTGTCGAGTCCCCGCCACGCGATGTCGCTTGCCGCGTTCGCCGATCTGATTAATTCCCAGCCCGACCCGACCTTCTTTTGGGAGCGCATCCTCGCCGATATCAATCAGTTTCACCGATGCAACGACCTCAAGGAAGTGGAAACGCATGAGCTCGGGATTTTTCTCGCGTCCGCCGCCGGCGCGCACGCTTGGGAATGGATCGGTAGCGATTTGATGCGGGAAGTGCAGGTTGAAGCACTGACCTTTGGCATTGACTTTGTCGTTCCCGAGCGATTCGCCGATCAGCTTGAGGCCGTGGAGCCTTGGCACGAAAACATACCCTGGGTTCCTTTGAGCGCCTACGACGACGATGAAGTTACTGGCGCCAACCTGCGCGACCTGGTGTTGGCGCAAGACTTCAGCGAGACGATCTGGCAGCAGTGCAGTACCTATGACCCATTGTCTGCGGCGCTCGACGACGAGGATAGCGCGGCCCTTGACGATGAGCATGACGAACACGAGGAGGACGACGAGGGCGACGAGAATGACGACGACGAGGATGACATGGCGCCGTTCCCGCGCCTGGAAGCACAAGCCTGGCCGGCCTACCTGGGCCGCCTCGATGAGGCGGGCGCGACCGGCTTGATCGACGTGTTGCTCAGCCTGATCAGTCGCGAATGCGAGGCGCGCGGATGCGATCCTGTAATCCCGGAAAACCTCGCTGATATCTTTGGCCCGGATGAAGAGGACCGCCGCCGTACCGGTTTTCGCATGCGCTTGCAGCAAGATCTGGGGTGGCGTTTGGCACCCCAGGCGACGCGGTGGATCATGTATGTCTTCGACGAGTTTCCATCATCAGGCAACGCCAGCACGTGGATGGATGGCAAGGAAAGGCAGCGCTTTACGGCCGCTCTGGACGCCATTGCCGCGTTTGCAAATAAGATCGATTCGCCCTTTGCGCCGGCATTCAACCTCGCCAAGCGCATGAGCGCATATGCCACCGACGACACGACCGTGTTCCCGCAGGACCTGGCGAAGTGGAGCGCGGCGCACCATCCGGACGTACGGGTTCTTGAAATGATCGAGCCGTTTGCTCGCTTCGGCTGGCAGGCAAGGCGGGTGTTCGGTCTCGCGGCCGTAAGTGCTGCCGATGTGTTCGGCGCAATGGGTTCCTGGAACGACCAGTCATTCCAGGGGGACTTGAACCATGAATTCGAGACCGTGTCTTCGGCACTGTATGCCGCCACGAACGCCTACTCTGCCGCGCTGCTGACCTTCGAGCCGCCTCCGTCGCAAAACAATGTATTTTCGCTGGTCACCCATTTTGCGCGCCAGCGATGGCGGCGAATGCTGGCTTGAACGGAGGCGGTGCCGCAAATGATCTGACGTCTTCTCGCGCGAGGACTGTAAGCCAGCCGCCGCATTAGCAAAATTTCACCACGGTTTATTCGGGACGCGCCTCTTAACTCGATATGCTTCAACCAGCGCATTCCGCACTTGGCGGTAAAGGACATCGGGGGATGAGGTGATGCTGACCACGGCAGCGACGATGAATGCCAACCCATTGACGCGGATTAAAGTTGTTGAGAACAGCGCATCGCTGGCACGTGCCGCCACCCAACGCCACGGCCATCGTCGCTTACAGGGCCGAACTCATGGGTAGGCTAAGTTCACTTTTGTCGCTTGCCCGAATGTCGCTGATCACGCTGACATGTGCCGCGCCGTTGTGTTTCGCCGCTGTTAAGCCTTGTGCGCCGTCACAGGCCGAGGTGGCGCAATCGGCGGTGGAGACAGCCAGCACATGGCGGCAACTCGCAGTGGCACAGCAGCGTTTTCCTCAATGCGACATGGGGTATGTTGCTGAAGCAAACTCAGAAGCGGTTGCCAGGCTGTTGGTCGACCACTGGGACGCTTTGCACGAACTCGATAGCTTGACTGCGACAAACCCGGGTTTCTCCAATTCGTATTGCGGCATCTGGACACGACGCTGGACGGGGCCGATCTTGAGCGTGTCGTCCAGCTGGCCAACAAGCAATGTCGCGTAGAGAGCAGGCGCTTATGCGCGCGTCTGTCGATGGCAGCGAAACGGGCGACCGCAGATTAGTGTAGCGCGAGAACCTGCCGGAGGCGCCGCGACTCCGTGCTCATGTATGTATGGGAAACCAGACCCCGAAGCCGCGTTCTCAGGCGAGCAGCGAACCTTTTGTCGTTTCGTCGGCGCTAAGTGTTCAGTTTTTTCAACTGAACACTAATTTTATGAATCTCCGCAATGTTTCTCCACGTCACCGAGTACATGCTCGTGTTTGCGCACTGCACTGGTGGCGTAATAACTTCGTGAAGCTCAAAGGCACCCCACTATTGAATAAGGAAAGCAATGAACAAGATCATGATTTTGTGCGTGCTGATGGCGGCATTGTCTGGGTGCGGCGGCGGCGCTGCAGATGCCGGACCGGCGGCATCGTCAGCTCCTGCTGCGGCTTCGCCGCCTCTCGCCGCCTCGGCGGACCCGTCCGCACCAGTTGCCGCAGGGCCTGTAAGACCCGCATCATCCGCAGGACCCCAAGCACCTGTGTCGTCGCTGACGCGCTACCTGGGCACATGGGTCGGCGAGTGCCAAGTTAACTCTACCGAAACGATCATGATAAGCCTGGCGACGGACGGTTCACCACATACGTCTACGTTGGAACAATATTATGAAGGCTCTGCCTGTACTGGCGCTGTTATCGGCACCGTTCGCAGAAGCCAGGATTTTATTAGCGTCTATACAGGGTCGGTCGATACCTTTGTAGGGCTGACGCTGGTGCCGTCCCCCCCGGTAAATGTTCATGTTGATCGATTTACCACGACGATCGCGCCCTATGTCGAGATTCGCACAGGTCCGTGGGTAGTCAAAACGGACGCTAACGGACAAACTTCACGATGCCTGCAAGGCGGCGAAGCTTCCTTTTGTTACAGCGCTGACTCTTCCACTGGCGGCTATTCCTTCGATGAAGGCCTCTACCTGAACGGAAGTGACCTGTACATACTGAACGTTAAGAACGATGTGTTCAGCCTGGACGCGCACTAGACGAAAAAGCTCTGATGGGGCGTATTTTCGGAGGGGGCAGTGACGGTACCGGCACAGCGCGGCCCGGAGCTAGTGTTATCAGACCACTTCCCCCACGAACCTTCCTTGCCAGGTCAACGTCTGTTAGTCGATCTCATCTGCATATTCTGATTGGTTGTTTGGCAGCGCCGCGCCTGGTCTGGCACATTCGGCAAGTCGCACGGGGAATGATTTCGCCGGTTCGGGCAGCGCTTCTCGCGCTGTCGGTCAAGTCGGCGCGCCTGCCTGCCGGCTCGGCTTGGCCGCAGCAAATGCCGGATGGGCGTCGCAGGCCGCCATGATGCGGTCGATCGTCGGCGTATCCGGAATCGTAATCTTAAAAATCCTCACCATTTCCACAATACTGGCCAGACAGATGTCGGCCATCGTCGGCGTGTCGCCATGACAAAACACGCCTGTCTGCGGCTCGGCGGCCAGACGTTGCTCGAGGGCGGCCAAGCCGGTTCCGAACCACTGGATCTGCCATGCGCGCCAAGCCGCGTCGTCCATTCCAGCAGCGGCAGTCAAGTATTTCTTGACGCGCGGCGTGATCAGCGGGTGCGTGTCCGCAGCGAGCATCGAGGCGATGGAGCGGACGCGGGCGCGTCCATGCAAGTCCTGCGGCAGCAATGGCGGCGCTGGCTGGAATTCGTCCAGAAATTCCAGGATTGCCAGCGACTGTGTCAGCGGCGCATGTCCGGTTTCAACTAACGCCGGGATCGCGCCAAGTGGATTGATCTTCAAAAATTGCTCGTCGCGCTGCTCGCCGGCATCAAGATTGACGATCCGTTCGTTCGCCGTCAGCCCCTTTAGATTGAGGGCGACGCGCACCCGGTAAGTGGCCGACGTGCGCCAGTAAGCATACAGTTCGAACGTGGATTGCGTGGTCATGGCGGATTCCCTTTGAGGTCAAACGTACATATGGACTAATTGATCTATAATTATAACCATGTCCAGACTTCTACGCCAACCGGCACACAGCACCACGCCACCGACCTCTCCAGTGATGGGGCGGCCACGCCAATTCGTGCCTGCCGAAGCACTCAGGGATGCGCTTGAGGTGTTTTGGGAAAAAGGGTACGAGGCAACCTCGCTCGACGATCTGACCGCTGCCATGCACTTGAGTCGGTCGAGTTTTTATGCCTGCTTCGGTTCCAAGCACGCCGTGATGATGGCTGCTGTCGAACTCTACGCCGATGAGTTATTTGCCAGGCTCGAGACCATGGCGTCGGCCATGCCCGCCGCCGAGGCCGTCCACGCGGTACTGGCGGCGATTGCCGAAGTCGATGCGGGCCGCCGTGGCTGTTTCTTTGTCAATAGCGTGACGGAACTTGCACCGCACGACGAGGCACTGGCGGCCTTCGCTCAGCGCCACGTCGCCCGCACCGGCGCGCTGGTCGTCAGCTTGCTCGAACGGACCGGATGTACCCCGGCGCTGGCGCAATCGCGCGCCGCTGCCTTGCTGGCGCTGGCGATCGGCACTATCACGCTGCGTAAAGCCGGCGTGCCGGTACCGGAGCTACTGACCATATTGAGCCAGGCGCAACTGCTGCTTGCCGATACCACCCCTTCTACTTGACGGAGCCCCCATGTCGTTACGCCTGCCTACTGTGTTCATCCCCGCCTTGCTGTGCGACGAAATGCTGTACCGGGATGTGATCGCCGCCCTCGGCGATGAAATCGAACCGCAAGTCTTGATGTCGCCACTAGCGAATTTGGCCGATAGCGCCGCCGATATTCTCGCGCGTGCGCCGCGCACGTTTGCGCTGGTCGGCACCTCCTACGGCGCCAATTTGGCGCTGGCAATTGCCCTCGCCGCGCCGGAACGTGTTTCCTCGCTTTGTCTGATGGGCTGCGACGCCAGCGCTCCGGCCGCCGGCGGGCCCGATCTGGCCGCTGGACTCGACGCGACGCCAGACGCGATCGTCGATTTTTTGGCAGGAATCGTCGTACGGCCGGCGGATCACGCAGCAAGTGCCGCCTTCAAAGCCATGGCGCACCGCGTCGGCGCGCCGGCTGGCGCGGCGCAGGCGCGTGCGCTGGCGAGCCGGGACGATATCTGGTCCAGGCTAAGCGAGCTGCAGATGCCGGCGCTGATCCTGACCGGTGACGAAGATCCGATCGCACCACCGGCGCGCGGGCGGCAGCTCGCGCAAGCGATGCCGCACGCGCGCTTTGCACTGATGCAGCAATGCGGTCACTTGCCCTCGCTGGAGCAGCCGGCGCGGGCGGCCGCGTTGTTCCACGCTTTTCTCGGCGAGGACGCACCGCATCGGCATCCCGGCTGATAGGCGAAAGCGGAACCCGGATTCGCAATTCGTTACCTGTTCGATTCACGCTGCAAAGCACAAGCGGTATACGCTATGAATACAATCACCACCAAGGACGGTAAGCCCAGCTTCTTCATCGAGCGCGGCGCCGCCACCATCATGGTTGGTACATTGTCTGCTGTACGTGCGCGCTGCACGTTTTTCGTGCATCATTGACCAATTTGGTGGCTCTATTTCTTGCGAAATGCATTTATACGCCGCCGTTGCGAATAAAATTGCATAGCCACAAGAGCGCGCCACGGCCCGGACCCGATCCGACGCCGCATGGCCGTCACCGCCAGGAGACAGGCATGTCAGCAGCCGTACGAGTACTACAAGGAAAGTTCGGGAGGGTATGCCTTCTCGACATGGATCGCCCGCTGGTCACCCATGGCCATTCGCAGTGCCACGTGCTGATCAAGGTCAGTGGCGAGGACACCTCGTTCACCGTCCGCGACAAGTCTTACCCGCTGACGGACCAGACCGCGGTGCTGATCAACTCGTGGGAGCCGCACGCCTACACCCACCATGATCCGGATGCGCCGGGCACCATCATCCTGGCGCTGTACATCGAACCGCTGTGGCTGGGCGAGATCGAACGAGTCTTCATCTCCAGCGGCCAGCCGGGCTTCTTCCCGCAGCCCTGCGTCGAAATCTCCAAAACGATCCGCAACCTGTCGAACCAGCTGGCGATGCAGATGCTGTATGGCGACCAGCTCAGCGCCCAGCAGCTGGAAATCCAGTTGTCGAATTTGATGATCGCGGTGATCGACGCGTTTTCCGGGTGGCGCAACCTGAACGACTTGCGCAAGGCCGACCTGCCGCGCATTGCCGACCCGCGCATCCGCCGCGCCATCACCTATATGCGCGCCAACGTCGGCGCCGAACTTGATATCGACAAGATGGCGTCGGAGGCATGCCTGTCGCGCGCCCATTTTTTCAAGCTTTTCCAGCAGGACACGAGCCTGACTCCTAACCTGTATGTCAATGTGCTGCGCATGGAAAAGGCGATTGTAGGCCTGACCCAAACGCGCCAGTCGCTGGTCAGCCTGTCCGACAGCCTTGGCTTCAGCGCGCAGAGCCACTTTACGCGCTTTTTCCAGCAGCACATGGGCGCGATGCCCAGCCAATACCGCAAAGTAGTTGATGTGTACGACCATCACTGACCGCCCAGTGCTGTAAAAAAAGCGACTGTACGGTAAATCCAAACACCCACGGGTAACAGCTTTCGCACCACCCAGGCCTACACTTTTTGCATCAGCCATGCTGCAAGAAGGGTATCAAAGTGAATCAGATTTCTTCAGTGCCAGTTGAAGGTTTCGCCGCCGCGGCCGATGCCGCGTCAGGCGGATACGTCGGCAAGGCGCTGCCCCGCGTCGAAGACGCCGCCCTGCTGACAGGGCGTGGCAGCTACGCCGACGACATCGGTGTCAAGCCGGGTACGCTGCACGCTGCCATCCTGCGTTCCCCGCACGGCCACGCCGAGATTGTGGCGATCGACAGCAGCGCCGCGCTGGCGCTGCCCGGCGTGCGCGCGGTGCTGACCGGCGCCGACGTCGCCGCCTGGTCGACTCCGTTCGCAGTCGGCGTCAAGCAGCCGATGGAGCACTGGTCGATGGCAATCGAGCGCGCCCGCTACGTCGGCGAGCCGGTCGCGGTGGTGATGGCCGAAAGCCGCTACCTCGCTGAAGATGCGCTGGAACTGATCAAGGTCGAGTACCGTCAGCTGCAGGCCGTGGTCGATCCCGAGGCCGCGCTGGAGCCGTCCGCGCCGGTGCTGCACGCGGCGGTCGGCTCGAATCTGGTCAACGAGCGCCATTTTTCGTACGGCGAGCCAGCCGCCGCCTTCGATGCCGCTCGCACGGTCAGCATCAAGGTGCACTACCCGCGCAACTCCTGCACGCCAATCGAATGCTTTGCCGTCGTCGCCGAATACCTGTCGGGCGACGAGGGCTACGACGTCATGTCGAATTTTCAGGGGCCGTTCGCGCTGCAGCCGGTGATGGCGCGCTCGCTGAAGGTCGGCGGCACCCGGCTACGGCTGCGCGCGCCGCGCGACTCGGGCGGCAGCTTCGGCACCAAGCAGGCCGTGTCGACCTACGTCGTGCTGCTGTGCCTCGCCTCGCGCAAGGCCGGCGCGCCGGTCAAGTGGATCGAAGACCGCCTCGAGCACCTGCAGGCATCGGTCGCCTCGACCAACCGCGTCACCACCATTGAGGCGGCGGTTACGCCCGATGGCGAAGTCACCGCGCTGCGCTACCACCAGATCGACGACTGCGGTGCCTACCTGCGGGCGCCGGAGCCGGCCACCTTCTACCGCATGCACGGCATGCTGACCGGCGCCTACAAGGTGCGCAACCTGGAAGTGCACAACAAGGTCGTGCTGACCAATAAAACCCCGTCTGGCCTGGTGCGCGGCTTCGGCGGCCCGCAAGTCTATTTCGCGCTGGAGCGCCTGATGCAACGTATCGCGGTCGAACTCGGCCTCGACCCGCTCGACGTCATCAGCCGCAACATGATCCGTGCTGATGCTTTCCCTTACCGCGCGCCGGCCGGCTCGCTGTACGACTCGGGCAACTACCAGCTGTCGATGGCGATGGCGGTCGAGCGGGGCGGCCTGGAAGCACTGAAAGCGCGGCGCGATCAGGCGCGCGGCGAGGGACGCCTGTACGGCATCGGCTACGCCGCCGTGGTCGAGCCGTCGATCTCCAACATGGGCTACATCACCACCGCGCTGACGGCGGCCGAACGCGCCAAGGCCGGCCCGAAGAATGGCGCCAACACCAGCGCCACCGTCGCCGTCGACGCGCTCGGCAGCGTTAGCGTGATGATCGATTCGGTGCCGCAGGGGCAGGGCCACCGCACGGTCGTCGCGCAGGTGGTCGCCGACGTGCTGGGCCTCGAACCATCGGATGTGCTGGTGAATGCCGAACTCGATACGCAAAAGGACGGCTGGTCTATCGCCGCCGGCAATTACTCGAGCCGCTTCGCCGGCGCCGTCGCCGGCACAGTGCACCTGACCGCGATCCAGGTGCGCGACAAACTGGCGCGGATCGCGGCCTCGATCCTCAGGGTGCCGGCGGCCGACATCGTGTTCGAAGGCCGCAAGGTGTTCTCGCGCACCGATCCCGCCACCAGGCTGCCGTTCCACCGCGTCGCTGGCGCCGCGCACTGGTCACCGGCCAGCCTGCCTGAAGGGATGGCGCCTGGCATTCGCGAAACCGTGTTCTGGACGCCGGTCCAGCTGGAAGCGCCCGACGACAACGACGTCATCAACAGCTCGGCCGCCTACGGCTTCGTGTTCGACATCTGCGCGGTCGAAGTCGACAAGATCACCGGGCAGGTACGCATCGACCGCTATGTCACCTCGCACGACGCGGGCCGCATCCTCAACCCGGCGCTCGCCGACGGCCAGATCCGCGGCGCCTTTGCCCAAGGCCTGGGCGCGGCGCTGATGGAGCACTTCGACTACGGCAGCGACGGCAGCTTCAAGTCCGGCACCTTCGCCGACTACCTGGTGCCGACCGCCTGCGAAGTGCCGGAGCCCGTGATCGTCCACATCGAAACGCTGTCGCCGTTCACGCCCCTGGGCGCCAAGGGCCTCGGCGAAGGCAACAACATGAGCACGCCCGTCTGCATCGCCAACGCGGTGGCCGACGCGCTGGGCGTGGCCGACCTGCGCCTGCCGCTCACGCCCTCAAAGATCCATGCCCTGCTCGGCGCCGGCGATCCGCCGCCGAGCAAGCCGCGCGCGGCGGCGCCAGTGAAAGCGCCGCAAGGCGGCCACGCGCTGTCGATGTCCGGCTCGGTCGAACTGCCCGCCACGCCGGAGCAGGTGTACGCGGTGCTGCTCGACCCGGACGCGCTGGTCAAGGTCATCCCCGGCTGCCACGCACTGGAGAAAGTCGGCGAAAATCACTACCGCGCCGACGTCACCATCGGCATTGGCCTGGTCAAGGCGCGCTACGCTGCCGAGATCCGTTTGTCCGACCTCGATCCGCCGCATGGACTGGCGCTGGGCGGCAAAGGCGTCAGCTCCCTCGGCGCGGCCGAAGGCGCGGGCAGCATCCGGCTCCAGCCGGCAGGATCCGGCACGCTGCTCAGCTACGACTACAGCGCCGCCGTCAGCGGCAAGGTCGCAGCAGTGGGTGGACGCATGCTGGAGGGCGCCGCCAAGATCGTGCTGCGCCAGCTGTTCGAACAACTGGGGCGCCAGGCCAGCGGCGGCGTCGCCGCGCCGAAGCGCTCGCTGTGGCAGCGCATCCTGCATGCGCTGGGAGTGTCCAAATGAAGCCGGCCGCATTCGATTACATCCGCGCCGACAGCGCGCAAGAGACGGTGAGCCTGCTGGCCCGCCACGGCGAGGACGCCAAAATTCTGGCCGGCGGCCAGTCGCTGATGGCGATGCTGAACATCCGCCTGGCGCAGCCGGCCATGCTGGTCGATATCTCGCGCTGCCAGGACCTCGATTACGTGCGCGTTGAGAACGGCAACCTGGCTGTCGGCGCCGCGGCCACCCAGGCCAGCGTCGAAACGCGCGCCACGCTGGCGTCCGAGGTGCCGCTGCTGGCGCTGGCGCTGCCGTGGATCTCGCACTTCCAGATCCGCAACCGCGGCACCGTCTGCGGCTCGGTCGCGCATGCGGACCCGAGCGCCGAGCTGCCGCTGTGCCTGACAGCGTTGCAGGGCGAAGTCGTGCTGCGCTCGAAATCCGGCCGCCGCGTGCTGAAGGCCGACGACTTCTTCCAGGGGATGCTGATGACGGCGGTGCGTCCCGGCGAAATCGTCGAAGAAGTGCGCTTCCCGCTGCAGCAGCAGGGCGCGCGCTACGCCTTCCAGGAAGTGTCGATGCGCCACGGCGACTTCGCCATCGTCGCGCTGGCCGCGGTGGTCAGCGAAACCGCCATCGAGCTCACTGTCGGCGGCGTTGCCGACCGCCCGGCCCGCAAGCGCTGGGCGCGCATCGTCGGCGATGACCTCGACACGGCGCTCAACGATTTCGCATGGGAACTCGAAGCCCAGAGCGACGGCCACGCCAGCGCCGAATACCGGCGCCACCTGGTGCGCCAGCTCGGACGTCAACTGATCGGGAAGGCAAGCACATGAAACACTACGAAAAAAACATGGAATACCAGGTGACCATCACGCTCAATGGCATGACGCGCAGCGCGCCGGCCGAAGCGCGCATGCTGCTGTCGGACTTCCTGCGCCACAAGCTGGGCGCCACCGGCACCCACGTCGGCTGTGAACACGGCATCTGCGGCGCCTGCACCGTGCGCGTCGACGGCGTCGCCCAGCGTTCCTGCATGCAGCTGGCGGTGCAGGCAGACGGGCGCCGCATCGACACCGTCGAAGGCCTCAACCAGGGCGCCGCCGCCGAGCTGGGCGACCTGCAGGAAGCCTTCAAGCGCCATCACGCGCTGCAGTGCGGTTTTTGCACCGCCGGCATCCTGATGTCGTGCAGCCATTTCCTCGAACGCGTGCCGGCGCCGAGCGAGCAGCAGGTGCGCGACATGCTGTCGGGCCACCTGTGCCGCTGCACCGGCTACACCAATATTGTCAACGCCGTGCTCGACGTCTCAGCGCAACGCCAGGCGGCCATCATCGGGAGTACACGACATGCTTGATCTGGGCCTCAGTTTCCTCGCATCGGTAGAACGCAGTCCCGGCCAGCTCGCGCTGGTAGACGGCGACCTGCGCCTGACCTACGGTGAATGGTTCGAGCGCGTCGCCGCGGTCGCGGCTGGCCTGCAAGGGATCGGCCTGCAGCGCGGCGACCACCTGGTGGCGCTGCTGCAGAACCGCTGGGAGATGGCCACGCTGCACTGGGCCTGCCAGTTCACAGGCATCATCGTCACCCCGCTCAACTGGCGCGCCAAACCGGACGAAATCGACTACTGCGCCGGCGACGCCGACGCCCGCGCCGTTGTCTTCCAGGACGTCTCGGCCGACGCGGTGCGCGATTCCGCCGTCGCACAGCGCCTGCCGCGCATCGCGGTCGGCGCCGCCGAAGGCGCCACGCTGGCGTTCGAGCACCTGCTGGCAGCGCTGCCCGCCGCCCAGCTGCTGAACGCCGGTGCCGACGACTGGTCGCTGATGCTGTACACCTCCGGCACCACCGGTAAACCAAAGGGCGTGCCGCGCCGCCACCGCCACGAGCGGGCCGCCGCGCTGGCCCACGTGGCCCAGAACCAGTACGGCCGCTTTGAGCGCACCCTTGGCGTGATGCCGCTGTATCACACCATGGGCGTGCGTTCACTGCTGGCGATGGCGTTGGTCGACGGCTGCTTCGTCTGCGTGCCCAAGTTCGACCCGGTGGCGGTGCTGGCTGCGATCGAGGCCGAGCGCATCACCAACCTGTACCTGGTGCCGACGCTGTACCACGACGTCATCGCCCATCCCAACTGCGCCATCACCGACCTGTCGTCGGTACGCAAGCTGGGGTTTGCCGGCGCCTCGATGAACGAGGCGCTGCTGAAAAAGCTCGATGCGCTGTTCAAGCCCGAACTGTTCGTCAACCACTACGGCTCGTCCGAGGTGTACACCTTCAGCATCGACCCGGACGCCGTCAAGAAGCCCGGCAGCGCCGGCCGCGCCGGCATCAACCAGCGCCTGCGCGTGGTGCGTCTCGACAGCGGCAACCCCGACCTGCCGGCAGAACGCTACGAAGAAGGCGAAATCATCGCCGACCTGGCCGGCGACGAATCGTTCGAAGGCTACTGGAACCGGCCCGACGCCAACGCCAAGGCGCTGCGCGGCGGCTGGTACTTCACCGGCGACACCGGCTACCTGGACCGCGACGGCGACCTGTTCGTCTCCGGCCGCACCGATGACATGATCATCAGCGGCGGCGAGAACATCTCGCCGGTGGAGATCGAAAGCCTGTTGTCGCTGCATCCGGCGGTCGACGAAGTGGCGGTGGTGGGCCTGCCGGACGCGCGCTGGGGCCAGTGCGTCACCGCTTTCGTCAAGCGCCGCGCCGCGGTCACCGACGCCGAACTCGATGCGCACTGCCGCACTTCGGGTCTGGCGAACTTCAAGCGCCCGCGCGCCTACGTCTTCGTGTTGGAAGTACCGCGTTCCCCGGTCGGCAAACTGCTGCGTCGAAAATTAGTCGCCAACGAATACGAAGCCGAAGCACCGAAGTGATTTTTTCCAGTCTAAACAATAAAGGAGACACCATGAAAACCGTAATCGCACACAAGCTGTTGGCCGCCTCGATCCTGGCCGGATTTGCCGCTGCCGCCAGCGCGCAGGAACCGATCCGCATTGGCGTCGTCACGCCGCTGTCGGGCACTTATTCGGCGCTCGGCCAGCAGGTCAAGTGGGGCATCGAGCTGGCGACCAAGGAGATCAACGCCGCCGGCGGCATCATGGGCCGCAAGGTCGAGCTGCTGTTCGAAGATGAAGAAGCCAATCCGTCGGTCGCCACGCCGAAAGCGGAAAAGCTGTTCCAGGTGTCCAAGGTCGACTTCCTGACCGGTACCGTCAATTCGGCGTCGACGCTGGCGGTCGGCCAGCTCGCCGAGCGCAACAACCGCCTGATCGCCACCACGGTGTCCTTCTCCGACGCCATCACCGGCGACAAGTGCTCGCCCAACGTTTTCCGCGTCAATGCCAAGGCCGGCCAGCAGTCCGCCGCGTTGGCCGAGTGGCTCAGCAAATCCAAGCCGAACGCCAAGGTGTTCTACCTCGGCCCGGATTATGAAATGGGCCGCAGCACCGTCGCCGCCTTCAAGAGCGCGGCCGAAAAGAAGGGCGCCAAGACGGTCGGCGAAGTGTTCGCCCCGCTCGACAACAAGGACTACTCGCCATTTTTCGGCCAGGTCCGCGCCGCCCGTCCCGACGTGATGTACACCTCGGTGGCCGGCAACGACACCGTGCGCCTGTTCAACCAGATGTCCCAGTACGGTCTCTTGAAGAGCATGACCGTGGTCGGCGCATCGGGCACGCTGACGTCGCAGAACCTGGCGGCGGTCGGCAAGGCCGGCGAGGGCTTCGTCACCGGCGTCGGCTACTCTGTCGAGATCGACCTGCCGGAGAACCAGAAATTCGTCAAGGCCTTCACCGAGTTCGCCAAGTCCGCTCCCGACTTGTACGGCGCCGACTCGTACGGCGTCATGTACTTCTACAAGGCCGCCGTCGAAAAGGCCAAGAGCACCGAGACCGACAAGGTCCGCACCGCCATGCGCGGCCTCGAGTGGATGACCCCGCAGGGCAAGAAGACCATGCGCGCGGGCGACCACCAGGCGATCCAGGACATGTACGCGACCCAGATGACCAATGGGAAGTTCAAGATCCTGAGCAAAGTCGCCGGCGATGCCGCCATCGGTCCCGACACCTGCACCAAGTTCTGATCGGCTGAGAGAAAATCATGGGTGGTTTCATCGACACACTGCAGTTCGTGCTCGCGCCGCAGGTCGTCAACGGCCTGTCGATCGGCGTGGCCGTGATCCTGATGGCGCTCGGGCTGACGATCATCTTCGGCCTGCTCGACGTCATCAACATGGCGCACGGCGAGTTCTACGCGCTCGGCGCCTACCTGGGCGTGAGCTTGGCCGCGGCCGGCGTCAACTTCTGGCTGATGCTGCTGCTGGTGCCGCTGATCATGGCGCCGATCGGCTACCTGTTCGAACGCACGCTGATCCAGCGCGTGTTCCACCACAAGGACCGCCACATCCTGACGCTGCTGCTGACGTTCGGCCTGGCCATCATCATGGAAGACCTGTTCAAGGTGTTCTACGGCCCGCAGGCGCTGACCGCCGCCACCCCGATCGAGGGCGCCAGCGAAATCGCCGGCATGTTCTTCCCTAACTACCGCCTGTTCCTGATGGCGATCGGTACCGCCATCATCGTCGTCGTCTGGCTGGTGGTCTACCGCACCAGCCTGGGCGCGATGGTGCGCGCCGCCGCCTTCGACAAGAACATGGCGTCGTCGCTCGGCGTGCCGGTCTCGCACGTGTATGCCGGCACCTTCGCCTTCGGCGTCGCGCTGGCTGCCTTGTCGGGGGTGCTGCTCGCTCCTGTCTATTCGGTGTTCCCGACCATGGGCAAGGACTTCATCCTGATGGCGTTTAGCGTCGTCATCGTCGGCGGCCTTGGCAGCATCAAGGGCGCGGTCATCGCGGGACTGGTGCTCACGCAGATCCAGGCCATCGCCAGTCTGTACATTTCGCCGTCGTGGACCGACCCCCTGGTGTTCGCCATCATGGTCGCGGTGCTGATGGTGCGTCCGCAAGGACTGTTCGGGAGGCTCGGCCATGCTTGATAACGTCGCTCCAATCGGCCGTCATGCCAAACCCGCACCAGTGCTCGGCGCGGTCGCCCGCCGCGAGCGCATCGCCCGCAACGCGGTGCGTTACTTCGCCTTCCTGTTCATCGCGCTGGCGCTGGTGTTCGCCGTCGTCGCCGCCGCGCTCAAGGATGTGTTCTTCTTCCGCCTCGCCACCGAAGCGCTGATCTACGGCGGCTTCGCCATGGGCGTCGACCTGCTGCTCGGCTTCGCCGGCCTGCTGTCGCTCGGCCACGCGCTGTTTTTCGGACTCGGCGCCTACGTCTCCGGCCTGGTGCTGAAGGAATGGACGGCGTCGTTCTGGCTGGCGATGGGCACCGTGCTGGTGGCGGCGACCTTCGCCGGCAGCATCGCCGGCATCATCGCCATCCGCGCCCGTGGCGTCTACTTCGCACTGATCACCTTCGGCCTGGCCGAAGTGGCGTCGAAGATCGTCTTCAACACGCGTGAACTGGGTGGTTCGGACGGCATCATCGGCATCCCGGTGGTGCAGGCCAACTTCCTGCTGTTCACGGTCGACAGCAGTCACGCCGGCAGCTTCTTCCTGCTGGTGCTGGTACTGGTCATGGCAATGTACTTTGCGCTCGAGGCGCTGCTGCAGACGCCCGCCGGACGCCTGGTGGTGGCGATCAAGGCCAACGAACATCGCGTGCCCTTCCTCGGCTTTTCGGCGCAGCGCTACAAGCTGCTCGCCTTCATCCTGGCCGCCAACGTCACCGCCCTGGCCGGCGCCCTGTATCCGATGCTGCGCGGGTTCGTTTCGCCCGAGCTGATGTTCTTCCAGGCTTCTGGCAACGCCGTCATCACCGTCATCCTCGGCGGCGTCGGCACCTTGATCGGGCCGCTGTACGGCAGCGTGATCCTGTCAGCGCTGAAATCGATCGTCGGCTCGTACACCGAACACCATCTGATCGTCATCGGCGTGCTGTTCATGATTTCGGTGATCTTCTTCCCCAAGGGCCTGATCGGCTACCTGCACCCGCGCCTCCAAGCGTGGCTGTCGCGAAAGGAGCGTCCATGAACGACCAGATCGTCCTGTCGGTACGCGACCTGACGGTGCGCTTCGGCGCCCTGACCGCCGTGAACAACGTCAGCTTCGACGCCAGGCGCGGCCACATCACCTCCGTGATCGGCCCGAACGGCGCCGGCAAGAGCACCTTGTTCAACCTGATCAGCGGCGCCATTCGCCCCAGCAGCGGCAAGGTCACTTTCAAAGGCCAGGACGTAACCGCGCGCGGGCCGAACCGCCTGATGAAGGCCGGCCTGGCGCGCTCGTTCCAGATCACCAACCTGTTCTTCGAATTGTCGGTGTTCGAAAACCTGCGCCTGGCGGCGCAGGCACTGGAAGCGCCGACGCGCGCGCTGCTGCCGGTGCGCCGCAGCGTCATCGCGCTGCAGCGCGCCGAAGAACTGATCGCCCAGTTCGGCCTGTCGTCCAAGGCCCACGAACTGGCCGGCTACCTGTCGCACGGCGAACAGCGCCGGCTCGAGATCGCCGTGGCACTGGCCTGCCGGCCGTCCATGCTGCTGCTGGACGAACCGACCCAGGGCATGTCGCACGCCGACACCGAGGAAACCGGCGCGATGATCAAGTCGCTCGCCGGCGACCTGTCGATCCTGCTGGTCGAACACGACGTCGGTCTGGTGATGAACCTCTCCGACCACGTCGTCGTCATGACCCAGGGCGCCAAGCTAGCCGAAGGATTGCCGGCCGCCGTGCGGGCCAACCCGGCGGTGCAGGCAGCCTACTTTGGACAAGGAAGCCACCATGCTTGAACTCGACAACGTCCATACCCATTACGGTCTCTCGCACGTGCTGCAAGGCGTGTCGCTGACGGTCGGCGCCGGCGAAGTGGTGGTGCTGTGCGGCCGCAACGGCGTCGGCAAGACCACCGTCATGAAAACCGTCGCCGGCTGGGTCAAGCCGACCTCCGGCACGGTGCGCTTAGACGGCGCCGACATCGGCCCGCTGGCGCCGGACCGCATCTGCCGCCTGGGCCTCGGCCTGGTGCCGGAAGACCGCCGCATCTTCCCCGGCCTGACGGTCGAAGAGAACCTCAAGCTCGGTTTCCTGCAGTGCCCGGGCCGCAGCAAGGCCGAATCGCGCGCGGTGCTCGAACAGGCCTACCAGCGCTTCCCGCGCCTGAAGGAACGCCGGCAGCAGCTCGGCACGTCGCTGTCTGGCGGCGAGCAGCAGATGCTGGCGATCGCGCGCGTGCTGGTCGGCGCGCCGCGGCTGCTGCTGATCGACGAGCCGACCGAAGGCCTGGCCCCGATCATCGTCGACGAAATCTTCGCCATCATCGCCGGCCTGCGCGATGACGGCATGCCGATCCTGCTGGTCGAGCAGAATGTCCAGCGCGCGCTCGATGTCGCTGACCGCTTCTATGCGCTCGAACGCGGCCAGGTGATCCTGTCCGGCGACGCCGGATCGAGCAGTGACCGCAGCACCCTGCAAGAAGCCATCGCCGTTTAATTAGCCTCATACATAAAAAGGAACCTGACATGTCGCAACTCTCCCATCCCGCGCAAACCCTGCTCGAAAAGCTCGACGGCTTTGCCGTCATCATCGACGCCGCGCGCCAACGCGCCGACATCGTGCTCGAACGGCCTCCCTTCAACATCATCTCCATGGCCCAGCGCGACCAGCTGCGCCTGGTGTTTGAATCGCTCGACGAGAACCCGGCGGTGCGCGTGATCGTGCTGCGCTCGATCGGCGAGCATTTCTCCAGCGGCGGCGACATCCGCGGCTTTCTCGACGCCACGCCGGAGCACGTGTCGAAGCTGGCGTGGAACATCGCCGCGCCGGCGCGCTGCAGCAAGCCGGTGATCGCCGCCAACCGCGGCTTTTGCTTCGGTGTGGGCTTTGAAATCTCGCTGGCGTGCGACTTCCGCATCGTCTCCGAAACGTCGCAGTACGCGCTGCCGGAGCAGAAGCTGGGCCAGATCCCTGGTTCGGGCGGTTCCGCGCGCCTGCAGAAAATGGTCGGCATCACCCGCACCAAGGATGTCGTCATGCGTTCGCGCCGCGTGCCGGGCCAGCAGGCGTACGATTGGGGCATCGCCACCATGTGCGTGCCGGATGCCGAGCTGGAAAAGGCCACCGACGCCTTGGTCGATGAGCTGCGGGCGTTCTCGCCGATCGCGCAGCGCACCGCCAAGAAGCTCCTCAACGACACCGAAGACTCGACCTTGGGCATCGCCATCGAACTGGAAGGCCATTGCTACAGCCGCCTGCGGGGGTCCGACGACTTCCGCGAAGGCGTCGAGGCATTCCACCAGAAACGCAAGCCTGATTTCAAAGGAAGCTGATCCGCGTGACATCAAGCATCAAGTCGTCGCCGGCAAGGGATCGACTGCGCCGCAATCTGACTACATGCCGATCCTGGTGCGCAAGGCGCTGGCATCGGCTTCATGATCCGGGATGCTCACACAGATCCTGAATGAAATCGAAGGATCGATACTCTCATGAAAGCAAGAGCGCCAGCAGCTGGGGGACCGCGTCTGCGCGCACTCAACCTGATCGGCGGCCAATGGCAGGCGGCCGCCGCAGCGCGCGAGGGCGACAGCATCAATCCGGCCAACGGCCGCGAGATCGGCAGTTTCGCCGCCGGCGAGGCAGCCGATGCGCGGCAGGCGATCGACGCGGCGCGGAGCGCGTTCGAGCGCGGCAGCCTGTCGCGTGACCCGGCGCAGCGCGCAGCACTGCTGCTGCGCTGGGCCGACCGGCTAGCAAGGCGCGGCGACCTGGCGCACTTGCTGACGCTTGAAAACGGCAAGGTCCTGGCGCAGTCGCGCCAGGAGATTGCCGCTGCTATCGCGTGCGTGCGGCAAGAGGCCGGAAGGCTGCTGCAGGCTGCAGGTGCTGGGATCATCTCGGCGTCAGCATCGCAACCTGCAGGTGTGGTTGCGATCCTGGTTCCCTGGGATGCTCCTGTGGCGCTGCTGGTGGCGTCGCTGGCGCCGGCGCTGGCTGCCGGCTGCAGTGCCGTCGTCAAGCCTGCCCGGCAATGCGCGCAGGTCATCGCGGCGGTCATCGGTGAACTGGCGGCAGTGGAGGGATTGCCCCAGGGCGTGGTGAACGTCGTGTCGGAGACGGGGCAACAGGTGGCGGGTGAACTGGTCGCCTCGCGTGGCGTTGACATCTTGTGCTTCACAGGGGGGCGCGAGACCGGCCGCAGGATGGCGCAGGCTGCCGCTCCCAGCGCCAAGCGGCTGCTGTTTGACCTGGCCGGCAAGTCGTGCAGCCTGGTGTTTTCGGACGTCGACATGCACATCATGGCAGGGAAATTGGCGACTGCGGGGCTGATCGCCACCGGCCAGCACAGTGCCGCACCGAGTCGCATCCTGGTGCACGCGTCCTGCTTCGACCAGGCCAAGGCGGCGCTGAAACGAGCACTGGGGCAGGTCATCGTCGGGGCCGGTGACGACCTCGGCTGCGGTATGGGGCCGCTGATCGATGCCTCGACGCTCGTTGCAGTCGGCGTACGCACCGAACGCGCATTGGAGCGCTGCGGCGAAGTGGTGCTGCAGGGCCGTCGTGCGGGCGGCGAGTTGTCCGACGGCTATTTCCTGTCGCCGACGCTGGTGGTCGAACGAGCTGGCGCTGACGCGCCCTCAGCCGAGGAGATTTACGGGCCATTTATCTCGATTGGCCGGTTCGAGGAAGACAATGAAGCGGTCGCCTGCGCCAATGCGATGCGCATGGCGCGCTCCGTCAGTGTATGGACCGGCGACCCGGCACGGGCGCAGCGGCTGGTGCGCGCGCTGCGCAACGACGGCATTCTCATCAACCGGCATGACTGGCTGGCGGCGAATGGCTCAACGGGTGGTGGTAGCATTGCCCCTCGCGGCACGCTGTCCGATTTCCTGGCCAGTCCGCGCCAATAGCAAAGGAGCCGACTTGCAGCATATTGCGATCGCGCTTGATGGTCGGACCGTCACACTTGAATATGAATTGATCAGCGGCCAGCGGGCCAATGCGCCATTGATTGTATTCCTGCATGAAGGACTCGGTTCGGCCGCGACGTGGGGGCGGTGGCCGCGCGCCTTGTGTGCTGCTAGCGGCTGCCGCGGCCTGGTCTTTTCGCGGTACGGTTACGGGCACTCGACGGCGCGCCCTGCATCTGGACAGGGGTGGCCAGTGGATTACATGGAGCGGGAAGCGCGCGAGCACCTGCCTGCGTTGTTTGTCGCACTCGGCATCGATGCCGCACGCGAGCCTCCGATAATTCTCGGACATAGCGATGGCGCCACAATCGCGCTGCTGTATGCTGCAGCATTCCCTGGGCATGCGGGTGCTGTGGTGGTGCTGGCCCCGCATGTGTTTGTCGAACAGGTGGCGCGCGAGCGCATCGCGCGGCTGCAGGCAAGCTGGCCTGACGGGCGGTTGGCTGCTCATCTTGCAAGCCTGCACGGCGACCCTGCCGGCGTGTTCCAGGGCTGGAGTCGTTGTTGGCTGTCTGCCGCGTTCAGCGACTGGAGCATCGCCGAGATGATTCAAAGCATCGCGAGCCCGCTGCTAGCGATACAGGGCAAGCAAGACCAGTTTGGAACGTTGGAGCAATTATATGAAATACAGCGCCGCGTCCCCCACGCCGAACTGCTCGTTCTCGATGACTGCCGTCATGTACCGCACGAGGAACACCCTCACGCCACTTTGTCGGCGGTGACTGTTTTTTTGACAAAGTGTCGCGCTCAAGGCCACTGAGCGAGGCCGTTTTATTTGGGCGACGCTCGCCATCGAACCGATAGCAGAGAGCCGCCTTGAAATGGTTACCGAACCACGAGTCGCCGATTGCGAGGATTGATGGGTAGACTCAGTCGATTTCCATCGAGCCGACATCCCAGTAGACGTTTTCAAATTTCATCTCAAACCGCAGCAAAAAAGATGGGAAGGGCAATCGCTATGCTCTGCTGCGACGCTATTGCACGAGGCGCGACAAGGGACGGGCGCCCGGATGTCGCTGCGGTTTCAGGACTCGCATCCGCCTCGACCTTGCCTCTGCGATAGCATGTTCGGCTGAAGCCCACAACGCCACAATCCGCAAGTCCACCACTGCGCTGGCTATCCTCCCCACTTGGGTGCGAATCCGGTACAGCAGCGGTACACTCGTAACGATCCATAGATTGATCTATATTTCGCTAACCCATTGATTCGTTGTATACTATTGCCTTCAACAACCTTCGCTTACTTTACCTCAATTTCCCTACGGACATGCTTTCGCTGGCAAACTCATAATCCGTTGGTGCCGTGTTCGACTCACGGGAGGCCCACCATCCAAACATTTTCCGTGTCGGGCCAGCAATTGCTGGCCCTTTCGTCGTTTGACAAACGAACGCTTTAACGCATTAGGTCGCACGCCTTGCGAAGACAAGCCGTTGTTGGATATAGCAGCTATCGGCAGGTATTGTCAGTAACAGTTAGTAAAACGTCTTATTTTTTTCAACAACTCGAGGTGGTTGCGAAAAAATATATATTGATAAAGGGAAATCCACTATAGTTTGAGTGCAGCCTGCCTTGCTTAGCTACCGTACGAATAGCTGGAAACCATAGCTCGAACCATAGATGCATCTAAATTGTAGAGGATTGAAAATGACAGAGCAGATCTTCTTCGAATATGACGACGTCAAAGTGACGAGTTCGCGTTTCATTAGCGGAGGCCAAACCTACGCAATGAGCAACATCACATCAGTGAAGCCGTATGAGAAAAAGCCGTCGCGGTTCATGGGTATTGTGGTGCTCCTGGTAGGGCTTGTTATGGCTATGAATTCTCTTAGCTTCGGCATTGTTGTGGGCATAGGTGCCGCAGCCTATCTATATTTCCAGAAAACGATTTACCACGTTCTTCTTTCAACTTCTGCGGGCGAGACCAAAGCGCTCGTTACGTATCAGCGTGATTATTTGGACAAGGTGATCGCCGCGCTCAACGACGCCATTGTAGCTCGCGGGTAACTACAGAGGTCCAAAGTCAATGCGAGGCGCCTTGGCATCTCACAGAAAAAGGTCAGGAATTCTCCGGTTGCTCAACAACGTGGCCGGGTTCTCTAAAAGGCACGGGTAAAAGGCTTAGTTCGCTTAACCGTCATAACTGGGGCAGCAATCAATGATGAACCGGATACGCAAGCAGGGTTATGCTGTTGCGCCGGCTACGAGAACCGAGGAGGGGGGCTGCTCTTTAAGGAGCGCTTGCATGCAGTTGAGACGCCTGGAGACGACGATTGAATGAATTCGCTTTGAACGGCGACGAATTTGAAGCGCGCGCGCAAACCCTTGTGGGACGTTTTTTTATCGCCTTCTCTGCCATTGAGTTGAACCTGTCGTTGCAGGTAGGTGGAGCCGGAAAATTCAACGAAAAGCTGGAACGCTACTTCGAGTCAGCCATGAACCTTTACGGCAAATCGGACAACGACTTTTGCTCGATAGCGGCGTGGTATATGGCAGCCGACGCCATGCGCGACCTGCGCAATCGGTTTGCGCATGGGCGGTGGGGATTCGCGACTCATTCTCAGATGGTTACCCATGTTGCAGGGTATCCCCCGGACGTGCAACATGAGCGCCACTTCTCTCTTTTCGATCTGGAAGCGATTGTCGCCGACGCCGAATCGCTGCACCGCGGCTTGTATGACGTCATCCGGTAGCGCGAAACGCCTTGCAGATTGTTTGAACCGCAGTTAGCGCTAATACATTCTCCCAGTGGGCCACCGGAAGGCGTGCGACCGCTTCCGCGCTGTTTGGAATAGTGTCAGCGCGGAAAAACGGAAACCGGCTCGGCTGTTCTCCTGGTGGCAACCGCCGTTTATTGTTCCGAGAGTGTCCGTTTTTCGGACCTGATCCTTATCCCCCGACTGACCCTCATCCTCGAGTTTGCTCACCCAGCTGCACAGGAATCGACTGCCCCACACGATCGAGATCAATTTTGGTGATCCACCACGCGCGATCGTGAAAGGTAAATTGAAAAACATCCGCATCGACAATCGCGCCGTCTCGGACAGCTTGGCCGCCGGTATGCGGCAAGTGCGCGTCGAAAACGGTGATGTCGTCAGAGTCGCCCACATAGTATGCTTTGTGGAGCGCCATCATTGTGCTGCGTATCTTTCCATCGCCTGCCTTGGCCGCGGCGCATTGGCCGCCGCTGCAGATTGTGACGGGGGAGCTGACAAATCGTTCAGCGCGCTCGAGCATGTCCGTGTGGCGCAGGAAGGTAAAAACCCAGCTGGACGTGTCCGACACGTCGGCGGCGGCGGCGATGAAATGGGCGTTTTCCTCGGCGATCATGTGGCGCATTGAATGGACGACGGTGAAGTTGCCGCGCTCTTCATACAGCACGTCGTCGACGCGCCAGAGGCCCTTCTCTTCCACTAGCACATAGCGGATCGTCCGCTCCGAATCCGCGCCGTACTCCGGGTAGACGTTGAAGCTGATGTCCACCGCGTTCTTGACCACTGAGCGCAACCGGACGTTGGCGCTGGCGTAGGCGAGATCGGGATCGGTCTCCTGCGAGGCCAAGTATTGGTCCCAGTTGGCGCCATAGCCGCAGATATTGTCGTTGCGGACCAGGGTCTCGCAGATCGTCGTGTTTTCGGCGATCAGCGCGTCGGCGTTTTTCGAATAGAACGATCCAGGTATAGGCGCGTGGTTGTACTGTCGTTTCAAACGGGCCTGTAAATGATCCTGATAAAACGCCTGGATGAATTTGCGTTGCGTCTCGCTGTCCGCATCGGCAGGCGGAGTATTGCATCCGGCCAGCGAGCTCACTCCCATCAGTAATGCGCACGCCGCCATCAATGACTTTTCAGCATTCATGATCGTTCCTCTCGGTTGAGCGAACCAAATCATGCTTGTCACAGCGCGAATGGGCTTGTGGATAATCATCAAAACGCTCCAAAAGATGGTGCGTATGGCGATGTTAGCGCTTCTGTTCCGAGTGCTGGCCGGCCTTGAAGCGCCGCCCGGAGAACACGCCCGTCCCCAGTCCCGCCAGCACAAAGGCTGCGCCCGCAGCCTGGGCTGCAACCAGACCGAACTGGGAGGCAAGCACGCCGTGGAGACTGAGGGTCACATCTGGCAAACGGACACGGTCTGGACGGTAGGCAGCCAGCTTCGACGGTCACGGCCGAGCTCTTGTCCGTTTACCAGATGTGACCCTAGCGCCGCTACTGCCAGTTGCAGGTCCGACTGGAAGGCGACGGTCTGAACTGCCAGGCCGCATATGCTTGATTCGCACGGAACAGGCGGGACACTCGCATCGCAGTCAATTTCCTGTCGGAGAACCTTACAGTTTTTACCGCGGTTAATTTAAATTTCCGCAAGCAATTGTTTAATAAGGGAAATTGTATTTGGCACGCTAATTGCTTAACCTTGGATAAGTGGCAAGCTAGCCATTCGAACAAACTCCAAACTAGGCAAATATGAAAATTCTTAAGTCTTTGATTCTCTCCCTCGGCATGGCCGCATCGGTGTTTGCACAGGCGACCACCATCAATTTTTCCAGTTATTCCGGTACGCTGGCTGGTGTGGGCAATGCGCACTTCTCGCTGGCAGGTGTCGGTGAACAGGGTACGCCGTCGGTGGGCAATGGCTATCTGTACAACTCGATTGATGGTTCGGCGTACCCCACCAACAGCATCTTGAAAATTTCTTTTGATGAAAGTGTGTCGGGTGTCATGTTCACCTTCAACACCTTCGGTACCAAAGCGACCACCGCATGGTCGCTGTTCGGCGATGGCCACACGCTCATCAGTACCGGCCACCTGTCAAATGGCGATACCCTGTACAACTTGTCGCAGTATTCGGGCGTGCGCAGCATTGAATACAACAATGGTGGCAATGACTGGTACTTCGGCGTCAAAAACCTGTCGTTCAACGTGATCCCTGAACCCGGCATGCTGCCGCTGCTGGGCCTGGGTATGGCCGGGCTGATGCTGGCGCGTCGTCGCCGCGCTGCTTGATCCGGATGCAGGAACGCTAGCTCTGCGCCCGCCACAGTGAATCGGTGCGGCGCTGCATGAAGGCGCTCGCTTGGGCCTGTATCCCCGAAAAAACCGGTCCGCGTGGGCCGGTTTTCTTTTGTACGATGCCTGCCGCGTCGGCATCGCAGAAGGAAGCAAAGTCGAACCAGATACGCCAAGCCGCATGGGCAGTTTCTTGCGATTGTTGAGGCGACGCGCATCGCTGGCTCTTCCTGATACAGCATGTGCGAGCGTCCAGTGCGTCGGTGTCACACGTCTCTACGCCGATGCGCCGCGGCCCGCAGTACCGCTGGATCGTGCAACGCTGCGACGTCGCCACAGGCTTGCCGCAGCGACGCACCTTCGCGCTCCTTATTTGGCGCAGGCCTTGCCGTGGCTGCCCTTGAAGCCTTTTGCCTGGGCATCCGCTTCGCTCATGTACTGGCCCTGCTTGGTTTTGCCGTAGTAGCGGTCGCCCTCGCAGTGGTAGACCTTGGTCGCGACGTTGGCCCAGACCTGGCCGGGGCCGCCGCCTGCGGCAGGCGCGGTGGCCGGCGCTGCTGGCTTGGCGGCCTTGGCGGGAGCGGCGGCGCTTGCCGGTGCGGCTGCTGCGGCAGGTGCAGCCTTGGCCGCGGGGGCGGGGGCGGGGTCAGGTGCAGCCGCTGGCGCTGCTGGCGTGGCCGCGGCAGCTTTCTTGTCGACGCCGCCGTGACCGCGGCAGGCGCCTTTCAGCGTGGCGCCGGAAAAGGCGGTGCCGTCCTTGCAGGTGGCGTTGATCGTGTTCGCCGGCGGCGCGGCCTTGGCGGGCGTGGCGACCGTCTGCGCGGCGGCGTTGAGGGCAAAGCAGGAAACAAGAGCGACAAACACAAAGGCATTTTTCACGTTGGACTCCCCGGCAAACACGAACATACGTGCGTGCTGCCATGGTATGTGAAATCCGTACGGAATCAGATTGTTAAAAAATATTTAATTCGGGTGGGCTATTGATCTGCCGGCGTTTGGCGGCGTCCACGCGCACGCGTGTGATCGCACCGCTTCCCGCTTCCCGCTTTCGATTTTAGTTCCCTTGTCCGATTGAGTCAGGTCAGCGGCGCGCGAGTCTGCAGGCCTAAGCTGGACCTCAGTGAACAAACCCGAGGAGACCACCATGCGAGCCCTGATCCTGATGTTACTGAGCCTGGCCATCCTGTTTGGCTGCGCCAGCCCGCAAGACCGCGCGCAAAAGCAGCAGGCTGAAATGTCCCTGGCGATGGAACAATACGGCCCCGCGTGCACGCAGGTGGGCTATGTGCGCGACACCGACCCCTGGCGCGCTTGCATCATGCAACAGGCGAGCAACAGCGAGGCGAAGAAAAGCTGGTTCAGCCGGTGGTCCAATTGGTGGCACGGCGATAAGCCGAAGGTGACGGAGACGAGTACGACGACGGGGGCCGCGGCGGGCAGGTGAGGGCATGTGCGCGCAGCGATTGTTGTGTATGCCATGACGCTGACATGCCCGGATCGTGCCGCGCTGCGAAGGTTGGCGCTGATGATGCATGAGGACGCCGCGCCGCGCGGTTCGGCGGCGTGAGGAGGCGCCGATGGCTCAGCGAGCTGCGGCAGGCAGTCCCATCTTCGCCAGGGTCAGGGTTTCGTCAGCGCGGCCCCAGCCGCCGTCGGCGACTTCCTCGACCAGCACCATGGTGTAGGGGCGTACGCCTTCGCCGAAATACTCGACGAACATGGCGGTGGCGCGGTGGATGATGTCTTCTTTACGGGCGGCGTCGATGACGCCTTCGGGGAATTTAAAATTTGCAAATGGCATGGTGAACTCCGATTGTGTTGTGATTGAAATGCGCTAATTGAAATGTACTGTTTGCTGCGGTGATAAAAAATAGAGGGCGCGTGGACGGACATGGCCTGCGCGGCGTCGTAACAGTGCGGCAGAGGCTTACACGCCAGCAGCACTTGACGTTGCCGGGGTTCAGCCGGGTGAAGCGGTGCGCGCTGGCCGGGAGGCGCCTTTGCTGCACGGGCGGCTGGCAATGGCGCGCACGGCAGCGGCGCAGTGCTATCACGGTGCGGTTCGCATGGCGAAGACGCACAAGTGGACCGCACAGTCACCTTGCGCGATGCGCGCCGCGACCACGTCCGCGCGGTTCCGTTGGCTTGCCAGCCAGCCGGATGGAAACAACGCGCTTGAGCGATAGCGAACTAGCGAACTAGCGAACGAGCGAATTAGCGAATTAGCGAAATAGCGAAATATCGAAATATCGAAATATCGAAATATCGAAATATCGCAATAGCGAAATAGCAAAATAGCGAACTAGCGAACTAGCGAACTAGGAAACTAGGAAACTAGAAAAAGCGCCGCCGAGGCGCTGCCTTACACCATCCCCCCATTCGCCCGCAGTACCTGCCCATTGACGCACCCGCCCTCCGGCCCCGCCAGGAACGACACCACGTCCGCAATGTCGTCCGGCTGCCCGATCCGCTCCAGCGGCGCCTGTTGCACGAGCTGCTGCACCAGGGCCTCGCTCTTGCCCTGATAAAACAGCTCGGTGGCGACAGGGCCCGGCGCGACCGCGTTGACGCAGATGTTGCGGCCCCGCAGTTCGTTGGCGAACACGCGTACCAGGCCTTCCACGCCCGCCTTGGACGCGATGTAAGGGCCATAGCCGGGTGGATTCTTGCCGATCACACTGGTCGACAGGGCGATGAAGCGGCCGCCGTCCTGCAGGTGGTGCGCCGCCTCGGCCATCATCAGAAAAGTGGCGCGCAGGTGGATGGCGACGGTGCGGTCGAAGTCCTCCAGGGACATGGCGGCAATCGCGCCCATCTTCATGATGCCGGCGTTGGTGACGACCGTGTCGACGCGGCCGAAGGCCTCTTGCGCAGTGGCGAACAGCGCTTTCACGGCGGCCGGTTCGCTGACGTCGCCCTGTACTGCGATCGCCTTGCCGCCCTGGGCGGCAATGTGAGAAACGGTCTGCTCTGCGGCGGTGGCGTCGCCGGCGTAATTGACCAGGACCGCGTAACCGTCTGCGGCCAGCCGGACCGCGATGGCGCGGCCGATGCCTTTCGAGGCGCCGGTGACGATGGCGCACTTCTGCTGCTGGGGGTGGACTGCTTGGGTCATGACATGCTCCATCAAAGTGAACTCGATGAAGACATTATTGTTGTTATGCTGCGCGGAATAAATGCGACATTCGCTACATCATAATTCCGTCTGGGATAACAAATCATGGACCGTCTCGACAGCCTGCTGCTGTTCACCCGCATCGTCGAAACGGGCAGTTTCAGCCGCGCTGCCGCCATGCTGGACCTGCCCCGTCCCAGCGCCACCAACGCGATCAAGGCGCTGGAGGCGCGGCTGGGCGCGCGACTGCTCGAGCGCACCACGCGGCAGGTGCGGGCGACGGCCGATGGCATGGCGTATTACGAGCGCTGCGTACAGGTATTGAGCGAATTGGACGATGCGGAAGCGGCGCTGCGGCATGTCGCCGCCAATCCCCGCGGCACTTTGCGGGTGGATATGAGCGGTACCCAGGCCATCAAGGTGGTGCTGCCCGCACTGGGCGATTTTCACAGCCGCTATCCCGACATCCGGCTGGTGCTGAGCAGTGGCGACCGGCTGGTGGATCTGGTACGGGAGGGCGTCGATTGCGTGATCCGGGCCGGCCAGCTGCACGATTCGACTTTGGTGGCGCGGCCGCTGGCGGCGATGCCCCAGGTGCTGTGCGCCAGCCCGGCTTATCTAGCGCGGTTCGGCACGCCGGCGGTACCGGCGGATTTGATGGCGCACCAGGTGGTGCGTTTTTTTGCCAGCAGCGGCGGCATTGATTATCCGCTGAGCTTGCTGGTGGAAGGGGAAGTAAAAAATTTTTCGCCGGGCGGATGGGTCAGCGTCAACGACGCCGAAAATTACGCCCAGGCTGCCCTGCAAGGCTGCGGAATCATCCAGCTGCCCCGCTTTCACGTGGCCGATGAATTGGCGGACGGCCGCCTGGTCGAACTGCTGCCGCAATGGCAGAGTCCACCGATGCCCTTGGCCGCCCTGTATCCCTACCGCCGCCAGCTTTCTCCCCGCGTGCGGGTGTTCGTCGACTGGCTGGTACAGCTGTATGGGCAGCGCTTCCCGCAGGCAGCGACAAACAGCCCGGCGTGAATGGCGCCGCCTATGATGCGGCTGACTTCATCCATTAAGCTGGCGTCTGCGAATTGATGCAGCAGACGCCAATCTTGCCGACTTAAATGCCGAAATAAGCCTTGTCATTGGCGCGCGCATGGCGCTGTGACACGTCCGCAGTCGAAGCCGGTGCAGTGCTTCGCGCCGTCACCGCAGGATAAGCGTGGGCATTGAGTTCACGGGCCGTCTCGCCATTCTCTCCGATGATCAGGTCGCCCGCTTTTTGCGCGGCGATGAACTCGCCGCGCACCTCGTCGCGCGACTTTTTGCTGGCCAGGCTTGAAGGCTGTGCGGGATACAGGCGGGGATTGAGTTCGCGCGCCGATTCGCCGTTTTCGCCGGCGATCAGGTCGCCATTGGCCTGGGCGGCCAGGAACTGGGCCTTGACGTCAGCGCGGGTCAATGGGGCCGATTGCTGGCCCTGGATGACGACGACAGGACGGGTGGTTTGCTCATTCAGAACGTCGAGGTTGCCAGCGCTTGCGAGGGCGCTGACGCCGGAAAACAGTACGGTAGCGAGCAGGGTCGATGTCGAGATGTTCATGATGATTCCTTTAGTGTTGTTGTTTGCGCTGGCTCAATGGTGCAGTGCATGAACAACACTATAGCGATCGCACGCTCCTGGAAAAATGGGGCTGGCGGAGATGCAGTATTCCGAAATCAACAATAATGAACCGGGCTGTGGGACGGCTATTTTGCTGCAACTGCGGCATGCACCCCAGCCGCGTGCACGGCGCGCCCCGCATACAGCTGGAGAATCGTTTCCTCAAAATTGCCGATCAAGCCGCTCGCAATCCGTTTCGCGTACCAGTTGAATTGTGTGCTGACGCGATAATGCATGCGGATCGTCAGCCGGGTGCCGCCGTCGGCCAGGGGCTTCAGCAGGTACGCGGTGTCGATCACGTCGAAATGTTCGCCGCCAATCTTGACGTGGTCGTCCAATGCGCCTGCAGGAAAGGAGTCGTCGGTGAAGCGGTAGGTCCAGCGCACGTAACGTTGGTCCCGCCACTCGCTGGCAAGTTGGCTGAAGTGGATCCCTTTGCCCATGTGGACTTCCCGTACCAGCCCGGCCGGCGTGGCGTGGGTGATGCCGGAAGTGGGCAGGGGCACGCCGATCCGGTACATCCACGCAGTGTCCACTTCACTCGCCTGGATGTCGCGGGTGTCGTGCAGCTGGCGCCAGATTGTGGAAGCGTCGGCGGCGATGTCGATGCTGCGCTCGATGACGCCAAAATATGGCGCCGCCGCGTGTTGGGGCGTCGTCACGGCCAGCAGCACCGGCAGCAAGGCGAAGCCGTAGACGGTGGGGGTACGGGGCCAGTTGCTCACGCGGCAGATGGCGCCCATCAGCAGGCCGCCCAGCATGCCGTAGACGGCAAACAGGGGGATGATGAGGATCGCGCAGATGAGGCCTTCCACCATGATCGCCAAGGTGCCGACCACGAACAAGGCATTGGCGGCCGCCGCTGCCCAGGCACAGTAGCCCCAGCTGCAGCGGCCGGAACGCTCGGCCACATAGACGGTCACAGCGCCCACGGCCAGGGGCGTGAAGCCGATGAAGGCCGAGCCCATCACATCGAAGGGGAAAATGCTGTAGCCGGAAAACGCTAGCCGCATCATCACGCCGCATACAGCGCCGGCCACGATGGGCCACCATTTATTGTAGGGGAGCCTTGTGACGCGCTCCGGCCGTGCCTGCTCCTGCTCCTGAACCTGTTCCTTATCCTGATTCATGCGGCCTCCATTGCCAATGCGCGCTCACAATAGGAAAGCGGCAGCGCGCGAAGCGGACGCAGTTCTGCACGGGCTGGCAGGTCCTCCGGCAGCACCATCTGCCACACGAGGCCGGCCCGGCGCAGGGCCAGCAAGGTCCACCAGCCGGGATCCCACTCGCCGAGCGCCAGTCCCAGGCGCGCCGAGCCGGAATAGGCGTGGTGGTTGTTGTGCCAGCATTCGCCCATCGTCAGCAGCGAAGTGAAGGCGATGTTGTGGCCTTGGACCGCGGCGCCCTCCACTTCGTAGTGCATGGCGCCGCGATTGTGGGCGAAATAGCCGATCAGCCAGTGGCCGCATATGCCGGCGCTGATGCGGGCGCACACTCCCCAGGCGACGAAGCCCCAGCCTCCCCACCAGTACAGCAGAAGCGCGGGCGGCAGTTGCTGAAACATCCAGCTGCGTTCCAGAAAACGGTAGAAACGGTTATTACCAGTGCGCGCTTCGATGGCGATATGGGGCGGTGCCGTCAGTCGCAGCTCGCAATGCAGCTGCCACCAGGCGTCTCGCCAGAAGCTGCTGCCATGGCGCAGATAGGGGTGGCAATCAGGCAGGCGCTGCGCATAGTCGCGCAGTTCGTGCTGGCGCAGCAGGCCGAGCGGCCCGGCCAGGCCCACCTGCACCCCCAGGTAGACCAGCAGGTATTCCAGCCAGCGGGGACACTGATAGCTGTCGTGAATCAGTTTGCGGTGGCTCCCGAGCGAATGCCCCAACAAGAGGACCAGCGCGGTCGCTGTGAGGAACAGGATGAGGGCCGCGACGTTGAAGGTGGCGGCGCCGCCCACGATCGCCCCCAGCACCATGATACTGAACCACAGCGATTTGATGGGCGCGTAGTGCACCGTGCCTTCCACTACCGCGCGCGGATCGACGCACTGTGCGCGATGCGCCGCCGGACATGCCGTCGTGCCAGCCATGCCACCCCCTGTTGAATTATGTGGGACTGCGTTTCTTTTTCAAGGCCTTTGCTTCGCGCTTGAGCGGCGCGCCAACGGGGCAAACGGTAAAGGCGTAGCCGGTCAGGGTGTTGACCAGGCTGTCGCGGTTGATCTGGTAATAGACGAACTGCCCCTCGCGCTCGCGTGTGACCAGGCCGGCGTTTTCCAGCACGGACAGGTGGCGCGAGATAGCCGGCGTACTCATGGCGAAGCGCTGCGCCAGCTCGGTGGTCGACAGGCGCACCTCCGACAGATACGCGAGAATCTGGCGGCGGGGGCTGGAGGCCAATGCTTCAAATACCAAGTCGAGTTGCATGGGGCATGTTGAATTAAGGGATTAACTCATTAACGAATTCGTTAATAAGTTAATGCCGCGCGTCCGCTTCGTCAAGTTTTATTTGCGCCGCGCGGCCAGCAGCCGCCCGTCTCAGGCTGGCGCCGCGGATTGGGGGCGCTTGCTGGATGGCGGCACGCGAGGCATGCCGGCGGAGGAAACGCAGAAGGATGCGGTCAACAATGGGCTGTTTTAGTTGCAACACCGGCGACAGGCCCGCAGGGCCAGTCTCCCCTGCAGCCAGCCTGTCGACGGCTTGCGCAGCAGGGGGACTGGCGCTCGCTGCCTGTCTCGGGGTGTGACCGCGGCGCGAGCAAAGACCGCGCCATCAGGTCTCAGCACCGATCTTTGCTCGCGCCGCGGTCCAACTAGGCGTGAAACACCGCCTCCAGATTATGCCCATCCGGCCCGATCACGAAGGCCGCGTAATACTGCCCGCTGTATTGGGGCCGCAGGCCCGGCGCCCCGTTGTCGCGGCCGCCAGCGGCCAGCGCCGCTTGATAAAAGGCGTCGACCTGCGCGCGCGAGGCGGCCTTGAAAGCGATGTGCAGATGGGCGGGTCGCTCGCTGGTCTGGAACAGGCACAGCGACACCTGCTCCGGGCCGCTCAACTCGACGCCGTAGGCCGGTGCTCCCTCATCGACCACCGCAATCCCCAGCGGCGCGAGTGCCTGCTGATAGAAGGTTTTGCTGGCGGCGTAGTCGCTGACGCCGAATTTGACGTGGTCGAACATGGGCGGCCTCTCAGTGAGCGTCTTGGTGATGCGGCACGATGTCGAACGAGCGCAATCGGCCGCCGGTGCTGTCCTGCCAGCGCGCGAACACGGTCGTTGCATCGGTGGCCGCGTTGGCGCCAATGGCCACGCCCAGCTCGCGCTGCGCCTGCCATTCGGGCGACAGCGCTGCGTCGCGCGCCTCGTGGGGTTTGCCCTCGCAGCACTGCTTGCACAAGCTGCGAAGATTGACCGTCCAGTCTTCCATCACGTGGCCGGCTTCAGTCAGCATGGCCTCCAGCGACTGCACGTCTGCCTCCGAAGCCACTTCGATCCTGGCAATCGCTGTCTGGAAGGTGGAGGCTTGCAGCAGAGACAGCACGTTGAACACGGCGTAGTCCCGGTTGCCGGCTGTGCGGCTTCCCTCCGGCGCACCGTCGTTGAGAACAATGTCGCCATGCCGAAAGCCAGATGCCGTGGCGATGCCGAAATTCATGTCAATCGGACCGCTGTCGCCGTCAAGCATGATGCCTTCTGCTTGCCAGGTCCGCCGCACCACCTCCCAGCGTGCCAGCGCAGTGGCCGCGATGGCCAGGTTCCAGCGCGCCGCCTGATCGTCGGGATCCAGGTTGTTCGCCGCCAGATTGTGCTCGAACGAGCGATCCCAATCGCCTTCGTATTTGTAGCGCAGGCCCAGGTTGTAATGGCTGGCCGATTTTTTCGGGTCCAGCGCCAGCGCCTGTAGGTAGGCGGCTATGGCGCCGTCGCGATCGCCTTCGGCAGAGCGCGCTTGCGCCTGTTTATGCAATCGCGCAGCTTGTTGCCTTTTGAAGTCAAGCAGCGTCAATGATGTGCCTCTTGCATGAGAGCTGGGGTGGGCACGCCCGGCGCCATCTTGCACAAACCCTTCGGCTGCCAATGCTGCGTCAAGGTCGTCGGCGGCTGCATGTGGTCGTGCAGGATCAACGCAAAGCCCAGGCGCGCGTTGGGGCCGTTGGCCATCAGCAGCATCGGGGGACCGGCGCGGACGATAACGGTGTTGCCGGGTCCGCGGCCCTGCTGCACGCCGTCGGGCGTTTCCAGGCAAGTGTCGCCGCTGACGGCGTAAAAGGCTTCCGGACCGGAGTGCACGTGCAGGGGCGCGGTCATGCCGGGGCTGAATACGGATTTGAGGAATTCGGCGTCATAGCGTACGGCCTTGTCGATGGGAATGGGGCCGACGGCGGCCATGCGCTGGCCCGAAGGCGAGGGCGCAGGTGTGGCTGCCAGCGAAAAGCGCCAGGTTTTGCCGAACGCTTCCACCACGGCGTCCCGGCCGCTGCGGCTACGCTGCGCCGCCGACAGGTCGGGATAGCTGTCGATGATCCAGTAGACGCTGTCGCCGGCAAGCGTGCCGACGTCCAGGTGCGCCATCAGGCAGGCTGGGCCGGCGTTGGCTTCGCTGGCGCTGCCGGGCTCGCAGGGGCGGGAGGTGGCCTGGGCCAGCGCGGGCGGGGCGGTGGCCAGCGCGCCCAGCACGCCGAACAGGGAAAGCAGGCGGAACAGGACACGGTGCTGCGGCAGCGGGAAGGCAGGCATGGCATCTCCGGAATGGTTGCCACATTATTAAAGCGAATCGGTTGCTGCGCAACTCTTATATACTGCCCCCACCATGCGCATCCAGCTTTTCTCCGACCTCCACCTGGAACGGTATCCCGATTTCCAGCCCCTCATTTACCCTGACACCGACGTGGTCGTGCTGGCCGGCGACATCGGCTCCTACCAGGCCGGCAGCCGCCTTGCGACGGACGAATTCGGCCTGGAACGGTTTTCGCCGCGGCGGCCGGGCGCATCCAAAGCAGTCGTGCTGTTCGTGCCGGGCAACCATGAATTCGATGCGCTGGAATTCGATGCGACCCTCGCCCGCCTGCGCGCTACCTGCGAGCGGCTGGGGATCACCTGGCTGGACCGCGAGGTGGTCGAAATCGGCCGCGTGCGTTTTATCGGCAGCACCCTGTGGAGCGATTTCGAGGCGCTGGCCGGACAGGAGAGCGATGCCGCCAAGCGGCAGAAGGCGCTGGAGAAGGCGTTTCGGGCCGCGAACTATTATCTGAGCAAGAACACCACCTTGCGCGAAGGGGTGCCCGTGCTGGCGGAAGATCTGCGCGCGATGGCGCTCGACTGCCAGGCCTGGCTGCGCGCGGCGCTGGCGGTCCCGTTCGACGGCAGCACGGTGGTGGTGACGCATTTTGCGCCCAGCCTTTTGAGCGCCGATCCCCGCTACGGCTTGACGGCGGGGACGGCCGGATTTTGCAACAGTCTCGATGCCCTGTTTCCCCACGCCGATGTGTGGATGCACGGCCATTTGCACTGCATGAACGATTATGTGACCGAAGGGCGCACCGACGGCCGCGCCTGGCGTTGCCGGGTCGTGGCCAATCCCCTCGGTTACCTGAGCAAGGGCGAGCAGGAAGCGTTTCGGCCCCACCTGGTGATTGAACTGCCGTCCTGAATATTTTGCGCCGGGCGGCAAATGCGCGCCGTTTTAGTGCGAAGATAGGCGTCCACCTTCACCCGACACGGAGCAAAAAATGGTCAGCAAGAACACAGTTTGTCTTTGGTTCAACGGTACGGCGGAAGAAGCCGCGCGCTTTTACGCCGCCACCTTTCCCGACAGTGCGATGGGCACCGTGCATTACGCGCCCAGCGACTTCCCGGCGGGCAAACAGGGCGCGCCCCTGACGGTGGAATTTACGGTGGCGGGCATCGCCTGCATCGGCTTGAACGGCGGCCCCGGCTTTCCTCACAGCCAGGCGTTTTCTTTCCAGATTTCGACTGAGGACCAGGCCGAGACGGACCGGCTGTGGCATGCCGTCATCGACAACGGCGGCGAGGCCAACGCCTGCGGCTGGTGCCGGGACAAGTGGGGCCTGTACTGGCAGATCACGCCCCGTGTGCTGATGGAAGGGGTCACGGACCCGGATCCGGCCGTGGCCAAGCGGGTGTTCGAGGCCATGATGCAGATGACGAAGATCGACATTGCCACCATCGAAGCGGCGCGCCGGGGGTAAGTGCTTTAAGAACGCCTAAGAAAACCTCCATTGCTGCCTTGCCCCGGAGGTTTTGTCAGGCGCTCTTCAGCTTGATGGGACCATGACAGAAGAGTAAGCTAGCCGCTCGGCAATTCCTCTCGTCCCCATCAGCAAGGAGCCTCACATGAAACGTGTTACCGGCATAGGCGGTGTGTTTTTCAAGTCGCCCGATCCCAAGCGCCTGGCCCAGTGGTACCAGACCCATCTCGGCATCCCCGTCGAGGTGTGGGGCGGTGCCGCCTTCAGCTGGGCGGGGGCGGACAATCCGGGCGGAGTGGGCACCACCGTCTGGAGTCCGATGAAGCCGGACACGGATACGTTTGCGCCCAGCACGTCCAGCTTCATGATCAACTACCGGGTCGACGACCTGCACGCCCTGATGGCGGCCCTGCGCGAGGAAGGCTGCGAGATCGTCGGCAAGATCGACGAATCGGAGTACGGCAAGTTCGGCTGGGTGATGGACCCGGATGGCAACAAGGTCGAGCTGTGGCAGGCGCCTGAGGGCCAGTAGCGCCGGCTGACTCTTGCATCGTTTGCGCTTGCTCAAATCCCGGCGCCGCACTTTCCTGGCAGCGCCTTGTCGTAGCAGGAGAGGGCGGTAACACAAGCCCGTGCAGCGACCGGGCTTGCCGGCAGCAAGGCGGTGAGGCGGGCAGATCCGATGAGGCCCATCATGAGCGAGAAAACCTTCCGTGTTGCCACCACCCTGGAAGTGCAGCACTATCGCGAGCTGCTCCAGCCCATCAACGATTTCCTGGCCGAGACGGGCGCCCGCCGCGACGACATGCCCGTCGAGCTGATCCAGATTACCCAGGGCGTGTTTGCCGAACTGGCCCGCTTCGGCTACGTGCCCACCGCGGAAGTGCTGCTGGTTGGCATGGAAGCGGAGGAAATGGCGCTCGACGAACCGGGCCTGGACAATGCCCAGGCGGCGGCCGTGCTGCGCGACGTGCAGCGGGTGTTTGCCCGCATGCGCCGGCCCTGGTCGTGACCGCGCACCTGGGCCCAAGCCGGCATCATCCGCATCAGCCGCGGCGAAGCGGCGCCAGCGCCGCCTGCGCCGCCGCGCCCACCGCCTGCCGCAGGCTGCGCTTGGCGCGGGTGCGGCCCCGGTACTTGGCGGCAATCTCGGACAGGGGTTTCTGGGCAAACGGCAGGGCGATTTCGTAGGCGTCGATGGCGGCGCGGTGCTGGCCGTATTTGGCAAAGAAATCGTCGTAGGAAAAAAAGATGCGGCCCTTGTTGGCGATCTGGTTTTTCGTGCTGATGCCGACCAGGGTGGCGATGCCGCTGGCCGTGGCGACGCCGCCCAGCGCGGCCATCAGCAAGTCCGAAGGATGCACGTCATGGCAGGCGGCCGCGACGGCGCGCAATTCGGCACTGCCCTGCAAACCCTGGACGCAGGTGACCAGGATCACATGGGCCTGATCGATACCGAACGTGGCGCCCCGCGCGATGGAAAAAATCAGGCGGTAGATGGCACGCCGGCCCGATTTCAAGGTCAGGCAGAGGTCGCCTTCCGTGTGCATGGTCGATGGAAAGTCCAGCTCGATGGTCAGCAGCACGGGCGGCTCGGCCTCGGCATGGGTCCACACGCAGACGGCGCCTGTCGCCACGGTGCGCAGGAAACGGGGCAGGAAGCGCTGCTGCAGAAACGCGTAATGGGCGTTCAAGAGCTGGTAGCGCTGCTCCGTGCTCAAGCCCTTGGCCGCATAGTCGACCAGGTATTTCAGGCGCAGCTTGGTGCGGTTGGCAGCAAAGCCCCGCATCGGCGAGCGCGACAGCAACCAGGCCAGGCGGGCATGGCGCAGCGGATGGCGCAGCAAGTGGGATACCCGCCAGGCGTCTGTCAAGGTGCCGGCCACGTCCAGGCGCCATGGAGCAGCGCGCGGTCGCGCCGGCCGTACGAACTGGCCCGTCCCCGCCCGCTCGGCGGGGAAGTGGGCGCTGCAATCATAGACGCGCGTCCCTACTGACACGGTGCGCCGTCGATATCGTGGAATGGTGGGGGCATGGCGCTGTTTTCAAGTCTGGCGAATTTCGCTAAAGAAAGCTCAACGGGCTTGTCGATGGCGAGCTGTTTTTCGGGCGCTGGGCCGGTTGCCATCAACAGGTTCTGTTAGGCGCTCTAAAGGCATTGTAATGGAGTATTTACGAAAATTCACTGCGGCCAGCTCATCCAGACGAGCTAGGCCGCCGGCGGTTTTCCTTTCAACGCCATGGGCATGGCATGAAAAAAGCCCGCGCGGGGCGGGCTTTGCGGGGAGGCAGAGTGCTGCGGATCAGCGGCCCGGCATCGGGTAGGTGGCAGGGCTCACATTGCCGTCCCTGTCAACTGCCTGCACACCGAAAAACACATTATCTTTCGACAGCGGCATGGTGACGGCCGTCACCTTGCCGACGAACTTGCTGTGCTGCCACAGCGGAGCCGTCGTGTCGCGCCACACCACGCGGTAGCCAACCAGGTCGGGTTCCGTGTTGGCTGCCCAAGTGAGGTCGGTCTGGTTGGTCAGCTTGGCGGTGATGATCTTGACGTCCGCGGGCGAAGCGGGCGCCAGCGCCAGGCTGGCCAGAGCCGCCGCATTGACCCGGGCGACCTGGGCGATGTAGGCGGGATCGACGAACTGGGGCAAGTCGCCGATTTGCAGATTGCCCTCCTTGCGCACGTCCTGGTGCTGGTGGTTGAAATCTTCGGCCGGTTCCGTAAAACGCAGGGCCGCAAAGCCGCGGTCGAGGAAAGGAGCGTGGTCGCCGCCGCGCAGGTAGCGGTCGCGGCGGTTGACGATGGTTACCTTGAAATTGGGCACGTAGCGCTCGCCCACTTCTTTCACCAGGCGGGCCAGCTGCCGCGGTGTGGAATCGTTTTCGCCGCCCGTCTGGATCAGGGTGCGGGTGGCGTCCGGCAGCTCCTTGACGGCGGGGATGCCTTCGGCGAACAGGCGCACTTGGCTGTTGTCGCGCTTGCCGTCGTCGCTCACCGAGCTGCCGATGATGTCGTTGGTGAACATGCCGGCGATATTCAGTTTTTTCTGCTTGGCTTTTTCCGCGAAGTCGGTCGAGCCGTACAGGCCCTGTTCTTCGGCGGCCACGGTCATGAACACCAGGGTGGCGTCGAACTTGTGCTTGGACATCACGCACGCCATTTCCATCACGGCCGCGGTGCCGGAAGCGTCGTCATTGGCGCCGGGCGAATCGCCGGTGGCATCGGCGTCGTCGCTGCGGCGCGAATCGTAGTGGCCGCTGACGACGTACATGCGCTCGCGCGACTCGGCCTGGGTGCCGGGCAGGGTCGCGACCACGTTGACGATTTCAACGGGGCGGGCGATACGGCGGTCGACCGGGTGCAGGTGGCCGTCGAACACGACGTCGAGCTTGCCGGCGCCGCAGCGCTCCAGCTCGCCCTTGATCCAGCGCCGCGCCGCGCCGATGCCGCGCGTCTCGGAGACGGTGTCGGAGAGGGTGTGGCGGGTGCCGAAGCTGACCAGCTTGTTCACATAGGCTTCGATGCGCTTGGGAGAAATTTCGCCGACGATGGCATTGATGTCGGCCTGGCGGGCGCTGGTGTTGGGACCGGCGTCGGCGGCCGGCGTTGGCGTCGCCGCCTGCGCAGCGCCGGCGGCCAGCATGGCGGCCGCGAGGATGGTGTGATGAAAATGCGGCATGGGCATCCTTCTTTCAACAATCAAAAAATAAAAACCGGACGGCGCGAACCGTCCGGTGTTCAACTGCGGTTCAGGCTCAACGGAAAGTGTAGCCCGCGGTGACGTAAATGAAGCGCCCGCGTGGATCGCCGTAGCTCACGTCGTAGCCGCCCAGGAAGTTCGAGGCCAGGTTGGTGTAGGGCGGATCGCGGTCGGTCAGGTTCTTGATGCCGACCGTCAGCTTGGTCGACTTGATGCCCGAATAGGTCGCCTGCACGTCGAAGGTCTGGTAAGCGTCCACCTTGCGCGGCGTGGTGCCGGCCGCCACGCGACTGCCCAGCACGTCCACATAGCCCTTCTGGTAGTTCTGCGACAGCGAGGCCGACAGGGGACCCATGTCGTAGGCGATGGAGGCATTGTGCTTCCAGCGCAGCACCACGCCACCGCCCGCGTTCAGCGCCGTGTCGAGCGAACTGGTGTAGGCGCCGCTGGGGCCCTGCACATCGTACTTCGACAGGTAGGTGCCGCTGATGCGGCCGGTCAGGCGGTTGCCCGAGGCCATCCGCCAGCCATACTTGGCATCCACGTCCACGCCCGCCAGCTGGGTCTTGAACAGGTTGGCATTGGTCTGCAGGATGCCGGTGATGGGCCCGACGCCGCTGGCATTGCCGTCCGGCGCGCCGCGCTGGATGAAGGAGGCGTACTGGGTGGCGCGGTCGGCGTTGGCCAGGAAGTAGGTCGAGGACAGGCCGCCGACGACGATGGCGTTCTTCAGGTTGACCCGGAAAGCATCCAGGCTGATGGACAGTTCGCGGATCGGCTCGAGCAGCACGCCGGCCGTGTAGGACAGCGATTTTTCCGGCTGCAGATTGGGATTGCCGCCCGTGATGGTGGTGAACTGGAAGCTGCAATCGGTGGCCGCGCCGGTGGCGATGTTGGGGCAGCGGATCGGATCGCGGGTGCCGTTCGAGGTCACGCTGGTCGCTTGCGGCGTGTAGAGGTCGGTCAGCGAGGGGGCGCGGAAACCGGTGCCGACCGAGGAGCGGAACAGCACGGCATTGCTGGGCTGCCAGCGCACGGAAGCCTTGGGGTTGACGGTGCTGCCCACGCCCTGGTAATTGTCGTAACGCACGGCGCCATCGACGTCGAGCTTGCGCGCCAGCGGCACGCTGACCTCGGCGTAGGCCGACTCGACGTTGCGCTGTCCCGTTACGGGGAAGGCGTTGCCGCCCAGGCCGGCGATGTCGCCCGTCTGGATCGCGACGGACGGATCGTAAGTAAATTTCTCGCGGCGCAGTTCGGCGCCCAGGGCCAGGGCGACGGCGCCGTTGGCCATGTTGAACAGTTCGCGCGAGCCCTTGAAGTCGATCGAGGTCATCGACGTCTTGGTCGAGTAGCTCACGCCGCGGAATTCGGCCGCGCGGGCCGCCGCCAGCACGGTCTGGTCGGTGGTGTCGCCGAAGGGATTGATCAAGCCGCTGTTAAAGATGGGCAGGGCCTTGGAGTACTGGGCATAGCCTGCCAGCAGCAATTCCTTCACCTTCGATTCGCTGTACAGGGCCGCGCTGTCCAGGTCCCAGCCGTTCCAGGTGCCGCGGATGCCGGCCACCAGGCGGGTCGCCTGCGATTCGTCGCGGGTGGAGCGGGCGCCGTTGACGACGTCGCGGTAGTTCAGCAGCAGGGGCTTGCCGGCCACGCCGTTGGCGGTGGCGAAGGCGGTCGGGTAATACGGGCTGGAGGGCAGCAGGATGAAACCGCCGTTGCCCAGGTTGCCGTACGGCGCCGTCAAGGCCTTGAAGGCTGGCACATAGGGATTGCTGGCGGTGGTGATGGCATTGTAGGCCAGCGGCACCGGCTGCGTGGTGGAGTCGATGCGGTTCTGGGTATAGGCCGCCTCAAAATACGCTTCGGAATTTTGCGACAGCGTTTTGCGGCCGTTGCTCATCACGCTTTGTTTCAGCGAGTAAGGCTGGATCGAGCCGTACTGGCTGTTGTCGAAGCTGCAGCGGGTGGGATTGAAGGGGGTGACGGGCGAAATCGGGCCGCACTTGCTCAGGTCCGGGGTCTTCAGCGCCGAGCCGATCAGCACGTTGGCGGGATAGGTGATCGACGAGGTCAAGTCATTGTTTTCCGCCACGTTCAGGCGGTTGGCGTAGGGCCGGTCGATGCCGAAGATGGCGTCGGTCTGCTGCAGGTTGGCGGCAAAGGTGAGGTTGTAGCCGTCTTCGGCCAGGTTGCCCCAGCCGGCGAACAGGGTCGCCTTCTTGTCCTGGCCGCGGCCACCGCGGGTGGGCTGGCCGTAGGTCGCGCTCGCCTCGATACCCTTGAAATCCTTGCGCAAGATGAAGTTCACGACGCCGGCAATGGCATCGCTGCCGTACACGGCCGAGGCGCCATCCTTGAGCACCTCGACCCGCTCGATGGCGGACAGGGGAATGCTGTTGACGTCGACGGAAGACCCGGCGGCGCCGGCCGAGCCGCCGCCGTAGACGGACACGCGGCGGCCGTTGACCAGCACCAGGGTGCGGGCGCTGCCCAGGCCGCGCAGCGAAACGGTGGCAATATTGCCGCCGCCGAAGCCCTGGGCATTGGCAGCGGTGGTGGAAATGCCGTTGCTGCTGAGCGAACTCAGTTGCTTGACCAATTCCTCGGTGGACGAGGCGCCGATGCGGTCGATGTCTTCGCGTTTGAGGATCTGGACGGGCAGGGCGGTCTCGCCATCGATGCGCTTGATGGACGAGCCGGTGACGATCACCCGTTCCATCGGCGCGGCGCCGTTCTGCGCAACGGCAGGCAGGGCCACGAACAGGGCGGGGGCGAAAGAGGCTGCGACCAGCATGGCGCAGCGCTTTCGGCGCGGGGTAATTTGACGTTGCATGTAAAGACTCCTGGGAAGGCTACGGTTGGGATTCGAAGCTGGGGAAGCCCAGGCGCGCCGCGCGCACCATGCTGCGGGGCTCAGTTGCCGGACTTGTATCTCTGTTGCATGAATTGCCTGTGGTAAAAATTATATCTGTAGGGCCACGCAAAAACTTGCTATATTCAGGTGAATACAACACTCAAATATGCAACATCCATATCGTTTATAAGGAAATCGCGCAATGGCCGTGGCAAGCGTCAAACTCGATCGCATCGATCGTCAAATTCTGGAAGAACTCCAGGCCGATGCCCGCCTGTCCAGCGCGGACCTGGCAGAACGGGTGGCGCTGACCGCCTCGCCCTGCTGGCGCCGCGTCAAGCGCCTGGAAAGCGACGGCATCATCTGCGGCTACCAGGCCAGGCTCGATCCGAAAAAGCTGGGTTACCAGATCACCGCCTTCGTCCACATCTCGCTGGAAAAGCCCCACACCCAGTACGTGCACGAGTTCGAAGCGGCGGTGGCGGCGATTCCGCAAGTGCTGGCCTGCCACCGCATTTCCGGCCGCTACGACCACCAGTTGATGGTGGTGGCCGAAGACCTGGAAGCCTACGGCCTGTTCGCGGAAAAGTTCATCAATGGTTTGCCGAGCGTGAAAGAGGTGTACACCTCCTTTGTGCTAAAAGAGGTGAAGAGCCCCACCAATCCGCCGCTGCCTCCCCTTTGACCCGACCCATCCGAGGACCATCATGGCGACCTCTTTCGTATTGACACCCGCTTCCGCCGGCGATGAAGACCTGCGCCTGCAAGCCGTGCCCGGCATCGGCCTGCTGCGCGTGCTGATCGGCCTGCTGCAAGGCATCGCCCTGTATCTGCTCTACAGCGCCGCCCAGGACAGGCTGTGGCCCGCCACCGATGCCACCCTGTTCATTCCGCTGGTGCTGCTGTGCCTGCTGTGTCCGCCTTTGCTGGTGGCCAGCGTGGGCCATCTGCCGTGGCGCCGCGTCGCGCTCTGGGTGGGCGGCGCAAGCGCGGTGGTGGTCTTGCTGGGAGTCTACGATGGCTGGCGGCGGCATACTCCGGAGGCGCACGCGGTGCTGACACCTTCGTTCCTGCTGGGCCTGCACCTGGCGGCGGCCCTGTTCATCGGCCACGTGCTCGTCACCACCGCCAGCGCCGAGGGGCGCCGCATCGCCTCGTATCCAGGCTACTTCGACGGCGCCTGGAAGCTCGCCGTGCAACTGGTGTTCAGCGCAGGCTTTACGCTCGCCACCTGGCTGGTGCTGAGCCTGGGCGGCGCGCTGTTTCGGCTGATCGGTCTGGATTTTTTGCACACCCTGCTGGGCAAGGCTGCGTTCAATATTCCCGTGCTCGCCTTTGCCTTCAGCTGCGCCATGCACGTCACCGACGTGCGGCCTGCCATCGTGCGGGGCATCCGCGCTCTGCTGCTGGTGCTGCTGTCCTGGCTGGCGCCGGTGGTGGCCCTGCTGGTGGCTGGCTTCGTGCTGAGCATGCCGTTCACGGGCCTGGCGCCCCTGTGGGCCACCCGTCACGCCACCGCCGCCCTGCTGGGCGCCTGCGCGATGCTGGTGATCATGATCAACGCCGCATTTCAAAACGGCGCAATGATGCCGGCCCTGGCCGCCCCGGTGCGCTGGAGCGCGCGCCTGGCAGCGGTGCTGCTCACGCCGCTGGTGCTGATTGCCGCCTGGGCCCAGCTGCTGCGGGTGCGCGATTACGGCTGGACGGACGAGCGCATCGTCGCTGCCACCACCACCCTGGTCGCCGCCTGCTACGCCTTCGGTTACCTCGCCGCGGCCGTGCAGGATGGCGCGCTGCGCCGCATCGCGGCCGTCAACATCGCCACCGCCTTCGTGGTGGTGGGCGTGATCCTGGCCCTGTTTTCTCCCCTGCTCGATCCGGCCCGCCTGTCCGTGCACAGCCAGCTGGCGCGGCTGGCAGCCGGCAAGGTCGCGGCCGACCAGTTCGATTACAGCTATCTGCGTTTTAAAGGGGAGCGCTTCGGGCAGGCGGCCTTGCATGAGATGGAGGCGCGTAAAACGGGGCCGGATGCGGCAGCGGTGCGCGCGGGCGCCAGCGCGGCGCTCACAAACCAAGCGCGCTTCGCGCCGCCAACGATGCCGTCCCCATCCCATCTGAGCGAAGCGGAACTGCGCGCCAATCTGCTCATGTGGCCGCAAGGGACCGCGGTGCCGGACGGCTTGCTGGCGCTACGTGATGAAACATTGTCTGGTCCATTCGCGCCCGGCTGTTTGACGACCCGGCAAGCGCAATGCGACGTGTTCCTCGTCGCCCGCGACGATGGCAAGCGTGATGTGCTGCTGCTCGATGTCCGGCGGGGCGGCAGCGGCGCCGTGGCAACGCGGGCGATCGATGGGGCGTGGCACGTCACGGGCAGTCTGCCGCCGTGGATCGCCAGCTGCGATTGGTACCGGCAACAGCTCAAGGCGGGCAAGGTGCGCAGCGTGGTGCCGGCGCGGCGCGACCTGGACATCGGCGGCGTGCTGGTGACGCCGCAGCCGCCGGAGACCATCCAGATGCCGGCCGACTGCAAGCCCTAGCAAGCGGCGCGCCATCCTGTTGGCAATTGTTCTAGTATCGGCGGAACTTGACCTTCTGCCTATGCTGGAACCCGTGCATGAAAACCGACGCCGCCAACGACACCGCCCCCGCCATCCCCAACAGTGAACCCACCGTCGCCGCCAAGGCGGCCGGCCTGCGCTACGTGTCCGACGACAAGCCGGGCATCCGCCGCGAAAAAAGGGGCGATGGCTTTGTCTACCTGGACAAGGATGGCGCCGTCATCGACGACGAGGCGACGCTGGCGCGCATCAAGGCGCTGGTGATACCGCCGGCCTGGACGGACGTGTGGATCTGTTCCAGCGCCAACGGGCACTTGCAGGCGACGGGGCGTGACGCCAAACAGCGCAAACAGTACCGCTATCACGCCAAGTGGAGAAGCGTGCGCGACGAGGTCAAGTACGAGCGCATGCTCAACTTCGGCCAGGCGCTGCCGCAGATCCGCCGCGCCGTCGACGAAGCCTTGAAGCTGCCCGGCCTGCCCCGCGAAAAGGTGCTGGCCACCATCGTGCGCCTGCTGGAAGTGACGATGATGCGGATCGGGAACGAGGAATACGCCCGCACCAATAAATCCTTCGGCCTGACCACCCTGCGTTCGCGCCACGTCAAGGTGGACGGCAAGGAGATCGATTTCAATTTCCGCGGCAAGAGCGGAGTGTTTCACACGATTCACCTGGAAGACCGCCGCCTGGCGAAAATCATCGCCAAGACCCGCGAGCTGCCCGGCCAGGACCTGTTTCAATACATCGACGAAGACGGTGAGCGCCATGCCGTCGATTCCGGCGACGTCAACGACTACCTGCGCACCATCACCGGCGAGGATTACACCGCGAAAGATTTCCGCACCTGGTCGGGCACCGTGCTGGCCGCCCTGGCCCTGCACGAATTCGAGAAATTCGATTCCGAAGCCCAGGCCAAGAGAAACATCGTGCGCGCCATCGAATCCGTTGCCGAACGCCTCGGCAACACGCCGACCATCTGCCGCAAATGTTATGTGCACCCGGCCGTCATCGACGCCTACCTGGAAGGCACCGTGCTCGACGCCCTGCGCACGGAGACCACGCGCCGGCTGGTCGATGATTTACACAGTCTGAGTCCGGAAGAGGCGGCCGTGCTGACCTTGCTGCAGCAGCGTTTGCAGAAGGCGGCGGAGGCGCCGGTGAAGACGAAGCGGGCGCCTGCGCGTAGTGCGGCGGCAGTGGCAGCGTGAAAAGTGCTTTTTAAGCGGCGTTCTCGGCCTTCGCTTTCGCCACCAGCGCGTCGAGCACCGCAATCACCGCCGTATTCGCCGCAGCCGACGTCTTCTCGGGTGCATTGGTGACGGCCAAAGAGGGCGAGGTCAGATAGCGGCCGTTGACCACCAGCTGGGGTGCACTGTCGATGTGGTAGTCGCTGATGGTGCGGGGCAGGCGGCGCAGGGCGGTCATCACGCCGAAGGAATTCCAGGCGGCCAGGAATTGCTCGCGGTTGATGCCATTCTTGACCACCCACTCCAGAATCGGCCCGTCCTGGTTCAGGCGGATGCGTTCGACGTGCACGGCGTGCTCGATCTTGGCGAACATTTCTTCGCCCTTGCCCAGTGCTTCCACCGTCAGGAACAGGTGCGCTTCCGGATCGGCCGCGCCCGTGTAGGGCAGATGCACGCGGCGAAACGCCACCGCGGCGCCCTGGCGCTGGCGCCAGGCGGCCAGCTCCGGTTCCAGCTGGAAGCAGAAGGGACAGTGGTACATGAAAAACTCGACGACCTCGACTTGCTGCGGTCCCGCCTTGACGTCCTGGCGGCCGGGCAGGGTCATGAATTCTGCGCCGCTGCGAGGCGACATGGGCGATGCCAGCGCGCCTTTCGGCAAGGCGGCGAGGGCGGGCAGGGCGGCAATGGCGGTCAGGGCAAGGCGGCGTGTGGTCATGAAGGGAATCCAGCGAAGTTGAGGAATTAAAAATGTTGCCGCGACGATTCTACCGCGCTTCGGCCCGCTGGCGGACGGTAGAATGACAGCCTTTTTCCTGATCGACTGCCGTGATGTTCGATGCCCTGCCGCCTTTGGCCCGCCGCCTTGATGTGTTGATCGCGGGCGCCGTTTTGCTGATTCTGCTGTGGGCCGCGCTGGCGCCCGTGCAAGGGGACAGCCGTGAGCGCCAGGTCACGATACCGGCCGGGACCAGCGCGCTGCTGGCCGCCGGCGGGCGCGACGATAGCCTGCCATCGGCCATCACCTTGACCCTGGGCGTGCAGGATGTGCTGCTGCTGAAAAACGCCGATCAGGTGGTCCAGCAATTCGGTCCCGTCGCGCTGGCGCCGGGCGAGCAATTCCGGCTGCCGTTCGAGCAGGCGGGCGCGTATCCCGTCGCTGCTTCGGCCTGGGCCGACCGGCGTTTCACCGTCAACGTGGTGGAGTGGCCGGCGCCCGGCTGGGAGCGCCTGAGCTGGCGGGTGGCGGCGCTGGTCCAGGCGCTGCGCTACCTGCCGCGGCAGGCGCCGGGCCGCTGACACTGGCGTGATCGTGCGCCAGCGCGGCGCGGTTCTGGCATGATGCCTGCATGACGACCTTATCGATCCCCCTGTTCCCGCTGGGCACCGTGCTCTCGCCCGACGGCGTCCTGCCCCTGCAGATTTTCGAGGTGCGCTATCTCGACATGGTGAAGCGCTGTATCGACGACGGCAATCCCTTTGGGGTCGTGCTGTTGACGGCGGGCCGGGAAGTGCGCGCCCCCGAGCAGACGGAGCGATTTGCCGAAACGGGGACCCTGGCCAGCATCGACAGCCACAGCGCGCCGTCGCCGGGTCTCTTGCAAATCGTCTGCCGGGGCGGTGCCCGCTTTACGGTACAAAGCGCCCAGCGCCTGGCGACGGGCTTGTGGATGGGCGAAGTGGAATTGCTGCCGGGCGACCAGGAAATCCCCATTCCCTCCGAGCTGCAAGGTGCCGCCGATGCCCTCGACCGGGTGCTCGCTTCGCTGGGCGAAGTGCCGGAAGAACGCTGGCCGGTGCGGCCCCCCTTTAAACTGGACGACTGCGGCTGGGTGGCCAACCGCTGGTGCGAACTGCTGCCCCTGCCCACCGCCCAAAAACACAGCCTGCTGATGCTGGACAATCCCGTGATCCGCCTGGAGCTGCTGCACGATCTCCTCGACGAACACGGGCTCATCACTTCTTAGTTGGCGTTGGCGCTGCCGCTGGCATCGACTGCGGCACTGCCGCTGACACCGATTGCCGGCAGTTGCACCGAGCGGGCCGTGTCGATGGCGCCGCCGGCCGCGCCGCGCGCCGTCCCTGCCGTCGACCGTGCTGCGGCGCCGGCCGCCTGCGCGGCACCGCTGGCATCGACGCCGACGTTGGCGGAACCGCTGCCATTCGCATTGACCCCGCCATTGCCGCTGGCGCTGCCGTTTGCATTGCCGCTGGCGTTGCCCGACAGGCCGCCCAGCAAGCCGCCGCTGCTGCGTGCAGGTTCGCTGCGCTGCGCCGATTGCATCGGCATGTTCGAGCTGCGCATGCTGTCGATGGCGCCACGGCCGCCACCCATTCCGCTCAGGCTGCCCATGCCGCCGATGCTGCCCATGCCGCCCAGCGCACCGCGGCCGCCCAGCAACTGGGCCTGGGCGGTAGCGGCCATGCCGCAGCTGATGACGAGCGCGATGTGAGCAGCGACGAGTTTTACATTGAGCTTGGTGTTCATGGTGTTCTCCTCAGGTTTGGCGCGGTTGATTCCGCCGCCGTTATGAAGAGAACGCCTGGGCTTGCGCGTTTAATCCGTGCAACGCAAAAAATTTTTAAAAATTTTTGAAAGCGGTGGGATCCGTACGCAATTCCGCGCCGACGATGCCATAGCCCGTTTCATTACTGACCGTCACCCCGGCCGGCCGCACTGCCTGGCGCGCCAGCGCCGCCACTGCCTGATTGGCTTTCGCCTGGTCGGGGGCTGGCAGCTGCTCGGCCAGTAAAGCCGCCACCAGTGGGGCGGCAAACGAGGTGCCCCGCACGGCGCGCCACGCGGGCTGGCCGATAGCGGCGCTGAGCATATTGTTACCGGGCGCGGCAAACATCACCTGGGGACCGCGCGCCGCTTCGGGCAAGGGCTGGCCGCTGCGGCCGACGGCGCTCACGCCCACCACGCCGGGATAGCTGGCCGGATACAGGGGCGGCGCGGCGGGGCCGTCGTTACCGACCGCCGCCACCAATAAATGTCCCCGCTTGAGGAGGGCCGCCACCAGTTGCTCCAGGCTGCGGTTGGCGGGACCCACCAGGCTCAGGTTGATCACGCCCACTTGCTGTCCCGCCAGCCAGGCCAGGGCGGCGGCGATGCGGTCGGCCGAGCCGCCGGTGGCGCTGCCGCAATAGATATCGGCCGCATACAAATGGGCGCCCGGCGCGCCGCCGCGAAAGGGCGGCGCCTGGCCCACCATCAGGGCGGCGACGGCGGTGCCGTGCGCGTCCGGATGCAGCTCGCCGCCGCAGCCCCAGCGCTCGACCCTGGCAGCGCGAAAGGCGGTGTGGCCGCTGTCGACCCCGCTGTCGACCAGGCCGACCTTGATGGCACCGCCTGCGCGCGGCGCTGGCACTGTGGCAGCGCCCGCGGCTGCGTGCGCCACTGCGCCACTGCCGCTGCCCACATAGATATGGTTGAAATCGTAGACGCCATCGGCGTCGAGAACGCGCAACGTGTCCAGCATGGCGGCGGTGGCGACCCCGTCCGGCACGCCCAGTACCACCGTGGCGGGGCCGCCATCGTCCAGGCTGCTGCGGCGCAGGATCCGTAGTCCCGCCGCCTGGGCCGCGGCCAGGGCGGCAGGGCTGGGATCGAAGGCGAGGATTTCGCGGCGCACGGCGGGAAAGCCGCGGGGATCGGCTTCCAGCGCATCCGGATGCTGGCGCAGCAGGCGTGCGCTGAGGGTCTGGCGCAGGTCCCGCACATCCGGCAAGTCGCGCTGCAACTGGCGCAGCATGCGGTCGGACTCGTCCAGCCGGGCATTGGGCAGGCCGATGCCGGCCATGGTCGATGGCACGGCGGACGGCAAACCCGATGGCAACCCGCCCGGCAAACGCAGCTGCGCCTGGGCGCTGGTACTGGCAAAGAGCAGGCTGAGGGCGCTGGCAAGTTGCAGCGCGAGAAAGGCAGAACGGGCGTGGTTGGTGGCCATGGGCGGATGATAAACTAGTTGATCAAAACACTCGTATGAAGAAAACGTCCGGGGAGGGGATTAAAATCCCTGCCACCGACGTTTACCCGATATCGATGACGCCTCCAGCCCCATTCCATACCGAACTGGCCGCCTTGCTGCCCCGCTTGCGCCGCTTCGCCCGCACCATCGCCTGGCACCGCGAGGATGCGGACGATCTGGTGCAGACGGCGCTGGAACGGGCGCTGGCGCGAAGCGAGCAATGGCAGCCCGGCACCCGCCTGGACAGCTGGATGTTTCGCATCATCAAAAACGCCTGGGTCGACGAGGTGCGTGGGCGGATCCGGCGCGACCGCGTGCTGGCCCCGGAAGAAGCGGGAGAGCATGTGGGCGACGGCTCGGCCGAGGCCCAGCAGCAGCGCATCGCCATCGAGCAGGCCATTGCCATGCTGTCGGACGATCACCGGGTCGTGATCGGCCTGGTGCTGGTCGACGGCCTGCCGTATAAAGAAGCGGCGGAAATCCTGGAGCTGCCGATGGGCACGCTCACCAGCAGGCTGGTGCGGGCCCGCGAGGCGCTGCAGGCTTTGTTGTCCGATCAAGCGAGGACGGTACCATGAGATTAAGTGATGAAACCCTGATGGCCTATGCCGACGGCGAACTCGACGAGAACACCCGCTGGCAGGTGGAGTTGGCCATGCAGGCCGACCCCGCCGTGGCCGCGCGCGTGCAGCAGCACATGAGCTTGCGCCGCGACGTCTTCAGCGCCTTTGCCCACACCATCGACGAGCCCGTCCCCGCGCGCCTGCAGGAAGCGCTGGGCAAGGGTAAAGCCCGCCACGCAGGCGCCCACGAGCACCGCGGCGCGCCGCGGCCCAAGGTCATCCAGCTCGACAGCGTACGGGCCGCCCGCAGCAAACCGGCCGTGCCGGCCCCGCCGCGCCGGCGCTGGGCCTGGACGGAATGGGGCGCCATGGCCGCCACCCTGGTGCTGGGCGTCGGTGGGGGCATCCTGGCCGTCACCAGTTTTCACAGCGAGACGCAATTTGCCGCCGTCAACGGCAACGGCATGCTGCGCGCCAACGGCAAGCTGGAAACGGCCCTGTCGGCCCAGCTGGCCAGCGCGCCGCCACCGCGGGGCGGGGTGCGCATCGGCGTGAGCTTCGTGGGCCGCGACGGCCAGTATTGCCGCAGTTTTGAACTGGGATCGGCAGCAGGCCTGGCCTGCCGCGCTGGCGCCGGCTGGAATATTCCCGTGCTGGTGGAAGGGCAGGGCGCCGCCTCGGGCGAGTACCGCCGCGCCGGCAGCGGCATGCCCACGGCCGTGCTGGAAGCGATCGATGCGCGCGCGGTCGGACCATCGCTCGATGCCGCTGCGGAACAGGCGGCGGCGGCACGCGGCTGGTCCCGCTGATCAGGCTTGCGCCGGCAGATTCTGCTGGGACTGCACGCTGAGGTTGCCCGACACGGTGGCGCGGTTGCGTCCCGCCTGCTTGGCGCGGTACAGTGCCTGGTCGGCCAGGCCGACCAGGAGGCCCGCATCGGTCGTCTCGGCCAGCTCGGCGGGCGACAAGGATGCCACGCCGATACTGATGGTCACCACGCCGTAGGGCGAATCCACGTGGGGCAGGGCCTGGTCGGCCAGGGCGCGGCAGACGGCTTCGCCCAAGGCCAGCGCTTCGACGCTGTCGGTCACGGGGGCCAGCAAGGCAAACTCTTCGCCGCCATAGCGGGCCACCAGGTCGCCAGGCCGGCGCCCGAACGATTCGATCACGCCAGCGACTACGCGCAGGCAATGGTCGCCCGCCTGGTGGCCGTAATGGTCGTTATAGCTTTTAAAATGGTCGACATCGAGCATGGCCAGCGCCAGCGGGGTGCCATTGCGGCGCGCCCGTCTCCATTCGGCTTCCAACGCATCATCGAAACCGCGGCGGTTGGTGATGCCCGTCAATCCGTCGGTGGACGACAAGGTCGCCAGCTTGGCATTGCTCTCTTCCAGTTCGCCCGTGCGCTCGGCCACCAGCGCCTGCAACTGCTTCTGGCGTTTCTTGAGGCTGCGCACGCGCGCCTGGTAGAGCATCGCCAGGAGGCCGATGGCCAGCACGGCCGCGATCAGGCGGGCCCACCAGGTCTGCCACCAGGGCGGCAAAATGTGGATGGTCAATTGCGCCGGCTGCTCGCCCCAGATGCCCTGTTCGTTGGCGGCATTGACTTCAAACACATAGGTGCCCGGATCGAGATTGGTGTAGGTAGCGGTGCGGTGGTTGGCGTCCGTAATCACCCAGTCGCGGTCGAAGCCGCGCAGGCGGTGGGCATAGGTGTTGCGGCCAGGGTCGGTGTAGTGCAGCGACGAGAATTCCAGCGCGAACACGGACTCCTGCACCGACAGGGTGATGGAAGTGGGCGCGGTGACGGTGCCGCCGAGCTTGACGCCGGACCCGGCGGCGGCCGTGCCGTCCGTCAGCGAACGGTTGAATACGCTCACATCCGTCAACGCCACCCGGGGCGGCACGGAGATGCGCCGCACCTGCTCGGGATGCACGCCCGTCATGCCCTTCACGCCGCCAAAGTACAGCACGCCGTCGCTGCCGGTGGCGGAGGAGCCGATGGCAAAGCCTTCCGTCAAGCCATCGGCGGTGGAAAATCGGCTGACCTTGCCACTGGCGGGATCCATGCGCACCAGGCCCGCCGCCGTACTCAGCCACAGCATGCCGGCGGCGTCGCTGCGGATGGCCAGAATCTTGACGGCGCCGACGCTGTCCTTGCCGTAAAAATTGCGGAAGCTGATGGCGCCGTCCGCGCTAGTGACCACTTCATTGATGCCTTTGGCCGTGCCGGCCCAGATGCGGCCCTGGGGATCCTGGTAGAGGGTGGAGACGTTGTCGTCGGCCAGGGCGGTGGCGTTGCTGGGGTTGCGGCTATCGCTGCGGAAATGGCGGAAATTGCCGCTGGCGGGGTCGAGCAGGTCGAGTCCGCCGCCGCTCCAGTCCGAGCCCATCCACACGCGCCCACGCGCATCTTCCACGATGGTGGTGGTGCCGGTGACGCTGCGCGACGCGGGGTTGGCGGGATCGGTGGCGTACACCGTGCTGGCGCCGCTGGCGGGATCGTAGCGCACCACGTGCTGGCCCGTGCCCAGCCACAGCTTGCCGTCCTTGCCGGGGGCAATGACGTTGATGAAATCCATCGCCCCGGTGGCGCCCGCCACCGCCTTGTTGAAGCGCACCGTACTGAAGGCGCCGTCCACCTTGTCGAGCCGGTTCAGGCCGGACGAGGTGCCGATCCACAGGGGGCCGCCGTGATCCTGGTAGAGACTGTAGACGACGTCGTTGGACAGGCCGCCTGGCTTGCCCGGTTCGCCCCGCCAAGTCTTGATGACGGCGCCGTTGGCGGGGTCGAACAGAGAGAAGCCCGTGTTGCTGCCCAACCAGAGCCGCGCGCCCGGCGCCGCCTCGATGTTTTGCACGGAGTTGTTGGGCAAGGTGTTGTCGCTGGCCGCGTCGAAGGGAATGAAGCGCTGGAAGCCGTGGCTGTTGAGGTTGACGAGGCTGATGCCGTCCGTGAACGAGGCGATCCACAGCATGCCGGTGCGGTCCGTCATGACGGCGCGGATGTGGTCCGATTGCAGGCTGTGCGGGTCGTTGGCGCGGTGGGCGTAGTGGACCGGGGTGGTGGCGCCCTTGTCCCAGCGCCACAGGCCGGCGGCCAGGGTGCCGGCCCACACGGCGCCGGACTGGTCCGCGTGGAGGGAAGTCACGCGCACCTTGGGCGAGTCGATGCGCTTGCGCGCCGCCCAGGGCTGGCTGCTGTCCCAGGTGACCACCCCCTGTTCGGTGCCGATCCAGAGCGTGCCGTCCTTGCCGTAATGCAGGGCGCGCACGATGTTGAGCTTGTCGTCGGGGCTCTCCGCCGTGTCGACCCGGAAGTGGCGGAACACTTTTTCGCCTTTCGGCAGGTAGTCGATTCCGCCCGGCCAGGTGGCCACCCACAGGCCGCCGGCCCCATCGAGCGCCAGCGCGTTGATGTCGTTGGCGCCCACGCTGGCGGGATTTTTCGCGTCGTGGACGTAGCGCTGCACGGCGCCCGTACTGCTGTCGACGTGCTGCAGGCCGCCCCAGGTGGCCACCCACATGCCGTTGCCGCCATCGCCGATGATGGCCTTGACGATGCGCTGGCTGGACGGCCCGGGCGGCAACGGCAGCACCGTGAAATCGCCCGTCTCGTGGTTGAAGCGGGCCAGGCCGTTCTGGGTGCCGGCCCACAGCCGGCCCTGGGGATCTTCGAACAGGGCGGAGACGCGGTCGTTGGGCAGGCTGTTGGCGGCGCGGGTGTCGTGGGTGTACTTGACGGCCTGGTAGCCGTTGTAGCGGTACAGGCCGCCGCTATGGGTACCGATCCAGATGAAGCCCTGGCGGTCCTGCAGCATCGACAGGATCGACAGGTCGTCCGCATCGAGCGATCCCAGCCGCTTGAAACGCAGTTCCGAGGTGGGCATGGCCGTGGCGATGCCGGCGCCGGCCAGCAGCAGTAGCAGGGTAAGGCAGGGAAGCAGGAGGCGGCGCAGCGCGGGGGTGAGGCGCAGGGAAAGCAGGGCGGGCATTGGTATCCAGGTGAAGACGGTCGGCGTCAACGGCGCCGCGCGGCGTTGCAACCAAAACAACGGTACTGTGAACCCGGCCATGTTTCATGTCAACATTTAGCGGCCCGCCCGCCGATGCATGTTGCATGTGAACTACGTCAAAAACATAATATCTTGACAAGCCTCCGCCGGGGCTTTCCGCCCCGTCTTATATACAGTCTGGGCAAATTAGGGTATCGTGGTGGGTCTGTAAAAAGGCGCTGCCTCCACTTTGAACGTTGCGCCCGCTTGCGTTGACCTTGACGTTACTGAGCGTTACGCGACGTTACATCGGCCGCCCGGCGCAAGGCCTTGCCTGCGCTGTCGTGACCTGGCGCTTTTTTGCCAGCCGTGCGCCACGCGCCACCCCCGATCGAATATTGATAGAAAGCCGGCGCACGACGCGCCCACCGACCTGATGCCTGACCAAGACGCAAGCCTGACCCCCGAATCCACCGAACAGGCCGCTGCCGCGCCCGTGACCGACGCCGCGCCCGTTGCTGCCGCCACCGAGTCCGCGCCCGCGCCCGCCGACGCCATCCGCTTCGACCAGTTCGGCCTCGACGCCCGCATCCAGCGCGCCCTGTCCGACCAGGGCTACACCATTCCGACCCCGATCCAGGCCCAGGCCATCCCGGTCGTGCTGCAAGGCCGCGACGTGATGGGCGCGGCCCAGACCGGCACGGGTAAAACCGCCGGCTTCTCGCTGCCCATCATCCAGTTGCTGCTGGCCCACGCCAACCCCAGCATGTCGCCCGCCCGCCACCCCGTGCGCGCCCTGATCCTCACCCC